>BNJS01002640.1_pt1 | contig 120969 bp, 155 predicted proteins | sample 8540461 | NCBI WGS metagenome assembly BNJS01 (sample SAMD00202454, study PRJDB9452) | human saliva metagenome | isolation source: human saliva | place: Japan | reverse complement strand
GTCTATAAATAACTTAAAAAAATATGATACAATATAGAATACAAGTTCAATGATTATAAATAAAAAAATGTAAGGGGAATACAATGGAAAAAAATTTATAAAATTGTAGCTGAAGAATTAAAAAAATTCCAGTTGATAAAGTTGAAAACACAATAAAACTTTTTAGATGATGGAGCTACTATACCTTTTTGTTGCAAGATATAGAAAAAGAAATAACAGGAAATTTAGACGAAGTACAAATAGGAGATATTCTACAAAAAGGTTGAATACTTAAGAAATTTAGAAGAAAGAAAAAGAAGAAGTAATCAGACTTATTGAAGAACAAGGAAAAATTAACAGATGAATTAAGAAACAGCATAGTAGAAGCAAAAAAATTCTACAAGAAGTTGAAGATATTTATTTTCCTTATAGAAAGAAAAAGAAAAACAAAGGCTGATATTGCTAAGGAAAGAGGTTTAGAACCACTAGCTGAAAAAAATTTTATACAGTTAGTAATTTAGAAGAAATTCAAAAACCTAGCAAAAAGACTTTATAACAGAAGAAGTTCCTACAGTTGAAGATGCTATAGAAGGAGCTATGCTTATAATAGCACAAAATATTTCTGAAAAAAAGCTGAATATAGAGAAAGAATAAGAGAAATATATTTAAAAATCTTCTATCATAGAAGCAAAAAGCTAGTAAAAAAAGCAGCAGAATTAGATGAAAAGAAAGTTTACAATGACTACTATGAATATAGTGAAAAAAATTGACAAAAATGGCTTCTCATAGAATACTAGCAGTAAATAGAGGAGAAAAAAAGAAGATATATTAACAGTTCATCTAAGACTAGAAGATAGTGATAGAGAAAAAAATTGAAAAATATGATTCTTAAAGAATTTCCTAAAAAAATGATTTAGTTGCAACTTACAAAGAAATCATAAAAGATTCTTTAGATAGATTAATAATCCCATCTATTGAAAGAGAAGTTAGAAATGCTTTAACTGAAAGAGCAGAAATTGAGTCAATAGCAGTATTTAAAGATAACTTGAAAAACCTACTTTTACAAGCACCTTTAAAAGAAAAGAATGTCTTAGCACTTGACCCAGGATACAGAACAGGTTGTAAAGTAGCCGTTATAGATAAATATGGTTTTTATAGAGAAAACACAGTATTTTTCTTAGTTGAAGCTATGCACAACCCAAAAACAAATTGAAGATGCTAAAAAAAGAAATTCTTAGCTTTGGTTAAGAAAATATGAAATAGATATTGTCAGCATAGGAAATGGAACTGCCTCAAGAGAAACAGAAACTTTTTGTTGCCAATATAATAAAAAAGAAAAATAAATTAAATTTAAAAATACTTGATAGTAAACGAAGCAGGAGCATCAGTTTACTCAGCTTCTAAGATAGCAGCTGAAGAATTCCCTGATTTAGACGTAACAGTTAGAGGAGCTATTTCAATAGGAAGAAGAATACAAGATCCTTTAGCAGAACTTGTAAAAATAGATCCTAAGTCTATAGGGGTTGGAATGTATCAACATGATGTAAACCAATCTAAATTAGATGAATCTCTAGACAATGTAATAAGCCATGTTGTTAATAATGTTGGAGCTAATATTAACACAGCTTCTTGGGCATTACTTTCACATATTTCAGGAATTAAGAAAACAGTTGCCAAGAATATAGTTGAGTACAGAAAAGAAAATGGTAACTTTAAAAATAGAAAAGAAATCTTAAAAGTTAAAGGTGTAGGACCTAAAGCATATGAACAAATGGCTGGTTTCTTAGTTATACCAGAAGGTGAAAATATTTTAGATAACACAGTTATCCACCCTGAGTCTTATGCTATAGCCGAAGCCTTATTAGAAAAAATAGGATTTAGCTTAGAAAAATATAATAATGAATTAAATGAAGCAAGAGAAAGATTAAAATCTTTTGATTATAAGAAGTTTGCTGAAGAAAATAATTTTTGGAGCAGAAACTGTAAAAAGACGTCTATGAAGCACTATTGAAAGATAGAAGAGACCCAAGAGATGACTTTGAAAAAAACCACTTTTAAAAATCAGATATTTTTAAATATTGATAACTTAGAAGTTGGAATGGAACTTGAAGGAACAGTTAGAAATGTTGTTAAATTTGGAGCCTTCGTAGATATAGGACTAAAAAAATGATGCACTTTTACATATTTCAGAAATTTCAAATAAATATATAGATGATCCAAGCAAAGTTTTAGCAGTTGGACAAATTATTAAAGTGAGAATTAAAAGATGTTGATAAAGACAGAGGAAGAGTTGGCTTAACAAAGAAGGAACAAAATTAATGGGGAGCAGAAGTGAGCTATGTTTATAAAGAAGGATTCTCTACTATTAAGAATAATATCATATAATGGGATTGCAATAATCATAGTTGCCTCTATTATGGCAACCCTTTTTGGAATTATGATTTTCAATGAGCTAAATATGAGACTCTTAGATAAGTCTCGTGAAAGAACCTTATTAGTGAACAAAGCCTATTTGTATTACATAGATAAAAGTAGGGAGCATTTGTATGATGCTTCAAATGACGCAGTTAATTTAATTTTGGTGGATAGCAATGATAAGTTGATTCAAAATAGACTTGCCTCAGCTGTGAAAAATCAACTTGGGATAGAGTCTTATAGCTTATATGGAAAATCTTTCATACAAATACTTTCACCACAAAGAATAATACTTGGAGAAAGTGGAGATAGGGATATTAAGTATGATTTATATAAAAATAATAATATTATACCCTCTAAAGAGTTTTTAGAAACTCAAAAAAATTTGAGTATATAAGTACTAAAGATGCATATACATCAGATTAGTTCAGCCATATCGTTTATATAATTCAACTGAAAGAAACTATATTATATTGACTTTTTCCTATAACAAACTACAGTTTGACAGAGATAAAAGACTATGCTTATTTATCAGCTGAAGATAAAATTTTTATACTATCTAAAGATGGCTTTTACCTTTGGTGAAATAAGTTTAGAGAAGACAGATAATTTCTTTAAAAAAATTTTTAAATCTAATAAAGTAGGCAGAGAATTATCTGATAATAAATATTATTTTTTTCTGAAAAAGAAAAATAGACGATGACTATTATTATTTGGGAATGCTAGCATTACAAAAATGATAAAAGGGAATGATTATGTGGGAGATATAGGAGTTGCTATATCGAAGAAATGAATTTGTAGTAGTTAAATATATGCTAGCTACTATGATACTTGTTGTCTGCTTACTGGCTGTTGTTTTAAGTACAGCTTTATGTGCTAGAATTTTTACTAAACTTTTAGCACCATTAAATGCCCTTGCAGGTAAGACTGAAAAAAATAGGAGTAGACAGCAAAGAAGATAAAGGTGGAATAGACTTTGGTGAAGAAAAATATTTTTGAAATAAGATCTATTTCAAACTCATTAAAGTTTATGACTGAAAGAATAGAAGAAAAACGAGAAATTATTGATACAAAAAAATAATAAATTAAATACAAACTTAAATAGACTTATAGCAGTCGAAAAGTTATTAACAACTATAAGTTTAAGAGATAATTTTTTTCAGAAGGATTAGATGAAGTTTTAAGAACCTTGACATCTGAAGAAGGGGCTAGGATATAGTAGAGCCTTTGTATTTAGGATATGATGAAGATAAGGAAGAACTTTCAGTAACAAAATATGCAATAAATCCCTCATATTGAAATGAATATGGAAAAAAATATACTGAGGGATAAATGGTTTTAAATTTCAAGTAAATAGTATAAAAGAGTTAATGCCTCTTTTAAATATTGAATATGAGCCAGGTGGAATGTTTTGGGAAAGTATGGAAAACAGTAAAAATAATTTATCATAATGACAAAGGGTTTTAAATATACTTATGGAAATAAACTGTATTTGAACTTTAGGGACTTAATAACTTTATGATATTACCTATTGCAGATAAAGATATTAAAGATAGGTTGTATCTTGGTAGATTATTTTTGGCAAAAAAATAATTTGATTTCTGAAGAAGAAGTTGAAGTAAATAGCCTATTTATTGATGAACTTATTGACAAGAATAAAAAAATATTATTCTAGGAGAAAGTAAACTTATGAAAGAAAGATACTTAACAATGTCTAAAGTATCAGATAAATTTCATAAAAGATAATAAAGAGATTAATTCACAATGTAGAAAGTTTTATTGAAAAAAATTGGAGAATAATAGATATAATAGTAAAGATATAGAGAAGATAAAAAAAGATATCTAAAAAGATGAAAAAGAAGAAGAAACATCGTTATAAAAAGATTCTTTGGATAATAGTAAGAGTCATTTTAAAGTATTTAACTTTGAGAAAATTGATAGAGAAAAATAGTTAATAATAGTGAAAAAAATTTTTAAGAAAAATATGGAATAAATATTTCATTATTTATAGATTTTTTTCAGGAAATATGTATGGAGATAAAAAAAGAATATATCAAATGTTTCATACAGATTTTAAGAAACTCTATAAATGCTATTTTAACTAGAAATAAGTTGGATAAGAAAAATTAATATAGTTGTTGTAGGTGACAAAAAAATAATCGTATTATCTTAGAAATAATTGATAATGGGGTTGGAATGACTCCAGAAGAAGTTAAAGCTGTTATGAAGCCTTATTCAGAAGTCACAGGAAATAGTATTATGGGGACAGGCTTATAACAATATACAAGATAGTTAAAGAACATAATGGATTTATGTCTATATCTTCTGAATTAGATGTTGGAACAAAGATAAGAATAATTTTTTTAATGAATACAGGGAGGAAACAAACCAATGAATGAGAAAAGAGTACACAAGTACACTACATTTACCAAAAGACAGATTTTCAAATGAAAGCTAATCTGCCTAACAAAGAACCAAAGTATATCACAAAATGGACTGAGGAAAAATTTATGAAAAAGGCTTAGAAAAAAATAAAAATGGGGAAAGCTTTATATTACATGATGGGCCACCTTATGCAAATGGGAACACTCATATAGGGCATGCTTTAAATAAAAATATTAAAAGATATAATAATAAAATATAAAAACTTTTAGAGGATTTAGATCACCTTATGTTCCTGGTTGGGATACACATGGACTACCAATAGAATTACAAGTGGTTAAAGAAGTTGGAGTTGCTAAAAGCAAGAGAAATGTCACCATTAGAAATAAGAAAACGTTGTGAAGAATATGCTAGAAAATGGGTAGGAATCCAAAAAGAACAATTTATAAGATTAGGAGTTTTAGGAGATTGGGATCATCCTTATCTAACTCTTGACCCTAGATTTGAAGCTAAAACAATTAGAATTATTTGGTGAAATCTATGAAAAAGGATATATATTTAAAGGTTTAAAAACCTGTGTATTGGTCACCTGCAACAGAAACAGCACTTGCTGAAGCAGAAATAGAATATTATGACCATACATCACCATCTATTTATGTAAGAATGCAAGCTAATAAAGATTTATTAGATAAAATAGGATTTAATGAAGATGCCTTTGTATTTAATATGGACAACTACACCTTGGACATTACCAGCAAACGTAGCTATATGTTTAAATGAAAACTTTTGACTATGGACTATATAAAAACAGAAAAAGGTAATTTAATACTTGCTAAAGATTTAGCAGAAAGTGCATTTAAAAGATATAGGAATAGAAAACTGCTGAACTTTTTAAAAAGAATTTAAAGGAAAAGATTTAGAATATACAACTTATCAACATCCTTTCTTAGAAAGAACAGGGCTTGTAATCTTAGGAGACCACGTTACTGCTGATGCAGGTACAGGAGCAGTTCATACTGCACCAGGACATGGACAAGATGACTATGTTGTAGGACTTAACTATAAATTACCAGTTATATCTCCAATAGACCATAGAGGTTGCTTAACAGAAGAAGCTGGAGACCTATTTAAAGGACTTGTTTATTCAGAAGCTAACAAAGCTATAATAAAACATTTAACTGAAACTGGGCATATCTTAAAAATGCAAGAAATAAATCACTCTTATCCACATGACTGGAGATCTAAAACTCCTGTTATCTTCAGAGCTACTGAACAATGGTTCATTAGAATGGAAGGTGGAGATTTAAGAGAAAAAACTCTAAAAGTTATAGATGAAATAAACTTTATACCAGCTTGGGGTAAAAATAGAATAGGTTCTATGATGGAAACAAGACCTGACTGGTGTATATCAAGACAAAGAGTATGGGGAGTTCCTATTCCAATATTCTATAATGATGAAACAAATGAAGAAATATTCCATAAAGAAATATTAGATAGAATATGTGGTCTAGTAAGAGAACATGGTTCTAATATATGGGTTGAAAAAACTCCAGAAGAATTAATTGGAGAAGAATTATTAGTTAAATATAATCTAAAAGGATTAAAATTAAGAAAAGAAACAAACATAATGGACGTTTGGTTTGATTCAGGAAGTAGCCATAGAGGAGTTTTAGAAGTTTGGGAAGGATTACATAGACCATGTGACCTATATCTTGAAGGTTCAGATCAACATAGAGGATGGTTCCATACTTCACTTTTAACATCAGTTGCATCAACTGGAGATTCACCTTATAAAAGTGTATTAACTCATGGATTCGTTAATGATGGTGAAGGAAAGAAAATGTCTAAATCATTAGGAAACACAGTTGCACCTAGTGATGTAATAAAAGTTTATGGAGCAGATATATTAAGACTTTGGTGTGGTTCTGTTGACTATAGAGATGACGTAAGAATATCTGATAATATAATCAAACAAATGTCAGAAGCATATAGAAGAATAAGAAATACTGCAAGATATATACTTGGAAATAGCTATGACTTCAATCCCAAAAAAACTGATAAAGTAGCATATAAAGATATGTTAGAAATAGATAAATGGGCTTTAAATAAATTAGAAGTATTGAAGAGAAATGTAACTGAAAGTTATGATAAATATGAATTCTATAATCTATTCCAAGGAATACATTACTTTTGCAGCAATAGATATGTCAGCTTTCTACTTGGATATAATAAAAGATAGACTTTATACTGAAAAAGAAAGACTCTGTTGCAAGAAGAGCAGCACAAACAGTTATGTATGAAATCTTAATGACTTTAACAAAAAAATGGTTGCACCTATACTTTCATTTACAGCTGAAGAAATTTGGGAAAAACTTACCAGCAGAAGCAAGAGAAGCAGAATCTGTATTCTTAGCTGATTGGTATGTAAATAATGATGAATATCTAAATCCTGAATTAGATGAAAAATGGCAACAAATAATAAAATTAAGAAAAGAAGTAAATAAAAAATTAGAAAAAGCAAGACAAGGTGAAAAATAAAATAATAGGAAACTCTTTAGATGCTAAAGTTAGCCTATACACTGAAGACAATGCTTTAAAAAGAATTTATAAAAAGAAAATCTAGAATTATTAGAAACAGTATTTATCGTTTCTGATATAGAAGTAGCAGACTCTAGTGATGATAACTTTACTGCTGCTGAAGAAATAGAAAACTTAAAAAAATAAAAAAATTACTCATGCAGATGGAGAAAAATGTGAAAGATGTTGGAAATATGACGATTTAGGAACTGATCCAGAACATCCAACACTATGTCCAAGATGTACAGGAGTATTGAAATAGGAGAAAGTATGATTTATATTTTTTTATTCTTAATATTACTTATAATAGACCAGTATTCAAAATTTATAGTTCACAGTACTCTGTATGTTGGGGATACAATTCCAATAATAGATAACTTCTTTAATTTGACATATGTTCAAAAATAGAGGAGTTGCCTTTGGTCTTTTTCAAGGGAAAAATAGATATAGTAAGTATTTTAGCACTTATAGCAATAGGCTTTAATCTTATTCTATTTCTGCAAGAATTTTAAAAAAAGATAAGTTTCTTAGAAAGAATAGCCTATACTATGATATTCTCAGGAGCAGTTGGAAATATGATAGATAGACTGTTTAGAGGCTTTGTAATAGATATGCTAGACTTTAGAGGTATTTGGTCTTTTCATCTTTAACTTTGCAGATGTATGGATAAATATAGGTGTAATTTTTGATAATAATAGAACATTTAATTTTTTTAATAGAAAAAAAGAGGGTGAAATAAAAATGACATTTCAAGAAATAATTTTTTTCTTTGCAACAATATTGGAGTTCTAAGGGTTGTATAATAGGAAACCCTTATGATATAGAAAAGGGAGCTGGAACATTTAACCCTAATACATTCTTAATGGCATTAGGACCAGAACCTTGGAACGTGGCTTATGTAGAGCCTTCAAGAAGACCAAAAGATGGAAGATATGGAGATAACCCTAACAGAGTTTATCAACATCATCAATTTCAAGTTATTATGAAACCATCACCAACTAATATACAAGAATTATATCTTGAAAGTTTAAGAGTTTTAGGAATAGAACCTGAAAAACATGATATAAGATTTGTAGAAGATGACTGGGAATCACCTACTCTTGGAGCTTGGGGACTTGGTTGGGAAGTATGGCTAGATGGAATGGAAATAACTCAATTCACTTACTTCCAACAAGTTGGAGGATTAGAATTAGATATAGTTCCAGTTGAAATAACTTATGGATTAGAAAGACTTGCACTATACATTCAAAATAAAGAAAATGTTTATGACTTAGAATGGACTAAGGGAGTAAAATATGGAGATATGAGATATCAATTTGAATTTGAAAACTCTAAATACTCTTTTGAACTTGCAAGCCTAGATAAACATTTTAAATGGTTTGATGAATATGAAGACGAAGCTAAAAAAGTTTTAGATCAAGGACTTGTTTTACCAGCTTATGACTATGTTTTAAAAATGTTCTCATACATTTAATGTTTTAGATTCAAGAGGAGCTATTTCAACTACTGAAAGAATGGGATATATTCTAAGAGTTAGAAATTTAGCTAGAAGATGTGCTGAAGTATTTGTAGAAAAATAGAAAGAGCCTTTAGGCTACCCTCTTTTAAATAAAAAAATAAAAACATTTTTCTAAAAAAACTTAAAAAAATAGTTCGTTACTAAGGAGATTTTTTTAGATAATATACAGCTACTTGCCTGCCATTAGTGTTTCAGGAGCTCCGCAAAGGCTCCTTCAATAATAATGGACGCTGCAGTAGCTTAGTAAAAATTATTTTAAAATTCTTATATTTGTAACTCACTTATTTTTTTATAGTTTTTTTTTAAGAGATTTGTTAATAGCAAAATAGCATATTATTTTTTTTATTAAAAAGATAAAAAGAAAAGAGGAGGAATATAAAGTGAAATTATTATTTGAAATTGGAATGGAAGAAATACCTGCAAGATTTTTTTGAGTCAAGCTTTTAACTGATTTAAAAAAAGTAATTTTGAAAAGAAATTAAAGAATAATAGAATAAAAATATGAAGGAATCAAAACTTATGGAACACCTAGAAGACTTGTTTCTAGTTGTTGATGAAGTTGCAGAAATGCAAGAAGATTTAAATGAATTAAATATAGGACCATCAAAAGAAAGAGCATATAAAGATGGGAGAACTTTCTAAAGCTGGAGAAGGGTTCTTAAATGCATATAAAATTGATGAAAGTCAAATTGAAATAGTAAAAATGATAAAGGGTGAATACATAGCTTTTTAAAAAGATTTTGCAAAAGGAGAAGCTACTGAAAAAAATTACTTCCTGAAATTTTTAAAGGAATTAGTTTTAGAAGAAACATTCCCTAAATCAATGAAATGGTCTGATAAAACTATCAGATTTGCAAGACCTATAGAATGGTTTTTAGCACTATATGGAAATAATGTAGTAGAATTTGAAATTGAAGGTATAAAGAGTTCAAATAAATCAAAAGGACATAGATTCTTTGGAAAAGAATTTGAAGTTTCTTCAGTTGAAGATTATTTAAAGAAGATAAGAGAAAAATAATGTAATTATTGATATTTCTGAAAGAAGAAAAAATGATTGAAGAAATGATTAATAAAGCATTATTAGAAGATGAAAAAAAGCAGATATTGATGAAGGTTTATTAGATGAAGTTACAAACTTAGTAGAACATCCTTATGCAATTGTTGGAAATTTCTCAGAAGATTTCTTAGAAGTTCCACAAGAAGTTTTAATAATATCTATGAAAGTTCATCAAAGATATTTCCTATCTTAGATAAAAAAAGGAAAAATTACTTCCTAAATTTATAGTTATAAGAAATGGTATAGATTTTTTTCTCAAAAATGTAAAAAGAAGGAAATGAAAAAGTTTCTATCTGCAAGACTTGCAGATGCTAGATTCTTCTATCAAGAAGACTTAAAAAAATTCCTTTAGATCAAAAAAACGTAGAAAAAAATTAAAAAACAGTAGTTTTCCAAAAAGATTTAGGAACAATGTTTAATAAAGTTAAGAGAACTGAAAAAAATAGCTGAATTCTTAATAGGAAAAATTAAAAATATAACTACATGAAAGCTGATATTCTAAGAACTGTAAAAATTAGCTAAGGCAGACTTAGTTTCTAACATGATAGGTGAAAAAAGAATTTACAAAAACTTCAAGGACTTATGGGATCTAAATATGCTATGGAACGTGGAGAAGAAATTGGAGTAGCTATAGGAATAAAAAGAACACTACTATCCTAGATTCCAAGGAGATTTATTACCTAGTGGAATAGAAGGAATAATCACAGGATTATCAGATAGAATAGATACTCTAGTTGGTTGTTTTGGTGTAGGATTAATTCCTACTGGTTCAAAAAGACCCATTTGCTTTTAAGAAGAACAGCTTTAGGAATAGTTAATATCATAATAAATGCAAATATCAATATTTCATTAAAAAGAATTAGTAAATGTTTCACTAGATGCTTTACAAGCTGATCAAGTGTTAAAAAGCTGATAGAGCAAAAGTTGAAGCAGATGTTTTAGAATTTCTTAAAACAAAGAATGATAAATGTATTCACAGATATGAAATATAGAAAAAGATATAGTTCTAGCTGTGTTAGATAGAGATGCAGACAATATCACAAATGCTTTAGAAATAGTAAAAAGTAATTAGTGAAAAAAACTAGCTTTAAATAAACTTGAAGCTCTTTTTACAAGTTGCAAAAAAAGAGTTACTAATATCATAACAAAAAGGTAATAATAATGTTACAGTAAAAGAAAAAAACTATTTAAAGAAGAAATAGAAAAAAACATTATATGCAGAAGTCAAAGAAAAGTTGGAGAAGAAGCAGAAAAAAATCTATTAAAGAAAAATGAATATGCAGATTACTTTTGAAAAAGATGACTCTTTAGTTCCAACTATAGATAAATACTTTGAAACTGTTATAGTAATGGATGAAGATAAAAATGTAAGAGAAAAATAGAATAAATCAATTAACTTATATTAAAAATTTATTTGATAGAATAGCTTATTTAAATAAGATAGACTAATGGAGGAGAAATGGACTCAAAAAGGATAGAAAATGCTTTTTTAGAAGTTGTTGAAGCTTTGGGAGATGTTGAATACAAAGCGAACTAAAAGATACACCTAAAAGAATAGCAGATAGTTATAAGGAAATTTTCTATGGGGATAGGTATTGACCCAAAAGAGGTTTTAACAAGAACTTTTGACATCAATAATAACGAACTTATTATGGAGAAAAATATAGACTTCTATTCTATGTGTGAACATCATTTTCTACCTTTTTTTGGGACTATTTGTATAGCCTATGTACCAAATAAAAAGATTTTTTTGGTTTTGGTGATATATTGAAAAGCTTATAGAAATTTTTATCAAGAAGACCTCAGTTACAAGAAAGACTTACAGAAGAAATAGCAAGATATATCTATGAGTTATTAGATTGTCAAGGTGTCTATGTAGTTGTAGAAGCTAAAACATTTATGTATGACTATGAGAGGACAAAAAGAAAGAAAAATACTAAAAATTTTGACAACTTCTGCAAAAAGGTATATTTGAAACTGATATTAATAAAAAAAGTGGAAGTTCTAACATTATTAGAAATAATAAAAATAAAACAAACGAACTGTGAATGACGAATTTTGCCGTTAAATGCTATGTTAATGAGCGTTAAAAAAAGCAGATGTTTGAACGAAGTGAGTTCTGCTTTTTTTAGCGAATGATTAGCATTTTAGGCTTAAAAATTCAGTCTCAACAGGAGTTGTTTTATTTATATTTAAATGTAGGGATGTGAGGAAGAGGAATGGATAAAAATTTATATAAGAGATTTGGAATTTATAGGTTATCATGGAGTTTTTGAAGAAGAAAAAAATTAGGACAAAAAAATTTTATCTAAGTCTAGAACTTAGTACTGATTTAAGAGAAGCTAATGATGATATAACAAAGACAACTCACTATGGTGAAGTCGCTGAAACAGTAAAGAAAAATCTTTTTTTCAAAAAGAAATATGATTTAATAGAAACTTTAGCAGAGGATATAGCAAGAGAAGTGTTATTGTCTTTTTCCTTTAATAAAAAGAAGTAAAAATTAGAGATTAAAAAAACCTTGGGCACCAGTTGGATTACCACTTAAAGATGTTGCTGTTGAAATTACAAGAAAATGGAATGAAGTATATCTTTCACTAGGTTCAAATATGGGGAATAAGAAAGAGAAACTTAGAAAAAGCCATAAAAGAAGTGTCAAAAAAATAAGGGATACTTTTATTATAAAAAGAAAGTAAAATCATAGAAACAGAACCTTTTTGGCTATAAAGAACAAGATGATTTCTTAAATTCTTGTATAGGAATAAAGACTTTATTAACAGCAAGAGAAGTTTTTAACAGAATTACTTGCCATTGAAATAAGAATGGGAAGAGAAAGAAAAATTAAATGGGGACCAAGAATTATAGATTTAGATATAATTTTCTATAATAAGGAAGTTATAGAAGAAGATGATTTGATAGTGCCTCATCCATATATGGAATATAGAGATTTTGTTTTAAAAGCCTTTAGAAGAAATAATACCTAATTTTGTTCATCCTTTACTTTCAAAGAGAATTACTGCACTTAGAAAGGAGCTTGAAAATGAAAAAAATTAGTTGTGGAAAAAAAGAAATTATTTTTAGGTGAAAGAACCTTAATAATGGGAATATTAAATGTAACTCCTGATTCCTTTTCAGATGGAGGAAAATATAATAACTTAGATGCTGCAATGAAACAAGCAGAAAAGCTTATTGCTGATGGAGCAGACATCATAGATATAGGTGGAGAGTCTACAAGACCAGGGCATACTCAAATAGCGGTAGAAGAAGAAATTTCAAGAGTAGTACCTATAGTAGAAAAAATTTCTAAAGAATTAAATACTATAATTTCTATAGATACATATAAACATGAAGTAGCAAAAGAAGCAGTGAAAGCTGGAGCAGATATAATAAATGATATTTGGGGCTTGCAATATGACAAAGGGGAAATGGCTAAATTTGTAAAAAGAATGTAATCTTCCACTTATTGCAATGCACAATCAAAAATGACGAAGTATACAATAAAGATATAATGCTAGTTTTAAGAGAGTTTTTGAAAAAAACATATAAAATAGCAGATGAATATGGAATTGATAGAAATAAAATAATTTTAGATCCAGGACTTAGGCTTTTGGAAAAAAATAGTGAACAAAAACATAGAAGTTTTATCAAGATTAGATGAATTAAATGATATGGGGCCTATTTTATTAGGTGCTTCAAAAAAGAGATTTATAGGTAAGCTTCTTAATGATTTACCTTTTGACGAAAGAGTTGAAGGTACAGTTGCAACTACAGTAATAGGAATACAAAAAGGAGTAGATATTGTGAGAGTTCACAATGTTCTAGAGAACAAAAGAGCCTCTTTAGTTGCAGATGGGCATATATAGAAAGAGAGGATAATATGGAAAAACAAAGAACAATTCAAGAATATGTACCGGGGAAACAAGTGACACTTGCACATTTAATAGCAAATCCTGATAGAGATATGTGTGTGAAATTAGGACTTGATGAAGAGAAAACAAATGCTATTGGTATATTGACAATAACACCAGGAGAGGCTGCAATAATAAGTGCAGACATAGCAATTAAATCTGGTAGTATAGAATTGGGATTTTTAGATAGATTTAGTGGAACACTTTTATTAACAGGAGATTTTGCAAGTGTAGAATCTTCACTTAAAGCTGTTCTAGAATTTTTACAGAGAAACTTTAAAGTTTTATATCTGTGAAATTACGAGGTCTTAATTATGAAAAAAAGACTATGTTAATAGGTAGAACAGGTTGTGGAAAAAAACTACTTTAACTCAAAAAAATTAATGAATGAAGAAGTTAAATATAAAAAAACACAATCAGTAACATATAAAAAGTAAAGATTATAGATACTCCAGGAGAATATGTTGAAAAATAAGATGTTCTATAAATCATTATTGGTTTTATCAGCTGATGCTAAGGTAATCGTTTTAGTACAATCAGCTACAGATGGAGCAACATTGTTCCCACCAAGATTTTCAACAATGTTTCCTAGAAAAGAAGTTATTGGTGTCATAACTAAGGCTGATTTAGAGAAATGCTAATATTGAAAGAAGTAGAAAATTTTTAATAGAGGCAGGAGTAACAGAAGTATTTACAATAGGTCTTGAGGATAGTGAGGGCTTAGAAGAAATAAAGAAAAGGTTGGTAGTAGATGAGTCTTAGAGTTGTTGTAGTGGAAGATGAAACACTTACAAGAATTGATCTAATAGAAATATTAAAAGAGAATGGCTATGATGTGGTAGGGAGAAGCTACAGATGGTATAGAAGCAGTTGAAATTTGTAAAAAAATTACAACCTGACATAGTTCTTTTAGACATAAAAAAATACCATATATTTCAGGCTTAAAAAGTTGCAAAATATTTTGAAAAGAAAGATAGTTTTTAAAGGTTGTATCATAATTTTAACAGCCTATAATATTGTTGAGTATATCCAAGAGGCTTCAAATACAATAGTTATGGGTTATATTTTAAAAACCTATAGATGAATCTATCTTTCTTGAAAGATTAAAATTAATCTATAAGAACTTTAAATTATATGACGATTTAAAGAAAGAAGTTGAAGAAACTAAGAAGAAACTTGAAGAAAGAAAAAGTTATAGAAAGAGCCAAAGGAATAGTTATGGCTAAGTATACTCTATCTGAAGAAGAAGCCTATAAAAAGATGCGTGACTTGAGTATGCAAAAAAGAATATCTATGTCAAAATTGGCAGAGATAATCATTATGACAGGAGGCTTAGAGTAATGCTAAAATTATTATGTAAAATTTGTGCAACTTTAAGTCCAGCTGATATAGAAATTGTTGAACAGATGTCAAATGTGGCGACAATATTGGGTAATATACTAGATATGGACGTTTTTTTAGACTGTCCTACTAAAAAAGAAGATGAGGCTATGGTAGTGTTTCATGCAAGACCTGAAAAAAATAGTCTTTATACAAAAAATATTGCTGGAGAAATAGCCTATAGAATAGATGAACCTGCAGTATTTAGAACTTTTGAAACAGGCTTACCCTCTAGAAACTATAAGGCAGTTACTCAAGAAAAAGCTAATGTTTTGCAAAATATACTTCCGATATTTAATTCCCTAGATGAAGTTATCTGTACTGTAATTATAGAGTACAATGAACAACAGAGAGAATTTTTTTGAAAAAAAGAATACAATAAAAAAATCTACTGGAATTTTTAATAGGTCAAATAGATAGCTTAAAAGATAGGGTTACTGAATATATAAATGATGGAATTATTATTTTCAATAGAAATGGTCACGCTACCTATGCAAATAAAGTTGCCAAGATTTTGTATGAAAAGTTAGGTGTTCCTTCAATAGTGGGAGAAAGTTTTGAAAAATCTCTATTTTGAAAGAGCCAAATATAATGACATTGTTGAAGATCCAGAAAAGTACAAACAAAAAAAGAAGTAAGAATTTTAGATTTTATTTTAAATGTTCAATGTCTTGTTAGTAAAATAAATGAGAATATTAAAAAGAGTAACCTTAATCATAAAAAGATATAACTGAAGAAAAAGAAGTATGAAGAAGAATTAAAAATTAAAAACAGTATTTATTAAAGAAATTCATCACAGAGTAAAGAATAATTTACAAACTGTGGCAAGTTTACTTAGAATACAAAAAAAGACGTGTAAAGAATTTAGAGATGAAAAAGATCTTAGATGAAACTATAAATAGAATCTTAAGTATAGCTATTACACATGAAATTTTATCAGCTACTGGAATAGATACTATTTCAATAAAACATATTTTAGAAATTTTTATGTCAAAAATTATTTTAAAAAAATAATGTTGACAAATCAAAAAAATAGAGTTTAATATAATAGGTGATGAGTTCTCTATAAGTTCTGATAAAGCAACATCAGTTGCCTTAGTTGTGAATGAGATTGTACAGAATGCTACAGAACATGCCTTTTACCACAAAGGATAGTGGTATGGTAGATATAAAAACTATTAAAAAGGCGAAAAACTTTTTCTAAAGATAATAATTTCTGATAATGGTGTCGGAATGGAAAGTAAAAAAGAAAGTGATAGTATGGGACTTTTTAATAATCAGCTCTTTAGTGAAAAGATAAATTGAAAGGGCAATCTTGAAATAAGAAGTAAAAAAAGATAGAGGTACTACAATAGAGTTTGATTTTTAAAAAAATTAAATAGAGATACACAATGAGGTGTATCATTAAAAATAAAAAAAGCAATGAAGCTGATGGACAGGATAGTTCTGTTCACAGCTTTTTTTTATTGTCAAAAAAATCAAAAAAAGGAGTTTTTATGAGAGAAGAGATTAATAGTGTTGGAATAGATATAGGTACATCTACAACACAGGTTGTTTTTAGTAAAATAGTCTTAGAAAATATGTCTTCTGGGGCAAGAGTACCACAAATAAAAATAGTTTCTAAAGATGTGGTATATAGAAGCCAAATCTATTTCACTCCTCTTGTAAGTCAAACAGAAATAGATGCACAAGCTGTAAAAAAGATTGTGGAAGAAGAGTATAGAAAAGCAGGAATGTCACCAGCTGCTATATCAACAGGAGCAGTTATAATAACAGGAGAAACTGCGAGAAAATCAAATGCCAATGAAGTTTTGAATGCACTTAGTGGAATGGCAGGAGACTTCGTTGTTGCAACAGCAGGACCAGATTTAGAAAGTATTATAGCTGGAAAAGGTTCGGGAGCTATGGATTTCTCTGAAAAAAGAAATACACAAATATTTAACTTAGACATAGGTGGAGGAACAACTAATATTTGTTATTTTGATAAGGGAAAGGTTATGGATACCACTTGTTTAGATATAGGCGGAAGGCTTATAAAGATAAATACAGCAACAATGACAGTTGACTATATAAGTGATAAGTTTACAAAAACTTATAGCAAATCTAGGTTTGAATATTAGAGTAGGTTCTAAAGTAGAAAAAAATCAGAAATAGTTAAATTATGTAAAGAGGTTGCAGATATATTATTGCAATCAGTTTACTTTAAAGCTAAAACTCCTAACTATGAGTTACTAATAACATATAAAGATTTTCATAACAAAGATAATAAATTGGAATATGTAAGTTTCTCAGGTGGAGTAGCAGATTTAATTTATGATGACTACAATGGAGATGAATTCAAATATGGTGATATAGGGATAATTTTAGGTAAAGAAATTAAAAAAGCCTTCGATGCAGCAGGTGTAAAGTATGTTAAAGTTGGAGAAACAATAGGAGCTACTGTTGTTGGAGCAGGAAACTACACAACTGAAATCAGTGGAAGTACAATAACTTACACAGATGAAGACATCTTACCTATAAAAAAATATTCCTGTTATAAAGATGAATAAAGAAGATGAAGAAAAATCTATTTGAATTTAAAGAAAGATTAGAACAAAGACTAGATTGGTTTAGAAATAATGAAGGAAGACAAGATGTTGCTATAGGTGTTGTTGGAGAAAAACAATATGAAGTATAAAAAAATTGTTGGAATAGCAGAATCTATATCACAAGTCTTTAAGAGTGTAAGTAGAATTATTGTGGTTGTTGAAAGCGATATTGGTAAAAGTTTTTAGGTCAATGTTTGATGCTAAATACAGGTGGAAAAGTTCAAATAATCTGTGTTGATAGTATAAAAAGTTAATGACGGAGACTATATTGATATTGGAAAAACCTTTTAGGTATGGGTAGTGTGCTACCAGTGGTTGTAAAAAAACATTGGTATTAAAAAAATTATAGATAATTTTGATTAATAAAAAAAGAGGTGAAGGTATGATATTAAGTGTTAAGCTATTTGACCATGTTTACAATTTTTCTTCTTTAAAAGAAGTTATGGCAAAAGCTAATGAAAGAAAATCTGGAGATACACTTGCAGGTATTGCAGCAAGTTCATCAAAAGAAAGAGTGGCAGCTAAGGTTGTTTTATCAAAAATTACCTTAAAGGATTTAAAGGAAAATCCTGCAGTTCCTTACGAGGAAGATGAGGTTACAAGAATCATCATAGATGACTTAAATCTTCAAGTTTATGATGAAATAAAGGATTGGACAGTTTCTGATTTAAGAGAATGGCTTTTAAGTTATGAGGCTACTCCTGAAAAAATTAATTGGATTAGAAGAGGGCTTACATCAGAAATGATAGCAGCTGTTACTAAATTAATGTCTAATATGGACTTAATAGTTGCAGCTAACAAAATAGAAGTTTATGCACACTGTAACACAACAATAGGTGGAAAAGAAACTCTTGCAGTAAGATTACAACCTAACCATACAACAGACGATCCTGATGGAATAATGATTTCTACTTTAGAAGGATTAACATATGGAATGGGAGATGCTGTTATAGGATTAAACCCAGTTGATGACAGCGTTGATAGTGTTATGGCGGTTATGGAAAGATTACATAAAGTAAAAACTGATTATGATATTCCTACTCAAACTTGTGTATTAGCACACGTTACTACACAAATGGAAGCTATCAAAAGAGGTGCAAAAGTAGACTTGATATTCCAAAGTATAGCTGGTTCTGAAAAAGGAAATGAAGCATTTGGAATAAATGGAACTATGATAGAAGAAGCTAGAAAGCTTGCTTTAAAACAAGGTACAGCTGCAGGACCAAATGTAATGTACTTTGAAACAGGACAAGGATCTGAATTATCATCAGATGCACATAATGGAGCAGACCAAGTTACTATGGAAGCTAGATGTTATGGATTCGCAAAAAGATTCCAACCTTTCCTAGTAAATACAGTTGTTGGATTTATAGGACCTGAATATCTATATGATAGTAAACAAGTTATAAGAGCTGGTCTTGAAGACCACTTCATGGGTAAATTACATGGTTTACCAATGGGAGTTGACGTATGTTATACAAACCATATGAAAGCTGACCAAAGCGACGTTGAAGTTTTAGCTACATTATTAACAACTGCTGGATGTAACTACTTCATGGGTATTCCAGCTGGAGACGATATAATGCTTAACTATCAAACTACTGGATTCCATGACAACCAAAGTTTAAGAGAATTATTTGGTAAGCATCCAATTAAAGAATTTAAAGAATGGTTAGTAAAATATGGATTTATGACAGAAGATGGAAAATTAACAGAGAAGGCTGGAGATCCTTCAGTATTTCTTAAATAAGGAGGATATAAATGGTTTCTGAATTAGAGCTAAAAGAAATTATAGGAAAAGTTTTAAAAGAAATGGCTGTTGAAGGAACTTCAGTAAATAATGAAGTAAAAAAACCTTCTGCATCTGCAAGTGTTATAGAAAATGGAATTATAGATGATATTACAAAAAGAAGATTTAAGAGAAGTTATAGAGTTAAAGAATCCCTGCTAATAGAGAAGAATTTTTAAAAATATAAAAAGAAAAAAACTCCTGCAAGATTAGGAATATCAAGAGCAGGTTCAAGATATACTACACATACAATGTTAAGATTAAGAGCAGACCATGCTGCAGCACAAGATGCTGTTTTAACTGATGTTAGTGAAGATTTCTTAAAAGCTAATAACCTATTTACTGTTAAATCAAGATGTCAAGATAAAGATCAATATATCACAAGACCTGATTTAGGTAGAAGACTTGATGAAGAATCAGTTAAAAATATTAAAAGAAAAATGTATACAAAATCCAACAGTTCAAGTATTTGTTGCAGACGGATTAAGTTCAACTGCTATTGAAGCAAACATTGAAGACTGTTTACCAGCACTTTTAAATGGTTTGAAATCTTATGGAATTTCAGTAGGAACTCCATTCTTTGCAAAACTTGCAAGAGTTGGACTTGCTGATGATGTTTCAGAAGTTTTAGGAGCAGAAGTTACTTGTGTACTAATTGGAGAAAGACCAGGACTAGCAACAGCTGAAAGTATGAGTGCTTACATTATGTATAAAGCATATGTAGGTATGCCAGAAGCTAAGAGAACTGTTGTATCTAACATTCATATAAAAGGTACACCAGCAGCAGAAGCTGGAGCACACATTGCTCACATCATTAAAAAAGTTTTAGATGCTAAGGCAAGTGGACAAGATTTAAAAATTGTAATAAATATATCATATAGTAAAAATAGGCGAATTGCATTCTAGATTTTAGAAGAAAAAAATTAAATAGAATGAGCCGAGCAAATCTCAACATATTTGAAGTCAACTTGTTGACAAGTTTGTTGAATTTGCAGCGAATTCTTAATTTTTTTATTCGTTAAAAAAATCTAGCTAGCAATGAGAGATTTTTACATTTATATTGGAGGTTAAAATGATAAATGATGCTTTAAGAGCTAGTGTATTATCTGTAAAGCTAATACCAAATGTAGATGCTAAAATGGCAGAAGAATTAAATCTTCCAAATGGTTATAGAAGTATAGGAATTATTACAGCTGACAGTGACGATGTTACTTATACAGCTTTAGATGAAGCTACAAAAATGGCAGAAGTAGTAATTGTATATGCTAAATCATTCTATGGAGGAGCAGCAAATGCTAATACAAAATTAGCAGGAGAAGTAATAGGAATAATGGCTGGACCAAATCCTGCTGAAGTTAAAAGTGGATTAAATGCAGCTGTGGACTTTATTGAAAATGGAGCTTGTTTCTATAGTGCAAATGAAGATGATACAGTTCCTTACTATGCACACTGTGTATCAAGAACAGGAAGCTATTTATCTAAAACAGCTGGAATAGAAGAAGGAGAAGCGTTAGCATATTTAATAGCACCTCCTTTAGAAGCAATGTATGCACTAGATGCAGCATTAAAAGCAGCAGATGTGAGATTAGCAGCTTTCTTCGGACCACCTTCAGAAACAAACTTTGGTGGAGGATTATTAACAGGAAGTCAATCAGCTTGTAAATCTGCTTGTGATGCTTTTGCAGAAGCAGTTAAGTTTGTTGCACAAAACCCTAAAAAAATCTAAGGAGTAAAATATGAAAGCACTTGGACTAATAGAGACAAGGGGAATGGTTGGAGCCATTGTAGCAGCAGATATAGCTTTAAAAACTGCACAAGTTGAACTAATAAACAGAGAACACACAAAAAGGTGGACTTGTATGTATTGAGTTTGAAGGAGATGTTGCAGCAGTAAAAAGCTTCAGTAGAAGCAGCTGTTATGGCAATAAAAAGACATGGGAGTTTATGTAGGTAGCCATGTAATACCAAGACCTGATGATTCTGTTGAAAAAGATTATCAAAAAGAAAAATTAGGAGCTTCTGAACAAAAAAAGAAGAAGTTGTTGAAGAAACAAAAAGAAGAAGTGAAAGAAGAACCTAAAGAAACTGAAGTTGAAGAAGAAATTTCAGAAAATGAAAAAAATATTGAAGAAGAAATTGAAGAAATCAATGAAATCTTAAAAAGTTAGTAAAAAAATAAAAAAACAAAACATAAAAAAATAAATTTTAAAAAAATAAGAAGGAGAGATGAATATTATGTCAACATTAAACGCATTAGGAATGATAGAAACTAAAGGATTAGTAGCAGCAGTAGAAGCAGCAGACGCTATGGTAAAAGGCAGCAAACGTAACACTAGTAGGTAAAGAACTTGTTGGTGGAGGATTAGTAACTGTTATGGTAAGAGGAGACGTTGAGCAGTTAAAGCTGCAACAGATGCAGGAGCTGCAGCAGCTGACAGAGTTGGAGAATTAATATCTGTACATGTAATTCCTAGACCTCACTCAGAAGTTGAATTAATATTACCAAAAAGCAACAACTAAAATTTTCATAAAGGGTGACAGTAGTCACCCTTATTTTGAATACTCATTTAGAGCAGTAGATAGAATGGAGGATTAAAATGGATAAAGATTTATTATCAATCCAACAAGTAAGAGATTTAATAAAGGCAGCAAAAAGTAGCACAAAAAAACTTTATTCAACTTTTTACACAAGATCAAATAGATAGAGTGGTTTATGCAATAGTACAAGAAATGAAAAACCACTATGTAGACCTAGCTAAAAAAGCCAATGAAGAAACAGGCTTTGGAAAATGGGAAGATAAAGTAATTAAAAATAAATTTGCAAATGAATTTGTTTATGACTATATAAAAGATATGAAAACTGTAGGTATCTTAAATGAAACAGATACTGTAACAGAAGTGGGAGTACCTATGGGAATTGTAGCAGCATTAACACCTTCTACAAACTCAACTTCAACAGCAATTTACAAGACTTTAATTTCATTAAAAGCTGGAAATGCTGTTATAGTAAGTCCACACCCAAATGCGAAGAATTGTGTTATCGACACAGTTAAATTAATGCAAAAAGCTGCAGTTGCTGCAGGAGCACCAGAAGGATTAATAGGAGTTATAGAAATCCCTACATTAGAAGGAACTAATGAATTAATGAGATCTAAAGACACTTCAATAATTCTTGCAACAGGTGGAGAAGCAATGGTAAGAGCTGCATATAGCTCAGGAAGACCTGCTATCGGAGTTGGACCAGGAAATGGACCAGCTTTCATAGAAAAAACAGCGAATGTTAAAGAAGCAGTAAGAAAAATAATTGAAAGTAAAACTTTTGATAATGGAGTAATCTGTGCTTCTGAACAATCAGTAATTGTTGAACCTTGCAACAAAGAAGCAGTAATGGATGAATTTAGAAGACAAGGAGGATTCTTCTTATCTAAAGAAGAAAGTGACAAACTTGGTAAATTTATTTTAAGACCAAATGGAACTATGAATCCTCAAATAGTTGGAAAAGATGCACAAACTTTAGCTAAATTAGCAGGATTAAATATACCTTCTAATGTAAAAAGTATTGTTATCTGAACAAAAATACAGTTTCTAAAACAAACCCATATTCAAGAGAAAAATTAACAACAATATTAGCATTTTATGTTGAAGAAAATGCAGAAAAAGCTTGTGAAAGAGCTATAGAATTACTTGAAAATGAAGGAGAAGGACATACTCTTATAATCCACTCTGAAAAATAAAGATATTATAAGAGAATTTGCTCTAAGAAAACCTGTTTCAAGAATGCTTGTTAATGTAGGAGGATCACTTGGAGGAGTTGGAGCAACAACTAACCTAGCACCAGCATTCACACTAGGATGTGGAGCAGTTGGAGGAAGTTCAACTTCAGATAACGTAAGTCCTATGAACTTAATAAACATCAGAAGAGTAGCTGTTGGAGTTAGAGAATTATCAGACTTCAAAAAAAGGTAGTGACAATTCAAATTGTTGCTCAGGAACAACAGTAAATTCTGAAGTAGAAGATATGATTAGAAGAATCATAGCAGAATACAGAAGATAAAACTTAAAAAAATAGTTCGTTACTGAATCGATTTTTTTCAAAAAAATTTTTCTTTGAGAAATTATAAAAAAATTTAATTAAATATAAAGATTATTGTCAGCCTATAATGTTTCTAGAGCTCACAAAGGCTCTTTTCAACATTATAGGACGTCGCAGTAATCTTATTTAAAAAAATTATAGAATAGTTTACTTCAAAGAAAATTTTAAATAATAAAAATTATAAGGTAACTCGCTTATTTTTTTGTAAGTTTTTTTACTAATAAAAAGTAAGGTAAGATGGAGGAAGAGTAATGGTTCTATCAGAAGATATTTTAAAAAAATTAAATATAGAAAAAGAAGCCTTCTGATGTTTTTTTGAAATCGAAAAAGGAACTCTTTTAACACCATCAGCTAAACAGTTTTTTTAAAATGAAAAAGGAATAAGATTAGTCATAAAAGGTGAAGAAGCTCCTGTTTCAACTAAACAAAAATGAGTTTGGAGAAGAAACAGAAGAAAAAAATCATCTATGAAAAAGCCAAAAATATGTTGGAAAAAAATGGAGAATGCTATTTCGAAAAAAACCAGAATATATGACAGTGGTTGATGGAAATGTACTAATTTCTAAGAATAGTAAACTTATTAGTTTAAGAGGGAAAAAATAGATACATTTTTTTAGCTGAACTATTATTAAATGCAAAAAGAAATAGAGCAATCTTCTAATAATAAACTTATAAAAGATATTGAAACTGTTATAAAAATTCATACAAAAATATAATAGTTGCAGAAAAAAATTAGATAAGATTTTTAGAAAAATCAAATTTTATTAGACTCAAAAACAATAAAAGACATTAAAGAAATCATAGATAATCCAAAAGAATACTTTTAAAAAAAGGGACATCTATTGGAAGTATCACTAAATAGTGATTTAACTATTCATAAGTTAAACAGGCTTAGATTTTTAGCAAGAGAATTAGAAATTCAAGCTATAGATTATTTTGTTGAAGATTACAAAGTAAATAGAAAAGATTTATTAGAGGCATTCAATGTTTTAAGTGATGTCATCTATATAATCATTCTAAAGTACGATAATGGAGATTATAGATAATGAATAATAACTTCGATGAAAAAAATATAATAGAATTAGTAAAAAAAGAATTAAGTAAGTATTTAACTGAACAAGGAATAGAAATGAAAAAAACAAATTTCTTTTCTTGGAGATGATAAAGACATAGAGGAAAAAAACTAAGCCAAAAAAATTTGAAATTTCTGAAAATGCAGGAACACTAGTTGTTTCTAAGTTAAGTCTAAAAAAATTTATATAATATATCTAATGCAATCTATGAAAAATGATTATGAAGAAAAAAATTATAAAAATTCCTTTTTAGAAAAATAAAGAAATAATAATTATTAAAGAAGGAATAGAATACTCTAAATATGAAAAATATTCCTGTTGCAGTTCTAAAAAGATATGAGGAATATATTGAAAAAAATAAAAAAACTTATGGAATAAAAAAATAGAAAATAAAGATTTCTATATTAACTCTTTAGAGAAAAAAAGAGGAAGTATATAGCAAGAAATTGCTAGATTTAAATAGTTTAAGAGAACTAGAAATCAAAGGAATCAAAAAGATTAGTAATAGAAAAATTCAATAGTAACAAGTTCAGCACAAGAATATGCAAAAAGACAAGAATATTGAGATTATAAAGAGGAGATAATATGCTTATAGGTGAAGTTATTGGAAATGTTTGGGCAACTAAGAAATATGATGGCTTAGATGGATTAAAATTTTTAATTGTAAAGACTGAAGAAAATAAGAGAATGGTAGCATTTGATTCAGTGGGAGCAGGGATAGGAGAAAAAGTAATAATTTCTACTGGAAGTTCAGCAAGAAATGCACTTAACATGAAAGATATACCTGTTGACGCAGCTATCATTGGAATAATTGATGGAATGGATGAAGAATAATAAGGTGAGTGTATGGCAAAGAAATTTATAACTTTAAAAGATGTAGAACAACAAATTAGTAATGGAAAAATTTACTTAGATGAAAAAGCAATTTTAGCCTCTTCTTTACAAGACTACATAAGAGAACACAATATTGAAGTTGTATATGGAGGAGAAACTTGTAGTGTAAAACCATCAGTTGCAGACTGTGCTTGTTTAAAAGAAGAAGTCGCTGCAACATCATCAAAAGCAGAAGATTTTACAGAAGTAGCTAGACTAATTGTAAAAAAATTCTAAAAGAATGATTATGGTATTCAAGATGAAGAAAAAATAATGCAAGTTATAAAAATAATAAGAGAGGTACTTAAATAATGGGAATAAATGAGATTATTATCTATGTAATGGTATTTTTTATGGCAGTTGGTGCCATTGATAAATGTATAGGAAATAAATTTGGTTACGGTGAAAAATTTGAAGAAGGAATTATGGCTATGGGAGCTTTAGCTCTATCTATGGTTGGAATAGTTTCTCTTGCACCAGTTCTAGCAAATATCTTAAAACCAATAGTTGGACCAGTGTATTCGGCATTAGGAGCAGACCCAGCAATGTTTGCTACAACATTACTAGCAAATGACATGGGAGGATATCCTCTTGCAATGAGTCTTGCACAAGATCCAATGGTTGGAAAATTTGCAGGATTAATATTAGGTTCAATGATGGGAGCAACAGTAGTTTTCACAATACCAGTTGCTTTAGGAATTATAGAAAAAGAAGATAGACCATATTTAGCAAAAGGAGTTCTTGCAGGTATGGTTGCAATACCTTTTGGTTGTCTTGTTGGTGGATTAGTTGCAGGTTTTCCACTAATGACTGTTTTAAGAAACTTAGTACCAATTATAATATTCGCAGTATTAATTATAATTGGATTATGGTTAATACCTGAAAAAAATGACAACAGGATTTACATACTTTGGAACAGGAGTTGTAGTAGTTATTACAATAGGACTTGCTGCAGCAATCATTGAAAACTTAACAGGAATTGTTGTAATTCCTGGAATGGCACCTATAGATGAAGGTATGGGAATTATTTGGTCAATAGCTATAGTACTTGCAGGAGCTTTCCCACTAGTACATTTCATAACAAAAAGTATTCAAAAAAACCTTTAGAAAAAAATTGGAGAAAAAAATTAGGAATGAATGAAATAGGAGCAGCAGGATTAGTTGCTTCACTTGCTAACAACATTCCAATGTTTGGTATGATGAAAGATATGGATCCTAATGGAAAAGTAATGAACGTGGCATTTGCAGTATGTGCTGCTTTCGTGTTTGGAGATCACTTAGGATTTACAGGTGGAGTAGACAAAGCTATGATAGCTCCAATGATAGCTGGAAAACTTGCAGGAGGAATCTTAGCAATAATAATAGCTAAAGTACTATTTACTACTAAGAAAGCAAAATAAGAGGTAGAAAATGAACAAAGAATTATTAGAAGAATTAATCAGAAAAAGTAATACAAGAAGAATTAGGAAAAAGCTGAACAACCAGAATCTGAATATAAGGAAATGGACAAAAGTGGTGTAGGAGTAGTTAAATTAAACAAAATGAGAAAAAGAGTGAAAATGGATACAGGAAATCCAAAAGATCAAGTTACAACAACTGATTTATTCACTTTACAAGAAAGCCCTAGATTGGGAGCAGGTTTAATGGAAATGAGAGAAACTACATTCCCTTGGACATTGACTTATGATGAAATAGACTATATAATCGAAGGAAGACTAGAAATTCTAATAGATGGAAGAAAAGTAGTAGGAGAAGCAGGAGATGTTATCTTAATACCTAAAAACTCTAAAATAGAATTTAGTGCACCTAACTATGCAAAATTTATGTATTTTGTATACCCTGCAAACTGGTCTGAACTATAATATAAAAAAAGGTGTGATTATTTATGTCTATTGAAAAATTCTTGTGTAAGATTAGATGAAGGAAGATGGAATCCTAAAAAAATAGAGAAGTGTTAGAAAAGTTGATAGAAAAAAATATAGAAATACTAATAGCTATGCAGTTTTTTTGACTGGGATAATACCTCTATTCAAGGGATACTCAACAAAAATTTATTTATATATCAAATTGAGAATTTAAAATATAAGTTAAGTCCAGAAAAAAATTTAATGAAGTTATTAGAAAAAAATGTACCTACTACAGATTTTTGATGAAAGATTTAAAAAAATTCTGAAGGACAAGTTTTAAATCTAACAAAATTAGCAAATGATATATATAAGAGTTATATCTTTCTTTATGAAAAACTATATTTCTACTAAAAAAATATCTTTAGAAGAAATAAGAAAAACAGAAGAATTTAAAGATTTTAGAGCAAAGATGCACTATTTACATAATGCACTTCCAAGTAACTTTTCATCTAAAATTGCTTGCCTTTGGGAATTTTACTTATTAAGTGGAATGACAAGAACTGAGGTAAAAGAGTTTAGCAAAAAGAATCAAATGATGCTAAACTTGGTGAGAGCTTAGGAGATGTCATTGTAGAATCAAGTAGAGTTTTAAGAGGAGAAGCAGGAATAGTTAAAGGAATCTATGATAATGGCTTGAGAGTTAGATCAGAAATGGCTAATCTTTACCATGAGCTTAAAAGAAATGGTATAGATGTATATGTGATTTCAGCTTCAATGCAAGAATTGATAGAGGTCTTTGCTACAGATAAATCTTATGGATATAATTTAGATGAAGAAAAAAATCTATGCAATGAGATTAAAGAACAACAGTAGATGATGTATTAATAGATGAATTCAATGAAGATTATGCTTTTACACAAAAAAAGAAGGAAAAATCTGAAATAATAGAAAGATTTATCAGAGATAAATATGAAGGTAAAGGACCTATACTTGTTGGTGGAGATGCTCTTGGTGATGAAAGCATGTTGACAAAATTCAAAGATACAGAAGTTCTATTGATAATGAAAAGAGAAGGGAAATTAGATAATCTAGTAAATGATGAGAGAGCATTGATTCAACATAGAAATTTACAGACAGGTTTACTAGACCCCCAAAAATTAAAAAAATCTAGGAGGTTCTATGAATTCTATTTTAAAAAAATATGGCAAGAGTATCATTGTTTTTTTAGCTATTTCAGTTGGAGCAATGGCTAATCTTGATGAAGGAAGATGGGTTCCTAAAAAAATAGAGAAGTTTTAGATAAAGTTATTTCTGAAAAATAAAAAAATCAAGGAAATTATGCAGTATTTGATTGGGACTATACATCAATATATCAAGATACACAAGAAAAATTTATTCAGATACCAAATCGATAATTTAAGATTTGCAATGACACCTGAACAATTTTTCAAAAGCTATCAGAAAAGATATTCCTTTAGATAACTTTTTCAGATGACTATAAAAAAATGTAAAGGGGCAAGCAATCAATATTGAAAAAAATTGGTTCTGACCTAGACAAAGACTATGCTTTTCTTTATAAAAAAACTATATAAAAAGATAAAAAAATGTCTTTAGAAAAAAATAAAGAAAAACAGAACAATTTAAAGATTTCAGAGGAAAGTTAGCCTTCCTATATGAAGCAATAGGTGGAAGTTTTTTTCTCATGATATTTCTTATCCTTGGGTACTTTTATTTATTTGAAGGAATGACAGTAATGAAGTAAAAAGCATTAGCAAAAAGAAGCTAATGACTTTGGAATAGGAAATAAATTAGATAGCTATGTAATAGAATCTAGTGATGTTTTAACAGGAAAAAGCAGGAAAAAGTTAGCCACAAATATAAAAAGTGGTCTAAGAACTCAACCAGAAACAGCTAACTTTATTCCGTGAACTACAAGCTAATGGAATAAAAGTATATATCATTTCTGCATCTTTACAAGACATAGTTGAAGTTTTTGCAACTGATAAATCTTATGGATATAATCTAGAAGATGGAAGTGTTTATGGAATGAGATTAGAAATGAATGGTGACAAATACCGTGCTGAATATAAAGCAGGATATCCACAAACACAAACAAAAAGGTAAAGTAGAAATAATAGAAACTTACTTAAAACCTAAACATGGTGGAAAAAGCACCTATTCTTGTTGCTGGAGACAGTTCAGGAGATGCTAACATGTTAACAGAATATAAGGATACAAAAGTATTATTACTTATGAAAAAGAGAAGGAAAAATTGGATGATGTAGCAAAAGATGGTAGAGCATTAATCCAAAAAAAGAAATGCCCAAACAGGTTTGTTAGATCCAAAGAATTAGTAGAATTCAGGGGGAAAAATGAAAGAATTTAGACTACAACCTAAAAATATTATTTGGAGAAGATTCCTTAGATTACTTAAAGACTTTAGAATATAAAAAAAGTTATGATAGTAACTGATGAAATTATGACGCAGTTAAAATTAACTGATTTTATCACGAATAATCTGTCTTCATCAACTGAGGTAAAAAAATTTTTCAATAAAGTTGAGCCTAATCCAAGTATGCAAACAATAGAAAAATGGTTTAAAAAGATTTCATTGACTTTGAACCACAATGTGTAATTGCATTAGGTGGAGGTTCTCCAATAGATGCTTGTAAGGCAATATTGTATTTTTGCTTACGAGCTATACAAAAAAATTAAAAAGTAAATAAAAAAAGTATTTTTTTTATTGCAGTTCCTACTACAAGTGGAACAGGTTCTGAAGTAACTTCATACAGTGTTGTTACTAAGGGAGAGCATAAGATAGCTTTAGCAGATGAAAAAATGTTACCAGATGTGGCATTATTAAATACAGTATTTTTAAATGGACTACCAGCAAAAGTTGTTGCAGATACAGGAATGGACGTTTTAACTCATTCTATTGAAGCTTATGTATCAACTAATGCTAATCCATTTTCAAGTTCATTTGCAATGAAGTCTATCAAGTTAATATTTGAAAATTTAGTTGCTCACTACAACGATAGAAAAATACAAGGACCTAAAGAAAATGTTCAATTTGCTTCATGCTTAGCAGGAATAGCCTTTGATAATTCTTCACTTGGAATTAACCACAGTATTGCACATACAGTTGGAGCAAAATTCCATATAGCACATGGAAGAGCAAATGCTATTATTATGCCTTATGTAATTGAAGTTAATACAGAAGCAAATAGAAAAATATTTTTGAAATTTCAAGAGAGCTAGGATTACCTTCTGATACAATAGAAGAAGGAAAAGTATTCTCTTCTAAGCTTTTGTAAGAATTTTTAAAAGAAAAAAATTAGCTGTTGAAAAAAATCTTTAAAAGATTATGGAGTTGATTTTGAAAGCATTTAAAAAGAGAAATACCTAGTATGTTGGAAGATATTAAAAAAAGGATATTTGTACACAATACAATCCAAATAAATTAACTGATGAAGAATATGTAAGATTACTTTTTAAAAAATTTATTTTGGAGAATAAATAAAATTAAAATAATTAAAAAAAGGATTAATTTCTATAAAAGAGATTAATCCTTTTTTTGTTTGAAATAAAAGCTTGCAAAAATTATACAAAAAAATAATAAAATCAAATAATCGCTAAAAAAAGTATTGGACATAATAGGGAGAGAGAAGATAAAAAAATGAAAAAAATAATTTTTTTTAGAAGGAGTTTTACTATTTTTTTATATTTTCTTTTAAGTAATTTTTTTCAACTTATGAAATGAGTACTTTAAGATTAAGAGAAGATATACTTGTTGTAAGAGATGCAGGAAGTATCAATGATTATAATAGTATATTTTTAATTCAGACAAAAAGATAAAGGAATTATAGCTGTAAAAAGAAATTCAAAAAAATTAATGATAATTGGGTTGGACATATTCAGCCTTTGGAGAATTTAATAAAGGATAGTTTTTTTCATTTAGAAGTATTTTAAATTTATATGGAGATAGAGATAGAATTGAAAAAGATATATAAAGAAAAAGAGGAATACTTTATTATTTTTTTCCAAATAAAGAAATTTATGGACTTTCATTAGAAGAAGTAAAAAAATCAACTTGATATTGAAAAAAATAGATTTTATAGATATGAATAAATATATGAATAAAAAAATGGTGAAGAAAAAAAGCATTAACTATCCGTTATCAGATATATCTTGACAAACTATCCAATTATAACTATTACAATAAAGAATTTGAATTAAGTGAGATTAAAAAAAGTTTTTATATTTAAGGGAATAATAATTTTATTTTTTTAATTTTTAACATTTTTTTATCAATATAAATTATTTTATTAAATATTATTTAAAAAAAGAAAATTTTTTTATCTAATAAAGATTTATCAAATGGAGATAAAGTAGTAATAGTTTCTACAGTCTTATTCTTTGATTTTTCTAGTTTTAATTTTTTTGTATATTCTCAAGTTGGTATAAAAAAACTATGTGTCAGAAAAATTATATAGGACTATTATTTGTTTTTTTCATCTTATATTTAAGAATATAATTATCTCTTTTTCTTTTTTTCTGAAGAAAATAGAACAAAAAAATTTTTAGGAAATTTTTTTAGCTCAAGAATTTTACTATATTTGCTTCCAGTATTAAGCCTTATTCTAGTGTCAAATATAGAATATAAAATACCAAGTATTTTTTTACTTTTTTTATTTTACATTTATTCAATAATAATTGTAGGCTTAGAATTAATAAAGAAAGTGGGCTTTTTATAAAGGGAATTATTATTTTTTTCATATTATTTCATACATCAAATAGTTTATATTTTATTGTTATTTTGGCTATATATAACTTTTTAACAATATTATTAATTTATGAAAAAAATAAAGGCTTGTAAAAATTAATCTACAAGCCTTTTTTTAGTTATATATAATTAGTTAGCTAAAGCTGAACCTTCATATAGTCCAAATTTCTTTAAGTCTTCTTCTACTGTAGTGATTCCAGCTATTCCAAAGTTTTCAACTAAAAACTTTTGCTACATTTGGAGATAAGAATCCTGGTAGAGTTGGTCCAACATGGATATTTTTAACTCCTAAGTATAATAGAGCTAGTAAAAACGATTACAGCTTTTTGTTCATACCAAGCAATGTTAAATACTAATGGTAATTCATTGATATCATTTAATCCAAATACTTCTTTTTAATTTAAGAGCTACTACTGCCCAAGAATAAGAGTCATTACATTGTCCTGCATCTAATACTCTTGGAATTCCATTTATATCTCCTAAGTTTAATTTATTGTATTTGTATTTAGCACAACCAGAAGTTAAGATGATTGTATCTTTTGGTAAGTTTTCAGCAAAATCAGTATAATAATGTCTTTGTGCCATTCTTCCGTCACAACCACTCATTACAACAAATCTTTTGATAGCACCTGATTTAATATTTTCTACAACTTTGTCAGCTAGACTTAAAACTTGATTATGAGCAAAACCAACTACGATTTCTCCACTTTCTACTTCTACTGGTGGTTGACAAGTTTTAGCAAGTTCTATGATTTCAGAGAAATCTTTAGTTCCATCTGCATTAACTTTGATTCTCTTCCATCCTGGGTATCCAGCAGCATTAGTTGTGAATACTCTATCTTTGTATGTAGCGTTCTTTACTGGTGGAACGATACAGTTAGTTGTAAATACGATAGATCCATTAAAGTTTGTGAAATCTTTTCTTTGATCCCACCAAGCATTTCCATAGTTTCCATAGAAATGAGGATATTTCTTTAATTCAGGATATGCATGTCCTGGTAACATTTCAGAGTGAGTATAAATATCTACACCTGAATCTTTACTTTGTTCTAGTAATTGTTTTAAATCCCATAAATCATGTCCACTGATTAAGATTCCTGGTCTTTTTCCTGCTCCAATTTTAACTTTAGTGATTTCAGGAGTTCCTAAAACTGATGTATTAGCTTCATCTAGTAAAGCCATTACTTTTACTCCGTATTCTCCAGTTTTCATTGTTAAAGCAACTAATTGTTCAGCAGTTAAGCTATCGTCCATAGTTCCTAAAAGAGCTTCTTCAACAAAAGCAAATATTTCTTCACTAGTTTTTCCTAGGTTAAAAGCATGTTCAGCATAAGCTGCTAATCCTTTTAATCCATAAACTATTAATTCTCTTAAAGATCTAACATCTTCATTTTCTGTTCTTAATACTCCAACAACAGATTGATTTTTCAGAGAATTTTATTAAATCTTTATTTGATTCATAGTACCAATTTACTAAATCAGCACCATATTTTTTTCTGCTTCTTTCTTTTCTTCATCTGTTGCAAGAGCTTTTAATTCTTCTCTTAATTTTAATCCTGCTTTTTATTTCATCTAAGATTGCATCATCATCAAAGTTAGCATTAGTTATTGTAATGAACAATGAATTAACAAGGTATCTATTTACTTTTTCCTTCTATTAATTCTTTTGCTTTTTCCATTTTTTTCTAAGTACTGAGCTATATGCTGCAACACCTTTATCTGTATGTATTAATAAATCTTGTAATCCAGATGTTTCTGCATCCTTTCCACAAACTCCTATAGTTGTACAACCAGTTCCTTTTAGCAGTTTCTTGACATTGGTAACAAAACATTTTATCCATTTTTTTCTTTACTCCTCCTTAATTACTAAAAAAATATAGTTTAATATTTCTTGACAATATGATAAGTTATATTTAATTTTAATTTCGGTAACAAATGTTACCGAAATAAAAAAATTTAAAGTTAATATAAAAAGATATAAAAAAATATGTTAAAATAACTTAATTTATTTTTAAGAGTTAGGAGGAAAAAAATGCACGACGGTTGTTCAGGAAAAATTTGATGATGGTATGCAAGTATTAGCAAAAATTAAGAATGATGGGATTCAGTAAACAAGAGATGCCTTTTTCCCTATGACATTTACTTGTAAAGAATGTGGAGAAGAAATAACTATGACTACTTTTTGAATATGAATGTCCTCATTGTAGTATGATATATGCAGTTACACCTTGTCATGCCTTTGATGTAGAAAAATATTTTATCTGCAGGTAAGGTTAAAAAAATAAAGAACATAAATAAAAAATAAAAAAAGGCTATTAATATAAACTTGACTTAGTTTATTTGCAATAGCCTTTTTTTAGTTGTATAATACTATATCATGGAAAAACTAAGGGGGACATTATGAAATTTTCAAGTTATTTAAACACTGATTACATATTTCCTAATTTAGAAGCAAATTCTAAGGAGGAAATAATTAGAAAAAAATTGTTAACAAAGTTGCAGAAGATGATAGAGTAGTTGGAGAACAAAAAAAGACGAAATCATAAAAAAATATTTTAAAAAGAGAAGAAGAAATTTCTACTTGTATAGGTGGAGGAATTTTTCTTGCCACATACAAGAATGATAGATTTTTTTCAGATTTTATTATAGCAGTTGCAACTGTTAAAGATAAAATAGTATCTGATATTGGTGGAACAAATCAAAAAGATGAGATAAAAAGTTGTATTTTTTTAATAGTTTCAGATGTTTTAAAAAAATAAAAAAATCTTTTGAAGGCTATGAGTGTGATTTCAAAAGATAGGACTAAAACAGCCTGAAGTAATAGAAAAAAATAAAAAAATCAAATAGTCCTAAAGAAATATATGAGCTTTTAGCAGCTAATGATATAGAAATAGAACATAAAGATAATAGCAGAAGATGTTTTAAGTCCAGAAATAAGACCTGCAAAAAGAAAAATGATACTTTGGAAGAAATAGCTAAAAGATTGATATTAGAACAAAAAAATCAGCCTTACCTGTGCTATCGGATGATAATGTTCTTTTTAGGAGAAATTACAGAAAGAGAATTGATAGGTTTTGGTATGCCAGAACACTTATCACTTATGAGTGATTTGAACTTTTTGACAGTTGGAGAACCTTTTCGAAGAATACTTACTTAATGAAAGTACAATGACTATTAAAGATATATACAGAAAAGATATAAAAGCACTTTAATGATAGATAAAGATACTCCTATAATGGAAATTTGTTTTAAAAATGGTTTATAAAGGAATGCACAGACTTTATGTTGTAAATCCAAAGAATAATAAATATCTTGGAATAATAAATAGATCAGATATTATTAAAAAAAGGTATTACATATATAATTGTAGAATAATTAATAGGATAATAAGGAAGGTTTAATAAAATGTTATATGTTGGAATTTTTGATATTTATAGCAGTGTTTTTACTGTATAATAACAGAGAAAATACCAAATGCTTGGGCAACAATGGCTGGTGGGCTATTAATGACTATGATTGGTATAATAAATCAAGAAGAAGTTCTTGAAACAGTCTACAATAGACTAGAGATACTTTTTTTACTTGTAGGAATGATGATGATAGTTCTTCTTGTTTCAGAAACTGGAGTGTTCCAGTGGTTTGCAATTAAAGTTGCACAATTGGTAAGAGGGGAACCATTTAAGTTGATAATTTTATTAGCTTGTGTAACCGCACTTTGTTCAGCATTTTTAGATAATGTTACAACAATATTACTTATGGCACCTGTGTCAATATTATTGGCAAAGCAATTAAAATTAGATCCATTCCCATTTGTAATAACAGAAGTTATGTCAGCTAATATAGGTGGACTTGCAACATTGATAGGGGATCCAACTCAACTTATCATAGGAGCAGAAGGAAAATTAACTTTTAATGAATTCTTAGTCAATACAGCACCTGTTGCTATACTTTCTATGATTTCTTTATTGGCAACAGTTTACTTTATGTATGCTAAAAATATGAAGGTATCAAATGAATTAAAAAGCTAAGATCATGGAATTAGATTCAAGCAGATCGTTAAAAGATATAAAACTTTTAAAGCAGTCTATAGTTATATTTTCTTTAGTAATTATAGGATTTATTTTAAATAACTTTGTGGATAAAGGTCTAGCTATGATAGCATTATCAGGAGCAGTGTGTTTATCATTACTTGCAAAAGAAAAAGTCCTAAAGAGATGTTCGAAGGAGTAGAGTGGGAAACTTTATTCTTCTTCATAGGTTTATTTATGATGATTAAAGGTATAGAAAAATCTTGAGATTATTAAATTTATTGAGATAAAATGATAACAATAACTGAAGGGTCATTTTGGGGAGCAGTTCTATCAACAATGTGGATATCAGCTCTTTTTTTCACTTCAGTAATTGGAAACGTTGCCAATGCAGCAACATTTCTCGAAAGATTATTAATATAATGACTCCAAGTTTTGCAGGAGTTGCAGGAGTAAAAAGCACTTTGGTGGGCTTTTATCATTTGGTTCTTGTTTAGGTGGAAATTTAAGTTTACTTGGTTCTGCAACAAATGTTGTGGCAGTTGGGGCTGCTGATAAAGCAGGATGTAAAAATCAATTTTGTACAATTTTTTTAAAGTTTGGTGGAATTATTGCTATAGAAAATTTGATAATAGCTTCAGTATATATTTATTTTCAGATATTTATAATCAAATTAGCTCTTTTTACAGCTAGAAATATTTCACTTTGCTCATAATGATTAAGGCAATGGAAGGTATAGTGAGAGAAGATGTTACTAAGTTTAGGAATACTTATTTTTTTGTTATAGTTTTTTTACTGCATGATTACAGAAAAAGTGGCTTCAGCCTATGCAACTATGTTAGGAGCATTGGCAATGGCTTTTTTTAGGAATAGTTAATGAAGAACAAATTTTTAGAAACAATACATAGTAGATTGGAGATATTACTTCTATTAATTGGTATGATGATAATAGTTTCTTTAATATCAGAAACAGGAGTATTTCAATGGTTTGCAATAAAAGTAGTTAAGATAGTAAGAGGAGACCCTCTAAAATTATTGATACTACTTTCAATTGTAACAGCTACATGTTCAGCATTTTTTTAGATAATGTTACAACAATATTACTTATGGCACCTGTATCAATATTATTGGCTAAACAATTAAAAATTAGATCCTTTTCCTTTTGTTATGACAGAAGTTTTATCTTCTGACATAGGTGGGAATGGCAACTTTGATTGGGGATCCAACTCAACTTATCATAGGAAGTGAAGGAAAAATTATCATTTAATGAATTTTTAATTAACACTGCTCCTATGACTGTAATAGCACTTGTAATATTATTGACAGTTGTTTATTTTACAAATATAAGGAAAATGAAAGTTCCAAATAGATTAAGAGCACAGATTATGGAATTAGAATCTGATAGAATACTGACAAATAAAAAAATTATTAAAGCAATCTATAATAATACTTACAGCAGTAATAATAGGTTTTGTATTAAATAACTTTGTAAACAAAGGTTTAGCAGTAATTTCTTTAAGTGGTGGAATATTGTTAGCTTTCTTAACAGAAAGAGAACCTAAAAAAAGATTTTTTTGGTGCTGTTGAATGGGATACTCTATTCTTCTTTATCGGTCTTTTTGTGATGATTAGAGGAATAGAAAAATTTAGGAGTAATCAAAATTCATAGGTGATAAAAATAATTGAATTATCAACAGGAAACTTTAAGGTAGCTTCAATTTCAATAATGTGGCTATCTTCAATATTTACTTCTATCTTTGAAATGTTGCCAATGCTGCAACCTTTCTCAAAAAAATTATTAAGACAGTTATTCCTGATTTTCAAACTGTAGCAGATACAAAAAGTATTTTTGGTGGGCTTTGTCTTTTGGTTCATGTTTAGGTGGAAGTATTACAATGATAGGTTCAGCAACAAATGTTGTGGCTGTTTCAGCTTCAGCAAAAGCAGATTGTAAAATTGATTTTATGAAATTTTTTTAAATTTGGAAGTAAAATTGCAATTTTAAATTTGATAGCTGCAACTGTATATATGTACTTTAAGATATCTATAAATCTATAAATAAAAAAAGTAAAAAAATATTCGTTACTGAGGTAGATTTTTAAAAAAATTTTCTTTGAAAATATTTTTAATAATTTCTAGTTATATATAACGATTATTGTTAGCCTATAATGGTTCTAGAGCTCCACAAAGGCTCTTTTCACCATTATAGGACGTCGCTAGTAATCTTATTAAAAAAAACTATTGATTATTTACTTTCAAAGAAAATTTCTAATGATAAACTTATAATGTAACTTTCACTTATTTTTTTACTTTTTTTATTTATTTTTTTTTCTTCTTTTTGGCAACTGAATATCCAAATTTTCCAATTGCATCTTTTAGATAAAGCAAAAATATTCTCCATGTGAGTAAGAAATTAAATCTGCTTTTTTTCAAAATGAATTTTATCTTTTTTTCATCAAATAAATCTTCATTGATATGAGAAGTTAAAAACTTCTGCAATAAACATATCATGGCTACCTAATTTAATAATATCCTTAACTTTACATTCTATATTTATAGGACACTCTTCTATGTATGAAGATTTTTACCTTTAATCCATCGTGCAAAGTGAAAGCACATTCTTTTATTTTTATCAATTTGTCTACCTGAACGAACTCCACAAAAATCTACAACTTTAGTTTGTTTTTACTAGGTAGATTTATAGTGAATTCCATAGTTTCTTTTTATATAGTCATAAGACAATCTTTCAGGTCTTATAGAAATTGATAACATTGGTGGTCTTGAACAGATAGTTCCTACCCAAGCAACAGTAAAAGACATTATCTTTACCCTCTGAATTTTTACAAGTCACCAGTACAGCAGGTACAGGGATTTAAAACTACACTTCCTTTTTAAATTTCTTTTTTTCATAATTAATTCAAAAATTCCTTCTCTTTTTTTAATTTTTTTAATAAAAAAATAAACAAATAAACACAGATAAAGCTTCACTTAAAAAAAGTTACAAACCATATAGATCTATTTCCAAAGATAGTTGGTAAAATCAAAAAGTAAAAATACTATTGAATAATATACCTCTTGGGAAAGTTATAAATGCTGAATAAGTAACTCTTTTTAAAGCTGTAAAATAGGCAGAAATAAAAAAATATTTATACCTATTAATAAATAAGAAAGACTGTATACTCTTAAAAACATCTTTGACTCTTAAAAATCATATCTTTCTCTTTAAAAAAATATTCTACCAATATATTCAGCTGAAGAAGTAATAAGTATAAAACATACAATTCCAAGTATTCCTAAAAAAGTGATAGATATTTTTTTAGAATATCTTTTAAATTTTTTTATAATGTTTCTTACCTAAATTATAACTTATAATAGGTTGAATTCCTTGACTAAAAACCTATCATAGTCATAGTAATAAATGAACTTATATAAGAGATGGTTCCAAAAAAATTGAAACTCCTATAACTCCAATTCTTTTTCAAAAATAACAAGATTATAAATAAGTATTAAGATACCTGAAGATATCTCTGTTAAAAAAACTCAGAAAAACCTGTTTTAAAAAAATTTTAATTATCCTATCAAAAATCAAATCTAAAGGATTTTTAAACTTTTGATTTTTTTGCTTTAAAAATGATATAGAATAAAAAGCATAGAACAACATGTAACTTGTGAAATACCTGTTGCTATTGCTGCACCTGTCACTCCATAATGAAAGACAACTACAAAAAGATAGTCTAAAAATTAAATTTGTTATACCTCCAACTAAAACACAGATAGTTGGATAACTAGGCTTTTCCCATCAATTTTTTTATATATTTCAAAGGCATAACCTGACATATAGAAAAACACTGAAGAAAACTATTACTGAAAGATAGTCTTTTACATACTGATAGACTTCTTGACTTTTTATTAGCACCTAAAATATTTATAACTCTTTCAAGATTTAAAAAGTATTAAAAGAGATATAAATATAGCTAAAAATAAATTTAATAAAGTGGCAAGAGTAAAAGATTTTATTTCCTTCATCATATTTATTCTCGCCAAAATTTTATTGCTATCAATGTTGAGCTCCCAACTCCTATCATTATAGAAATTGAGAAGATAAAATTTATAAGTGGCAGGACTAAATTAACTCCAGCTAGAGCAGTCGAGCCTACAAATCTACTTATAAATATCCCATCAACCATAGTATAGAGAGTAAATATCCACATTGAAATAACATTAGGTATAGCATATTTGAATATTGTTTTTTTAAGATTGGTTTATTACTAGTCATTGTCATAATATATCACCTTTCTATCATATTCACAGAATTTCAGAAAAAAAGAGGATATAGTTTTGTCCATATCCTCTAAAAATTTATTTTTTTATAGTTCTATAAAGTTTTGGGAAAAAAATTGCATTCTCATTAAAATTAAAAAGGTTCTCTTGTAGGAAAAATACAAAAAAATAATCTAATAATCCAAACAACTATGAAAAAGTAAAGCTATTGAATAAAAAAATTCTTTTTCTTTTTATAAAAAAATTAATAAGAGAGGAACAGCCCAAAAATAGTGGATGAAAATATATAGCCTTATGGAAATCTCCATGTAATAAAGCCATATATGATCTTGTCATGCCACAACTTGGACAAGCTACTCCGTATGTGTTATAAAAATAAACAAATACTTCTTCCGTCAAAAAAACTTATCAACTAAAAAAAGCTAATAAGAGCTATTATTATAAAAAAATTATTAAGAGATTCCATTTCTTTCGCATATTTCATTTACCTGACTTTGAGCTAAGGCTATGCTAATAATTCCAAAACTAAAGAAAGCTAAGAAAAGATATAGAACGCCATCATCTTTACCACCAAAAATCTTCAACTTCTGACCTAACTTATAGTTCCAAACTAAGTAAAAAAATACCACAAGTAACAATACTTAATATGAAATTTAAAAAAGAGTTTTTTTATTTTTTTCCATTGGCAACTCTTAATTCATTGTTTAGAATCCATATCCAAACAGTAGCATAAATACCACAAGTTAAAAAAATGACAGAATAACACCTAGAAATACACTTCTTTGTTTCATAACAAACCCCCTAAAATTTTATATTCAATTTGTAATTTATTATAGCATTTTTTTATATTTTTGTAAATAAATAAAGGGATTTTTAAAAGCTTTTTCTCTTAAAGAAGTCAAAAGTAAAATTTTTAAAAATAAAAAAATAAATAAAATATAGAAACTTGACAAAAAAATATACTTGAAAAATATAATTGTATTAAAATGATGTCTAAGAAAGAGGCAAGCTTAATGTTTAAAAAAATTTTTAGTTTTAATAAAATTCCCAAAAAAAGTATCTATACCCTTGATAACAGCAACAGTACTAGGATTAACAACCACTGTTGTTTTATCTAATTTAGAAAAAAATAGTAGAAAAAGTAAGTAGTAGATTTATCAATGGTAGAGTACATATTGAAGATATAGATTTATCATTGTCAGAGCCTGTTATAAAAAAATATTACACTTTATGATAATGAAAAATAATGTGATGTTTAATTCAGATAAAGTTGTAGCTAAAATAAGTTTTAAAAAAATTTATTGAGATGGTAGAGTAGATGAATTAAATGTAGACTCAGCCTCAGTTAATGTTGTAAGAGATAAAGATGGCATTATAAATTTCACTAAGTTGTCCAAGAAAAAAAGTGATAAGAAACCTAGTAATCCAATAGATAAATTAGTAGTAACTTCGGCTAATATAAACTATGAAGATTATACTTTTTCCAAATAAATTAGAAAAAAAGATAGAAAAATATAAATGCCACTGTTTTAGCAGACAAAGAAAAAAATTAGTTAAAAAAATGCAGATGTTAGTATAGATGATGAAAAATATAAAATTAAATACTTCCTTTAAAGATGAAAGTGAAAAAAAGAGCTTTCTTCTTTAGAAATGAAATTAAAAAAATAGATAAATTTTTATTGGATAAGGATTTATTAAAAAGTTTAGCTAAAAAAATAATGAAAAAAATTAGAATTTTCTGATGTTAATATAAGTTCTGATTTAACTATAAAAAAACAGATAAAAACAGTTAAAAAAATACAAATATAGTTGGAAATTTAGATGTAGAATCTCCTTTATTTAGATATGCTGATGTAGAAAGTGATGTTAAAAATATAAAATTATCAGGTATATTTAATGGAAGAGATGGTAAAGCAAATTTAGACTTAAATGTATTTGATAAAGATAGAAATATAGCTGTGACTTATCAAGACGAAGAATTAAATTCAGTGATAAATATAGATAAAATTGACGAAAGTATATTAAATAAAAATAAAAACCTATAAAAAGATAAAAAAATTAGATTTGAAAAAAATATAAATATAGAAGATATAAAAAAACTATAGTTCATTATTCAGATGAAAGAGGTTTTCATAGTGAAGACAACAATGAAACCAAATAATTCTGAATTTAAAGGAATAGAATTAAATGACTTTAATTTATATGCAGATTCAAAAAGATGGTAAGAAGAGAGCTAATGCAAAGATTTCAGCTAAAAATAAAAAGGTATGGCTGAAAAATTTAACAGTAAATCTTGAAAAATCAGGCTGAAAATACTGATATTATTGTAGCTTTAAAGTCTCAAGAAAAAGATAGTATAATACCAGATATAAATTTAAAAGGCGAAATTTAGAAAAATAAAAAAAGATATTTTTAAAGGCTAAAAATTACTTCAAATATTGTTAATTTTTAATATGGATTATCAAAAAAAGAAGAAAAAGTTAGCTAAAAATTTATGATGAAAAAAATTTAAAAATAAATTATGATGTTAATAAAAAGAATTTAACAGATGGAGATGGGAGAATAGCCTTTAAAAATCTATGATACAGATAACTATTTAGATTTTTAAAGCAAAGGATAATCAAGTCGAAATCAAAGAACTTAAATTAATGGATAAGTTAAATAAGAATAATACTCTTATTGCAAAGGGAAATGCTGATCTTAATAAAAAGGAATTTAATATTGAGTATGATGCTAAGTTAAATTCAGTTTCAAGAAAAATTTAAAGATAAAAGATATAGTATTATCTTTTGATGCCAAAGGAAAGGCAGAAAGTAAAAAAATAATATTATAAGTTCTCAAGGACAAAATCAATGATTTAAGTCTTGAATACATAGCTAAAATTGAGAAAAATAAATGGAACTTATGATTTTAAAAAGTCTGATTCTGGTATGGAAGCAAATTTAAAAGACAAAAAAATAGCTTCGATTGGATATGATAAATATAAGTTTGATAATTTTAATCTTCTTGCAACTTATTCAGGAAAAGAAGTAAAAATTAGAGATTTTAGTAATAATTTATTGTCTTTTAAAGGCAGATTATAACACAGAAGCCAATAAACTTAATGGAGATCTTAATATAAAAAAAGATTGACTGATGAAGATATAGGGTTTAGATAAGGTGAGATTTTGTCTTAGAAAAATCTTAAAGCTAAATTAGAAGGAGATATAAAAAAATTCCTAAAGCTAAGATAGATTTAGGAACTACAGTAGTAACTTTTACCTAGTAAAGATTTAGCAAAAAAATCAGTGGTAAATTAAATCTTGTTGGAGATAAACTTATTATAGAAGGAGTTAATGTAGATAATAATCTTATCACAGGACAATATGATATAAAAAGAAAAAACTTTTTAAATTTAAAGGCTTCTTTAAGTGAAAAATCATTTAGAAAAAAATATTATGGTGGTAAAAGATTTAGGTTACATGCTATATGGAGACTTAGTACTAAACAGGAGTAGCAGGAAATTTAGATGCTAAACTTAAAGGAAGAGTTATCAATTTACAAAGTTCATTTCCTGATTTAGCTTACAATATAGATTACAGTGCAGAAAAATTATTCTGATGGTATTGTTTCTATCAATGATTTGGATATTATTGATAAAAAAATTATGGATCTATATTAGGATTAACTGGAATAGTTGATTTAAAAGAGAAAAAACTTAAATATTAAAAAAATAAAAAAATGATAAGATAGATTTAACTAAGTTACAAAAATATTCTTAAAGAAATCCTAATGTAAAGGGAATAGTAAATACAGATATTATAATAAATGGACAACTTAGCAATCCAAACTATAGCCTAAATATGTCTTCATCTGAAGTAAGTATAAAGAATTTTAAGATAAATGATATTGTCTTAAACTTTAGCTGGAGATAAAGAAAAAAAGCTAATTTAAACAAGCTAAGTTTAGATGTATATAAGAATTTAATAGTTGGATCTGGAAAGCTATGATATAAAAAAATAAAAACTTATAATGTCAATATGAAGTCTAATAATAAAATTGACCTTTCTAAATTCCAAACATTCTTTAATTCGTATGGAATAAATAACCCTAGTGGAAAGGTAGGCTTTTAATGTTCAAATAGACCAAAATGATGAAAAAGGCTTATTTAAGTCTTGAAAATATAAATTTAGAATCTTCAAAAATTAAAATTGAAATTCTCTAATTTTTTTCAGGACCTATCACTTTGAGTGGAAGAAGAATTGAAATAGGAGAGTTAAATGCAAAATTAAAATAATTCACCTATTACAATAGATGGGATTTGTAGATTTAGTTGACATAGCAAAAAAATAGATAAGGAAGATATTATTAGAAGTTTACCTTATAAATTACATATAAAAATCTAAAGAATTAAATTATGTATATCCTGAAGTTATAAAAATTAAAAAGCTTCAACTGATATAACTCTTACTAATGAGGAACTATATGGAAATTTAATTATAAAAAGAGGCAACAATTAATGATATTCCTAATAATTACTATAGAGATTTCTTCTCACTAATAAAAAGAACAACTTAGAAAAAGAAGAACAGACGTTACTCCAAAAAAAGAAGGTAGATAAGAATTCTAGAGAAGCACAAGAAAAAAAGCTGCAAGAATGAGAGCCTTTTTAAATAAATTAATGCCTATAGATTTAGTAATTAAGACAGAAAAAATCCTATACTTATTGATATGGATAATTTTAATATCTTTAGTTCCAGAAATTTATGGAAAAATTAGATATAGACTTAAATATCAATGGTAAAAAAAGGTAAATATTATTTAGAAGGGGAAACTGAGTTAAAAAGATGGATATTTTGTTATAGGTACAAACGAATTTAAAGTTGATAGAGCTTTTAGCAATATATAATGATAATACTCCTTTACCAGAAATTAACCCTAATATCTTTCTTTGAAAGTACAATAGAGATGGATGATGAAGAATACTATTTCACAACTATGGGAAAAACTTAACCAATTGAGATATGAAATCACATCTAAAGACATCAAAGGTTGGAGGAGACTTATCAGCATTTAATCGTAAAACCCTGATTCTAATGAACATATATATTCTTATGGAGATGGAAGTCAAATATTTATAGTTTTTTTATGAAAAAAACTTGATAGCAGGTCAAATAGGTCAAATAGTCTTTGGTAAAACAGCAAGATATGTAAAAAAGAAAACTAAAACTTACTAGATTTGTAATAAGACCTGAAATAAAAAAATATAATTCAGAAGATAGTGTCATAAATAGATATGGAACAACTGATAATAGAGCCTTTGAGTCCCACAAATTTATAATGTAAATATAAAGATGGAAGCAAAGGATAATATTTACAAAGAAAAAAATTATTCTGGAAAGCAAGTGCAAGACTTATAGGTACAGGAAAGGATACTATTAGAAATCAAACATTTGAAAGTTAATTCACAAAAATATTAGAGAATATGATGTCGGGATTAGAATATAAGATTGATGATAGTAAAACTCTTGAATTGAGTTGGAACTGTTCCATATAAATATAGAACAGATGAAAAATAAAGATTACAAGAAGCCTAATTACTACATAGAATACAAGTTTAGAAAAAGATATAAAGATTTTTTTCAGAAATATTTTCATTTTTAGCTTTTAAAAATATAAATAAATATGGTAATATATAAAAGAGATACTATAAATAATTAAATGGAGGACTTTGAGATGAAAAGACTATTAATTGCATTGATGTTTGTAATTAGCCTAGTATCATTTTCAACTATGACTAACCAGTCAGTAAAGAGTATCGAAGTTGTTAACAACAATCAAGTCCCAGCTAGCTTAATAAAGAATACTTTAAAGCTAAAAGAAGGATCTAAGTTTTCAACGGATGCTTTAGTAGCAGATTTTAATGCTCTAAAAGGAACAGGTTACTTTGAAGATGTAATGCTTCAACCTATTTCTTATGATGGTGGAGTAAAAATAGTTGTGGATGTTATTGAAAAACAAAATGTTGCTAGTTTATTGAAGGAAAGAGGAGTATCAGTAAACACTGTAAGAGAAGATACAGATAAATCTGTTGTAATTTCTTCAATTAAGTTTAATGGAAACAAAAAATACTCAGCAGCAGAGCTTCAAAAAAATTACTCAATTAAAAAAACAGGAGAATATTTCTCAAGAAGTAGAGTAGAAGAAGCTCAAAGAAATTTATTAGCTACAGGAAAATTTGCAGAAGTAAGACCTGATGCAAAAGTAACTAATGGAAAGATGGAATTATCTTTTGATGTAGTTGAAAAATTCTGTAGTAAAAAAATGTAGTTATAACTGGGAATAAAGCAGTACCTACTAGTGCTATTATGTCAGTGTTAAGCACTAAAACAGGAGCTGTTCAAAAACTACAATAATTTAAGAGAAGATAGAGATAAAATTTTAGGACTATATCAAGCTCAAGGTTATACTTTAGTTAATATTACAGATATGTCAACTGATGAAAATGGAACTCTACATATTGCAATAGTTGAAGGTATTGTAAGAAAAAAATTGAAGTTAAGAAAATGGTTACTAAACAAAAAAAGGTAACAGAAGAACACCTAATGATGATGTTTTAAAAAAACTCAAGACTATGTAATAGATAGAGAAATAGAAATTCAACCTGGTAAAAATATTCAATGTAAAAAGAATATGATGCTACAGTTGATAACCTAATGAGATTAGGAATATTTCAAAAAAACGTTAAATATGAAGCAAGATCAATCCCAGGAGATCCTGAAGGAATAGATTTAATACTTCTTATAGATGAAGACAGAACTGCTGAATTACAAGGTGGGAGTTGCTTATGGTTCTGAAACAGGATTTATAGGGAACTTTTATCTTTAAAAGACAGTAACTGGAGAGGTAAGAACCAAGAATTAGGATTTACATTTGAAAAATCAAATAAAGACTATACATCTTTCTCTTTAGATTTCTTTGATCCTTGGATTAGAAATACAGATAGAGTATCTTGGGGATGGGGATTATACAAGACAAGCTATGGAGATAGCGATAGTATCTTATTCCATGATATAGATACTTTAGGTTTTCAAAGTTAATATAGGTAAAGGATTTAGCAAATACTTTAGATTAAGTTTAGGAGCTAAAGTTGAATATATAAAAAGAAAAAAACATGAAAATGGAAAAATTACAACAAGCTCCCAAATGGAAACTGGTATTATAGAGATAATGCTGGTTGGAGACAAATAGAAGGTGTAGATGACAAGTATGTTCTATGGAGTATCTATCCTTATATCAGTTATGACACAAGAAATAACTATTTAAATCCTACATCAGGAACATACGGAAATTCCAAGTAGAAGGTGGACATGCTGGTGGATATAAATCAGGAAGTTTTGGAAATGTAACTTTAGAGCTAAGAAAATATCATAAAGGTTTATTTAAAAATAATACATTTGCTTATAAAGTTGTTGGTGGAGTAGCTACTGATAGTACAAAAGAAAGCCAAAAATTCTGGGTAGGTGGAGGAAATTCACTAAGAGGATATGATGGAGGATTCTTTAAAGGTAGTCAAAAACTAGTTGCAACTATAGAAAACAGAACTCAATTAAATGATATTGTAGGTTTTGTTGTGTTTGCAGATGCAGGTAGAGCTTGGAAACAAAACGGAAGAGATCCTAGTTATACAAGAGATAACAAAGATTTTGGACATAATATAGGAACAACTGCTGGAGTTGGATTAAGATTAAATACACCAATTGGACCATTGAGATTTGACTTTGGTTGGCCAGTAGGAAATAAAATGGATGATGATGGAATGAAATTCTATTTCAATATGGGACAATCATTCTAATTAATCATATATTTTTTTTAGAAATTTTGGAGGTAAATCAATGAAAAAAATTATTATTAATTGCAAGTGTTTTATTAGCAACATCAGCATTTGCAGATAAAAATAGGAGTTGTAGATAGTCAAAAAGGCATTTTTTTCCAATTCTCTGAAACTAAAAAAAGCTCAACAAGCTTTTAGAAGGTCAAGCTAAAAAAAGTTGAAAATGAAGCTAGACAAAAGAGAAGTTGCATTACAAAAAAAGAATTTGTTTCTTTACAAGCTAAAGGAGATAAATTAACTGATGCAGAAAAAGAAAGCATTTGAAAAGAAATCTCAAGATTTTCAATCTTTTTTAAATGCTTCTCAAAAACAATTTAAATAAAGGAACAAATGACTAAATTAAAAAAAGAATAGAAGACATCTATGTAAAAAAAGCTGTTAAAAAAAGTAGCAGCTGATGGAAAAATATGACTATGTTTTTGAAGCTAGAAGCATTAAAAGTTGGTGGAGAAGATATAACTGACAAAGTTTTAAAAACAAATGGAAGCATTAAAATAATAAAAAATTATGAGGAGGAAGAGTTATGGAATATAAAGTAACTGATATCATAACTCTTCTTAATGCTGAATATAAAGGAGAGGTTATAGAAAAATGTTTCTAAACTTTCTCCTTTTTTTCATTCAGATGAGAAGAGTTTAACTTTTGCAGCAGATGAAAAAAATTTTTAAAGAATTTAGCTCAAACAAAAGGCAAAGGTAATCATAGTTCCAGATATTGAATTACCATTAATAGAAGGAAAAGGATATATAGTAGTAAAAGATAGTCCAAGAGTAATAATGCCTAAAGCTTTTACATTTTTTTAGTAGAACTTTAAAGAAAAATAGAAAAAAATGAGAGAAGATTCAGCTAAAATAGGTGAAAAATGTAGATATAGCACCTAATGTCTATATAGGTCATGATGTAGTTATTGGAAATAATGTAAAAATTTTTCCCTAATGTAACTATTGGTGAGGGAGTTAAAATTGGTGATGGAACAGTAATTTATTCTAGTGTAACTATAAGAGAATTTGTTGAAATAGGTAAAAAAATTGTGTTATACAACCAGGAGCAGTAATAGGTTCTGATGGTTTTGGCTTTGTAAAAGTCAATGGAAATAACACTAAAGATAGACCAAATAGGAACTGTTATAGTTGAAGATGAAGTAGAAATTGGTGCAAACACAACTATTGATAGAGGAGCTATAGGAGATACAATTATAAAGAAATATACAAAGATTGATAACCTAGTTCAAATAGCTCATAATGACATCATAGGTGAAAAACTGTTTGATAATATCTCAAGTTGGAATAGCAGGAAGTACAATAGTTGGAAATAATGTTACTTTAGCTGGACAAGTTGGAGTTGCAGGTCATCTTGAAATAGGAGATAACACTATGATAGGGAGCACAATCAGGTGTACCTGGAAATGTTGAAGCTAATAAGATACTATCAGGACATCCACTTGTTGACCACAGAGAAGATATGAAGATAAGAGTTGCTATGAAAAAAATTACCTGAACTTTCTAAAAAAAGAGTAAAAGGCATTAGAAGAAAAGAAATAAAATAAAAATGAAATTAACATATTTTTTTAAGGAGGTAGTAATACATGAAGTTAAAGAATTGTTTAGTTTTGTTAGGAATTTTATCAAGTACAGCATTATTTGCAGCTCACAATGGGAAAAATAGTAATTGCCCATAGAGGAGCATCAGGTTATTTACCAGAACATACTCTGGAATCAAAAGCACTGGCATTTGCTCAACAAGCAGATTATCTTGAACAAGATTTAGCTATGTCTAAAGATGGAAAATTAATAGTAATCCATGACCATTTTCTAGATGGTTTAACAGATGTTGCTAAAAAATTTCCAGATAGAAAAAAAGAGCAGATGGAAGATACTATGTAATTGATTTTACTTGGCCAGAATTACAAACACTAGAAATGACAGAAAATTTTACTACGAAAGATGGTAAACAAGTAGCTGTTTATCCAAATCGTTTCCCTCTTTGGAAATCTGATTTCAGATTACATACTTTTGAAGAAGAAATTGAATTTATCCAAGGTTTAGAAAAAAATCAACAGGTAAGAAAGTTGGAATATACCCAGAAATAAAAAGCACCTTGGTTCCATCATCAAAATGGAAAAGATATTGCAAAAAGCAACTCTTGAAGTTTTGAAAAAAATATGGATATACTAAAAAAATCAGATATGGTTTACTTACAAACATTTGATTATAATGAATTAAAGAGAATCAAAAACAGAACTTATGCCACAAATGGGAATGGACTTAAAATTAGTACAACTTGTAGCATATAATGATTGGCATGAAACAGAAGAAAAAAAGATAAAAATGGTAAATGGGTAAATTATGACTATGATTGGATGTTTAAAGAAGGAGCAATGAAAGAAATTGCTAAATATGCTGACGGTAAGTTGACCAGGTTGGTATATGTTGATTGATGATAAAAAAATTCAAAAAGTTGGAAATATAGTTTATACTCCAATGGTAAAAGGATATTGCAACTACTAAGATGGAACTACATCCATATACTGTAAGAAAGGATGCTCTTCCTGATTTTTTTACAGATGTTAATCAAAATGTATGATGCACTGTATAATAAAAGCTGGAGCAACTGGATTATTTACGGATTTCCCTGATTTAGGAGTTCAATTTTTAGAAAAATCAAAAAGACTAAAAAAATAAAGAAAAATATATTCCATTAAAAAGCTAAAAAGAAAATTCTTTTAGCTTTTTTTATAGTATTAACTAATATATTATGTTATAATCTATTAGTTTAAGTTATGAGGAAGGAAATGAAAAAAATGGCAGATATTTTATATGATACGAGGTTGAAGTCAGAGGAGGCTCCAAAAAGTAATTATTTTTAACACATGGAGATGCAGATGGCTTAGTTTCAGCTATGATAGTAAAAATCTTTTGAAGAAATGGAGAATAAGAATAAAAACTTTTTTTAATTATGAGTAGTATGGATGTTACATCAGAACAGACAGACAAAAACATTTGACTACATCTGTAAATACACATCTTTAGGATCACAAGATAGAGTTTACATCCTAGATAGACCAATACCAAGTATAGATTGGCTAAAAAAATGAAATATTTAGCTTATACTAATGTAATCAATATTGATCATCATTTAACAAACAAACCTACATTATACAAAGATGAATGTTGCTGTGAAAAATATTTTTTTTCATTGGAATGATAAATGGAGTGCAGCTTACTTTAACACTAGAGTGGTTCAAGCCTTTAGTTGAGAAAAGCAGAATGTTATAAAAAAATTTATAAAAAAATTAGAAGATCTTGCAATAGCTACTTCTTATTGGGATATATTTACTTGGAAAGAATTTAGGGAATTCTCCAGAAGAGGCATTGTTGAAAAAGAGAGCTTTATCAATAAATTCAGCTGAAAAAGATTTTTAGGTTCAGGAGCATTTTATAATTTTATAACTAAAAAAATAAATTCTAAAAAAATTATACAGAAGAGGTTTTTTTGATTACTTTTTTTCTTATTAGATGAAGCTTATAGTTTAAAAAAATAGATAACTTATATGATTTTTGCTAAAAGAGTTATCAGTGATTTTGATTTTTAAAGGCTATAAATTAGGAGTTATCTATGGTATAGAAGGAGATTATCAATCTATAATAGGAGATAAAATTCTAGTAGATAAGAAACTAAATTATGATGCTGTAGCCTTTTTAAATGTATATGGAACTGTTTCTTTTAGAAGTAAAGATGATGTAGATGTAAGTGAAATAGCACAAAAAAATTAGGAATGTTAGTAGGTTATTCAGGTGGTGGTCACAAACATGCTGCAGGTTGCAGAATTTGTGACAAAGATGAAATGAAGAAAAAAATGTTTGAAATTTTTGAACATTCAATGGATAAAATAAGAATTTTATAAAGTCATATAAAAATAGCTCGTTACTAGCCAGATTTTTTTAACAGATAAAAAATTAAGAATTCGCTGCAAAACAGACAAACTCGTTTCACTCAAACAAGTCTGATTTTGCTCGGCTCATTCTATTTAATTTTTTTATCTTAAAAATCTGGAATGTAACTCACTTATTTTTTTATGCTTATCAAAGGAAATGGAAAATGTTAATGGGAAGAAAGAATGTAAAAAAAATAGAATTTAGGTATGATGGAAGTGACTATTATGGTTTTCAAAGACAACCTAATAAAGAAACTGTTCAAGGAGAAATAGAAAAAGTTTTAAAAAAATTGTAACAAAAAGAAGATATAAATTTAATTTCTGCAGGGAGAACAGATAGGGGAGTTCATGCAAATCACCAAGTATCTAATTTTCTACACTTCTTCAACTATTCCAATAGAAAAATATAAATATCTTTTGACAAGAGCCTTGCCAAAAGATATAGATATACTATCAGTTGAAGAGGTAGATGAAAAATTTTAATGCTAGACATGATGCTAAAATGAGAGAATATGTCTATATTATATCTTGGGAAAAAAATCCCTTTGAAGCAAGATATTGTAAATTTGTAAAAGATAAAATAGATGCAGAAAAGACTAGAAAAAAATATTTTCTAGTTTTTTTAGGTATACATGATTTTAGAAATTTTAGATTGAGTGACTGTGTGAGTAAAAGTAACTATAAGAGAGATTTATAACATAGATGTAAAAGTATTTTTTTCAGAAAAATAAATTAAAAAAATATATAAGAGGTAGTGCCTTTTTAAAAATCTCAAGTTAGAATTATGGTTGGGAACAGCTCTTGAAGTATACTATAAAAAAACTTGCCTGAAAAATCATATAGATCTTATGTTAAATGATTTTTTTCAAAAGAGTATAAGAAAAGTCTTGTTGAAGCTGAAGGACTTTATTTAAATAGAAATTAATTATTCTTAAAAAAATAATAATTATTCTTGACAAGATAAGTAAATGTAGTTATAATAGAAAAAAATAGAAATGATTTAAAAAAATTTTTGTTTCATAATTAGTCACTAACACTAGTGTATATAGATTATTATTTCCCAAAAAAAGAAGGTTTGAACAACCTTCTTTTTTTCTTTTATAGATATTTTTTTCAAAGTTTTTGTAAAGATTATAAAATTAGAAATTAATATAGATAGAATATATAGCTATATATATTTTTATATAAATTTTATATAGTAATATATAAAGAATATTCTAAAAAAAGTCACATATTCCATAATTTTTTTCTAATATTTCAGATTTAAAAAAGATATATAAAAATACTAAATTAATTAGGTTGACTTTAATTAGTAAAAAGTGTTATTATTAGCTTATAAGCTAAAAATAAAAAAATTTGCTTAAACTTTTTTTATAAAATTTTTGAAAATAGTACAAAAATATTTTTTTACAGATAAAACTAAATTAAGGAGGAATTTGTATGCTTTTTAAAAACTACTGAAGAACATGAAGCTCTTCGTATGCAAGTGAGAGAATTTGTTGAAACTGAGGTTAAACCTATTGCAGCAATGCTAGACAAAGAAAATAAATTCCCGCATGAAGCGATAGAGAAGTTTGGAAAAATGGGATTTATGGGTCTACCATATCCAAAAGAATATGGTGGAGCTGGTAAAGATATACTTAGCTATGCTATAGCTGTTGAAGAGTTATCAAGAGTTGATGGAGGAACAGGGGTTATATTATCTGCTCATGTTTCTTTAGGATCATATCCTATATTTGCTTTTGGTACAGAAGAACAAAAGAAAAAATATCTTACACCTTTAGCTAAAGGGAGAAAAATTAGGAGCATTCGGACTTACTGAACCTAATGCTGGATCAGATGCAGGAGGAACTGAAACAACTGCTGTTAAAGAAGGAGATTACTATATATTAAATGGAGAAAAAATCTTCATAACAAATGCAGATGTTGCTGAAACTTATGTAGTTTTCGCTGTAACAACTCCTGATATTGGAACAAAAGGTATAAGTGCTTTTATAGTTGAAAAAGGATGGGAAGGATTTACATTTGGAGATCACTATGATAAATTAGGAATTCGTTCATCTTCAACTTGTCAATTATTATTCAATAATGTAAAAGTTCCTAAAGAAAATCTTTTAGGAAAAGAAGGAGACGGATTTAAAATAGCTATGTCTACTCTTGATGGAGGACGTATAGGTATAGCTGCTCAAGCATTAGGAATTGCACAAGGTGCTTTCGAACATGCTTTAGAATATGCAAAAGAAAGAGAACAATTTGGAAAACCAATAGCTTTCCAACAAGCTGTTTCATTTAAACTTGCAGATATGGCAACAAAATTAAGAACAGCTAGATTCTTAATATACAGTGCTGCTGAATTAAAAGAACACCATGAACCATATGGAATGGAATCTGCAATGGCAAAACAATATGCTTCAGATATAGCTCTTGAAGTTGTAAATGATGCTCTACAAATATTTGGTGGTTCTGGATATCTAAAAGGAATGGAAGTAGAAAGAGCATACAGAGATGCTAAAATAACTACTATCTATGAAGGAACAAACGAAATTCAAAGAGTTGTTATAGCTGCTCACTTAATAGGAAAACCACCTAAATCAGATGCAGTAGCAGTAGCTAAAAAGAAAAAAGGTCCAGTTACAGGTCCTAGAAAAAATATAATATTCAAAGATGGATCTGCTAAAGAAAAAAAGTTGCAGCATTAGTTGCAGCATTAAAAAGCAGATGGATATGATTTCACTGTTGGAATTCCTCTTAATACTCCAATAGGAAAATCTGAAAGAGTTGTAAGTGCTGGTAAAGGAATTGGAGATAAGAAGAACATGAAGTTAATTGAAAAATTAGCTGTACAAGCAGGAGCTTCAGTTGGATGTTCTAGACCAGTGGCAGAAACATTACAATACCTACCACTTGATCGTTATGTAGGAATGTCAGGACAAAAAAATTTGTTGGAAACCCTATATATAGCTTGTGGAATTTCTGGAGCTTTACAACACTTAAAAAGGAATTAAAGATGCAACAACAATAGTTGCTATTAATACAAATGCAAATGCACCAATATTTAAAAAAATGCTGATTATGGAATAGTTGGAGATATAGCAGAAATACTACCACTATTAACTAAAGAATTAGACAATGGTGAAGCTAAAAAAGATGCTCCTCCTATGAAGAAAATGAAGAGAGTTCTACCTAAAGTAATGTACAGTCCTCATGTGTATGTATGTAGTGGTTGTGGACATGAATATAATTCTGAAATAGGAGATGAAGATTCTGATATCAAACCAGGAACTAGATTTAAAGATTTACCTGAAGATTGGACTTGTCCTGATTGTGGAGATCCAAAATCTGGATATATAGATGCAAAATAAAAAATATAATTAAGGAGGATATCTTATGCATAACGTTAGAAATATAACTGAAAATCTTTATTGGATAGGAGCAAACGATCGTCGTCTTGCACTTTTTGAAAATATACACCCTATCCCTGAAGGAGTGTCATATAACTCATATATGTTGCTAGATGAAAAAACAGTTGTTTTTGATACTGTTGATTGGTCTGTGACTAGACAATATGTTGAAAATATAGAATATTTATTAAATGGAAGAGAATTAGACTACTTAGTAGTACATCATATGGAACCAGATCACTGTGGTTCAATTGAAGAACTAGCTCTTCGTTATCCAAATTTAAAAATTATATCATCTGAAAAAGGATTTATGTTCATGAGACAGTTTGGATACAAAAGTATCAACGGTCATGAATTAATCGAAGTAAAAGAAGGAGATAAATTTAAATTTGGTAAACACGAAATAGTATTTTTAGAAGCACCTATGGTTCACTGGCCAGAAGTTCTAGTAAGTTTTGATACTACAAATGGAGCTTTATTCTCAGCTGATGCTTTTGGTTCTTTCAAATCACTTGATGGAAGACTATTTAATGATGAAGTAAATTGGGACAGAGATTGGTTAGATGAAGGACGTCGTTATTTAACAAACATTGTTGGAAAATATGGACCTCATATCCAACATCTATTGAAAAAAGCAGGACCAATTGTAGATAAAATTAAATTTATTTGTCCTCTACATGGTGTAGTTTGGAGAAATGACTTTCGGATATATAATAGATAAATATGATAAATGGAGCAGATATGAACCTGAAGAAAAAAAGGTGTGTTAATCGCTTATGCTTCAATGTATGGGAAATACAGAAAATGCTGTTGAAATTATAGCTAAAAAAATTAGCTGAAAAAGGGAGTTACAAACATAAAAAAATGTATGATGTTTCTAACACTCATGTTTCATATTTGATTTCAGATTTATTCAAATATAGCCACTTAGTTATAGCTTCTCCTACATATAACTTAGGAATTTATCCAGTTATACACAACTTTGTAATGGATATTAAAGCATTAAACTTACAAAATAGAACAGTTGCAATAGTTGAAAAATGGTTCTTGGGCAAGAAAAATCAGGAGATTTATTACAAGAATTCTTTGAAACTCAAGTAAAAAGATATTGCTGTTTTAAATGAAAAAGTAGGGCTAACTTCATCAGCTAACAATGTAAATCTTGATGAAAATGGATGCACTTGTTGATGTTTTAGTTGAATCTTTAAAAAAATAATATAAAGATAGAATTGGGGACTGTTTTTAAACAGTCCCTGATTTTTTTAGTTTGCATATTTCTTTACATCTTCAAGTGTTTCCTCAGCTAGTAAATTACTTATTTCTACAATTTCTTCCATAATCTTAGTCTTTTTCTTCTTTACTTAGGCTTTCATTGTTACTTAATATTAGATTTGCATAAGTAAAAACCCCTTGTATGAATATAGATTTTTTTAAATATATTTAAATTTTCTGAAAAAAATAACTTCCATTAATTCTTTTTTTAAATTTTCAATCAAGCCTTCAATGAAAACTTTTATTATTAAAAAAAGAAAAAGACATTATATCAAAACCTTCATTTTCTTTATCCATAAAGAAATCGCCTCCTACCTTTTTAATATTATACATCTTTTTAACAGTAAAATATAGATATTTAATATATTTTGTATATATATCTTTTACTTTGATTTCAAATATTATATTATACTAATATTTTAAAAAAATCTTTACTTGACAAGAATTTTTATTTTTTTGTATAATCAATACTGTAAGTGTATTTAAATGAAAAAAATATGTTTATTTATCGTTTAAAAAAACAGAACATTTTTTTAAGAGAGGTAAAATATGGAAGAGCTATTAAAAGGAACTTGTTGAAAAAAATAGAAAATTTGCTGTAGATGGAAATGTTGCTAATTATATTCCAGAGCTTGATAAAGCAGATAAAAAAATGCTTTAGGTATTTATGTTACAACCTTAGATGGTCAAGAATTCTTCGCTGGAGATTATAACACAAAAATTTACTATACAAAGTATATCAAAAAAATAATTTCTTTGATGCTCGCAATATTAGATAATGGTGAAGAATATGTTTTCTCAAAAAGTTGGAATGGAACCAAGTGGAGATCCGTTTAACTCTATAAGAAAAACTTGAAACATCAAGTAGAAAGAAACCATATAATCCTATGATAAATGCAGGAGCAATAGCTGTTGCATCTATGATAAAAGGAAAAAACGAAAAAGAAAGATTTACAAGACTATTGGACTTTTGCAAAAATTAATTACAGAAGATGATAGTTTAGATATAAACTATAAAATATATTGTGGAGAAGCAGACACAGGATTTAGAAATTTCTCATGGCATACTTTTTAAAAAGGTGAAGGAATAATTGAAGGAAATGTTGAAGAAGCATTAACAGTGTATTTTAAACAATGTTCAATTGAAGGAACAGCTAAAAACTATATCGACATTAGGAAAATTTTTAGCAAATGACGGAGTTCTTTCAAATGGAGAAAGAATAATAACTACAAGAATGGCAAAAAAATAATTAAAAACATTAATGGTAACTTGTGGAATGTATGATAGTTCAGGTGAGTTTGCAGTAAGAGTTGGAATACCTTCAAAAAAAGTGGAGTAGGTGGAGGAATTTGTTCTGTTGTTCCTGGTAAAATGGGAATAGGAGTATATGACCTGCCTTTAGATAAGAAAAGGAAACTCTTTAGCTGGTGGACATTTACTAGCTGATTTATCTGAAGAACTTTCTTTAAATATTTTTTTAGTGTTTAGAAGTAATTATTTTTATATAAAGGGGTTGAATTATGGAGTTTATTAAATTCTATAGTTGGACAAATTAACAACATTTTATGGTCTTATGTTCTTATCGCACTTTTAATTTTATCAGGACTATTCTACACAATAAGAACAGGTTTTTGCTCAAGGAAGATTATTAGGTGACATGGTTGCCCTAATAACTGGAAAACTTTCTTCTCTAAGAGATGGTGAAAAGAAAGTTGCAGGTCAAGTAACTGGATTCCAAGCATTCTGTATAGCAGTTGCTTCTCACGTTGGAACAGGTAACCTTGCTGGAGTTGCAATAGCAGTTGCAGTTGGAGGACCTGGAGCATTATTCTGGATGTGGGTTATCGCACTTTTAGGAGGAGCAACAAGTTTGATAGAAAACACTTTAGCTCAAACTTATAAAGTGAAAGAAGCAAATGGTGGATTCAGAGGAGGACCTTCTTATTACATGGAAAAAGCCTTAGGTCAAAAAACTTTAGGTTATATCTTCTCTGTTATAGTTATAGTAACATTTGCATTTGTATTCAATACAGTTCAAGCTAATACTATAGCTCAAGCTTTTGAAACTTCATTCAATATGAGTTCGGCAGTAGCAGGAGTAATCTTAGCAGCTCTTACAGCTTTAATCATCTTTGGAGGATTAAACAGAATAGCTAATGTTGTTTCTTTCATGGTTCCAATAATGGCTATTGGATATGTTGTGGTTGCTTTATATGTTTTAATCGTTAATGCAGTTCATATTCCAGCATTATTTATGAGTATCATTGAAGCAGCTTTTGGTATAAAACAAGCTGTTGGTGGAGCAATTGGAGTTGCTATGTTACAAGGTATTAAGAGAGGACTATACTCTAACGAAGCAGGTATGGGAAGTGCTCCAAATGCAGCGGCTACTTCAAACGTATCTCACCCTGTAAAACAAGGTTTATTACAAGCTTTCGGTGTATTCGTTGATACTATCTTAATTTGTAGTGCAACTGGTTTCATCGTTTTACTATACCCTGAATACAACACTATAGGAGAAAAAGGAATTAAATTAACTCAACTTGCTCTATCTCACTCAGTTGGAGCTTGGGGAGCTGGATTCATAACTCTATGTATCTTCTTATTTCGCTTTCAGTTCATTAGTAGGAAACTACTACTATGGAGAAGCAAACTTAGAATTCTTAACTAAGAGTAAAACTTCTATGTTAGTATTTAGAGTTTTAACAGTTGCTTGTGTATACTTAGGATCAGTTGCAAGTTTAGGACTTGTTTGGGATATAGCTGACGTATCTATGGGTATTATGGCATTAATGAATATAGTTGTAATCGCAATACTTTTCTCCAAAAAGCTGTTGCTATTATCAATGACTATATCAAACAAAGAAAAAGAAGGAAAGAACCCTGTATTTAGAGCTAAAGATATACCTGGTTTAGAAAAATACAGAATGTTGGGATGACTAATAATTGATTAGTAACAATTTTTTTTATAAATATTCCTTATTTCTAATTGAGTAGGAGTTATTACATTTGTAGTAACTCCTATTTAATAAAAACATTTTTAAAGTGAATTTAAAAAAACATCACTTTATGACATTATTTAAATTTGTAAATAGTCTCTTTTTATATTTTTTTATTCACAGTGATATATGCATCTTTAATTTTACAAGCTGCAACATTTTCTTCATTTAAAACAGCTCTAAATTTCCATTTTTTACCTTTTTCAAGTTCATCTATAGTGGCAATAGCATCTCCAACTCTATTACCTTTTTTATCAAAACAAGGAATAGAAAGACGTAGATTTTTTTCTTAGTGCTTCCATTATGAGTTAAAGTTCCTGTTATCACAGCAGTATATTGATCAACTTCCATTTCAACTCCTGAAAAATTTATATTTTGTATCTTTGACTTTTACTTCACTATCGCTTCCACCAATAACAGCTCCTATAATTTTTCCAGTTGTTTTTATCACTGCACCTGTAACAGAACCAACAGCACTTATAGTTCCGCCTACAACACTTCCAGTTGCACTTACAAGTCCACAACTTGCTAAACTTAAACTTAAGACTATTAATAAGAATAATTTTTTTCATAAACACCATTCCTTTTTATTTTTTTATATACTATATTATATTAGAATTTATTTTTTTTGAGTAAAGGTTTAAAAAAATATGTTATAATAAATAAATAAAAAATATGGAGGAAAAATTAATGGAAGAAATTTTTAGTCTTTGGACATAAAAAAATCCAGATACAGATAGCATCTGCTCAAGTATAGCAATGTCGAATTTAAGAAAGCAACAAGGATTTAATGCTATTCCTTGTCGTCTTGGTGAAATTAATAAAGAAACAAAAATTTGTTTTAGATAAATTAGGAGTGAAAAAGTCCTAAACTTTTTAAAAAAACTGTAAGTGCTCAAATAACAGATTTAAATTATGTTGAAAAAAGAGTACAATATCTACAGAAGATTCAATCAAAGAAGCATTAGACTTAATGACAAAAAGAAAAATTTCTCAAGTTTACCAGTTATAGATACAGAAGGATATTTTAAAAACAATGTTAAGTATTTCAGATATAGCAAATACTTATTTGGAAATAGATTATTCAGATTTATTTAGTAAATATAGCACTACTTTTGAAAAACTTAAAAGAAGCTTTGGAAGGAGAAGTTATAAGTGGAAACTATCCTGAAGGAGAAATTGCTTCAAATTTAAAAAGAAGCATCAGAATTAGAGAGTTTAAAGAAAGGTGATATAGTTATAACAACTTCTTTAACAGATGGTATAGATAAATCTATTCAGGCTGGGGCAAGAGTTGTAATAGTATGTTGTAGAAAAGGTGACTTTATCAGTCCACGTGTAACATCGGAATGTGCAATTATGTTAGTTAGACATTCATTCTTTAAGGCTATATCTCTAATCAGCCAATCAATATCAGTTGGAGGAATTTTAAATACAAATAAAGTTCTATTCAACTTTTCAATAAAGAAGATTTCTTAAAGTGAAATTAGAGGAATAATGAAGGATGCAAACCAAACTAACTTTCCCTGTTTTAGAAGATGATGGAAAAGTATATGGAACAATAAGAACAAAGCACCTTATAGATTTTCCATAGAAAAAAAGGTAATTATGGTTGACCATAATGAATTTTCACAATCAGTTGAAGGAATACAAGATGCACATATACTTGAAGTTGTAGATCATCATAAGTTTGCTAACTTCCAAACAAATGAAGCCACAAAAATAAGAACAGAACCAGTTGGGTGTACATCTACAATAGTATATGGACTATATAAGGAAGCTAAGATTGAGCCTGATGAAAAAGACTGCTTTACTTATGTTGAGTGCAATTCTTTCTGATACTTTACTTTTTAAATCTCCTACTTGTACAAGTAGAGATGTTGAAGTTGCAAAAGGAATTAGCAAAACTTGCAAAAGTAGATAATATATCAGAATATGGTATGGAAATGTTAGTTGCAGGAACTTCAATGGCTAAGTCTAGTATGAAAGAAATTATAAATCAAGATAAGAAAAATATTCCCTATTGGTGATATGGAAATTGCAGTTGCTCAAATCAACACAGTACAAATAGGAGAATTGGTAGCAAGAAAAAGAAGAAATAGCAAAAGAAATTGAACATGAAATAGGAAAAATATGGATATTCACTATTCTTATTTGTGGTAACAGATATTATAAATTCAAATTCCTAGTATTTACTTATGGAAAAAGAAATTGAAATAGTTGAAAATGCTTTTAAGAAGGAAGTAGTTAATAATGAAATTTTACTTGAAAATGTTGTTTCAAGAAAAAAACAAATTATACCTTTCTTAATGACAGCAGCTCAAAAATATGTAAATCTAAAATCCCATAACTTTCTAAAAATAGAGAGCTATGGGAATTTTTTTAAATCAAATACAAAGAATTAAAAAAACTTTAATATCATCTATATATGGAGGTTATATAGATAATACTTTAGAAATATTTATCATAAAAGGAAAAGACTATGGGAAACTAAAAAAAGTCATAAAAATAAATGATACTAATAACAATATTTTTCATTAATAATAATTTTTATGTTACAGTTTATATATTTAGTCCCAGAAAAATCATTATTCTATTTTAGATCAAACAGGTGAAGTAAGATTAGAAGATTACCCTGAGATTAAAAAGATATGAGCTTTTATGTATAATACTGATTTATTAATAGAATATACAGAACCAGATAAATTTAAAATTAGAAAAGAATTAATTTTCGTTTTAATGATGAAGTAATAGGAACAGTAGAAATAAATAAAAAAATATAAATGACTTAGAAGATTTTGGAGAAAACTTACATAGCTGAAAAATGGTGAAAAAAAGTAAGTATTAGAAAAAAATATACCCATTACAAAAAAAGAATTTTTAAGAATTTTAGGAAGAAATGCAGAAGTATATGATTCATTAGAAGATGGAAGATTTTATATAGATATCTATATAAAAGATTTAAAAATAAATAAAAACTTTTGTAATAAAATAGAGATAATATATCTATCTTGAATATGAAAGTGGAGATCCAAAAAGTATTTTTTTACCAAAGTATTTAATTTTATAGTAAAAAGTAATAGCTAGTTTAGAAATTTAAGCTAGCTATTTTCTTAATTAAAATATATATATAACTTTTTAATAAAAAAACTAAGAATAAAATTATAAATATAGGAAATGTTGTAGAAAAATATAGTAAATCCATTTCAGGAATAAAAAGTAAAAGGTTATTTATATCCTAATATAATAGTTTACCCTTTACAATAAAAAAAAATAAATAATTAAATCAGGAGGAAAAAAATGAAATTTAAATTGTGATATTATAAAAAGTTTTTGAAAAAAGTATTTATGAAAAAAATTTGTACTTTGTTTGTAGTAGTATTAATGAAACACAAAATGAAAATATTTATAGGATGTTATATAAATGATATTAGTAATTTTGAAAGTAATTTAACTGAAATATGTGGAGAGTTAGATAAAAGAAAATATTCAGGACTAGATGGTCAAGTATGGGGAGCTGATTTTTCTTAAAGATAAGGTTCATATTTATTGGGTATTTGATCCAGATAATGAGGAAGGGAAGGCAGAAATATCAAGAAAAAGGTATGTTAAAAATTAATGAAAAAAATGGATAGAATTTAGAAAGAAAAAAATTCCAGAAAAATTATGAAAGAAATATGAAGAAATAATAGAAGTAGATTAAGAATTATGAAAAAGTTATATAAATTTAAAAATATTTATATAGCTTTTTTTCTGGACTAAATTTATCTATAACAATGTAGAAAAATATTATTAAAAAAAGCTATTGAATTAAATAATTCTATAAAAAGTAGTGGAGTATCAATAAAAAGTGAATATTGATTATGGAAGAAGGTCATAACAGATTAAGTGTATCAGCTTCTAAGTCAAATATGAATTCAAATGGAACTAGCTTAAATGAAGAACAATTTGTAAATGAAAGAGAGATTGGAGAAAGATATGAAAGAAAAATAAAATTATAGTTCATAAGAATATCTTAAATATTAATAATTTGATTAGAGAATTTCCTACTAAAAATTTTTAGAAATAATAGAGTTTAAAAAAATTTCATTATAATTAGAATAGGATATAATTCTCAAATATCAGATAATATATTTTGTATAAATTATGAAAAATAAAATTATCTGGAATATTTCAGAAATTATAAAAAAAGATAATGAAGCTTATACAGGAATAAATAAAAATTTCAGAAAAATATTATTGAAGTTTTTTTCTATTTATAGGTGTGTGTTATAGAATAGATGTGGTAGAAAGAAAAGTTTTGAAAAAAAGAGATTGTTAAATAAAATGGTAATAAAGATATTTAAAAAGAAAGTTCTTAAAAATGGAATAGAGTAAGAAGATTAGGAGATACCTATTATGAAAAATGAGCTAATAGAAAGAAGTATAACAGAAAAAAATTAGGAACAAGATTTTTTTAAATGGAAAAGAAATATTAGCAAAAAGAATTAATGGATAATGTAGCAATAATAAAAAAATATATAGAGAATAAAAAAATATGATAGGCAAAGTTAAATAGTAAGAATTTCCATATACCTTTTGGAGATACAGGGAAGGACTTAGAGCCATTTACAGAGTCTTATCCTGAATATGGGCAAAGGTGGTGAGTTACAAATGATTCCTATTGAAAAAAATGATAATAAAAATATGATAGATTAGATTTATTACCTAACCCAAGAACAGATATAATATTAAAAAGAGGTGAAATAGAGATGAAATATTGGAGAGATGAATATTTAGTACTAAAAAAATTTAATAGAGAAGTATTGTGAGACAGAAGATAGGAATAGATTAATGAAGATTTTAGAGACAGAAGATAGATTCTTATTTAAGTATTTTATCAATGAATTTTTCTAAGTTAAAGATACCAAATAAAAATGACAAGTAAAGAATTAGAAGAATATGAAAAAATTATGGTATATATTTAAAAAAATACAGATAAATAATTTTTTTATGGTGGAAAGTATAATAAAAAAATTTTTAGAAAAAAATCAGAAGTATATTTTTAGAGCCAGAGATAGTAGCTATTCCTTTTAGAAAAAGAAAAAAAGAATTAATTATTTCTGCTGATAAAAAAATAAAAATAGTTGAATATAATAAGAGGTGAAAAAGAAAAATGAATTTTTTTAAAAATTAAAAAGATGCAGCAAATAAATTATTAGAATTTATGGAAAAAAATATGATTTAGATGATTATAATGAAAGATTAGTGAAGAAATTTCTAAATGAGCTGATATATGTGATAGATACAGATGAAATAGATGATGTTAAAAAAATATCAAGAAGTTAAGAAAATAATAGGCAGATTATATCCACCAAGAGGAGGCTTGACAGAAATGTATGTAGCTGATGAAGATAGAGAGAAAATGAATAAAAATAAATGATGAGTTAAAAGAATTAAAGAAAAAAATCACTTTATTAGATTAACCAATAGAATTATTTTAAGAATTAGATTTAAATCAGAAAAAAAGCTATGTAGATTTAAAAAATACTTTATATAGCTTTTTTTCTAAAAATAGAGTACAAGTTTCTATGATGTAATAGGTTCAAGAGTTGAAGAACTAGGTAGACAGTTTAAAGCTGGAGAAATTAATCAAAAAAATACTTAAAAAGAATTAGTAAGAAATATGGTAAAAAAAGGCTATGGAAAAGATATCTCAGAAGAATAAAAATAAGGAGTATATTTATGTTACAAAAATAGATTAATTATAACAGAAAAAAAGTAAAAAGAAAAAGCAATATATGAAAAACTCTAAAAATAAATGGATTATAGATTTTGAAGATAAAAATAAAAAAAGTTGGAGTGATTTTTTTATGATATTGTTCAAAAAAGAAATGGATTTTCTGGGAATTATAATGAAAAAAATTTAGAAAAGATGATTATACTATATCATGATATTGTAGGAGATTTAATAGTTTTTGAAAAAAATGAAAGAAAGAAAAAAAGAAGGAATGGTATTTATTCTTGATTACACAGAAGATTTTTAGAAAAAAATTAAAGATTGTGATGAAAAAAGACTATGATAAAAGTACTATTTATCGAGATTTAGTATATAATCTATTAGTAGAATGGTATAGAGATAATAGAATTATGTTTAAAGAATGGAATGCCTCAATAGATATTGAAATATATATTTTAATAGATGATGAGTTAATAAAAAAAGATAAAGGATATAAATTTTTGATAATGAACTAATAATAGCTACTGAAAGTGACAGAAATGATGTAAGACAACAATATAAAAAAATTATGATAAAACAAAAAAATTCGTTTTTTTGACTATGATGAAATAAAAAGATTTACCTAATATCTTTTTAGATAATAAAAGAGGATTTGAAGCTGAAAAACTTTATATTTTTTTATCAATTAGAGAAAAATAAAAAGATGATAACTCTAAAACAATTAAAAAGTGGAGATATCTAAATTCAATGAGAATATTTCACAGCCTTAGTATATATCTACTAGTTTACATAATAGATAAAATATTGATAGAAAAAAATTTATAGAAGGAAAAAGAAATAAAAAAATGTTTATGATATTTGCTAATGAATTGGCAGAATAAATACATAGTTGTAAAGGTAGTATAATAATTTATGAATTATGCCGGAAAAGTCGTGACTCTAGCACTTGTAGGAGGTTAGTCGTGAGAGGTTCAGAGAAACAAACTCAACGAAATCAATAATTTTTAAAAATAAGGAGTTGAAATTTGTGCTATTAAAAATTTTACTATGCTGAAAAATAGAAAAAAATTAAAAAAATTATCTCATGTTGTAACAACAGAAAAATAAACATAAATATATATTTTTTTATTTATACAATCTATTTGGGGTAGATTTTTTTAAATTTTCAAAAAAAGTTTTAGAAGAAAATTTACCAAGAGATCCTTCAGGAGAAGACATAGCAGTAGATATAGAGGGGGATAAAGTAATAATGTATGATATATATTTTGATGGTGATGAACCAGATGAATTATTAGAAATGAAAAAAAGAAGATCTAATCTATATTTTTAGATAGATGGATAAAATTTTTAGAAAAAAACCGATAACAGATGAAAAATTATGAAGAAATATTTGAAATGGAAGATCCAGTTGTAAAAGTTTTAAAAAGATGGTAAGTATGTAACTATATAATTAGAATAATCTCATAGTAGGTAGTTTAAAAAAATTATTCATAGTGAAGAAAAATTCAGCAAGAAGAAAAAAATAACTATTTATTCAAGAAAACTATTCCTAAAGGGAGAAAACATATATGGAAAGAATAGTATATATAAGAGGAAAAATTTAAAGGAAATAATAAAGAAATGAAAGAAGCATATTTTGTATGCAAAAAGAAATGATGAAAAAAATATGATTTAGAGCCACAATATATAGGTGTGACGGCAGAAGAAGGTTGGACTGGAGATAAGATATTAACAATTAAAAAGAAAAGAGAAAACAATTATTAAAAGATTTAGAAAAAAAAATAATATAGAGTATAGGATTATATACAAAAAGAAATAGAAGGAAAAGAAATACTATATGATAAAATGTTATTTTTTTCAATAGATAAAGAGAGAAGTATTATTGTATTTTGGACTAATACAAATATAGAAGAAATAGATTTTAAAGAGATATTAGAAGAAATGAAAAAAATATGTAGAACCAGGAATAGAAGAAATATGTGATTGGGAATCAGATTCTTCACCAATAGTATATGTTTATGAGGGAGAAAAAGGCACTAGAAAGAACTGGAAAAATTCCAAGATAAAAATAACTATAATTTATAAAAAAAGTAACACCATTAGATATTCCAATAGAAGTATAGTAATATAAGAAATAGAGAGTTTAGATATTTTTTTAATGAAAATATTGTTGAAGTTGAAGTTATAAATATGAATAATAAAGAAAGGAAGTGAATAAAAAAATGACAATAGAAGAGAGAGAAATGATACTAAATTTAAGTTATCAAGAGTTGAAAGAAAAAAATTTAAAAATGAGCCACAAAAAGTGATAAAAATTTTTTACATGAAGAACAAAAAAAGATGTTAGCAATGATACAGAATATATCATTGAAAAATGATAACTTTATTTATGATTATAATTAGAGATTACTATTTAGAAGATGATTCTTTTAATGAATTTTTTTAATTGAATTGGCATATGATAAAAAGGCATCGTCAACATGAAGATTTAGCTTTTTTTACTTGAAAAAGAAACACTCTCCTAAACTAATAAATCGTGTGTATGATTTAGCAGTTATGGAACTTGATTATAAGAAAGAGGATGAATTTTTTTCAATATAGCTAGAAAATGTACTTATGCCTTTGGGGATATACCAATACTCCAAAAAGCAAAAGGAAAAATTAGAATTATTAGCTAAAAAATGAAAATGAACTTATTAGAGAATATGCAATAAAAACAATTAAATAGACATGATTTTACAGATAAAGATGTGGAGGAACAAGATTAATGAAATATGAAGAACAAGAAAGAAAAAAATTTATGCAAAAATATGATGATAAAATTGCTGATGATAGAAAGTAAAAAAATAATGGATATAACTGATGATGTTAAGAGAAATTAAAAAAAGTATTGATAATGGAACTTTTAAAAGAAAAAGTTTATTGCCAGAAGAAAAAAAGAGTACATAATTAAATAATTTAAGGAAAAAAACTATATAGATTGAAAAATTATTTGTATAGATTTTTTTCTAAAAAAAGAAGTGTACAGATTAGAAGTTGTAAAAAATAAATATTGACAAATTGAGAAAAAGAGTAATATAGTTATAGATGAGAATAAAAATATATGGTCTTCGGGGCAGGGTGAAATTCCCGACCGGTGGTATAGTCCACGAAAGCATTTGCTTTGATTTGGTGAAATTCCAAAAACCGACAGTAGAGTCTGGATGAGAGAAGATAAGAGATTTAAATTTTTTTAATTTATATTTCCTATAGTTTGAAACAAATGCCCGAAGTCTAATTCGGGTTTTTTTATTTATTTCTAGGGGAGGATATAATGGATAAGCATATAAAAGGAGCCTTACTAGTATGTCTTGCTGCTACTATGTGGGGTTTTTGATGGTATAGCTTTTAACACCAAGATTATTTAACTTTACATGTACCTTTTTGTTGTTTTTTTATACTTCATCTTTTACCTTTAATACTGATGTCAGTTATTTTTTTGGTAAAGAAGAAATTAAAAAAATATAAGAAAGTTAGATAAGAATGATTTATTTTTTTCTTTTTCTGTGTTGCTTTATTTGGTGGAAGTTTAGGAACTTTATCAATAGTAAAAGCATTGTTTCTAGTAAATTTTAAGCATTTGACAGTTGTAACACTTTTACAAAAAAATTACAACCAATATTTGCAATACTATTGGCTAGAATACTATTAAAAGAAAAAAATTAAAAAGATTATCTATTTTGGGGCTTTTTTTAGCTCTACTAGGAGGATACTTCTTAACTTTTGAATTTAATATTCCAGAAGTTGTTGAAGGAGATAACCTTTTAGCTGCCTCACTTTACTCTTTACTTGCTGCCTTTTCATTTGGTTCAGCTACAGTTTTTGGAAAAAGAGTTTTGAAGGCTGCTTCATTTAGAACAGCACTATATGTAAGATATTTAATGACAACTTGTATAATGTTTGTTATTGTTGCTTTTACTAGTGGGTTTTGGAGATTTCTCTCAAGCTACAGGAGGAAATTGGCTGATTTTTGTAATTATTGCCTTAACAACAGGAAGTGGAGCAATACTACTTTATTATTTTGGACTTAGATACATAACAGCAAAGGTTGCTACTATGTGTGAACTATGTTTCCCTATATCAAGTGTAATCTTTGATTATTTGATAAATGGAAATGTTTTAAGTCCTGTTCAAATTGCAAGTGCAATATTAATGATAATTTCAATAATTAAAAATAAGTAGATTAAATTAAAAAAATAAAAATAAAAATATATTTGGAGGTAAAAATGAGAGTATTTGAAGGAAAAATTTAATGGAGAAGGAATAAAAATTGCAATAGTTGCAGCTAGATTTAATGAATTTATAACATCTAAATTAATAGGTGGAGCTGAAGATATCTTAAGAAGACACAATGTAGAAGATGATAATATAAATCTATTTTTGGGTACCAGGAGCATTTGAAATCCCTTTAATAGCACAAAAAAATTAGCTAAATCTAAAAAAATATGATGCAGTAATAACTTTAGGAGCTGTTATAAAAGGATCTACACCACACTTTGATTACGTGTGTGCAGAAGTATCAAAAGGAGTTGCTCATGTAAGTTTAGAAAGTGAAATTCCTGTAATATTTGGAGTTTTAACAACTAACTCAATAGAAGAAGCTATTGAAAGAGCAGGAACAAAAGCAGGAAACAAAGGAGCAGATGCTGCTATGACTGCTATTGAAATGATCAATTTAATAAAAGGAATCTAATTATGGACAAGACTGTAGATGAAAAGTTTATGGCAAGAGCTATAGAACTTGCTTTTAGAGGACTAGGAGGAGTGAATCCTAATCCACTTGTTGGTGCAGTTGTAGTAAAAGATGGAAAGATAATTGGTGAAGGTTGGCATAAAAAAATATGGTGATCCCTCATGCTGAAGTTTGGGCTTTAAATGAAGCAGGAGAAGAAGCAAAAGGAGCTACTATATATGTTACTTTAGAGCCTTGCTCTCACCAAGGAAAAAAACTCCACCTTGTGCAAAAAAAGAATTGTAGAAGCTGGAATAAAAAGATGTGTAATTGCCTGTGTTGATCCCAATCCTTTAGTTGCAGGTAAGGGTATAAAAAAATAATAGAAGATGCAGGGAATTAAAGTTGATTTTGGAATTTTAGAAAAAGAAGCAAAAGAAGTAAATAAAGTATTTTTTTAAAAATACATAGAAAATAAAATTCCTTATTTATTCTTAAAATGTGGAATAACTCTTGATGGAAAAAAATAGCAACAAGAAGTGGAAAAATCTAAATGGATAACTAATGAGCTGGCTAGAGAAAAAAAGTTCAATTTTTTTAAGAACAAAATTTTTCAGCTATTATGGTGGGAATAAATACTGTTTTAAAAAGATAATCCTAGTTTAGACTCAAGACTTGATGAGGAAAAAGTTTGGAATAGAAAAAAAGAAATCCTTTTTAGAGTTGTAGTAGATCCAAATTTAGAAAGTCCAATAGACTCTAAGTTCTTACATTTTAACGATAATAAAGCAATAATAGTTACATCAAATGATAATAGAAATCTTGAAAAAGTTAAAGAATATGAAAAATCTAGGAACAAGATTAATCTATCTTGAAGGAAAAAAATATTTAAGATGGAAGATATTTTAAAAAGAATTAGGAAAAATTAAATATAGACTCTGTTCTTTTAGAAGGTGGAAGTGGACTTATTTCTACTGCTTTTCAAAGAAAAATGTAATAGATGCTGGAGAAATATTTATAGCTCCTAAAAATTATTGGAGATAATTCATCTATTCCTTTTATAAAGTGGATTTAACTTTAATAGTATGGAGGAAGTATTCAAACTTTCTAATCCTAAATTTAATATTTATGGAGATAATATTTCTATAGAATTTCGAGAAATCTATAGAGATTATTTAAAAAAATAAGTGAGTTACGAATGGAAATTTTTAGATAAAAAAATCAAATAGAATGAGCTGAGTAATTGTCGGAGTGTCTGAGCTAGAAGCGAGTTTCTCAGACAATTACAGCGAATTCTTTGATTTTTATCGTTAAGAAATTTACTCAGTAACGAACTATTTTTTTAATGGTTAATAAGGTAAGGTGGTATATGTTTACAGGTTTAGTTGAAGAGAAAGGTAGTGTTATTTCTTTAAATAGTGGAGATAAATCTATCAAATTAAAAAAATAAAAAGCAAATAAAGTTTTAGAAAAATGTTAAACTTGGAGATAGTATTGCAACCAATGGTGTATGCCTGACAGTTACTGAATTTTTCAAAAGATTATTTTGTTGCAGATTGCATGTTTGAAACTATTTCTAGGTCTAATTTAAAAAAAGATTAAAAGCAGGGAGATGAGGTGAATTTAGAAAAATCTATTACTTTGTCAACACCACTTGGAGGACATTTAGTTACAGGTGATGTGGATTGTGAAGGTGAGATTGTTTCTATCACTCAAGAAGGAATTGCTAAAAATTTATGAGATAAAAAAATTAGCAGAAAAATATATGAGATACATTGTTGAAAAAAAGGGAGAGCTACTATTGATGGAGCTAGTCTTACAGTTATTTCTTTTAACAGATGATACTTTCTCTGTTTCATTGATACCTCATACACAAGAAAAAAATAATATTAGGAAGTAAAAAAAGTTGGGAGACATTGTAAATATTGAAACTGACTTAGTTGGAAAAAATATAGAAAGATTTGTCCATTTTGACAAACTTGAAGAAAAAAGAAAAATAAAAAAAGTAAAAATTTCAAGAGAGTTTTTGCTTGAAAAATGGTTTTTAGGAGGATAAAAATGATTTACAAAATTGAGGATGTATTAGAAGATATTAAGAATGGTATTCCTCTAATAATAGTAGACGATGAAAAATAGAGAAAATGAAGGAGATCTTTTTGTTGCAGCTGAAAAAAAGCAACTTATGAAAGTATTAATCTTATGGCAACATATGCAAGAGGTTTAACTTGTACACCAATGTCAAGTGAATATGCAGTTAGACTAAACTTAGATCCTATGACTGCAAGAAATACTGATGCTAAAATGTACAGCTTTTCACAGTATCAGTTGATGCAAAAAGAAGGAACTACAACAGGAATTTCAATAGCTGATAGACTTACAACAATTAAAAAAATTAGCTGATATAAATTCTGTAGCTAGTGATTTTCACAAGACCTGGACATATATTCCCATTAATTGCAAAAAGATAATGGAGTTCTTGAAAGAGAAGGACATACTGAAGCAACAGTTGATTTATGTAAAATATGTGGGACTTGCACCTGTATCTGTAATCTGTGAAATTTTTAAAAGATGATGGTACTATGGCAAGAATGGATGATTTAGAAGTATTTTGCTAAAGAACATAATTTAAAAAAATTATCACTATAGCAGATTTAATAAAAATATAGAAAGAAAAACTCAAGAATTAATGAAAGTTGAAGTTGTAGCTAATATGCCAACTGACAATGGAACTTTTCAAAATAGTTGGTTTTGAAAACCATATTGATGGTAAAGAACATATAGCACTTGTTAAAGGTGATGTTGCTGGAAAAAGAAGGAGTTACTGTTAGAATACACTCTGAATGTTTCACAGGAGATATCCTAGGTTCTTTAAGATGTGATTGTGGTTCTCAACTTAAAAACTGCAATGAGAAGAATTGATAGACTTGGAGAAGGAGTTATCCTTTATCTGAGACAAGAAGGTAGAGGAATAGGACTTTTAAATAAATTAAGAGCTTATAATCTACAAGAAGAAGGGAATGGATACACTAGATGCAAACTTACATCTTGGATTTGGTGCAGATATGAGAGACTATGCTGTTGCTGCACAAATGTTAAAAAGCACTAGGAGTTAAATCTATAAAAACTTTTAACAAACAATCCCATTAAAAAAATTAATGGAATTGAAGAATATGGAATGCCTGTTGTTGAAAGAGAAGAAATCGAGATAGAACATAACAAAGTTAATAAAGTGTACCTAAAAAAACTAAGAAAAGAAAGAATGGGACATCTTTTAAAAAAATTAAAATAAAATATACTAAAAATTACCTCAAAATACTAGAAAAAGGAGAAGCTAAATGACTTCTCCTTTTTACTTATTATTCTTCTACAAATATACCTAGCTATAAAACTAGCATTCTATTCTATTTTTTTAAGTTATTACCCTATTCTAACTCGAAAATAATATATCTTCTATTGTTTTTTTCCACTTCATTTCTTAATGTATCTATAATTAACTCTCCTTCTGTTAGAAACAAAACCTTCTAAAGTATCCAAAAAAATATAAGGAGCTTTTTAGAATCTTTTCAAAGTTTTACTATAGAAAGGATAATTTATATTTTTTTAATAATATCTTCTTTTGAAATAGTTTTATTTATATTTAAACTTCCAAATACACTTATTCCAGAATCTTTTAGCATATATTTAACATCTTCAACATCAAGATTTATATAGCATCTTTCAAAGATTATATTATCAAATCATCTTTTATAAGTTCTAATAATAAATTATCTATATCATCTTTTTTTATTTACTGGAAAAAAATAGCATTGATAGTTTCTTCTAAAAACTTTCCTTATTTTCCATAACAATTTTTTTCTTCTAAAAACAGTTAGAGTGATAATTTCTTTTTCTTTTAAAGCCTTTTCCTACTTCTAATAATTTTTTTCTAAATTTTCGTATTAGTTATCAAAAAAATATAATATCTTTCTTAGAAAAAAATTAGTATTTAAAATTTTTCTATACTTTCATCTAAAGGCTAGTTCTAGAAAAATTCAATATTTTCATTATCTTTAAAAAGATTTTTTAGTATAGAATGCTATAATCACCAATAGTTATAACTTTTTAATTTTTTTCTTGCATATATCGACCTCTCTAAAAAAATCTTTTTATTATATTTCCAAATATCTTTTAGTTATTTCTTAATTTCATCTTTTTCATTATATCTTTTTCTACTAATTCTAAGGCTGAATCAGAAAAAAATTTTTAAAAATTAATTTTCTTGACTACGACTATTTTTTTTATATGAAACCATACTCCATATTGGTTGTTATTCAATCCTTTTTCAAAAAGTTTTTAAATTATTGAATTTTTTTCACTATATTTATTAAAAAAATTTGAATCAATCTTTTTCCATATCCTCAAGTTTTAATTGGGAGTATATCCTTTATCATCAGTATATTGAGAAATTTGAAAAACTTCCTCTTATATCATTTGTAACTTCAATTGAAAAAAACTAAATAATAATCTAAATTATTATCTTTATTTTTTTATTTTATCTAATCTATAACAAGAACCTGCTACTCCCTGTTCCATTATAAAAAAAGTCGTATGTTCTACTATAACAAAAAGAATCTTCTTTCAATATTTCTTTATCTTTTTAACTTTTTTTTTCTATATTTTTATCTATTCCTTCTATAAAATCAACTATTATACTTTTGAATCTTTTTCCTTAAAATCTATCATTTTAAAAAAATTTTGTTGTTTTCATTTCTTCGAATGTATTTAATATTTCCATATTTGCCTCCTCAATTTCTATTAAATTTTTAATTGCTCCTATATACTGTAAAAATAAAATGAATATTTATATTTTTTTCCTTTTTAGATAATTTTAAACTTTCTTCTAGCCAAGGTAATATATTATCTTCAAAAACTAATACATTTTTACTTCTGAATTTATACTTACTTCACTAGGTTCATGTCCATCAAGTGTTAAATAAAAATATCTTATAATCTTTTCCCTCTACTTTTTACAATAATTTTTCATATCTTTCTATTTGTCTATCTCCATCACTAGCATAAATTTTTCATTTCGATTGCTATACATAAACTTTTCACTTTCGATAACAAAAGTCAATTCTTCCATTTTTTTATCACATGCTCTCTAGATATAGAAATTTTTTTCTTTTTAAAAATTCTTTTTATTTTAGTTTTTAGAAAATCCTAAAAACTTTTTCTAAAAAAATGAAGAAAAAAAGGTTTCTTTTTTTCATTTGTTTCCCATTTACAATCCAGTAGAAAATTCTAAAAATTTTTGCATGAGCTGAAGCTTCTTTTGTGTCCATTTCTATTATGTTTAATATATTTAATCTTGACTGTCTTTTTAATAAATATTCTTTTTCAAATGGTTTAGCAATCTTTTAATAATTTTTTTGAGCCTTTTTATATCTTTTTCATCAAACTCTTTATTTTCTTCCATATACTTCCTCCCTAAATTTTATTTTTTTATTTAAAATTAATAATATTTCAAAAATATAAACCCTCAATTTTATCAACCCCTCTATATCTTTATTATGTATATTATATTAAATTATAGCGACATATAATGTCATATTTTAAAAAATTTTTTTAAATTTTAGTTTACGTTAATATATTATACTATATTATTATTTTTGTTAAATATTTTCACATGAATTTTTAACTAAATAATAGTATGATCTATCTTCAATTTTAAGTATTTTTAGGAAGAAAGTCTTTTACTTTTGACTACATTTATTTCTTAAAAAAATAAGAAAAGTAGAGTCTTTTATTTGATTTTATTCAAGAAAAATAGCTATAATATTATAAGGAGAATTTTTAGTTTCTAATTTTTAGATGTTTACATTGAACAACAAATTCAATATATAAGGGAGATAAGATGGTAAGAAAATTAAAACTTGAAAATTATTTAAACACAGAAAAATCTAATGATTTTTTTAGAAATGGCATATAATGCTGAAACGCAAACTAAGGCAAAAAAAGTTATTTGAAAAAAAGGCTTTAGAACTTGATCCAGATAATTTAGATGCTGAATTAGCTCTAGCAGATATTAGTTCAAAAATCACAATTAGACTTTCTTAAAAAAACAGAAGATATTATTGCTCATGGTAACAAATTAATGGAAGAACAAGGGATATTTTTGAAAAAGGACTGTATAGGGAGATTTTTTTGGTTAATTTTTGAAACTCGTCCTTATATGAGAGTGAGATATCGTTATTTAATGTTACTTTTTAGAATGTAAAATGTTAAAAAAAGCTATACATGAATGTGAGGAAATGCTTAAATTATGTGAAAATGATAACTTAGGGTGTAAGATATATTTTAATACATCTTTATACTTTTTTTGGGAAGACGAAAAAGTCCGTTTTAAAATTTATGTAAAAACTTAAAATGTTAAAGACTACTCAATTGTTATTTCCTCTTTCTGTTCTTTATTATAAATTATTAGATTTTAAAAAAAGGCTGAAAAAAATATTTGTTAGAATTAGCTGAAACTAATAGATATACTAAAGAATTTTTAAAGCATTTCTTGAAGAAAGAATAGATGAATTTGAATTAGAAGATTATGGTTATAGACCTTTTACAATAGATGAATTAATCGTAACCTTTATGGAAAAATTTATATTTGTATTGCAATCTTATAGAATATTTCTCATGGGGATATGATATTTTTAAAGAAAAAAAGATAAAATAATAAAAAAATAAGAAGCTGTTGCAAATTAATAAGGTTTTGCTTGTTAAATTGTAATAGCTTTTTTTCTAGGAACTATATTTCTATACTAAAATTTTTAAATTTAAGTTCAATATATTTTTGTTAAAAATTATTGAAAAATATAAATAAAAATTATTTTTTTAGGTTCGTATATATCAACTCCAATTTTTTTTTATTTGTTAAATTGCTTTTTTTATTTTTGTAAATTGATAGAATAAGTCAAGAAAAGAAATAAAGTCAATTTTTTTAAAAAGAAAGTGGAGGAGAAACAAATGATATATAATAACTTACTAGATTTAATTGGGAATACACCTGTTGTAAAGGTTGATTTTAAAGATGAAAAATATTGCAGATGTATATGTAAAACTTGAAAAAAATTCAATTTAAGTGGAAGTGTTAAAGATAGAGCAGCTTTAGGAATGATAGAAGCTGCAGAAAGAGATGGTTTATTAAAAAGAAGGTAGTGTTATAATAGAACCTACATCAGGAAATACAGGAATAGCACTTTCATTAATCGGAAGATTAAAAAGGATATAAAGTTGTAATCGTTATGCCAGATACTATGAGTATAGAAAGAAGATCAACTTTAAAAAGCATATGGAGCAGAACTTATCTTAACAGATGGAAGTAAAGGAATAGGAGAAGCAATTGCAGTTGCAGAAAAAAATTAGTTGCAGAAAAATCCAAATTACTTTATGCCACAACAATTTAATAATAAAGCTAATCCAGAAAAAAACACTATGAAACAACAGGAAAAGGAAATATTAGATGACTTTAAAGTTGTAGATGCTTTTTGTTGCAGGTGTTGGAACAGGAGGAACTTTAGTAGGAATAGGAAAGAGACTAAAAGAAAGATCAAAAAGATACAAAAAGTAATTGGAGTTGAACCTAGTACATCAGCTGTTCTTTCAGGAGAAGCACCTGGAAAACACTCTATACAAGGTATAGGAACAGGATTTGTTCCAGAAAAACTATGATGCTACTGTTGTAGATGAAGTTATAAAAAATATCTTCAGAAGAAGCATTAGAATATGCTAAAAAAAGCTTCTCATGATTTTGGATTATTTGTAGGAATTTCATCAGGAGCAAAACATTGCTGCAGCTTATCAAGTTGCAAAAGAAATTAGGAAAAAGGTAAAACAGTTGTTACAATAGCTCCAGATGGTGGAGAAAAAAATATCTATCTATTGAAGCATTTTTTTAACAAAAATAAAAGATAAAAACTATAGTTAAGAGGAGTAAAGAAAAAGTGAATATTTTTTTAAATGGTTAAAAGATGAATTTTTTTAAATATACAACAAAAAGGATCCAGCAGTAAAAAAAGCAAATTAGAAATAATATTATATGCTTCTTTTTCATGCTGTGTTATACCATAAATTAGCTCACTTTCTTTATAAATGTAAAGTTATACTTTTTAGCTAGACTTATATCACAGATAGCAAGATTTTTTTAACAGGAATTGAAATACATCCAGGAGCAACATTAGGAAGAAGAGTGTTCTTTGATCATGGAATGGGAATAGTGATAGGTGAAACAGCTATCGTAGGAGATGACTGTGTAATATTTCATGGAGTGACTTTAGGTGGGACTTAGTTCAAAAAAAGACCTAATCAAACAAATAGTAGCAAGAGACATCCCTACTATAAAAGAATAATGTTATGCTTGGAGCAGGAGCAAAACTTTTAGGAGATATAACTATAGGTGAAAATGTAAAAGTTGGAGCCAATGCAGTTGTTTTTAACAGATGTACCTGATAATGCTGTAGCAGTAGGAATTCCTGCTAGAATTATTGTCAAAGAGTAGTTCCTTAATCATAATAATTATATAGAAAAAAAGCTGTTATTTTATTAACAGCTTTTTTTACATAGAAATTTAGATTTTTATATCATCATAATTTCCACTTTCAAATTTTCTTTTACTACATAAGAGCAAACAGGATGAACTTTTAAAATTATTTTTTTCTAGCATAGTCTACAGCAACATCTAAAAAGCTTTTCCAGCTATACCTTGACCTTTTTAATTTATCTGAAACAACTGTATGATCAAAAAAATTAAAAGTATTTCCATTTCTTTTTATATTCAAGTCTTGCTAAGATTTCTTTATTATCATCATATATATAGAAACCATTTCCTTCATAGTGAACTATATCATTCATTTTTTTATACCTCCTAAAAAAATATTTTTTTGTTAAGATAATTATAACAGAAAAAAAGTCAAAAAAATTGAGAAATATTTTATAATTTTTCAAATTAAATTTTTTTATTGAAAAGTAAAAAGAAAAAAATATAAAAATTTAGAAAAAATAAAAAAATTTAAAAAAATTTTTTGTTGACAAAGTTTATTTTAAAATGTTATTATAACTGATGTCAATGAGACAAGGACATTAGCAACAGAATAGAGAAAAAGACAAAAAAAGCAACCATAAATTTGGTGTTAAATTAAAAATAGCAAAATTGAGCTATTAAAAAAGATTGAACGAAGAGTTTGATCCTGGCTCAGGATGAACGCTGACAGAATGCTTAACACATGCAAGTCTACTTGAACTTCGGTTTGGGTGGCGGACGGGTGAGTAACGCGTAAAGAACTTGCCTCACAGTTAGGGACAACATTTGGAAACGAATGCTAATACCTGATATTATGATTTTAGGGCATCCTAAGATTATGAAAGCTATATGCGCTGTGAGAGAGCTTTGCGTCCCATTAGCTAGTTGGAGAGGTAACGGCTCACCAAGGCGATGATGGGTAGCCGGCCTGAGAGGGTGAACGGCCACAAGGGGACTGAGACACGGCCCTTACTCCTACGGGAGGCAGCAGTGGGGAATATTGGACAATGGACCAAAAAGTCTGATCCAGCAATTCTGTGTGCACGATGACGTTTTTTTCGGAATGTAAAAGTGCTTTCAGTTGGGAAGAAAAAAATGACGGTACCAACAGAAGAAGTGACGGCTAAATACGTGCCAGCAGCCGCGGTAATACGTATGTCACAAGCGTTATCCGGATTTATTGGGCGTAAAGCGCGTCTAGGTGGTTATGTAAGTCTGATGTGAAAAATGCAGGGCTCAACTCTGTATTGCGTTGGAAACTGCATGACTAGAGTACTGGAGAGGTAAGCGGAACTACAAGTGTAGAGGTGAAATTCGTAGATATTTGTAGGAATGCCGATGGGGAAGCCAGCTTACTGGACAGATACTGACGCTAAAGCGCGAAAGCGTGGGTAGCAAACAGGATTAGATACCCTGGTAGTCCACGCCGTAAACGATGATTACTAGGTGTTGGGGGTCGAACCTCAGCGCCCAAGCTAACGCGATAAGTAATCCGCCTGGGGAGTACGTACGCAAGTATGAAACTCAAAGGAATTGACGGGGACCCGCACAAGCGGTGGAGCATGTGGTTTAATTCGACGCAACGCGAGGAACCTTACCAGCGTTTGACATCTTAGGAATGAGACAGAGATGTTTCAGTGTCACTTCGGTGAAACCTAAAGACAGGTGGTGCATGGCTGTCGTCAGCTCGTGTCGTGAGATGTTGGGTTAAGTCCCGCAACGAGCGCAACCCCTTTCGTATGTTACCATCATTAAGTTGGGGACTCATGCGATACTGCCTGCGATGAGCAGGAGGAAGGTGGGGATGACGTCAAGTCATCATGCCCCTTATACGCTGGGCTCACACGTGCTACAATGGGTAGTACAGAGAGTCGCAAAAGCCGCGAGGTGGAGCTAATCTCAGAAAAACTATTCTTAGTTCGGATTGTACTCTGCAACTCGAGTACATGAAGTTGGAATCGCTAGTAATCGCGAATCAGCAATGTCGCGGTGAATACGTTCTCGGGTCTTGTACACACCGCCCGTCACACCACGAGAGTTGGTTGCACCTGAAGTAGCAGGCCTAACCGTAAGGAGGGATGCTCCGAGGGTGTGATTAGCGATTGGGGTGAAGTCGTAACAAGGTATCCGTACGGGAACGTGCGGATGGATCACCTCCTTTCTAAGGAGTATATGTCTTTCTCTATTCTATTGGTAATGTTCTTCAGCAATGCATTGGGATTACTGAACATTGGAAACTATATAGTAGAACAAACAAGAAAAAAATTAACTCTAACAATTTCTTAGAGTTAGCTGTCAAAAAAATAGGTTAAAATAATTAAGGGCACACAAAGGATGCCTAGGTAGTAAGAGCCGATGAAGGACGTGGTAAGCTGCGATAAGCCTAGATAAGTTGCAATCGAACGTAAGAGTCTAGGATTTCCGAATGGAGCAATCTATTAAGATGGAGTCTTAATACGAAAGAGGGAACCGCGTGAACTGAAACATCTAAGTAACGCGAGGAAAAAGAAAGTAAAAAAACGATACCCAAAAGTAGCGGCGAGCGAAATGGGTCAAGCCTAAACCTTAAATATGTCAAGGATACAGCCGTTGTATTTAGGGGGTTGAGGGACAGAGTAGTGAAGAACTGTAAGATATTCAATATAGTGTATTGATGAATTGGAATTGTCTGGAAAGGCGAACCGTAGAAGGTGAAAGTCCTGTACAAGTAAATCCTTACACATATAACTCTGCTCCCAAGTAACATGGAACACGAGGAATTCTGTGTGAATCTGTGAGGACCATATCTCATAAGGCTAAATACTCTTACTAACCGATAGCGCATAGTACCGTGAGGGAAAGGTGAAAAAGAACCCCTGGAGGGGAGTGAAATAGAACCTGAAATTGTGTGCTTACAAGCGGTCAGAGCCAGCAATGGTGATGGCGTGCCTTTTGGAGAATGATCCTGCGAGTTACGTTAAACGGCGAGGTTAAGTATAACGGAGCCGAAGGGAAACCAAGTCTTAATAGGGCGATTTAGTCGTTTGGCGTAGACGCGAAACCTGGTGATCTAAACCTGTCCAGGATGAAGCTGTGGTAAGACACAGTGGAGGTCCCTAACCCACCGCCGTTGAAAAAGTTGGGGGATGAGGTAGGGTTTAGGGGTGAAAAAGCCAATCGAACCAGGAGATAGCTCGTTCTCTCCGAAATGCATCTAGGTGCAGCCTTGAGTGTTCAATTATGGGGGTAGAGCACTGAATGATCTAGGGGGCGTATTGCTTACTGAAATCAATCAAACTCCGAATACCATAATTTAGAGCTCAGGAGTGAGACTATGGGAGTTAACTTCCATTGTCGAAAGGGAAACAACCCAGACCACCAGCTAAGGTCCCTAATTATAACTAAGTGGGAAAGGAGGTGGAGATTCACAAACAACTAGGAGGTTGGCTTAGAAGCAGCCATACCTTTAAAGAGTGCGTAATAGCTCACTAGTCGAGAGTCTCTGCGCCGACAATGTAACGGGGCTAAGTTATAAACCGAAGCTGTGGAATCCGTAAGGATTGGTAGGAGAGCGTTCTGTAGGCCGTTGAAGGAGAAGGGTAACCGACTCTGGAGGTATCAGAAGTGAGAATGCAGGAATAAGTAGCGAGAAAGGGGGCGAGAATCCCCCTCGCCGGAAGACCAAGGTTTTCAGGGTAAAGCTTGTCTTCCCTGAGTAAGCCGGGACCCTAAGCCCAGGCTATAATGCGTAGGCGAATGGAAAAACAGATTAATATTTCTGTGCCAGTCATATATTGTGATGGAGGGACGCAGAAGGGTATGCGCGCGGACGAACGGAAGTGTCCGTAGAAGTATGTAGGATGACTTGATAGGAAAAATCCATTGAGTTATATCTGAGGTATGATATACAGTCGTAAGATGAATGCGCAAATCCCACGCTGCCAAGAAAAAGCTTCTAACGTTAATATTTGACTGCCCGTACTGCAAACCGACACAGGTGGTCAGGATGAGAAATCTAAGGCGGACAGGCTAACTCTCGTTAAGGAACTCTGCAAAAATAACCTCGTAACTTCGGGAGAAGAGGAGCCCTTGAGGGTCAGTATCCACGCGATACAAAGCGCTCGAGGGTCGCAGTGAAGAGGCTCAAGCAACTGTTTAACAAAAAAACACAGGTCTATGCTAAGCTGGAAGGCGATGTATATGGGCTGACACCTGCCCAGTGCTGGAAGGTTAAGAGGAGGAGTGAGAGCTCCGAATTGAAGCCCCAGTGAACGGCGGCCGTAACTATAATCAGTCCTAAGGTAGCGAAATTCCTTGTCGGGTAAGTTCCGACCTGCACGAATGGTGTAATGATTTGAGCGCTGTCTTGACGGGAGGCCTGGTGAAATTGTATTACCGGTGAAGATACCGGTTACCTACAGTAGGACGGAAAGACCCCATGGAGCTTTACTGTAGCTTGGTATTGGGTTTTGGCATTGCATGTATAGGATAGTTGGGAGACTGAGATGATATGGCGCTAGCTGTATCGGAGTCATCGGTGGAATACCAACCATTCAATGCTGAAATTCTAATCTGTGGTTTGTAGCCACGGAGACAGTGCTAGGTGGGCAGTTTGACTGAGGGCGGTCGCCTCCGAAAAGAGTAACGGAGGCGTTCAAAGGTTCTCTCAGGTTGGATGGAAATCAACCATAGAGTGCAATGGCATAAGAGAGCTTGACTGCAAGACTGACGGGTCGAGCAGATGCGAAAGCAGGACATAGTGATCCGGCGATTCCGAATGGAAGGGTCGTCGCTCAACGGATAAAAGCTACCCTGGGGATAACAGGCTGATCCTACCCGAGAGTCCATATCGACGGTAGGGTTTGGCACCTCGATGTCGGCTCATCGCATCCTGGGGCTGGAGAAGGTCCCAAGGGTTGGGCTGTTCGCCCATTAAAGCGGTACGTGAGCTGGGTTCAGAACGTCGTGAGACAGTTCGGTCCCCTATCCACTGTAGGCGTTAGAATATTGAGAAGACCTGTCCTTAGTACGAGAGGACCGGGATGGACAAACCTCTGATGTACCAGTTGTCACGCCAGTGGCACAGCTGGGTAGTCACGTTTGGAATAGATAACCGCTGAAAGCATCTAAGCGGGAAACTAACTTCAAGATAAGTATTCTTTAAGATACCTTCGAGCCTAGGAGGTTGATAGGTTGGGGGTGTAAGTGCAGCAATGCATTTAGCTGACCAATACTAATTATCGAAGTTTTAATCTAAGTTTGTTTTTTTACTATATAGTTTCAAGTGTTCAGACTTGCACATAATAAATTTATGTGATACAATATATATGCTTGGTGAGTATAGCTATGGGGGTACACCTAGTTACATTCCGAACCTAGAAGTTAAGCCCATATACGCTGATGGTACTTGGCTGGAAGCGGCCTGGGAGAGTATGGATTTGCTAAGCTAAACATTAAGAGAGAAGCTAATGTTTCTCTTTTTTTTTATTTTTTTGAAAATTTGTTTTGAATTTTCTGTAAAAAAATGGTAAAAATAAACTATTAATTAAAAAAATAAATAAGAGGTGCTATATGATTTATTATATTTATCATAGTGGATTTGTACTGGAGTTAGAAAAAAGTATTTTTAATATTTGATTTTTTTATAGAATTCCAACTGATAAGAAAAAAATGAAGAAGAAAGTTTTATAAGTAAATTTATAAAAAAAGAACTGATAAAAAAAGTTTATGTATTTTCTTCACATAGTCATAGTGATCATTTTAATAAAGAAATATTAAAATGGTTAAATTTAAATGAGAATATTAAATATATTTTAAGTGATGATATAAAAGATACATAAACATAAAAAAACTTTTACTTTACGAAGGAGGGAGATAGCTTTTGAACTAGATAATTTAAAGATAAGTACTTTTGGTTCAACAGATTTAGGTTCTTCTTTTTATGTTAATGTTGAAGATAAAAAAATATTTTCCACTCTGGAGACTTGCATCTATGGCATTGGGAAGATGACACTCCTGAAGAAGAAAAAAACAATGTATAATGCCTATATGTCAGAGTTGGAGAAAAATAAAAAAATTAGCTAGAATAGATATAGCCTTTGTGCCTGTAGACCCAAGATTAGGAGTTAATACACTAGAAGGGTGTAGAATTATTCTATAAAGTTTTAAAGCCGAAAATTAATAGTTCCTATGCATTTTTCTGATGACTATAGTCAAATGAAAAAAACTTTTATAGATAATTTTAAAAAAATATTAAAGATGTCGAAGTTATAGAAATAGATGAGAGTATGAAAAAAATATTGGAGTGATTATGGTTGATGTTAGTTTTTATATGCTAGTTGAAGAAGAGGGAAGTTTCTCACTAGCCCTGTATGATTCTGAAAAAGAATGTGATTAGTAATTACTCTAATTTAAGACAGAATGTAGTAAACGATTATATAGAAAAATTTAGAGAATGAAAGAGAATTTTTCATCAGTTGGGATGAAAAAGAAAAAGTGAATATTTAAGTATAGATAGTACTTTATTAAAATATCTTTTAGAACATGGAAATTTTGTAAATAGTGATTTTGAAAAAAATAGAAAAAAAGTGAATTAACGAATATATCTCTTTTAATAAGAGAAAAATCGTGAAATAGAGGATAAAGCTAGATATTTTTTTATTGAAATAAATGATAATCTTTTAGCTAAGAAAAATATATATAGATAACTATATTTATTCACAAGGGAGTATTTTATGAGGTCAAAGGTTTAGGTGAATTTACTCTTGATGAACTATTCCAAAAAATAGATAAATATGAGCTTGAAACTTACTGTTCTTTAATCTTAAAAAAATTATAACAATGTAGAATTAAAAATATGAAGATTACGAAACTATAAATGCTGAGGAGAAAACTTGCTATTCCACAGATAATAATAGAAAAAGATTTCTTTTGATAACAGTCTTTATTTAAAGATTAATTCTATTATTTCTACAATGGACTATGATTTTTTTAAGAAAAAAATAATTTAGAAAAATATTGTTACTGTAAATGAAGTTGAGAAAGAAGCTAGAAATATCTAAGATAAACTTAGAAAAATTTAAGTTCTGATATGCTGGAGATAGTGAAAAGTTTTAGTTAAGCTTCAAAAAGAATACAGGTTTAAAATCTTCATACTATATAGATAATGAAAAACTTTATTATCTTAAATGAAGAAATAGCGAAAGGAGTTTGTAAAGAAAGAGTTACTTCAACTAGCTAATAAATATAGTATCATAGGTACTGATAAGTTAAGAAAAGTATAATATAAAGGCTGTTAGACCTAGATTAAGTGGAAAAATTTAGTTATCATCTTAATTATCTTGAAGGAGAAGTTGACATTGAAATTGAAGGCGAAAAAAATTCTCTATACAAGAGCTTTTAAATAAGTATAGAAAAAGATGAATATATAGTTTTTAAGTGATGGAACAAATGCTTTTGATAAACAGAGAGTATATAGAGAAGTTGCAAAGAATATTCAAAGATGAGGATGAAAAATAAGGTAAAAAAATTTCCTTTCTTTGATATGCCTATAGTTCAAGATATACTTGATGAGAAAAACTTTTGATAATGAATTTGCAGGAAATAAAGATTTCTTTGAGGGAATAAATAAAATCAATGAAAATGACATAGTTTTCCCTAAATTAAATGCAACTCTTAGAGATTATCAAAAAAATATGGGATACAAATGGCTAAAAGTATCTGACAGATAATAGATTAGGAGCTTGTTTAGCTGATGATATGGGGCTAGGGAAAGACTTTACAAGCCATAGCTTTAATTTCTAAAAACTCATGAAGAGAAGAAGAAAAAGATCTATGGTTATAATGCCTAAGAGCTTAATATTTAACTGGGAAAGTGAAATTAAAAAAAGTTTGCACCAAACTTAAAAAAATAGCTGTGTATTATGGTATAAATAGAGAACTTTCTATATTGAAGAAAGCAGATGTTGTATTGACAACCTATGGGACTATAAGAAATGATATTGAAAAATCTTTTAAAAAGAAAAAAATTTGATTTACTTGTATTAGATGAGTCTCAAAAATATAAAGAATATCAATTCACAAACTACAAAAGGCAGTATTACTTTTAAATGCTGAAAAAAAGAGTAGCTTTAAGTGGGACACCTGTTGAAAAATAATTTATTGGAGCTATATTCTCTATTTAGATTTTTTTAAATCCTGAGATGTTTGGAACAGTACAAAGTTTTACTAATAACTATATAATACCTATACAAAAAAATACTCAGATACTTCTACTATAGAAGAATTGAGAAAGAAGATTTATCCTTTTCTTACTGAGAAGAGTAAAAAAAGAAGTTTTAGCAGATTTACCAGATAAAGATAGAAAAACTAGTATATGTTGATATGAATGATGAACATAGAAAAATACTATGAAGAAAAAAAGAAAAAATATTATTATTCTCTTTTAGAAAAACAACACTTCAAGTCAAGGGACTTTCGATAAGTTTTTTTGTACTTCAGGCAATAAATGAACTAAGACATATAGTGAGTTCACCTGAATTAGATAATAACAAAAATAATTTCAAGTAAGAAGGAAGTTTCTGATAGAGAATGTTATTGAAGCTAATGAGAAATGATCATAAGGTATTAATTTTTCGTAAACTATTTATCTTCAATAGAAAGTATATGTAATTCATTAAAAGAAAATAAGATTAAATTTTTTTAAAAAAATGACTGGACAAACTAAAGATAGACAAAGTCTAGTTGATAAGTTTCAAAGTGATAATAGATATAAAGTTTTTTTGTTATGACCCTAAAAAAACAGGGGAGTAGGGTTTAAATTTAGTATCAGCTGATACAATCTTCATCTATGACCCTTGGTGGAATAAAAACAGTTGAAAAATCAAGCTATAGACAGAGCATATAGATTAGGACAGGATAAAACTGTATTTGCCTATAAAATGATTATGAGAAACACAATAGAAGAAAAAAATACTAAAATTACAAGAAATCAAAGATAAACTATTGGACGATTTAATCTCTGAAGATAATTTATCAACAAAAAAACCTTTCTAAAAAAATGATATAGAATTCATTTTTAGGAAATTAGGAGAGCATAAAATGATGAATGAACTTGAACATATATTGAGCAAGAGATATAAGCAAGAAGCATTATTTGGACTTTTTCAAAAGATATTTTTGTGGATTGGATAGCAGATGCTTATATAGCTAAAGATATGAATATATTTGAGATTTCAGCAATCAATGAAAAAGACAGATAAAGAAGTATTAGTTAAATTTTTTTAGCTGAATTTTATGGGAACGAAGAAATTTTTAAGAAGATTTTTGAAACTTTACCAGAAGAAGTAAAAAGAAATTTTTTTAAAGTAGTTGTTTGGGAAGAAAAAAATTTTCTATAAAAAAAGAAGACTTAAAAAAAGTATCTTGAAAGCTATGTAGATAAATTTGAGAAAGAAGCCTATGCACCAAAAAGAAGAATATCTATTTTTTTGACTTAGATGAGTTTGATAAAGATATGAATACCTCTTTTTCTATGAAAGATGATATAGCTAGATTTATCAGAAACTATATAGACACTAAACCAAAAGATTATTACTTACATAAAGCAGAAGAAGAAAAATATAGTTTTTAAATTATATAAAGATAACAATGAAAAATGAATTTATTAATAATATGAACTTTTATTTAGATTTTTTTATAATTCAGGAGAAAAACCCTATTTCAAGCAGTGGAAAAAAATTTTAAAAAGATTTTTAAAAAGAACATGCAAAAAAACACTGTGGTATAACTGAATATTACAATGATGTAAAGGGACTTGAATTTTTAAAAAAACAGAAACTTTATGCTTAATATTGACCTTATTAGAGAAAAAAATATAGAGTAAATACTTACTTTTAATAATAAAAAAATATAAAAAAATATTTTTAAATGACTTTATGACAGCTGAAACTTTTTGAGAAGAGTGATAACTATATTTACACTAATCTATTTTTTTAAATTTCTTAAAAGGAACTAGAAATATTTGGGAACATCCTGAAAAATATAAAGGAAGTTTTTAAAAATCTTTAGTGGAACTTTTTAAAAAGAAATGCCAGAAAATGAAGTTGTTAGTATAGAAAAATATATTAAAGGCTTTTTGTATATAGAGGAAAAAAATATAGAGCTTATAACATTTAAGGATGTAAAAAGACTATATCTATATAAATGAAGCTAATGGAGAAAGAGCTAAAATTACAGACTACAGTCAATATAAAGACTATATAATAGAACCTTTTATTAAAAGTTATATATTCCTATTAGGAATATTTGGAGTTTTTGAAATTTTCTATGAAAAGCCATTTTTTTCAAAAAAAGGGACTTTACTTAAAGAATAACTATCTATCTAAATATGATGGTTTAAAAATATGTGAGATTAACAAATTTAGGTAGATTTATCTTTGGACATACAGAAAGATATGAATTACCTAAAAATCAATGAAAAAAAGCTGAAATAGAGCTTGATGATAAAAAGACAATTTGTCACAATTGTAGGAGAAGCACCTGCAAAGGATGATGTTCTTTGAAAAAAATAGGAACCAAAGGTAAAAGACAATATGTTTAAATTGACTTATGATAGCTTTATTAAAGGGTATAAAGACCTATGATGAGTTAATAGAAAGAATAGAAAAAAATTTAAAGAAAAATATAGACAATAAAAAAAGTTTACATCGAATTGGGAAGATTTCTTTGAAAAATTTAGAAAAAGAAATTTAATTCTGTAAAAAAATAGAAGATGACTATATAGTCTTAAAAATTAAAAAAATAATAAGGAATTAATTCAAACTGTTATTAGAGATAAAAGATTTAAAAACCTTGGCTTTAAAAAGGAGAAGAATATCATTTACTTGTAAAAAGAGAAAAATTTAAAAAGAGCTTATAAAGATTTTTTTCTGAATATGGATATTATATAGTTGAATAGGGGGAGCCTATGGAGAATAATTTTGTTCATTTGAATTTACATACTGAATATAGCCTTTTTAGAAGGTGTAAATAGCATAGATAATTTTTTTAACAAGAGCAAAAAGAATTAGGTATGAACTCTTTGGCTGTGACAGACTATGCCAATATGTTTTGTGCTATTGAATTCTATGAAAAGGCTAAGAAGATGGGAATTAAACCAATTATTGGTTTAGAACTTCCACTTTACGAAAAAAAGAAGAGCAAAAATATTTTTTTACCTTGACTTTGCTTGCTAAAAGATTATGAAGGCTATAAAAAAATTTAGTAAAATTAGCCTCTGAACTATATAAGAAAAAAAGATAATAGAGAATTAAGAATAAGTAAAGAGATATTAAAAGAACATAGCAAGGGCTTGATAGCACTTTTCTTCTTCTATGAAGGGAGAAATAGGGAAGGCTATTTTAATGAATTTCCCTAGTGAGAAAGCTAGATAAAATAGTTGATGAATATATAGAAATATTTTCAAAAGAGAATTTCTATTTAGAGATACAGGCTAATGAACTTCTTGAAACTAAAAGTAATCAATGATAAATTCTATGAGATAGCAAAAGTTAAAAAAATATAGAATTAGTGGCAACCAATAATGTTCACTATGTTGATAGAGATGGCTATGAGTTACAAGACATAGTAATTTGTATACAGTCAGGTTGGAAGCTTAAAAGATAAAAAAATAGAAAAAGAGCTGTATCAAAAAGAATTGTATTTAAAATCAAAAAGAAGAAATGCAAAGAAGCCTAGATGAAAGATTTCATAAAGCTATAGAAAACACAAACTATATAGCAAGTTTATGTAATTTAGAAATAGAATTTGGAAATTTACAGTTCCCATATTATGAAGTTCCTAATCAATATTCAGGAATGGATGAATATTTAAAAATCTATATGTTATGAAAAATATTAAAAAAATATATAAAGAAAAATCTGACTAAAGATATCTTAGAAAGACTTGAATATGAACTCTCAGTTATTATAAAAAAATGGGATATTCAGGATACTTTATAGTAGTTTGGGACTTTATAGCTTATGCTAAGAGAAATGGTATACCTGTTGGGACTGGGAAGAGGTTCAGCAGCAGGAAGTTTAGTTGCCTACTGTCTAGGAATAACTATGATAGATCCTATAAGGTATAACTTTACTTTTTGAAAGATTTTTTTAAATCCTGAAAGAATATCTATGCCGGATATTGATATAGATATCTGTCGTGAAAGACGTGATGAGCTTATAGACTATGTTGTGCATAAAGTATGGAAGGGAAAAGAGTTGCCCATATTATAACCTTTGGTAGAATGAAAGCAAGGGCAGCAATAAGAGATATAGGTAGAGTTTTTAGATATTGATTTGAAAAAAATAGATAGGTTGAGTAAATTAGTTTCTTCTTTTTCAAACTTTAGAAAAAAACTTTAAAAAGAAAAATGTAGAAGTTGCAAAACTATATACAACAGATATTGAATTACAAAAAGGTAATAGATCTATCAATAAGAATTGAAAATAAGATAAGACATGTATCTACCCATGCAGCTGGTATCCTTATAACTAAAGAAGACTTAGATAGAACAGTTCCTATTTACTTAGATGAAAAAAAGAAGGAGTTATAGCAACTCAATATCAAATGAAAGAGCTTGAAGATCTAGGGCTTTTAAAAAAATAGATTTCTAGGTTTAAAAAAATCTTTCTAAATATACAAAGAACAATAGACTATATTAAAAAAATATAAAAAAATATAGATATAGAACTATATAAAAATTCCACTTGATGATAAAAAGGTTTTTTTGAAATGCTATCACAAGGAGATTCAACAGGAGTTTTTTTCAGTTAGAGTCAACAGGAATTAGAAAAAAATAATGAAGAGATTAAAACCAAATAAACTAGAGGATATAGTGGCACTATTGGCTCTATATAGACCAGGACCTTTGCAGTCAGGGAATGGTTGATGATTTTATCAATAGAAAAAAATGGTAAAGAGAAAATAGAATATCCACATGAGAATTTGGAAATAATTTTAAAAAGAAACTTATGGAGTAATTCTCTATCAAGAACAGGTTATGAAAAATAGCAAGTTATATGGCAAATTATAGTCTTGGTGAAGCAGATTTATTAAGACGGGCTATGGGGAAAAAAGAACTTTGCCATAATGAGAGAAAAATAGAGAAAAGTTTCATACAAAGAGCTGTTGAGAATAATTATACTGAAGAGAAAGCTGACGAAATATTTGAATTAATAGATAAGTTTGCAGGTTATGGTTTCAATAAATCTCACTCTGTAGCCTATGCTATGATTTCATATTGGACAGCTTACTTAAAGGCACATTATCCTGCTTTCTATTTTGCTGCTATTATGACTTCAGAAATATCTGAAACAGGTGATGTTGCATATTACTTTTAATGATGCAAAAAGAGCATAGAATAAGTATATATCCGCCTAATGTAAATACTCCAAGTGCATATTTTGAAATAAAAAAATGATGGAATAAGCTACTCTTTAGCTGCAATTAAAAAAATCTTGGCTTAAATCTAGCAAAAGAAAAATTGTGGAAGATTATGAAAAAAACATGGTGCTTTATACAAAATTAGATGAATTTTGTACTTAGAAACAAAAAATGGAATGAAATAAAAGAGCCCTTAGAAGCTTTAATTTTATCAGGTGCTTTTAGATGAGTTAGAAGGTAATAGAAAGGAAAAAAATTCCTATCAATAGATAAGGTACTTGACTTTTGTTTCAAAAGCTCCAAAAAAACAGATGAAATTCAACAGATGAATCTCTTTGGAGCAGCAAGTAAAGACTATAGATAAATTTGTTTTAACTAATAGTGAAGACTTTAATCTAGATGAAAAAGTTGACTAAGGAAAAAAAGAGTTTTTAGGTTTTCTATTTAAGTTCACATCCTTTAGATAAAGTACAAGGGATATAGTTACACCTTTTTCTATAAATAAAGCTTTCAGAAATAGATATGGAAGAAACTAAAGTTTTAAAAAACATTTTGGAACTATCATAGGGTCTAAAAAAACTTTTAACTAAAAAAAGATGAACAGATGGCTTTATTTTCTATTCTTTGTTATGATAGAGTGATATCTTGTATAGCTTTTCCTAAGACTTATGATAAATTTTTAGAAGAAATTATAGAGAAAGAAAACAGTCTATATTGAAGGAAAAATACAGATAGATGAGTATAAAGGGAGAAAAAAACTACTAAACTACTTGTAGAAAAAAATAATTTCTTTAGATAAGCTTATATGACTATCCCTAGCTAAAAAAACTATTTGTTTTTAATTGAAGAAGAGGATAGATATAAATATAGTAGACTTAGAGAATTAATTAATTCTAATAAAGGGAAAATACAGACTTTGTATTTGCCATAAAAAAATAAGAATGAAAAAAAGAATTCAAAAATACAGGTATAAAAGTAAAACTTAGTAGAGAATTTTCTAGAGCAATTAGTTGAACTTATGGGACTAGAAAAAAGATAAAAAAATTCAAATGTAAATCATAATAAAAAAAGCCTTTTAATCCTAAGATTAAAAGGCTTTATATTTTAATTAATCAGTTTAAGAGATTAGTACCATCCTCTAATTTTCATAGCTTCAGCTATTCTCTTAATAGATTTCATGTAAGTAGCTTGTCTGAAAGAAATAGGTTGTCCTTTTTCATCAAATTCTTTCTTTAATGCCCATATAGGTTTGAATGCATCAACCATTGCTCTTTCTTCTTTTTCTTCAACTTCTTTTTTTCTGTCCAGTAGTATCCATAGATATTTTGAACCCATTCGAAAGTAAGATACTGTAACTCCTCCAGCATTTGTTAAAAACGTCAGGAGTAACTAACTATACCTTTTTTATAAAGAACTTCATCAGCTTCTGGAGTTATTGGTCCATTTGCTCCTTCACAGATGATTCCAGCTTTTATTAATTCAGCTTCGTGGTTAGTGATAGCATTTTCTAATGCACATGGAGCGATAGCTTCAACATCTAGAGCCCAGAATTCATCCATAGTTAATTCTTTTGCTCCAGGAACTTTAGTTAAGCTTCCAGCAGCTTTAGCAGCTTCTAATTCTTCAAAAGTAAATCCTTCAGCTTTATAAACAGCGAAAGCTCCTTTTCCTTTTTCAAATTCAGCAACTGCTACAACTTTTCCACCTAATTTCATAATATTTTTTACAGAGTATTTTCCAACGTTTCCAAATCCTTGAACTGCAACTGTTGCACCTTTAAGATCTTTTCCTAATGCAGTGAAAGCTTCTCTCATAGTTACTGCAACACCGAATCCAGTTGCTTCGTTTCTTCCTTGAGATCCTCCATAAGATAATGGTTTACCTGTGAAAACTCCTATAGTTTGTTCACCAGTTAATTTATTATATTCGTCTTGCATCCAAGCCATGATTTGTCCATTTGTATTTACATCTGGAGCAGGAACGTCTACTTTTTCACCTAAGTATTTCCACATTCCTCTTACCCATCCTCTTGATAATTGTTCTAATTCTCTTTGAGATAATTCAGAAGGATCTACAGTAATTCCACCTTTACCTCCTCCATAAGGGATTCCAGTTACTTGACATTTGATACTCATCCATAGAGAAAGAGCTTTTACTTCATCAGAATTAACGTTTTGGTGGAATCTAATTCCTCCTTTAAAAGGTCCTACAGCATCATTGTGAGCTGATCTATATCCTTTAAATGTTTTTTTATAGATCCATCATCCATTCTTACAGGGATAGTAATTTCTATTATTCTTTGAGGTTCCTTTAATAATTCATATACTGCTGGGATCCAATCCTAAAGCATCACATGCTTTTTTTAACTTGTTGTTGTCCGCTTGCTAGTGGGTTTAAAGTTTCTTTACTCATTCTAAATTCCTCCTTAAAATATTAAAAAAATTGATAAATAAAACTGACAATTTTTTTGTTTCATTTATATTTTATATTGTATCATATTTTTATTTATATGTCAATATAAAAATTTTTTTCTTATTTTAATACAAATTGAATTATAATAGAGATTTAGAATATAAATTATTTTTTTATATATTATTTTTTTATTCATTAATTATATATATTAAATATGATTTTTTTTATTTATTTTTTTCAGCTTAAATCTTTCATTTCTATATATGTAAATATAAATTTTCATAAATATTTACTCTTTTCTTTTATTTTTTTATGTTATAATTAATTTAAGTACAAAAACAATTATGATATATTAATTTTTTTAAGGAGGCTGTTTAATGAAAGTTTTATTTTTATGGTGTAAGAGAAGTTGAAGTACCTTTTATTTCATGAACAAAAATAAGAAATTTGGATTTGATTTAGAATTAATTCCTGATTATCTTAACAGTAAAGAAACTGCTGAAAAAAAGCAAAAAGGATTTGAATGTGTAGTTCTACGTGGAAACTGTTTTGCTACAAAAAGAAGTATTAGATATGTATAAAGAATATGGAGTAAAAATATTTATTCACAAGAACAGTTGGAACTAACCATATTGATGTAAAATATGCTAAAGAATTAGGATTCAAATTAGCTTATGTTCCTTTCTATTCTCCAAATGCAATAGCTGAATTAGCTGTTTCATTAGCAATGTCTTTATTAAGACACTTACCTTATACTGCTGAAAAAAATTTAACAAAAAAAGATTTCACAGTTGATGCTAAAATGTTCTCAAGAGAAATTAGAAACTGTACAGTAGGAGTAGTTGGATTAGGAAGAATTGGATTCACTGCTGCAAAAATTATTCAAAGGTTTAGGAGCAAACGTTATAGGATATGATATGTTCCCTAAAAACAGGTGTTGAAGATATAGTTACTCAAGTTTCTATGGAAGAATTAGTAGCTAAAAAGTGATATCATAACTTTACATGCTCCATTTATAAAAAGAAAATGGAAAAAAATTGTTACTAAAAGAATTTTTAAGCAAAATGAAAGAAAAATTCAATATTAATCAATACTGCAAGAGGAGAATTAATGGATTTAGAAGCTGTTGTTGCTGCTCTTGAAAGTGGACATCTAGCTGGTGCTGGTATAGATACTATTGAAGGAGAAGTTAACTACTTCTTTAAAAAAACTTCTCAAAATGATGAAGCTAAATTTAAATTAGAATATCCTCTATTCAATAAATTAATAGAATTATATCCAAGAGTTTTAGTAACTCCTCACGTTGGATCTTATACTGATGAAGCTGCATCAAATATGATAGAAACTTCATTAGAAAAACTTAAAAGAATACTTAGATACTGGTGCTTGTAAAAACGATATAAAAAGCATAGTAAAAAAATTCATAAATAAAAAAATAAAGGGACTGTTGCAAATTCACAAAAGTAAAAAAGTAGTTCGTTACTGAGTAAAGTTTTCTTAACGATAAAAATCAAGAATTCGCTGCAAATCAGGAAACTCGTTGCACTCAAACACTCCTGAATTTGCTCGGCTCATTCTATTTGATTTTTTTATCTAAAAATTTCCATTCGTAACTCACTTATTTTTTTACTTTTAGGTTTGAAATTTTAATTTTGCAACAGCCTCTTTTTTTATTTAGTTTTTAAAAATTGTAAAAATTTCATCAACAGTTTCTTGTTTTTTTCTAAAAATACTTGTATGAGTAGTATTTTTCTATAGTTTTTAAAGAAGCACCTTCTAATCCTGCAGTTGCTAAAGGAACCATTCCATCATCCTTACTCCTTTTATAAATAAAGAGAAAAAGAAAATTATTAGAACTATCTGCTATTAAAAATATAGCAAGGATAGTCAGGATTTCCTAACTGATTTAACAAAAACTATCTTTATTAGTTTTCATATCTTTAACAGCAGGACCTATGAAAATAAGGGATTAAATCAGCAATAGGATTGTCTGATAGCTGACTTCCATGTGAAGGTGGAGTAATCAGAACAACCTTTCCCAAATTAGCTAATTTATTTTTCTTTCAAGTAATATCTAAGCAAGCAAGTTCCCATAGAATGAACAACAAAAATTTATTTTTCAATTCAGGTAAATTTTTAGCTTTTTCTTTCTAAATTAACTTGTTCTAATCTTTTTACTTGCTCTTCAATATTTGGAGCAATATATTTCTCAGTCATTTCTGCTATGTTTTCATTAACAGTAGGGATATTGTATATTTACAACAGTATAACCATCTTCTGCTAATTTTCTCATCTATGAATCTTAACTGTTTTTTTCATAACCATAGATACCATTGAAAGTTATAACTATATCTTTTTTTCTATTTTTATCTTCATTATAATTTTTTATTTGATATTTATGAGTTAAAAGATTTTTTTACAAAGCCATAGTATAGCAATAGAAATTATAATGATAAAAAAATAAAATTTTTAAAAAAATTTCTTCATATCATAATATCACCTTATAAATAAAAAAATAAGTAATTACTATCCAGATTTTTTAACGGATAAAAAAATTAAGAATTAGAATGCAAACCGAGTAAACTCTCTAGCGTGTCTGAAGCACTCCTGAAGTTTTGCTCGGCATCATTCGATTTAATTTTTATCGTTAAGAAATCTGGAATGTAACTCACTTATTTTTATTTATTATAAATTTTTATTACTTAGTTCCGAATATTCTATCTCCACAATCTCCTAGTCCAGGATAGATATATCCATCTTCATTTAGACCTTGATCTATTTTTTTGCTGTGTATATAGGAACATCTGGATGTTTATTTAAAAAGTTTAGCTATACCATCTGGAGCAGCAACTAGACACATAAATATGATATCAGTTACTCCTTGTTCTTTTTAAATAATCTATAGCATAGACTGCAGAACCTCCTGTTGCAAGCATAGGATCTACAAGTATAACTTTTCTTGAAGCTATATCTGTAGGTAACTTTACAATAGTAATATACAGGTTCTAAAGTTTCTTCGTTTCTATAAACTCCAATATGACCCAACTTTAGCTGTTGGGAATCAGATCTAATATTCCATCTACCATTCCAAGTCCTGCTCTAAGAATAGGAACTAAGGCTACCTTATCCTGTAAAGTATAGGCTTGTGTTTTTCATAAGAGGTGTTGTAACTTCAGTTGTCTCTAACTTTTAAAGTTTTTTTAGTTGCCTCATAAGTCATAAGTTTTGCAATTTCATTTAAATTTTCTCTAAATGATTTTGTATCTGTTTCAACACTTCTAAGAATAGTCATTTTGTGTTCTATCAATGGGTGGTTAATTTCAATTACTGACATATATTTTCCTCCTTTTTTTATCATAAAAAAACAGGATAAAAAAATCCTGTCTTTTATTTAATTATTTTTTTACCCAAGTTAAATTTCTTGTTAAATTTGTCAACTCTACCTGCAGTGTCAACAAATCTTTGTTCTCCAGTATAGAATGGGTGTGATTTTGAGCTAACAGCTACTTTAATTACTGGATATTCTTTTTCCTTCAAAAAGTTGTAGTTTCTTTTAGGTACTTTTGTAGATCTAGTTAAAAAAATTGGTTACCAGCCATATCTTCAAAAAAACAACAACGTTGAATTCAGGGTGTATTCCTTTTTCATTTTTCACCTTCCTAAAATTTTTCTGATATCAAGGATAATTTTAACATATTTTTTTATTAACATTGCAAGTTAAAATTAAATAAAAAAGAGAAAAAAACTTCTCTCTTATTTTGATAATCTTTTTAAAAGCAATTTCTTTTGCTTTCATATATTGATCAGTGGTTATATATTTTTTTCATTTGAATTTGACTCTTAATCTTTCTTTCATTATAGTAGCTTCTATAGCTCCTATTCTATCAAATAGTTCATCTATTTTTTTTAGGTACTTTTTCAGGGTTATCTAAAATATATTTATTGATTTGTAGTTCTAGTTTGTTTTCTTTCTAAAAGTCTCAATTCATAATTACTTGAAACTTGCTTCATAAGTTCTTTTAGCCTTTTTGATATTTTCAACTTTTACTCCTGCTGCTCTTAAGTCAGAATCTTCAACTATACCAAGTCCATTTTCATCTGAAGCAAATGTAAATATTGAAATTACAAAAAAATAAAACATAAAAAAATTTCTTCATACATCTATCTCCTTGTTTAAATTTGAGTATTGAAAAATAAATAGTTCATCTGGATTTAATGTTGTAGTCTTTTTTTTTCAATAACACTAGAATTGTCATAAATACTTGTTACTAATGCTTCACGGTCATCAGCAGTAAATGACACTAGCACTATTTATTTCAGGACTAGGTACTGTATTAATAAAAGAATTATATGTTGACATAGTTACAACACCAACAAAAAAATAATCCAACAGAGAATATAGACATTCTCTTATTCTTTCTTTTTCTTCTTCCAATAAAAGCTTTGTATATGTTTGCTCTAACTTTTTCCTTTAGGTGACATTTAATTTCCTCCCATATCTTTGAGTGCTTTTATAATACACAGATTTTACAGTAGACAGATTCATATTTTTTTCATCTCTGCAATTTCTTTTTAATTTATATCCATAAATATCTTTAAGAATAACAATTTCTCTTTCCTTTTCAGATATTAACTTTTAGTTTTTCCTGTAGAATTACTTTTGTATCAAAATTAATATCTTCTGGTAAAGATAAAACATCATCATTTATTTCAAATTCAACTTTTTCTTTTTTTGAAAAAATCATAAGTTTTATTTATTGCAATTCTATATATCCAAGTATATATGTTGCTCTCTTCTCTGAATTTACTCAAATTTTTATATACGCTTATAAAAGTCTCTTGGCAAATATCTTCAGCATCATCATCGTTTTTTTGACAACACTTAAAAACTTTGTAATAGACTCTATCAAAATATTCTTCATAAATGTTATCAAAATCCATAGTTTCACTCCAACATTCAAACAAAATTTAACATATTAATATATACTTTAGACTTAGTATCAATAAAAAAAGTTTATTTTTCATTTTTTTAAGTCTTCAGCTATTAATTTCTTTTTAGTTCTTCCAATAAATTTTTCTTCAGATACCTTTTTACGACTTCACCTTTTTTTAAATAGTATTCCTATACCTCTACCCGCAGCTACTCCATAATCAGCCTCTCTAGCTTCACCAGGTACCATTTACAACACAGCCCATAACAGCAACTTTAAATTTATTTTTTTCATTTTGAAATTCTTCTTCAACTTGTTTAGCTAGACCTATTAAATCAATTTCTGTTCTTCCACAAGTTGGGACAAGAAATAATTTCAACACCTTCATCAGATAAATCTAAGACTTTTAATATCTCTTTAGCAACCTTTTATTTCTTCAACAGGATTTTTCTGTTAAAGAAACTCTTAAAGTAGCTCCAATTCCATCAACTAAAAAGAGCACCAATTCCTATTGCTGATTTTTACTGTTCCTTGAAATTTTGTTCCAGCTTCAGTAACTCCCTAGATGAAGAGGATAGTCAACAAGAGAGCTTATCTTTTCTATATGCCTCTACCATCATTTTTAACATTACTTGATTTAAGTGAAATAACTATATCAAAAAAATTAAATTTTTTTCAAGTAGTCTAACATGATATAAAGCACTTTCTACTAGTGCTTCTACACAAGGGTTTTCCATACTTTTTCTAAAATTTCCTTTTTCTATAGAACCTGAATTAACTCCTATTCTAATAGGAATATTTCTTTTTCTTTAGCAGCTTCAACTACTTTTTTTACATTCTCATCTGAACCAATATTTCCAGGATTGATTCTTAATTTGTCTATTCCATTTTCTATTGCTAAAAGAGCTAATCTATAGTCAAAATGTATATCTGCAACCAATGGTAGATTTACTCTTTTTTTATTTCTTTTAATTGCTTCAGCTGCTTTTGACATTGTTAATAGTCATCCTAACAAGTTGACAACCTGCTTTTTCTAATTCATTTATTTGCTTTTACAGTTGCTTCTACATCAGCTGAATTTGTATTAGTCATAGATTGAATAATTATAGGATTATTTCCACCTATACTTTAAATTTCCAACCTTTTACAATTCTTGTCATAAAATCCTCCTAAAAAAATAAGGAGTCTAAAGAATAGACCCCTTTAATTTACTAACGTAGATATTTCATAGGATTTTTTTAGGAACTCCATTTTGTCTTATTTCAAAAGTGTAAATGAGCACCTGTTGTACGTCCTGAGTTACCAGTCTTTTCCTATTAAATCTCCCTGATTTACATGTTCTCCAACATTAGTAGAAATGACACTTAAATGGGCGTATCTAGTTTCATATCCATTATCATGTCTAATAATAATAATCTTTTCCATATCCACTCATATTACCAGCAAAAGTTACAACTCCAGATTTAGCAGCTCTAAGTGGAACATATTTAGCTACTAAGTCAACCCCTGTATGTAAGATATATCTTTTTAAAAACTGGGTGGAATCTATTTCCAAAAGGACTTGATACTCCCTGCATATCTAACTGGATAAGCAAAAGCCTGCTCCCAGAATATGCAGCTGATCTTCCACCATCATCATCATCTTGAGGAGGTGGAGGTGGAGGTGCAGAACCTTTTGCTCCTTTAGGTGGCTTTTTTTCTGGTTTTTTTCTTTATTCTTTATTTTTTTTCTTTTTTTATCTTCTTTAGCTTGTTGAGCAGCTATAAGTCTACCTTCAACATCTTTATATTTTTTTGAAGTGTTACTCCCTTTTAAGAAGATAGTTGATCCAGCTTTTTAATTTTTTTAGGATTGATATTATTATAGTCAACAATATCAACAACACTTATTCCATACTTTTTTTAGCTATCTTAGCTAAAGTATCATTTTTCTCTAATTTATAGTAAAGACCATCTATAGAAGGGAAAAGTAATTGTATCTCCAACCTTTCATTTTATTATTTAGAGCATCTTTTATTGTTTCATTAAAAATAGTATCTTGTTTAACACCATACCTTTTTAGCAATAGCAGGTATTGTATCTTTCTTTTTTTAACTCTTATATGTAATTTGCTCCGCTCTCTTTGGAGGTGGTGGAGGTGCAGGTTTTTTTCTTTTTCCTTCTCTTTTTCTCCCTCTTTTTTTATCTTCTTCTACTTTTTTTCTTCCTTCACAAAAGTTATATTCTTTTTCAAAGGTAGTAAAGTTACTTGTTGTTAGCTCTAACCCTCCATTATCTGCTTCATCAAGTTGAAAAATAATCTGTAAATTGAGTAGTATCAACTACTTCTTTACTTGAAATCATATATAATCTAAAAAGAAAAATACAACAATAGCTAAAATTAATAGATATGCCATTGTTTTCCTAACAATTCTTTTTCATAACTTACCTCATAGGACATAGATTATTTATACAGAACCTTAGGTAACTGTCTCAATAATTCGTCATTATTTCTTTTGTTGTTTTTTTATAGCCTTAATTAAAGCTGCTGTTGAACTCACTTTATTGTCATAATCATTCAGTAATCTTCTTAAATTCCAAATTTCTTCAATTTGGTTCTTTTTTTAAGAAGTAGTTCTTCTTTTCTTGTTCCAGATCTTGTGATATCTATAGCTGGGAAAAACTCTAAATTCAGCTAATTGTCTATCTAAATAGATATCACAGTTTCCTGTTGATTTAAATTCTTCATAGATAACTTCATCCATCTTACTGCCAGTATCCACAAGTATAGTAGCTATAATAGTTAAGCTACCCCCATTTTTTTAATATTTCTTGCAGCACCAAAAAAGTTCTTTTGGATGATATAGAGCCATAGGATCTATACCTCCTGATAATAGTTTACCACTTGATGGAATCACTATATTATATGCTCTTGAAAGTCTCGTTAAAGAGTCAAGTAGGATAACTACATTTTCTCCATCTTCAACTTTCATCTTTGCTCTTTCAATTATTTCTTCTGTAACTTTTTATATGATTCTTAGGATCATCATCAAATGTTGAAGCAAAAAACAGTTGCTCCTTCTACATTTTCCTTAATATCTGTAACTTCTTCAGGTCTTTCATCTATTAATAATATCCAGACATCAGTATCTTTTTCACCCTTTTATTATAGCATTAGCAATAGAACTTATAAAAGTTGTTTTACCTGCTTTTGGAGGAGCTATTATTAAAGATCTTTGCCCTTTTCCAATTGGAGCTATTAAATCAAGAATTCTTCCTGAAATATTATCATGATCCAAACCCTAACTTGATTTGTTCTCTAGGATAAGTAGGAATTAAGTCCTCAAAAAGGAACTCTATCAGCTATTTTATTTAAATCATCATCATTAACTCTTAAAACTCTTCTTATAGCAAAGTTCTTTTTCCTCACCTATTGGATTTCTAACCTCACCTAGAATAAGATCTCCTCTTCTCAGTTTGAATTTTTTTACTTGTGAAGCTGACATATAGATATTTTTTTACCTAATGTAGTTTCCTTTTAAGAAACCAAAACCTTCAGGAGCAGTGTCTAGTACTCCATAAGCGAGAACAGTATTGTTCTCTTCAAGCGTCTCAATTATTAGTGCTTTTTAACTCTTCTTTTTTTGCCCAGAAACCTCTATATCCATAATTCTAGCAATCTCCTGCAACTCTTTTAAAAGAAATTTATTTAAAATATCCATATTGTCTCCTTTATCTTTTAATTTAGACTAGTTCTCCATATAGAGTCCAAGTCTTACATTCATTTATCTTTACATTTACAAATTGCCCTTTTTAAAGTTCATATCTCCTTTAAAAAAAGAACGATTTTATTTGTAGAAGTTCTTCCTGATAAAACTTCTTTTATTCTTCTTACTAGGATCCTTCTACTAAGACTCTTACTATTTTATCTTTTGTATTTACTACTTTCATTGAAAGAACATTTGTTTTGTACTTCCATTAACCTTTGTAGCCTTTCTTTTTACATTTTCATCTATTTGATTATCCATAGTAGCAGCTTTTTGTACCTTTTCTTATTGAATACATAAACATATATGAATTATCAAAAGCTAACTTTTTTTCAACAACGTCAATAGTATCTAAGAAATCTTCTTCTGTTTCTCCAGGGAAAAGCCAACTATGATGTCTGCTGTTAAAGCTACGTCAGGAATCTTTGATTTTATTTTTGTCAACTAGAGCTAAATATTTTTTTCTTTTGTATAACCTCTTCCCATTTTTTTCTTAAGACTTGTGATGAGCCAGATTGTAAAGGTAAATGCAAACATTTTGATATTTTTGTCGTTTTTTTGGCAATAACATCTATAACATCATCTGTAAAAATCTCTAGGATGTGGAGAAACAAATCTAACTATATAATCTCCCTCAACTTTACAAATTTCTTCTAAAAAGTTTAGCAAAAATTATCTCCATTTTTAAAATCCTTTTCCATATGAATTTACATTTTGACCTAATAGAACAATTTCTTTTTGCACCCTTTATTTACGTACTGTTCTATAAATAAGGATTGACTTCTGTAACAGAAGCAGGAGTTAATCCCTTTTAATTTTTCCTTTATTCTTTTGTTGTTGTAATAATATATATAATCTTCTAATTGCTTTAATTTTATCTTCTCTTGTTAGTTTACTCACACTGCACCTCCAATCTTGTGTCCAAGATTTTGGGTGCAGTACAGTAGTTTAATTTTGCACATGCCCCTATTATATGTTAATTAAATACTATTAAAAAGAAGAAGCTTCTATGAAAGTATTCTTTTCTTTTATGTTTAATCAAAGTAGTTATATTTTGTGTCATAAATGAAAGAGAAAGATCTCTTGACTGGTTTTCTTTACAGTGATTAGATAGTTCACTTTCTTTACAATGAAAATATTCTGAGAATTTCTTTCATAATTTTAGTATTTGGATAAAAAGTTGGTTCAAATTTTCTCAGCTCTTCTAAAGAATCAGAATTCAAAAATAACTTCATCAGGATATATTTTCATTTTAAACTAGAAATATATCTAATATAAACTTGTTCCCATAATGGTTTCTTCAGTTTTATATTCATTTTTAATATGAAAGAATCTGAAAAGCTGATCAAAATATACATGTCCCAACATAACCATAGAATTTTCTCCACCCATCAGTAACTCTCTGTAATAAGATCTTTGTCATATTAGATCACAATATTCATCAGTTTTTCCATTTATATATATGTTGCAGATAATAATAGCATGTTCTTCATCTTCTAAAAATACATGTAAACAATTATCTGCAAAGAACAGATAGCAGGTATTTTCAAGTTTATCTCAAAACTCTCATTAAAGAAGACGTATTATTATATATATGATAGTCTTCTATTATTAACTATTGGAAACATTGTATTTATCTTTTAAAATAGTAGAACAACCTCTTTTTATAAACCAACAACCACACTGTTATATCATAAAATACCAGCTCGCGAAGTTGCTTGATTTGTCTTTCAATTAAAACTTCTCCACGAACTTTTAATAATAAAGATTTAGGAATTTCAAAAGAAATAGAGTACAAATGCAAGAAGTCTTTCTTAAAATAATTGCATACATTTCAATACCTCTACTTTCCTTTAGTATGCTAATAGAACAAAAACATCGCAATAAAAGCAACCACAACCTCTATTATTTAAAGTTGTAACCTAAAATCAGAACATCTATTAAAACAATCCAAATTACATAAGTACTATTTAGAAAGCATCTCAATTGCTCCACTAAAATATCAATTGCACCATACCAAAGTAAATGCGAGAATTGAACCTCAGAAGCCAACAATAACAATAATATTGTATTTTTAGATAATGCCTCTTGAGTTAAGCTCACTTTAAAACCAAGGAGTACAAAAATAAATATTGGAAGAACTTACTTGACGAATAAAAATCGCAACTTCAGAGGGTATATTTTCTGATTTCGCATAAACAAGAAGCTATGTTTCTCTAAAGCCCAGCCTAAAAATACAAGTTATAGAAAATATAAACCCTATTTTATAATTAGGATAAAGACTAATATTATCAGATGTTAAACATAATGCAAGTAGTCCAATCGGTACTTTAAACAAATTGAGAATATCCTGTATTTATTTAAATCTTTCATGAAAATACTTTGCTAAGTAAAGCTCCCAAAACAGGATAAAGTCTAGGAAATTGAAGCTGCCGAATAAGAAGGCCCAATATATTTTTGTACGTCAAATAACTAGCCATTCCCTAAAGGTCCACCAAAACTGCAGCACCTATCATAACTCAATGAAAGCTGCTGTTAACGGTTTTTAGAAAACCTTTTTACTTTCGTATTTTAATCTTTTAAATTTATACACACAAATGGAGAGAGATCATGTAACGTGCATAATGGTAGAGATGTCCTTCAAGTAAAATAGAAAGAATAATAGTATTAAATGACCATAGCTGATGATAAGCCATAAATAATTCCTTTATTTTTGAATTTCATTTTCTAATTCCTCAATAATTGTATTCCTCTATGATATCTATTTTTCCATAATCTCCAAAATTTTCCCCATTTTCTTCTTTAATATTGTCCATAAACCCATAAAATCTGACATTTGATATATAAATACTTTTATTTTATTTTCTTTAGTTGCTTTTCCTTCAAAGTACAAATCAATAAACTTTAGTTTCTTGTTTATTAAAATTACATTCTAAACAATGAGCTCCTATATCCCATTCTATTTCATTCATACCAGAATACTCCCAATCTATTAAATGTATTTGTCCTTCTGATATAATAAAATTTTCAGGAACTGTATCATTATGACATGAAACTAAGTTAATTCCTATTTTCTAAAATAGCTTTCAAATCAAAAACTTTTTTCTTACTATTTCGTAATTTGGATACTTTGGTTAGTTTTCAATTTCAGATTCGTATTTTATAATTTCTTTAAAAACATCAAATTGATTTCTAAATACCAGATTGCTACTATGTAATTTTCTTAATACTGAGACTACTTTATCTTTATGTTTCAAGGCTGTTATAGGATTTAATGTTTTGCTCTATCTATATACTTTGCAATTTTTATACCAGAAAATTCGTTAAAGTGCATAATTTCAGCATCTATTTTAAGTCTTGAATAAGTTGAATATTTTTCATTTTCTATTAACAAAGCAACAACCTCACCAGGAAGTCTAAATAATATTTTTCTCCATTTAATTCTATCTTAAAATTATGATTTGTCATTCCACCTAGAGGCTCTATTTTATCTATATCTTCTTCTTTATATTTAATTTTTAAATAATTTTGAATAAAGTCTACTGTATTTACATTCTCAATCTTTAATAGCTGGATATAAATGATTCTTTACTTGTTCGTAATCAGCATTTGAAATTTCTCCCCATAGTAAATAGTCAAAATAGTATAGATTTCATTTTTAATCCACATTCTTTATTGCATACCATAAGCAAACTTAGCATTTTCTACTGTAAGATTAAAAATATCTTTAAGTAAAGTTTTAGATAATTTTGAAATTCCAGCATTTCACCACTATATTGCCAATTCTCTAATATCTTTGAAATATTCCAAAGTTTTCCATTTTTTCTTCTATAAAACTTTCATCTTAAATCCTTTTTCAGCACTTATAATATAGCATTCGCTCTATTAGATTCCAAAATATAGTTAAGTGCCTTTCTTCATATATATATATCACTATCTAAAAGAATAATATCTTCTTGACATATATCTTTAAAGTTAATAGAGAGTAAACTTCCTTTCTCTTGATAATCATTATTATAAATTATTTGTACTTGGGAGTACTTTGTTTCTAAATATGAAAATAATTTGCTTTTATATCCACAAACAATATAAATTTTTTTATTTTTTCTTTATAATAAATTTATACTTTTCTATTATTTTCACTATTAACTCAACTAAGGCATTTGGAATTTCAAAAATTGATTCTCCAGCTGCTAAGATTATTGCTTTTCTGATGTTTTCTTTATAATAATTTTCTAAAAGCTAATTCCTTTAGTTGAAACCTATATTCTCCATTTCTGCTTTCTTTGAAAAATATAGCTTCTTTTTCTAAAAAATTAACAATACTATTTACTTTTCCTAATGATATATTTAATTTTTAGAAATTTGTCTTGAGTGATTTTTGAAATTTATATAAAAGCTGTAAAATTTTTTCGTTCATTATGATACCCTATTATAATATTTTGAACATAGTGTAACTTACTTTCTATTAAAGTCAATATAAAAAGTGTCCAATTTCATCGACACCTTTGATAATAAGAATTATTATACTAATTCAATTATAGCCATTTCAGCTGAGTCACCTTTTCTAACAGAAGTTTTGATGATTCTAGTGTATCCCACCATTTCTATCAGCATATTTTCGGGTGCTAATTCATTTCAAATATTTTAGCTACTGCTTCTTCATCTCTTAGGAATGCAAATGCATTTCTTCTAGATGCTAAAAGTATTTTTTTCTTTACCAAAAAGTAATCATTCTTTTCAGCGAATTTTCTTAATTCTTTAGCTCTTGTAACAGTTGTTTTCTATTCTTTCAGCTTTTACAAGTGATATAGTCATATTTTTAAGCATAGCCTTTCTATGATCAGCTCTTCTTCCTAATTTTCTATATGATTTATTGTGATTCATTAGTAGAATTTCCTCCTCTTTTTAAAATTATTCAGGAGATCCATTTTTCAAGATCGTATCCTAAATCTTTCTATCTTCTCTAAAATCTCATCAGAGATCTAAATACAATTTTTAATAATTCATTTAAAGATAGAGCTTGCTAATTGAGATACATCTTCATCCCAGCTTTTTCAAGCAGATTAAAAGATCTTACTGTTAAATCTAATTCCTCAATTTTTCATATCATGTGATTTATCATCAATAACTTGAATATCTATTGGTTCTTCAATAATTTCTTCAATTTCATCTCTTAGATTTTCCATTTTATTTTCCAATCTCTAAGAATGGATCTAAATGTAATTTTAAAAAGCTCAACAGCATATGATAAAGCATCTCTTATTTCTATGCTTCCATCAGTCTCAACATTTAAAGTCAATTTATCAAAGTCATGTAATTCTACCAAACATTTGTATCTTGAATTTCATAAGAAACCTTTCTAATTGGAGTATGGATTGCATCTACAGCTATGTAATCTACTGGCACAATCTTTTTATCAATTTCTTCTGACACAACAAATCCTTCTCCTGTATCAACAAGAAATTTCCATATCTAGAGTTCTATCAGTAGTCACAGTACATATAACTTGTTCAGGGTTAACTATTTCAAGCCCAATCACTCTGCAGCAATATCAGCTGCTTTAACAACTTTGGGACCTTTTACAGAAAGTGTCATTCTCTTTCTCCTGAGACTTTCTGCTCTTAACAACTATTTCTTTAACATTTTAGAATAATTTCAGTAACAGCTTCTTTAACACCATCCATAACAGTGAATTCACTCATTACTCCTTCAATTTCTCATACCTTTTTATTGCTGCTCCAGAGTATGGATAAGTAAAACTCTTCTAAGTGCATTTCCTAAAGTATTTCCATAACCTCTATAGAGGTTCTACAACAAGTGTCCCTTATAATTGCTTTCTTTTATTTCTGTTATATTTATTTGCTTAGCCTGCTTTTTCTATTTTAACATTATATCAACTCCTATCAAAAGGATTACATTATCTTGGAATAAAATTCAACTATTAAAGATTCATTTAAATCAAAATCAAATCATCTTTTAGTTGGGTTTTGAAGAACCTCCTGAAAGTATGAGCTCTATCTAAATTCTAACCAAAGCTGGGTGGAGTCGCATCTTCTACTGCTAATTTTATTAATTCTACATTTTTAGAGTTTTCTATTACAGAAACAACATCTCCTACTTTTACTCTGAAAGATGCTATATTAACTCTTCTTCCGTTTACTGCTATATGTCCGTGAAACTCATTTGTCTAGCTTGTCTTCTAGTTTTAGCGAACCCTAGTCTGTAAACAACGTTTTCTAATCTTCTTTCAAGTATTCTATTGAGTTAAACCCTATTCACTCCAAAGTTTTCTTGCTGCTTCTTCATATATCTTTCTGAATTGTTTTTCCATAACATTATATATAAATTTAGCTTTTTGTTTTTCTCTAATTGAATTGCATATTCAGTTGGTTTTTATTTGCATTAGGTCTTTATTTGTCTATTAGAAGATTTTTAACCCCTAGGATAACTGGATCGATTCCTAAAGACTCTACACTTCAAAACAGGCTGTCTATTTCTTGCCATTTGTTTAATATTCCTCCTTTATATTTTTATCAAATATACGCGATTACACTCTTCTTCTTTTTGGTGGTCTACATCCATTATGAGGTACAGGAGTTACGTCAGTTATTTTAGTAACTTCTAATCCTGCAGCTTGAAGTGATCTGATACAAGCTTCTCTTCCTGAACCAGGTCCTTTTTACTTTAACTTCAATCTTTCCTCATTCATTTTCCATAGCAGTTTGAGCTGCTTGTTCAGCTGCTATGTTGAGCTGCGAATGGAGTTCCTTTCTTAGTTCCTTTGAAATTGTAGTTCCTCCTGATTTCCAGCTTATAACCTTTCCATCTACGTCAGTTATTGTAACTATTGTAGTTATAAAGAGTTGAATGTACAGAGCTACTCCGTTAGGAATATTTTACTTTTCTTTTTATCTTAGCTACTGTCTTTTTAGCCAATTTAAGCTCACCTCCCTTACTAAGTCTTTAAATATCTAAAATACGCTTACTTTCTTATAGGTTTTTAGGACCTTTTACTGTTCTTGCATTAGTCTTTGAACTTTGTCCTCTTACAGGAAGATTCATTTTATGTCTTAAACCTCTGTAACATTTGATATCCATAAGTCTTTTTATAGATAATCTTACTTCTTTTCTAAGATCTCCTTCAACTTTGATATCTTTTTATGATTTCTCTGATTTTATTTACTTCTTCTTCTGTTAAATCTTTAACTCTAGTGTCAAAATTTATCCCAGCTTCTTTTTAATATTTTTGAGAAGTTGGTCTTCCAATTCCATAAATATATGTTAGAGCTATTTCAACTCTTTTTGTTTCTTGGGATATCTACTCCTGCTATTCTAGCCAAAAGTTCCTCCTCTTTTAAAATAAAATTTTTAAGTGTTACAATTATATATTACACCACATTTTAGTGGCTAATACTTTCATCGACATGTCCCATTCTGCAATTATGGAGATGGTCCTACGACTCACCATGTCTTTACAGTACTTCATTATCTTAATTAAATTATTAAAATTATGCTGTACTTTTGATCTTACACATTATCCTTGAACTTGTTTATGTTTAGGATTTTCACAGATTACTCTTATTTTTCCATGTCTTTTAATAATCTTACACTTGTCACAAATAGGTTTTTATTGATACTCTAACTTTCATTTTAACCTCCTTTCAATACTAGTTTTTCTTTCTGTATACTATTCTACCCCTCGACAAGTCATAAGGAGAGATCTGTACGAGTTCTCCATCGCCTGGTAAAATTTTTAATGTAATTCATTCTCATTTTTCCAGAGATGTGGCCCAAAGATATAGTATGTCCATTTTCTAATTCTACTTTAAACATAGCATTAGGTAAGGGCCTCTACTATAGTACCTTCCAATTCGATAACATCTTTCTTTGACATTTTTCCTCCCATCGAATAGAAATTCATATTATTATAACATACCCTAATATCTACTGTTTTTAAAAATATATTTTACTTTATTTTTCTTCTTCATCAAAGCTCATCAAAATTAAAAATTTTTAATTATGGAATTTATTTTTCTCTCTCTTCAATCCTTCTATATCATCATAATTTTTACTATTGGTTTTATTTTTATCTATTTCTTTTTATTTCTTCCTCATCATCATAACTTTTTATATGAAGTAGAATTTTTCATCTTCTTTCTTTTCTCTTCATTATTATTGTAATAATTATCCCAAAATTCCATTTGTTTCTCTATCTTTTTCTTTTCTTCTTCTAATTTTTCTCTATCTTTCTTCTAGAGCTTTCCATTTAAAGATATCATAAGAATGGAAATTCCAAAAAGTTGTTAAGAAAACAGCCAAAAAGATTTCAGCTACATGGCTTTCTTTGTATTTTATACTAGCTGTTGTTACTTCTTCCCTTTGAAAAGCTATTAGCTTTTTATCTCTAATAAATTCCCTTATCTCATCTGTACTTATATATTTTATATCTAATAATTTTTCAAGAGTTCTATTATCACTTATTTCATAGATAACATCATCTATTGCTTGACTCAACTCCCAAATCATCAAAAATAATAGTACTTATTTCCTTTTTCCAAACTTGTCCTGTTGTTCCTGAATCAATATCTTTTATCTTTTTCCCCAATCTTTTTCTCACCCTAAAGAGAAAATTCCTATATTTTTGAAACTAAAATATGTGCATGACGAGAGCTAGGTCTTCTTTTTGCGTAATATATCATAAGAATGAAGATAATAAATATTTTTATCATCAGAAATTACACTAGATAAAAATATTTTCTACTTTTTCCTTTAAAAATATTATCTCCAGCTCTTTCTTGTTCTTTTTGTTTCAGAATTATAAAAATATACCATCTTTACTTACAAATAGTAAGTCTTTAACATGGGCACTATCTATACCTAAAACTTGATAAGAATGTATTTTTATCAAAAATATATTCTTCTAGAGAAACATTTCCATTTAGTCCATCATAAAGATAAGTTCTTTTCACCTTGTCGGACTAAACTTAAATTTTCATTACTAGAAAAATCCAAAGTTTTAGTCTTATAATAAATATTATTTTTATCATAAAAATAGTCATCATTATATTTACCAACTGCTTTTAAGGTATATAAATCAGCATCTCTCTATAAGTTCCCTTTATAGTAAACTTTTTCTCCATCACTTGCTAAGTATCTAAAATCTTCAATACCTTTTTAAGGCTTTTAGTTGTTTCTATAAAGGGATAAAAGTATAGCTGCTTTTTCTTAAAGTGAATAATAAATTCTTTAACTATAGACCATGTAGAGATATCCTCATTTCGTATATATTCATCTGATAGGAAATAATAGTTCACTCCATCACTGTAATAATTACTACCTAGGCTTTTAAGTCTATTTGGATTTAAGTCAGGAATAATATTATTTCCAAGATAAACATTATTCTTATCTGTTGCTATATAATTATCACGATAATCTCCTGTATCAAAATGTTTTAAAACTATCAATATCAACATCTTTTAATTGATATATATCACCAAATGAATTACAATAGATTTTTCCCTTCATATTTAATATAGATACTTTTTCTCATATTTTTGACCATTATTTAAAAATCTTTTGATTTAAATTATACTCTGAGTTCGTTTTATATAAGGAAATTGCTCAAATAAAATAAGTAATATAAGAACGATAATAATGATTATTAAAATTTTTAAAAATCTTAGTTAAAAGACTTATAATATTCTATCTCGTTTGCATTTTTCAATGTTTGATAAATCTTCACCATTTACTTTTCATCTTTGACCTCTATTCTTTATTGTTGTAATCTTTAGATAAGGGTTTTATATTTCTATATTTTTTCAAGTAGCATTTTATCTATATTTTTCTTATCTTTCCCTTATTGAGTTTGTTTAAATATAAGAAAAATACTATAAAAATAAAGCCTAATACTAATAGAAAAGCTAAAAATATTTTTAAGAACATTATGAAATTTTATAGTAGCAATAAAAAGTTTTTCACCTTTAAACTCTTCAAAAGTTTTTATTTAAAAATAAACTCATCTATCTTCCTCAGCACTTTATATATTCTGGATAAGCTAATAAGCTTTTCAAGAGTTTTTATCCGTTATTTTGAAAATAGTAGCTCTATAATCGTCTGTTTGAGAAGAATTTTCTAAAGTTATCAAAATAGTAATATTCACTATCTTTTTGCCAAATGGAACCGATATTTTCATTACCTACATCAGTTAATTTTTCCAAGACTCTTTTTACCTAAAAGAATAAACTCCTGTATTTCTTGAAGCTAAAAATACCATATTTTCTATATCTTTCCATATTTCATAGTTTTGAAAATAATACATATTCTCATCATCTATAAAGACATTAGGACTAATTTCTTCTATATTTCCAACAAAGATATTATCTTTTAACTTTACTTGCTTTTTTTATTTTCACTATCATCAAAAATATATTCCATCATCACTAACAAATATTAAACTGTAAAGATGAGTTCCATTACTTCCAATTATTTTATAAGGAGCTTTTTCTCTGTCAAAAGAATAATCTTCTATAAAGACATAGCCATTTTAGCTTCGTCATAAAGAAATTTATCATCTGGATTAAGTGAAACAGTTTTTAAATTACCACTATTTTTTTAATTGGTAGAAGCTTTTGATTTATAGTAAACATTCTCTTTGTCAGTAAAATATGTATACTGACCATCAACAGGCACTAGAGTGTTCAAATCAGCATTCTCTAAAAACTTCTCCTTTATAATAGACATTGTCTCCATCAGTTGCAAAAAAATAATAAATTATCAACTGCTTTTAATCTTTTTATCTGTTTCTACCTTTTTTTTATAAGGATAGATATAAGATTGAGGTCTTTTAGTCTTTGAAAAAGCATATATCAAAGTCTGAAAGATTTCCATTGGAGAAGATAAGTTTTTATTTCTTTCAGACATATCAGAACAATAGTAAGTATTTATTCCATCAGTATAATAGCCATTTCCTATAACTTCAAGTTTATTTGGATCTAAGTCAGGAATACGAATATTTCCAAAAATAGACAGAATTTTTATCCAAACCAACTATTAAAGTACTTCTATCAGAATAATCTTGAGAATCTAACACTTTAAATGAATCAATATCAACCTTCTCTAAAAATATCTTCCTCCACTAGGAACAGGAATAGAAATTTTTCCTTGATATTTTATAAATTGGGTGTTTCCCATATTTTTGTCCATAGTTCTCTATTTCATCAGAATTTGAGCCTGATTTTTCATTAAAAGTAGAGTATAAGATAAAGAAAAGAAAAAAATAAGAATTATTACATAAATAATGAAAAATAAATTTTTATAAATGAAATTCTAGAATTTTTTTGCATTTTTCTCCCTAAAAATAATGTGAAACTTTGGCTATAACAATACCTAAAATAAAGGCTAGTAATCCTGAAATTTTGAAAGGAAGAAAAGAAAAGTTGTATACTTTACTCTAATCTCTATTTTTTTCTCCTTCAATTTTTATTAGTTTCTCATTTTCAATAAAGTTCTCTTATTTTGCTACTTCCTTCATTGTAATTTAATAAATATTCCAGTGTTTCTTTATCTCTAATTTCATAAAATCGCATTATCTATTAATTGGAAAAATTCCTAAATTATCGAAGTAATAATATTTATTTTCTTTTTCCATATACTTCCAACAGTCCCACTTTTCAATATCATTTACTTTTTCCCAAGCATCTTTTTTTACCTAGAGAGTAGATCACTGTATTTCTTGAAGCTAAAACGTATCCACTGCTATGTTTAAGTCTTTTCTGTACTTCATAAGCATGAAAAATAGTAAATATTTCTCATCATCAGTAAAAATATTAGGACTTAATTCTTCTACATTTCCAACAAAAATATTATCTCCTGCTCTTAATTGTTTCTTTTTTTGATTATCATAATAATAGATACCTTCGTTATTAACAAAAGACCAAATTATATAGGTGGTTTCCCTTTATTTCCAAGAACTTTATAAGGAGCTTTTTCTCTATCAAAAGAATAATTTTCCATAAAGACATAGCCATTTGCTTCATCATAAAAGAAATTCATCACCTTGTTCACTTGAAACAATCTTTAACTTTCCACTATTTTTTTAATAGGTAGAAGCTTTGATTTATAGTAAACATTCTCCTTGTCAGCAAAAATATTCATGATAAGGATCAACAGCTTTTTAAAGTGTTTAAAATCTACATTTTCTAAAATTTCTCCTTCATAATAGATATTATTTCCATCAGTTGCAAAAAGATAAAAAGTCTGAAATAGGTTTTAATCTTTTGTCAGTATCTATTTTTATAAGGATATATATAAGTTTGTGGCTTTTTAGTCTTTGAAAAAAAGCATATATAACAGATTGAAATACTTTCATTGGAAGAGATAAATTTTTATTTCTTTCAGATACAGCAGAACAAAAAGTAAAGTATTAGTCCCATCAGTGTAGTAGCCATTTCCTATAATTTCAAGTTTATTTGGATCTAAAGTCAGGAATAGGGCAATATTTCCAAAATAAACAGAATTTTTTTATCTAAACCAATAACTCTAGTATTTCTATCTCCTGAATTTAATACTCTAAATGAATTTATATCAACATTTTTCTAAGATATATCTTCCTCCACTAGGAACTGAAACAGAAATTTTTCCTTGATATTGTATAAAATCACTATTAGCATATTTTTGTCCCTTTTCTTCTATTTCATAAGAATCTAAACTTGTTATTTTTGATGAAAGCTAGAAGAAAAAAATAAAAACAATTACTAAAATTATGGCTGAAATAATTTTGAATGTAAATATAGTATCAGAACTTCTTTTCTTTTTTTAAATTTTAAAAGTTTCATCAGAAATTATTTTTTTCATTTTTTTCTCCTAAATTCTTTAAAAAAATAAAAAAAGATAAGATAAGCAACAAGAAAAAAATTCTTATGAAATATTTAAAAACTTTATCAACTATATCAGTCTTTATATTTCACAGTTATAGTCATCTTCTTTTTCACCAGAAACTGCTATCAATTTTTTTCATTTTTATAAGTTCCTCAATATCATCTGTTTTGTCATCAGCTTTTTGACAATAGATAATTAAGAGTTTCTTTTATCAGAAATTTCATAAATAGTATTATCCATAAAAGGAAAAATACCTAAGTTGTTGAAATAGTAGTATTTATTTTTCTTTTTTTCCAAATACTAGCGACACTAGCTTCTTTAATATCTGCTACCTTTTCCCAACCTTCTTTTTATCCAAATAACAGATATCTGTATTTTTTTGATATTAATTCTCCAATACTTTTTTTAGTAGCTGTACTTACATCATAAGCATGAAAATAATAAATATTCTCATCATCAGTAAAAAAACATTAGGAGTAATTTCTTCTATATTACCAATAAAAATATTATCTCCAGCTTTTAATTGTTGTTTCTTTTGGTTGTCATAATAATATATTCCATCTTTAGCGATAAATATTAGATTATATAGAGTAGTCCCATTATTTCCAATAACTTTATAAGGAGCTTTTCTCTATCAAAAGAATAATCTCCTATAAAGACATAGCCATTTACTTCATCATAGAGAAATTTATCTCCATGTTCACTTGAAACAATCTTTAACTTTCCACTATTTTTTTAATGGGTAAAAGATTAGACTTATAATAAACATTTTTCCTTATCAGCAAAAATATTCAGTACTTTTTATCTATAATTTCTAATGTATTTAAATCAGCATTGTTTAAAAATTTCTCCCTTGTAATAGACATTATCTCCATCAACTGCAAATAACCCAAAATTATCAAGTGCTTTTAAATTTTTTTCCCCTTCTATTTTTCTTGTAAGGAAAGATATTTTTGAAGAATCTTTATCAAGTTCAGAGAAAAGGAGAATAAAAATAAGTATTTGTACCATCAGTATAATAACCATTTTCCTATAACTTTAAGTTTATTTGGATTTAGTCAGGAATAATTACATTTTCCAAAATAAACAGAATTCTTATCTAAAGCGATATTTTGTGTAAAAATAGTCTTCTGGTTCAAAAAGGTTTAAATGTAGCTATATCAGCATTTTTTTAAGTTCTTGCATTCCATCATTTAAGGTAAAAACATAAATTTTACCTTGATATTTAAAAAAATTACCTTTTTCATATTGTTCTCCCATTAGTCTTAATTTCATAAGTGTTATTATCAGCATTTATCCAAATGGAAATAAAGAAAGGTATAAAAAAACAATGGAAAAATTACAAACACAATCATAGCTATTTTAAGATAAAATGATGTATTTGAAGTTTTTTCTTTTTAAAAAGATCGTCTAAGTCATTTGTTTTCATAAATTGTTCTCCTAAAAATTTTTTTATATTAATTTTTATTTCTTGGAAAATTTAGATTTTTCGTTTTTAAAAAGTTTGCAATATCAAATCTATATCTTGCATATAATCCAATTAAAAAGCGATAGAAATAAAAAAATAATTTTTTTGGAATACTATAGGCATAAGGATCTTCAATAAAATGGATAGTAGCTGTCATTATAACTTCGCCATTAAAGGCTATTAATTTTTTCAGATATAAAAATCTCTTATTTTATCTGGTAAGTTTATAGAATATCCATCTTTTAAGTTTGAAAAATTCAATAAATAGTCAAGAACTTCTTTATCAACAATTTCATAAATAGTTCTATTTATATTTTTGATTAAAAACCATAAATATCAAAAATAGTAATATTTATTTCCTTTTTCCATATACTTCATCTCCACCAAAATTGATATCAGCTACTTTTTCCAATCATTTTTCCCAAGCAGTTTTTATCAAGATAACGTATTCTAGTGTTTCTTGATATTAGTTGACCATTAAAAGGACCTTTTAATCAATGAAAAAGGATTATTGCCTGACCTGCTTTGCCCAGTCTTCATATACATCTAAATAGTAAACATTTTTCATCATCAGAAAATATATCTGGATAAATTTCTTTAATTTCACCTTTAAAAATATTATCCCCTATTCTTTCTTGTTTTCTCTTAAGTGGGTCATAAAAAAATAAACTCCATCCTTACTTATAAAAAAAGTAAACTAAAGTGATGTGTTCCATCAACTCCAACAACTTTATAAGGAGCATTTACTGTTTCAAAAAGATAGTCATTTGCATAAACATTCTTACTTTTCCTCATCATAAAGATAGTAGACGTTGTAATCATTCTCGTGAAATACTTTTAATTTTCCGTTATTTTTAAATGATAAAAGTTTAGATTTATAATAAACATTTTCTTTATCAGCAAAAATAAAATAATGCATCTTCAATTGTTTTTATTGTATAGATATCTGCATTAACTAGCTTTTTCACCAGCATAATATACTTCTTCACCATCAGTTGCAGAATTTTTTTAATTCTTCCACTTTTTCTAATCTTTTATTAGTCTCTAATTTTTTTATATGGATAAAAATAGTATTGAGGTCTTTTTGTTTTTAAAGAAAAAGTGAGATATATTCTGTATATTTGTACTTTGTGCTGATAACTCTTCATTGTACTCTGAAGATGTTGAGCAAAAATAACTATTAGTACCATCACTATAATAATTATTCCCTACATAATACAATTTTATTTGTTTCTAAATCTGAAACTGCAATATTTCCAAAATAAACTCTATTTTTATCATAGGCTACATTTCCATTATTATCTTCTGTATCGAAGACTTTTGAAAAGTAGGAATATCTACTCCTTCAACTTCTAACATTCCATTACCAATAAACTAAAAGCATAGATTTTTATCTTTATACTTATAGAAATCACTTGTCCCATATCTTTCACCATTCTCCTGAATTTCGAAGTATTATCACCAGAAAAAGCAACATAAAATATAACTATAAAAACATAAGAAAATAAGTATTATTGCTGAAAGTCCAGTAGCTTTTATCATTATATTAGCATTTTTGATTATCCATTTTCATTTTAAACCTCTAATTACTCATTATTAAAGTTCAATTCTATTTGAATTATAACACAAGTTTATATATTTTTAATGATTTTTAGGAACAAAAAGTCCTGATTAATTCAGAACTTTTTAAATGTTATAAAGTTTTAGTCATAGGTTACATAATAAGCTACAACGCCATTATCATAAGGAAGTTTTTAAAGAAATTTGTATTAAAATAAATTATCATAAACTGTTGAAATATCTAATTCTTTATCAAAAAGTATTTCTTCATCATTCTTAGCAACTGTAAGAGTATAAGAATTTTTCTTTTACACCATAATTGTTGTAAAAAGAAATAAGATAAGTATAAATTCTTTACTTTAAAAAGAATAAAAATTTTCAGTAAGTTTATTATTATTGTTTTTCATTTAAAGGAATTTCATTTTCATTTTTAAATAAGTTTTTATTTGCAGTCCCTATTATAATCAGCTTTTTCTCCTTCTAAGCCATATACATAGATAAGCTTTATTTTCTTTATATATAGATATAACTTTTTACTATCTTTTATTTGCGCGGAAAAACTAAATTTTTATTGTTAGTATTTTTCTTTAAATATGGTTTTATATTCTTCACTAAAAATAGTGACTGATAAAATCATTAAAAAGAAAATAATAATTTTTCATAATGACTATTCCACCTCTGCTTTATCTTTTAATATCAATTTCATAGGAGTAAATTTTAATCCATCTTGTTCTTTTTCTTCTTCAGTTTTAATAAAACCTAAATTTTGATAAATAGGGAACAGCATATCTGGAAGAATTTACTGATATAAATGAATTCTCATTATCATCTATAATAATATTCATCAATTTCTTTCAATACCTTTAGCTTGTGAAGATTTATCTACAAAAATAAATTTATATGCCTTTTTCTCTTGTCAGTTGCTATAACACCTAAATCATTATCTTCAAAAAGCACCATATACCTTAAATGACTTTGTTATTTCTTTGTTATCAATAAAATTGCCAAAAGTTTCTATACTCTTTCTGAGTAACTTTCATCTTTACTTCAATATAAACTTTTTACAAACAATAGTGCTTCATCTTTTCTTTGTTAAGCAATTGGTTTATTTCTATGTTATTTGCCAGCAATTTGTTTTCAAATTTTATAAAAGCAAATAGACATTTTAAAAATTTTTATGGTATAAATGTCTTTTGAGAAAATGAGATGTAACTTTATTACTATGAATTATTTTTAGTATGGTAAATGATTCTTTAAGTTCCATTTTCAATATTAAATTTCTATATGCTTTATAGATATATTCATTTATGTTAGTAGTTACTTCATCATTCGACAAAATTATTTATGGAGGTATTAAAAGATGAAAGGTACAGTAAATGGTTTAACAAGAAAAGGATTTGATTTATCACAGTGAAGATGGAAAGATGTATTCGCTCATTTTTCTCAAATTCAAAAGAAGGATTCAAAGAATTATTTGAAGGACAAGAAGTAGAATTGAAATTACTGAAGGACAAAATAAGCTTCAAATATAGTTGTTAT
>BNJS01000626.1_pt1 | contig 120986 bp, 193 predicted proteins | sample 8540461 | NCBI WGS metagenome assembly BNJS01 (sample SAMD00202454, study PRJDB9452) | human saliva metagenome | isolation source: human saliva | place: Japan | reverse complement strand
ACTAATGCATATAACTGGGGACAAGGTTGGATGTCTTTTTATTACACCAACTGGTTTAATTTTTAGTAACACTAGAAAATGGCAGGAACAACTTTTGATAAGTGGCTAAAATATATTTTTACCATTGATGGGATTATGGGAGTTTTCTCTGCATTAATGTTAATTATAAATACAATGTTATAATTGAAATATTCTAAGAACAATTTAATAAAAATTATTAACTGTATTTTAATTTAAAATTTGATTTTTAGATTAAGGATACAGTTTTTATTTATTATTTGTTTAAAATGATATATAATAGTATAAATCATTATATTATTTGGAAGGGATTTTTATGTTAGAAAAATTTAGTAAAAGACTTCAAAGAAATTTTTTTAAATACAGTGGAGAAGTGGAAACATTTTTCACAGGTAGAGTAAATTTAATTGGTGAACATACAGACTACAATGGAGGTTTTTGTTTTCCCTGTGCCTTAGATTTTGGGACTTATGCAGTTGTTAAAGAAAAGAGAAGATAAAACTTTTTAGAATGTACTCTAAAAATTTTTGAAAATTTAGGAATCATTGAATTTAATTTAGATAATTTAGTCTATGAGGAAAAAGATGATTGGGCTAATCTATCCAAAAGGAGTTGTTAAAACTTTCCTGGATAGAAACTATAAAATAGATAGTGGTTTTTGATGTACTATTCTTTTGGAAATATTCCTAATGGTGCAGGACTTTTCTTCATCAGCTTCTATTGAAGTTTTAACAGCTGTTATACTTTAAAGATTTATTTAAACTTGATGTTGATATGGTTGAAATGGTTAAAATGTGCCAAATAGCTGAAAATAAATTTATTGGAGTAAATTCTGGAATTATGGATCAGTTTGCAGTTGATATGGGTAAAAAGGACAATGCTATCTTTACTTGACTGTAATACTTTTAAATTTTGAATATGTTTCCAGTAAAAGCTAAAAATATGTCAATAGTTATTGCTAACACTAATAAAAAGAGGTTTAGCAGACTCTAAATACAATGAAAGAAGAACTTCTTGTGAAGAAAGCAGTTAAAGGTTTTTAAATAATAATGGAGTTAATATTAAGTATTTAGAGAACTTACTATTGCAGAATTTGAAAAAGTTAAACACTATATAACAGATGAAGAACAATTAAAAAGAGCAACTCATGCAGTTACTGAAAATGAAAAGGTAAAAGTTGCATGAGTTTTTGAAAAAGATGATATTGCAGAATTTGGAAAGATTAATGAATAAATCTCTATATTTCTTTAAGAGATGATTATGAAGTTACAGGCTTAGAGCTTGATAGCCTTGTAGAAGCTGCTTGGGAAGAAAAAGGGAACTGTTGGTTCTCGCATGACAGGTGCAGGTTTTGGTGGATGTACTGTAAGTATAGTTGAAAATGATTATGTTGATAGCTTTATAAAAAATGTTGGAAAGAAATATAAGGAAAAACAGGTTTGGAAGCTAGTTTCTATATAGGAAATATTGGAGATGGAGCAGAAAAAGGATTATAATGGCAAATCAAAAAGAATTAGTAGGTATTTTAAATGCTCAAATTATTGAATATTTTAATCTTTCTACAAATTTTGTTTATATTGGAGAACAAAATAAAAGAACAAACATTATGAAGATTACAGTAAATATTATGGTTATATTTCAGAAATTATTAATTCTCCTGACTATTTTGGAAAAATCCTCTTGATAATTCAATAGAACTTGTTAAAAGAATTTAAAAGTAGATGGAACAAACTATGTCAAAGTAGCTTTTAAGAATATCCAATAGTGGAGTTTTATTTGCAAGAACTTTATATAAACTTAATTCATCTAAATTTCTATATCAATTATCCAAGGGTGATTATTTAGAAATTCAAAAATAATTGACATTTTTGAAAAGAGTTAATATAAGTTAGAGAAAGTTTAGTATTGAGGATAGAAAAAGGCGACTATCACCCTTGTTAGGAGATATGGGAAAATGTCATCCCATCTTTACTAAATAAATAAAAATAAAAAGGAATATTAAATATTCCTTTTTCTTTTACTTATTATTTAAAATGTTATATAATGGTATAGAACATTTTATTATAATTTATATAAGGAAAGGAAAAATAATGGAAATTTATTCTTTAATTAATAGACTTATAAAATATGCACTTTAAAAAGTTCATTAATAACAGAAGATGATGTGATATTTGTTAGAAATGAATTGATGACATTATTGCATTTAAAAGATTGGCAAGATGTAAAAGAAGATTGTCAAAATACCAGAATATCCACAAGAAATATTAGATAAAAATCTGTGATTATGCAGTGGAACAAAAATAATAGAAGATGGAGTTACAGATAGAGATATTTTTGATACATGAAATTATGGGAAAAAATTTACTGCTTTTTCCAAGAGAAGTTATAGAAACTTTTAAAGAACTTTTCTCAACAAAATATTAAATTAGCAACTGATTTTTCTATAATTTTTCTAAAAAACTAACTATATCAGAACTGAAAGAATAGATCTATATTGGAAAAGTCCAACAGAATATGGAGATTTAGAAATTACTATAAATTTATCTAAGCCAGAAAAAAGACCCTAAGGAAATTGAGAGACAAAAGAATATGCCACAGGTAAATTATCCTAAATGTCTTTTTATGCTATGAAAATGTTGGTTTTGTTGGGACTTTAAGTCACCCTGTAAGACAAAAATCATAGAGTTATACCTTTAACTTTGGATAATGAAAGATGGTATTTTCAATACTTCCCTATGTTTATTAGCAATGAACATGCAATAATATTCTGTTCTAGAACATAGAGAAATGAAAATAAATAGAGATACTTTTTCAAGAACTTTGGACTTTTATAAATCAATTTCCACATTACTTTATAGGTTCTAATGCAGATTTACCAATAGTTGGAGGTTCTATTTTAAGCCATGACCACTATCAAGGTGGAAATCATGAGTTCTATGTTAAGTCAGAAATTGAAAAGAAATTACTTTTTGAAGAATATCCTAGTATAAAAGCTGGAATCGTAAAAGTGGTATATGTCTGTTTTTGAAGACTTTCTTCTTTAAATAAAAAGACTTGGTTGATTTAGCAGATAAAACTTTAAAAACTTGGAGAGATATTCAGATGAAGAAGTTGGAGTGTTTGCATACAAATTCAACTCCACATAATACTATAACTCCTATTGCTAGAAGAAGAGGAGAATATTTTGAAATTGATTTAGTTCTAAGAAATAACAGAACTGATGAAGCTAATCCTTTTGGGGTATCTTCCACCCACATAGCGAACACCACAATATTAAAAAGGAAAATATTGGGCTAATAGAAGTTATGGGACTTGCAGTTTTACCAGGAAGACTAAAATTTGAAATGAGAAAGATTGCAGAATATTTAAAAAGATGAAGATTTTGAAAAGAAAAATATCAGAAGATAAAGGATACTGAAAAAACATTTTAGCTTGGTTCAAAAGCCTTTATAAATAAATATTCTAATATTAAAAATCTATCAGTGGATGAAAATTTTTAGAAAATATTTTAAATGTTGAAATTGGTTTAACATTCTCAAGAGTTCTTGAAGATGAGGTGTATTTAAAAGAGATGAAAAAGGAAAGAATGCTTTTCTTAAATTTATAAATCATATTGGAGGTAGATTCTAATGTCTATATTAGTTTGTGGAGGAGCAGGCTATATTGGTAGCCATGTTGTTAAATATTTACTAGATAGAAGATGTTGTTAGTAGTTGATAGTTTAATCACAGGGCATGTTGATATGTTGATACAAAAAGCACATTTAGAGCTTGGAGATTTAAAAGATGAAGAATTTTTAAATAGAGTTTTTGAAAAATATCAAATTGATGGAGTTATAGATTTTTGCTGCTTTCTCTTTGGTTGGAGAAAGTGTTAGTGAACCTTTAAAATATTTTGAAAATAATTTTCTATGGTACTTTTTGCCTATTAAAAGTTACTGAAAGATCATAATGTAGATAAGATAGTATTTTTCTTTCTACTGCTGCAACTTATGGTGAAAGTGAAAAGTATGCCTATACTTGAAACTGATAGAACAGAGACCTACTAATCCCTTATGGAGAAAAGTAAACTAGTTGTTGAAAAAAATGTTTAAATGGTGAGCTAATGCCTATGGATTAAAATATACTGCTTTAAGATATTTTCAATGTTGTTTGGTGCACATCCAAGTGGAGAAATTGGAGAAGCTCACACTTGTGAAACTCATTTAATTCCATTAATTTTACAAGTTGCATCTAGGACAAAGAGAAAAAATATGCTATCTATGGAGATGACTATCCTACTCTGATGGAACTTGCATAAGAGACTATATTCATGTAATGGATTTAGCAGATGCTCATTATCTTGCTTTTAAATAGATTGAGAAATGGTGGAGATAGTCAAATATTTAACTTAGGAAATGGAGAAGGTTTCTCTGTAAAAGAAGTTATTGAAGTCACAAGAAAGGTAACAGGACATCCCTATTCCAGCAGAAGTTAGTCCTAGAAGAGCAGGAGATCCTGCAAGACTTATAGCTTCATCTAAAAAGCTTTTGGATACATTAAAATGGGTTCCAAAATATGATAAAGTTAGAACAAATTATTGAAACTGCTTGGAATTGGCATAAAAATCATCCAAATGGATATGGAAGACTAAATAATAATTTCATGGGGATGTGGCAACATCCCCTTTTTATGTATAGCTAATTTTATTATATAAATATTCTATCATTTTTTTAAAAATAAACAATTTATCTTTTTAAAATAAAACTTCAATCTTCAAATCAATTTTAACTTTTCATATTCTTTTACATTTTGAATAGGACCTTATATTTAGCTATCTTGACAACTTATTAGACTAATCTGTAAAATTCAAAATCAATATACCTATTTTTAGTAAAACTTTAAAGGAGATGAGAGTATGTCTACTAATGAAATAAATTGTATCTATTGATAATTTTGTATGAGGTTATCTCTTATAATTTTTATCATTGGGAAGTGGATTATTGTTTTCTATTACATTAAAATTTCGCAGATTAGACTCTTTTAAAGAGATGGTAAGGTGCTCATTTAAAAACAGAAGGAGATTCTGACTTACTCCATTTCAAGCTTTATCAATAGCTATTGGTGGACGTAGGAACTGGGAATATTACAGGACTGTAGCGCAATTTTATTTCAGTGGACCTGGATGCTGATTCTGGTTATGTGTGATGGCAATGTTTGTCCTTATGTCTGCCTATATTGAATCAGCATTAGCACAGGTTTTGAAAAGAAAAATATAATGGTGAGTATGCTGGTGGTCCATCATTTTATATGAACAAAGGACTTCATTTAAACCAGCAGGAGTCTTTTATGCTTTTGTTATGTAATCTTTTAATTATATTCTGCAGGAGTTCAAACTAATGCTGTAGTTCTGTTGCTGTTGCAAGTTTTATTATATCTCCATTATAGTAGCCATGTAATATACACAATTCTTTATATTAGTTATTTTGTGGTGCAAAGCAATAGTCTTGTGCAGATAAAGTTGTACTTTTATGTCTATTTTTATGTTGCTGTTGCTATATATATGCCGTTTTAATCAATATAACAAAAGTACCAGCTTATGTTTTTCTCTTATTATAAGATCTCGCTTTTAAGCATGGATGCTGTATTTGGTGGAATTGCTAGAGGCTTCTATATCTTGGGAGTTAGAAAGAGGAGTTTTCTCAAAAATGAAGCTGGACTTGGCACCAGGAGCTTGGTGTTGTTGGTGTGCAGATGTTCTCATCCAGCTAAGGCAGGATTATCACAGCTTTTTCACTATATCATTGCTTATCTGTATTGCTACTTCTCTATATGATATTAATTTTACAGAGGGTTATAATGTTGTGGAGCTAATGGAAATTATATTGTTTTCAAAAATATAGTAGGAAAGATTATGATGTTTTTACAACATCTATTGATTCAGTTGTACAGGATTTGTTCAGTATTCATATCATTTAGAAATGTTTTTATTTACCTTTACAACTATTATGGCATATTCTATATGCTTAAATAATATTAACTATCTTTTGGTGGACATACTAATAAAAAGAATATTAGACTGATAAGTATACTACTAAATATAGCAATAACAATATTAGCTTTTTGGATCATTAGTAAAATCCTCAACAATATGGGTATGGCATCAGCAATGTCAGAATTATATCTATAAATTTAATATCTTTAATTTTATTATATAAACTGTATTGCAACTTTTAAAAGATTATGAAAGACAATTAAAATGGGAATTGACCCTAGTGTTTCACGAAAGAATGCGGAATAAAGATGCTGAACTATGGAACAAAAAATGAAGAAGATTATAGTGAAGAATTGGCTAACTATAAAAAGTATTCAAAGAATAAAAATCATAAGCCACCACAGAGTGGTGGTTTTGCTCATGCCTCTATGCCAAGGCACTGTGCCGGCAAAGCTTGAGGGCTGTAGTTCCCACAATTTGGTCTGCCTTTTCGCAGATAGCTCCATTCTCAGCTATCAGTCAGCTCTTGTATTTCTCTTTTCTACATTGAAAGGATCAAAATATTTCTTTTAATGCTCATTTGATCCATTATTTTTATCTTCTTCTATCTGATTCTTTATATGTTGGTGCGATCCTTTCTTTGTTTCTTCCTAACAGTCTACATACATAATAACCTCAAATGCACAAAGCTCTGTTTCCATGTATATCATTTAGGTTCGCATGCCTATCAAATACTCATTAATGAGACTTTTTCCTTTTAACATCCCTTAAGTCGTTGATGCTCATGTCTTTGGCGGTGTGCGCCACTAACATGTGTGTGTGATCTCATACAAAGCACGTTTCTGCTGCTTTCCCACTCACTTTAAATTCACAAAGTTTCTCAGAATATTGCTATATCTATCTTTCACATATTGCTTGTATCTTCCTGTATTTTCGTGTAAATACTATATGCGATATTTGCTAAATCCACTTCTGTATGTGCTTCAAGCTATGTCCATTAGGACCTCCTTTGATCTAAATTGGTTTTGGCAGACCTTTCTTTAGTATATCAAAGTGAGTAATGCTAACTCGAATCATAGCTTGCTGCATCACAGACCACTGCATAGCAAGCAAGGTTTATATTTTACAGTTTAAAGGCTTGATAGCAAATTAAATAATTAGGTCCCAGAGAGAGATTGACACTAGAAAACAATTTTTGTAATTTAGTGTCATTTTTAATTTTAAAAAGATATATTATACAAATAGAAATTTTCCTAAAATTAATATAATATATATGATAAAAGCAATTACATAACAGATACTTTAAATTTTCAACCTAAACTGCATTAATCAAGATATTGATAATGATGACCCTGTTAGGCTGCCAAGCGCCATGTTCGAGGAAATGGATTTGCTCTAATTTATTGCAAGTTTTTCCAACAAAACCAAAGAGTTTGCATCCTGTCAATAGCAAGTTTGCTGTAATCACGTATGCGTTACTCACAAGGGTAAAATATTCTACAAGGGATATTGAATTTCTTTGGTAAGAGATAGTCAAAGAACCAAATTCCCACGACTCGCTAATATTCAGTACTCACCTGACTAAACGCTGCGTCAAAAGCTAGTCATATCATCTATGAATTGTTTCGTCAACTCCTTGTGAAAAACTGTTAAAATTAGAAATCACTCACAGAAACTATTTTCTCATATTGATGGAACAAAAATTGAAGTTTATGCTAATAAATACGCTTTTGTTGAAGAAATCTTAATTTTAAAATATAAAGAAAGACTTGAAGAAAATATCCTCAACCAATTGATGAATTTAATAAAATATTTTAATAAAGAATTAGACAATATTTTTGGATATTCTTTCTTTTTTAGAAGAACTTAAAACCATAAAGTTTTTGGTAAAGGCAAAGAAAAAGTAAGGAACAACTATTTCTTGAAAAAGCACAATCCTATGTTGAAAGACTCAACAACATACTAACTATTTAGAAATTTTAGGAGAAAGAAATATTTTTCAAAAACTGATAAAGAAGAACTTTTATGAGAATGAAAAGATCATTACATAGCAATGCAGTCAATTAAAACCAGGATATAATCTTCAAATTGAGTGTACTAGTAATATAGTTTTTTATGATATTTTTTCATAGTCCTTGATACAAAAAACTAATTCCGTTTCTTAAAAACAAATCTCAAAATATTAAAGTTAAAAAATAAAAATAGCAGATGTTGGTTATGAAAGTTTTTCAATTATGAATATTTAAAAATTAATACCGTATCTTACATTAAACCAATATATTATGAAAAATCAAAACTAGAAAATATAAGAAAGATTTAAATAGAGGAAAATTTGGAGTAATGAAGAAAATAGACTATTTAGGAAAAGATAGATAGAACCAGAATTTTGTATTGTGAAAAGATAAAACAATATATTTTAGAAACACAGAAACAGAAAGAAAGTCAGACATAATTATGAATTCAGAAAATCAAAAGAATCAAAAGATAATATAGAAAGCGAATTTGGAAAGCAACCAAGAATGAATAGAAGTATTCAAGAAGCGCGAGCTTTTGGTAATAAAGAGGAGTGAAACTGGTGCAATTAAAAGTTAGAGGTAAAATAGTGTTAAAGAGAAATAACTATTTTTAGATAGTACATCTCTTAATAGATATATTTCTAAATTAAGCAAAATAAAATAGAACAGTATTGCACCTATTAAAATTCAAGCTAGAAAAAAAAATAAAAAGTAGACTTGTATTAAATTCGTCCAAAATAAGTATCAGAAATCAAAATCAAAAAAGATTTCTATTTTTTTGTAAAGAAAAAGTTGTTACAAGCCGATGATAAAATCAATAATTTGCAACAAACCCATTATCTTTCTATATTTTTTAAAACTTATATTGATATCCAATAGATGCTTGATAGAAATCTTTTAATAGATTAGACTCTTTTTCTTACTATTTCTAGAAAATACTATGATCACCTCATATGATATTCTAAACCTGCACTCAAAGGTAACTATACCTTTATCCACTTTGTCCCTTCTTTTCATCACCACTAGTATTGAATAAGAAATCTATATCCCTAAAATTCCTTAGAAACTCCTGCTTTTTAACATAGAGTATTTAAAGCATTTATTTAAATCTAATTTTACATCTCCAGATTGTCCAAGTACGAATAGTTTTTATATTTTGTGTTTAATCCGTTACTTGCAGTTGATTAACATTGTCAATTTTCTCCACAACTTACTTGAATAGCAGGCTCAATATATAAATTTTCTTTTGAAAATGGATAAAGATCCAAATCTACAGCCATCTTAGAACTATAATCATATTTATTAGAAATTTTATCCCAAACCAGTATCTAATACCATATTCTGTTTTTCCTTATTGAATATTTTTAAAATAAAATCTCCATCTCCTAACATACTTCTATATGAAAGATAAGCTCCTCCATGGAATATTTCAGATTTTCCATCTCCACTATATATACTATAGTCCTATAAAAGATACTTCCAGCATCTAAGTCTTCAATTTGTCCTATTTGTCTATCAAAACCAACAAATACAGATTTTGCATTAGATTTAAAACCTTCTTTTGTTTTCTAATGTTGTTTCCACCAACTTTTTGCCCATACACAGCATCTTTTCTTAGTAAATTCTATATTACTCATTCCTTTAAATACATCTATCTACTGTTCCTAGTTCTTGGAAATAATCAGCATAAGTATTTTCCATAAATCCCATAGCAGCAGAAGACTACTTTGCCTTTCTCTTCTTTTCTTGTAAAATTAATGCAACTCTTGGCAATTTCGCTACTCATCTTTTTGTTTTGACTTAAGTTGGCCATCATGAGATATAAGCACCAACTACTAATGGATTTGCAACTTTTCACACAAAACCATCTGCCAGTTTACCTGTGAAAAATCTAGTACTTTCTGTTACACTATCAACTTCCAGAACCAGTATTACGAAGATGTAATGTTGCTCCTGTTCCTTTTAAGTCCTTCTATCTCCATCTACTACTCATATGATCTCCTAGATTATCTTTTTAAAGTTTACACGAGTGCAAATATCTCACATCATCATTTCAACTACTCCTGTAAGAGTAACTGTATTTACATTATTTCCTAATGTAACCTCATTTATTACTTGATCTATACTCTTATGCTTATCTCCATTTCTTATTTCTTCTGATTCTTGTTTTGAAGTATAAAGTAGGAGAAATTCTGCTTCCTTTATCAAAGTCATTTTAGCATTAGAAAGATTACTTATTCTTAATTCACTACCAGACTCTAAAGTCTTAGCTGCTACCTCACATTTGATTCATCAAATTGTATGAGAAGAACTTTCTACAAATGAACCTTTTTCAAAAGTTAAATTTACTCCATTATCTCCTTCATGAATTATATCCCCTTTTATATGGAAAATCCCCTTTCAGAGATATTAGAATTCTTAGAATTTAATGCTCTTTTTCCTTCTAAGTATAACTTTCTCCATCTTCTATTTTTCATCATACTTGTATTTTCTTAAATCTAAAACGCAGTATCTCCTTTTGGATTATATATTTGAGTTACAGTATTTTTCCTAATGTGATAGCATTAGGGTTGTTTTATTTCTATAACTTTAAAGTCCCATTTACAAATAAATCTCTATGATTAGCATTTGAAATAGCACTTTTTCTTTCAATCTTTAAAATAGCTCCTGTTGAAGTTTCTGCATCTATTTTTACTCCTGAGTTAGTGTCTTTAGTATTGATAACCATAGAAAGAATTTCTTTATATTAATAGGTATTTTTAATTTTAATCCTCTGCCTTGTTCAACCCATAATGTCACTATTTGTTAAGTTGATATTTCCTTGTGTTAATTCAACAGTATATTTTTAGAATTAATTGGAGAAATTTCTACATTACTATTTTGAAGATTTGTAAATTTCCAGAAACCCTTTTTGAGTTTTCATATTTCAGGTTTTAATAGTGTAGGAACATCATTTTAACATTACTTGGAACATCAGGAATAAAATGAGCTTTTCTCCTATTAAATAATAATCTCTACCAGAACCTCACAATGAATTATCTAAAAACATACTCATAGCTCTGATTTCAACACTATTAACAGAGTCTAAATTTAACTCCACTATCAACACCTTTTTGCTTCAATCAATACCACTTTTCTCTACCAGTTGTATCAGTTGAACCACTATTTTTAACATATAGTTCCACCTGTACCAGAAATAGTATTATGTTTGATCTACCATTTTTATCAGATAATTGATCTTTCATATTTACTCTAAAATGAAGATTCACATTTTCAAGTTTTAATTTTTCCTCTCATTTCAACCGATTACCTTTATTGAGTTGAGTTGAGTTTTTGATTTTTCTTCTCCTTCTCTATACATATATAAATGGCTTCCTTGTTTCATTGTCAAATCAGCTTCATTTACATATTTAAGGTATAGTTTTAGTGTTATTATCAAATTGTAAACGGAAAGTAGCTCTATTTTCTTCAGGTTTTAAAAATAGTTTGTCAAAATCTTTGAAGGATTTTCATTGTCGACAGACATTTCCATTTAATATCATTCCTACATCTACTTTACTTTCAGGTAACATTTCTAAATCAATTATATGATGGCTTTTTGCTTCATCTCTATCATTAGCTGTTAAGATACCTGTTACTTTCAGCATTTGTATAGCACTCACCTTACAAATCAAAGATAGCTTTTTCCTTTATAATTCCTGAACCTATGTCAAAGATGTTTCAATATTTCAGTAATTTACAGAGCTATGAATTTTTACTTTTCCACCATTAAATCTTATATTTGCTCCTGTAGAGCTTAAACTTTCCATTTCTGCTTCTTCACCTTCATCAAAGATAGTGTGTATATCTTTTTACATCACAAAAAGCATGCCTTTTTGCATCAACACCAGGGGTTTCCAAAAATATCTAAATCTCTAAATTTACTTCTGTATTCTTTCCAAATTTTAATACTGGATGTTGATCCTTCACCATGAAATATCCCAGGACACTTTTTGATTTGAAGGGTTTACAGCTGAAAAATTTTTAGCTATATATCTCCATTTAATTTTATATCATAAACTCCAAGTGGAGCAGGGAAATCTCTTTCTATACTTAAACTTGTTAAATTTTTAGGATGAGCAAAATAATGCTCCATCATATTCTGGGTCACCAGGATCAGCAGTAACTTCAATATTAGATTGCTTTATCTTCATCTATAATTTGACTATTTTTAAGTATCATTTTGCAAATTTTACTTCCATCTTATTTTCCAAAATCAGCAGAGGATCATCTTTAATATTATAATTTTTACCCTTTTTCAAAAGTAATTTTACTATTTTCTATTATTCAACTCTGTCGAGATTGAGGGTAGTTTGATATATCTCCTAATAAAGTAAAATTTAGCATCTTTTAAAGAGATATATATTTTTTTATTATATCTGGTTGAGTTTTGTATCTTCTGATTTTTCATAAAATCAAAAATGACTCCCGTTTTTACTCCCATAGCCAGTATGAACTGGATTCCCTACTAATCTCTATACTGTTTTGATTTTTAAAGAATCTTTATATACACCGTTTTCTTTTAATTCTTATTTCTCCATGTGAAGATAGTGAAAAAGAAGAAACATTGTAAACATCTGTGCTAATGTAATTCATCTCTACCTCCTAAAAATCTATAATTAAAGCCTATAAAGTAATTTCTTTCTGGAGCAGGAACAGCATGTTTTGAGTCTTCTCTTAAATTATATTTTTCCCTAATACATTGTTTTACTCCAAAACGAACTGAGGCATTTTTCTGTTATATTATATTTTCCATAGATATCCAAAACTCCATATCCTTTGTTTTTAAAAGAGACTTAGCTCAAAACTTTCTTGTGGAGCTTTCATTTCATATCCACTTACATAAGTATAAGTTGCTCCTGTAGTAAAGATGGGTCATTGATAATCTGCTCAAAAGTTATTTTAATATCTGATACCAATGGAACTTTATCCCCTCTTTTTATATGGAACAACCTTATCTTGATAAGAGTCAGGAGTCTAGTTGAGAATATTGAGAATGTAAAATAATCTTTATATGCTGAATCTCGTCCTATTCTAGCATTGATATATGTAAAAGATTCTCTCAATTTTAATTTTCAAAACCAGTGTTGCCCTTGTAATTCTATTCCATCAACGATTTGTTTCTGTTAAGTTAGTATATGCCCAACGCTTTATTCATAGGATTGTTGCCATTAAAATCAATTAATGTAATTTCATCATGTGTTGATTGAAGCAAAAACTGTTAAGCTGAACAAAAGTATTATTTCCTACAAATTGCTTTTGTCCCTACTTCAACAGTATCAACTTTTTCTGATTTCACACTACTTGGATAGTACACACCTGTTAAAAATCTCTGTTGTTAATTGAGAAGGTGAAGGTGAAACAAAACCTCTTTCATAACGGAAATATAAACTTGTCTTTGGACTATATTGATATGTAAATCCTACTTCTCCACCAAAAATCGTCTGAACTATCTCTTGTATGCACTGTTTTTATATGATACATCTTTTTCTAAACTTGTGATAGTTCCATTCATCATTCCTCTTTGTTCTTCATCTGAAAGATCAAATCCCCAAGCAAGTGCAGATTGGAATGATCCACTTATATCAGAAAATAGAACTTTTACATTGTTGTATCTAGTTCACCATAAGTAGAGTTCTCTAACGAGCTCCTGCTTTTAAATATTAATTTCTCATCAGTCAGTGGATATTCATTTAATAGATATAGGGCATGAGTATCTACTTTTAGAGCCTGATACTATATGAGAGCAGTCTTTGTATTCCCTAATACTTGTCCTATTAAAGTATCTGCTCTTTCCATTTGTTCTTTTTAAAATTTCTGTGCTTCTGTGTAATTCTTTTCCTTCTATTGCTTTTCCATAACTATCACTAAGCAAAAGTGATCACAGTCAACTTTGCAATTTATGTTTTTCTACTTTCCTGAACAGCAGTTTCTTGTTTTTCAATAGGAACTAAACCCATATCCTTATAGAAATATTCAGCCTGTTGCATATCTGCTATCCTATATCTAATTCATGTTTTTATATTCATAACCAAAAGTCAATTTAGCTTTTATCTTTATATTTCCATTCATCCTTGTACTTTAAGTCCTCTTACTTTTTCATCAAATGTTCCCTTTAAATCTGTTTCAGTATACTCTCACTGCAAGTCTTGCTTTTCTATATAAAAATCATGCACTAACTTGTGGGAATACAAACAAATCTTGTTTTTCCATGTTGATAAACATCTCTATCAAATTCAGCTCCATTAAGATTTAAAGTAAATTTTAAGTCATCATTAGGAGTAGTTTATGTAATCTAAAAAGTAACCTACTTCTATCTATTTCTGTTCTTGTTTTCTCCTGCTCCTGTTCTATTCTTTTCTAAATCTTCTTTTTAACTCTGTTGAACTATCTATATTATCTCTATATAAATTTGTTTTGAAACAGAAGTCTTTGTTTGGAGTCATTTGATAATCAAAACCACCTAAAAAGTTTGATTCTTTCTGTTTTTCTCCTTCTACTATCCCCTTTTCCATTACGATAATATTCTCTAGCATTTACAAAAGATTTTTCTAGTTATATTGATTCCTCCTGCTCCTCCTACATTATGTATGTGAATATGAGCTTCTCCTCCATTTAAAAACTATATAATCATTTTGCTTATTACTCTTTGTAACAATATTAATTATTCCTCCTGTTGTTTCCCCACCATATAGAGGTCGTACCAGTTCAGGAGTAATTTCTACGCACCAATAGAATCAATAGGAATAACATCAAAGGAATTGTTCCCATAGATTCTTCTAGAGGATTTATAGGAACACCATTTAACATTACTTTACACGGGCTAATCGTTCTTTCTCCACTTCCTCTTAAATCTATACAATAGGACCAAAAAGCCGTATTATAGTACAACTGCAACTAGACATCTTCAAAAATAGAAACAACACTTGGATAATCTTTTGAATTTCTTCCTGTGTTAGTACCACTTTTCCATTATTTTCTTTCATCTGCTGAACGATAAAAACCTTTACTTGATTACATTGTTGTACCTAATTCTATAGCATCTTCTGCATTTAAAGCTGCGCGCTGCACTTATTAAAATGTCATCAATAACAATATCTGACATAAGTCCCTCCTTTATATTTTATTTAATAAAAATTTTCTTTTACTAACATTCAGTAAGAATAATTTTAAACTAGCATAAGTTATTTTATTTGTCAACAATCTATTTTTGTAATTATGTTCATTTTATTGTTCGTATAATCTTTTTATCTTTATATTTTTGAAATTTAACTTTATATTTCCGTAAAATGATATAAATAAAGTTGGGAGTTCTGTATATGTAAAAACTTTATTTGAATAAGAAATTATTATAGCTAAAAATAGAGTAATAAAAAGCAGGGAATAACTAAGTATTTCCCTGCATAATATTTTTGACTAATTAAAAACCTAAGAATTCTAAAAGCACTTTGATTTTTATATGTTTTTCCTTTATATTGGATTTTTAAATCATCTTTTTGGAGTTATAAAATAACCATTTTTATTTTTGTTATATTAAGTCTTGCTGTAAGAGTTGCTTTAGGGCTCACTACTTGAATCATCATAAATATCTATACAATAATAACCTTGTTTTTCTTTTTGACTTACTGCAATATAACGTTTTTACAACTTGACCTTCTATTTTTTCTTTCAAAACGTTGACCTATTGGTGCAAGGTATGATGCTTCTCCCATATGAGCAAATGCTATATAGTTTTTCTATAAGTTTTTCTACTACAAGAAACATTCCTTCTGGATAAGTCCCAACATCTGAATAGAAATCTCCTTTATAATATCTGTCGTTCCCAACTTCTTTTTACATTTTTAACAAGTTTACTAGCAAGTTCATTTTGTTCACTTACTACATTTGCAAATGTATCTTTTTGAATTTAAAGTTACTTTGCTGATAAAACTAAAAATACAAATACTTTCTTTTAAAAATATTTTTACCATCACTTAAATCACTCCTTTATTCTGTTAAATTAATTTGTTAAGTGTTACCTTATTTTATACTACTTTTTCATTTTGTCAAATAATGACCTTTCCATAATAGTATTTTTCTATTAATTATCAGACATAAATGTTATTTTAAAGGTTGAAACAATGAAAATGATAAATATTTATTTAATCATAAATCATGGAAAAGACTTTGTAATAGAAAATTTGTTTGAGATGAAAATTTTAAAATACTCCATTTTTAAATGTTGTTTTCACTACTAATTTTTCAAGAATATTATTAAAACTATTGAATCATTTAATGCTAAAATAGAATGATGGAAGAATAAATTAAATTAAGGTGGTAAAAATGAATAAGGTAAATATTGTTTATTACAGTTTTACAGGAAATACTTTAAGAATGGTAAAAGCATTTGAAAAAGGACTTCAAGAAGCTAATGTTCCTTTTTAAATCATATAGTGTTGTTGAGATTAAAAAGATGATAATGAAGCTTTTGATTGTGAAATTTTCAGCTTTGGCTTCTCCTGCAAACCAAACAGAAGAAATTGAAAAATTACTTTCAACCTTTCTATGAAGAAAATGCAGAAAAATTTAAAGATACTATCTTTTTGGAACTTTTGGATGGGAGACTGGTAAATTTATGGGGACTTGGATTAAACAAGTTGAAAGAATTAGGTGCTAAAATTGTTGAATTACCTATGAAAGCTAGTAAAGGCAGTCCAAATTCTGAAACAAAAGAAAAATTAACTAACATGGCAAAGAAAATTGCCACTATGTAAAAATAACATCCACAAAAGTGGGTGCTATTTTCTATCATTATTTTACTTGTTCTCCATTTTTAAATGTTGCTTGTTGGATTACCTTTCCCACTTTCATCATAAGCTTTAGCTACTCCATCTACTTTGCCCATTTTTATAGGAACTTCTGCTTTTAATTTACCATTTTTCATAGTAATCTTTTTGTACTCCCTATTTGTACATCATTTTTAAATGTTGCTTCACTTCCTAATTTACCATTTTGGTGGTATATATTTTTGAAACTCCATCTATTTTCCATTTTTATAGTTTTTCAGATTGTAAAAGCTCCTGTATCATAGTAACTTTTTCATATCCATTTTTATTCCATTTTGATAAGTAGCTTCTACAAAAGCTTTTCCAGTAGGATAAAATTCTTTTGCAGTACCTTCTGGTTTTACCATTTTTATATGGAAGTTCTAATTTTACTTTTACCGTCTTCAAAAATAATCTTTTTGTACTCCATTTTGTACATTATCTTTAAATATTGCTTCACTTTGTAATTTTTCCACTTGGATAATATAATTTTGATGAACCATCCATTTTACCATCTTTATAGCTAGCTTTTCCTTCTAATTTACCTTGTTCATTATATCCTTCAATTACACCAGTATAAGGAGTTTTTTCTCCTTCAACATATACTATACCCTTATCATCAGCATAAGCCTTATCACCTTTTACTACTCTTTCTGAGAATGCTAATACTGAACTTACTAAAAACAAACCTATTAATAATTTTTCATCTACTTTACTCTTTCCTTCTTTATATGTTACTTGTTCTATTACTTTTTCCATTTTCATCATATCTTTTAACTGTTCCATGTATTAATCCATTTTTATATGGTATTTCACCTTGTGGTTTTCCACTTTCATAATAAGCTTTTAAAAATTCCTTCTTCTTTATCTTTTTTGAAAAATTACTTCACTTAATAATTTTCCACTTGGATAATATTTTTAGATAGACCTTCTCTCATATTATCAACATAAACAGTTTCATATTCTAATTTACCTGTTTGTTCATTATAGAATTTTTGCAACGTCCATTTACTTGATTATATTTAAAAGGTAATTCTCTAAGTAATTTTCCATCTACTGTATAATCTTTTTGCACTCCATCTAATACACCATTTTTAAATATAGCTTCACTTTGTAATTTCCCATTTTCATAGTACATTTTAGAGATTCCATGTTTTTGCACCAAGTAGATAGTTTTCCTTCTGATCTTAAAAATTCCATTTTGGATAATATTCTTTTTGTAATTCCTTCTGGTTTGCCCATCTTTAAAATAAGCTTCTCCTTCAAGTTTACCATTTGCCCCATAAATTTTTGATAAACCTTCTAATTTACCATCTTTATATATCATTTCTGTCTGTAATTGTCCTGTTGGAGAATAAGATCTTTCTAAACCATCTCTTTTTGATTCTTATAATTTGTTTCATATTCTACTTGTCCATTTTCATAAAAATGTTTTAGATATTCCTTGGGCAATTCCATCTATAAAATTTTCATCTGATTTCATGTTACCATTTTGATAATAAGTTACTCGTTTTTCCATGTAACTTTCCATTTTTAAAATTCATTGTAGCTTCAACTTTTCCATTTGGAAATTTCTTTTCAACTACTCCTGTAAAAGGTGTTTCTTGTCCTTCAATATATACAATATTTGAATCTCCACGAGTTATCATTTTTCATAAGGGATTGTTTGTACATTTGAAAATGCAACTATTGAACTTATTAAGAATAATCCTACTAATAATTTTTCATTCTATCGCCTCTATTTTACTTTTTGTCCATTTTAAATAAAATTTCTTCTTGTAATTTCCATTTTCATCATAAAGTTTTGATACCCCATCTATTACACCTTTTTCTAGTTGGAATTTCAGCTTGTAATTTTCCATTTTCATGATAATATTTTTGCATACCTTCAAATTTATCATTCTTATAATTTAAGTCAGCTGACAAAACTCCTGATTCATAATAAGTTTTTACTAGGTCCTTCTTTTTAGTCCTTTTTATATGTTGTCTCTTCTATTACTTTTCCATTTTCAGCATAACCATAAGATATTCCATGTAATTCTCCATTTTTAACAGAGGCTACCAAATTAATTTTTCCCTGTTCTTGGATTTTTCTTTCAAATTCTCCAGTATATTTTTCATTATTATAATATATGTATCCATCTGGAAATGTTAATTTTTCATAAAGAACTCTTTAGTGCTCCAAAAGATAATACTGAACTTACTACTAATAATAAAGATAATAATGTTTTTCATTCTACTTCCCCATTCTATATTCTATTTATTTTACTTGTTGCCCATTTTTAAATGTTGCTTGTTCTATTACTTTTCCATTTTCATCATACATTTTAACTACTCCATCTATTTGACCATTTTATATGGAGCTTCTCCTTGTAGTTTTCCATTTTCATAGTAAGCTTTCATAATTCCTTCTTCTTTATCATTTTTGAAAAACTACTTCACTTAATAATTTTCCACTTGGATAGTATTTTTTTAGATAGACCATTTCTTACACCATTAACTATGTTAGTTTCATACTCTAATTTTCCTGTTTGTTCATTATATAATTTTACAAGACCAGTTGCATTATCGTCTTTTAAATGGAACTTCTGATAATAAAATTCCTGTTTTTGAATAAAGCTTTTTCTATTCCTTCTCTTTTACTATTTTTAAAAATTTGTTTCATATTCTACTTTTTCCATTTTCATAAAAATGATTTTCTTGCTACTCCATTAGCTTTTCCATCTACATAAGTTTCTTCTCTTTTACTTTTTCCATTTTCATAGTATTCATAAGCTTTTCCTTCTAATTTTCCATTTTTTTCATTCTAGTAACTCCAAGAAGTTTTCCATTTGGATATTTTCTTTCAACTTCTCCTGAGTAAGGTTTATTTTTCTCCTTCAAGGTACAATAATTGTCCATCTCCATTACCTACTAATTTTTCTATTGGTACTCTTTGTGTTGCTCCAAAAAGATAATACTGAACTTACTAATAATAATCCTGCTAATAATTTTTCATTTATTCCTCCTAATAATTTTTATTTATTATATATAATCATAATATCTTTATAAAATTTGTCAAGAAATTATTTGAAATTTTTCCCCTTTATATTATATGTGACCTAATATATAATTTCTGTAACATTTGTTACAAAAATATATTCTTAATAAAATTCTACTCTAATTATATGAATCAATTATTAAAATTTGGTAAAAATTTTTTAAAATTTTTATAATTAGAACTTTTTAATCAAAATAGAGAAATACATTTCCTCTATTTTTACTACTTCATCATTCTTATAAAAATACTTTCTTCCAATTTTCCATCAGGACCATATACTTCATACTTTCCATCTGGCTTTCCATTTTTCATAGTAGTCTTCTCAAAAATATTTCCATTTTTCATAATAAGTTTCATAAGTACCATTAGCAAGTCCTTTTTAAATTCAATTTTTGATTTTAAAGTTCCATTAGGATAATAAGCTTTAACTATTCCTTCAGGATAAGTTTTTAGTTAATTCCCCATTTTTCATTTACAAGGTTTGCCTCAGTAATTAGATTTCCATTTTCATAATATCCTTCTAATTTTCCTTTATCACCAGTATCAGTCATTCTTGATTTTAACTTTCCACTTTTTCATAATAAGTTTCTGTAATTATAGAACTATAAAATATTTTTGTCCTAACTTATTTGATGTATAAAATTTTCTTATATCATTTTTCTATATCTTCATCTTTAACTTTTAAATTATATTCAGTTATTGCTCTTATTTTACCACTAGGAAAAATATTGCTCAGTAACAGGAATTTTTCTTTCCATTTTTAAAAATAATTTTTAACCTTTCATAGCTGAAGTAGTAATATCTGGTTCTGGAATATAAGATTTATCTTTAAACAATAAATTTCCATTTTCATCATATATTTCAGTATATTCCCCATTTTCTACATATTTTATAAGTTAAATTTATCTCTGCTATTGCTTTTGAGAACTTAATTTTCGTATATTTCCTTTTGTTAGCAGCATTTAAGTTTAAAAATTAATAAAAATTAAAGATAAAAATTAATATAAAATATTTTTAATTTTCATAGATTATATCCTCCTTAAAATATTTTAAAAGAGCTTTATGAGAAGTTTTGTGAAAAACTGCAAAAGAAAACAAAACAAGAACCTAGTGCAAATAAAATTAATTGAAATTTAATTTGATATTTTTGCCCAAACTCCCATTCAATCTTAGCAATTCCTAATACTGCCATAAGTATTCCAGAAGTTGGAACTATCATATTTGTAAATCCATCTCCTAATTGGAAAGCTAAATACAGCAACTTGTCTTGTAACACCAACTAAATCTGAAAGTGGTGCCATTATTGGCATAGTAAGTGCTGTCTTGTCCTGAACCAGACACAACAAAGAAATTAAATAATGATTGGAAGATATACATTACCCAAGCACAGAAGGCAGCAGACATATTACTAAGTGCTGAAAGCAACATAGTTAAGAATTGTATTTAAAATAGTAGGTGTATCTGCACTTGTTCCACCTAAAAATTAAAACTATTCCCTTAGCCATTCCTATAACTAAAGGCAGCTCCAACCATATCTTCTGCACCTTTTCTAAAAAGAAGTAGCTATATCATTTACTGACATATTATTTAATTTGAATATCACTCCAATTATTCCAGCTATAAGTCCCATTATTACAAATTGAGTTGCTATTTCTGGTAAATAATATCCTTCTTTTACAACTCCATATACAACCCAAGCCATTCCTAAAATTAAAACTAAAAATAATTAATTTATGTCCTAATTTAAATTCTCTATTAGCTTGTTCTTCTGATTTAAAAATTATCTCTAAAATATGCATCTGTCTTTATATGCAATTGAAGATTCTGGATTTCTTTTTACTCTTCTTGCATAGTAAAATTGTATATATAACTCAAAAAGCTGTGAAGAATATCCACATAAATATTCTAAAACCTGCTCCCTGATAATACTGGTATTCCTGAAACTCCCTTGTGCTACTGCAACACTAAATGGATTCATCCAAGAAGTTGCAAAAACCTATTTGAGTTGAAATATATGTTATTAAAATTCCAGTTACTGAATCATATCCCATATCAATTACAATTGGAATAATAAGCATTGCAAAAGGTATTGCCTCTTCCCCATTCCAAAAGACTGCTCCACCTAAGGAGAATAATATAAATATAACAGGTATAAGAACAAGCTCTGAGCCCTTACTCTTACTAATCATACTATATATTCCACTTTCAACAGCTCCTGTTTTTAAAATTATTCCAAAAAGCTCCACCAACAACTAAAAGAAAAGGCAACAATTCCCAACAGCTGTTCCCCATTTGTCTCCACTTGCTAGTCCTTCAAATATATAGTTAGTTACTCCAACTTCTCCACCAGGGCTCAAATAATTTTATTCCTCTTGTTAATTCATTTCCCTTATCATCTAATTCATAAGAAAAACTTCCTGGTACTGGTACATTTCTTGTTTTTCTGCACCTGTATTAGTTACATAAGTTACTTCTTGCATTTCAAATTTACCAACTGGAACTATATAAGTTAATAGCGATGCAAAAAATAACTACAAAAAAATATTATTACAAAGGTGTCTGGCATTTTTAATTTTTTTCATAGTTTTTCCTCCATTTTTGTTATATTTTTTTGTATGAATATTTTAACATTTATTCTAAATAGTTTGCAAAACAAAAAAAGGATTTAAGACTTTATTTTCAAAATCTTAAATCCATATTAAAAACTACTTAATCAAAAACTTAAGTCATATTATTTATAAATATAAACCTCTTTATAAACAACAATCATACATCATTAAACTGCTAGCTTCTTGTTCTTGATCCAGTGCAAAATATTTTTTTCTTGAACTACTTTTGTAATATCATTTCCTTAACTCAGGACATATAGGGTGAACAATGTCTTTAAATTCTTCGTTACGCATTTTTTTCTTGATGGCATAGCTACAAATAAACCTTGCTCTCCTTGCATTAACTTTTAAACCCATGAATAACTAAACACATCATCAAGTGTTACATCAACATATGCTCTTAGTCTATCAAACTTGTCTCCATCAACTTTTTAATTTTTTTACATTTGTAACTTTCATCTTAATCCCCCTCTATTAGTTTATTGTTTTACATATAATAATTTTTTTACATTATCAACAAAAAAGTTTTTTTAATCTTGTTTCAATTTGGGATTTCTCAAGTTCTGTAACAAATGTGTAGTATGTACTCCCACTGCCTGACATAAAGAATTTCTTTCCAGATATAACAGAATTTAATGTCATCTTTTAACATTTTTATATTTATATCTGTTTCTAAAAATTCCTTGCTCTAAACTATTTCTCTATACTATTTTCTAAAGCTATTCTGTTATTATCTTTTCAAATATCTCAATAATCTTTATCAAAAATCAGCATATTTAACTTCTTTTTAAATTATCAAAAACTTTCATAAGCTTCTTTTGTAGATACACCAAAATCTAATGGTTTTATCAAAATTATTGAATCTTTTGAGATTATTTCTCACTAAGTCTATCTTATTTCCTTTTTCCACCAACTCTAGCTGTTTTATTCTTAATAAAGAAAGGAACATCACTTCCAATCTTCATTGCTAGTTCTTCTAATTTCACTTTCATTATAGATATTTTCCATAATGTTCATTTAAAAGTTTTAAGAAAAAACCCGCATTAGAACTCCCTCCACCTAAACCAGCTTCAGATGGTATATTTTTTTCAAGATAAATACTCAATCTTTTTCTTTTTTTCTTTTTTCTTTTCTTCAAAAAAATACTTTATATGTTTTTATACAAAATATTTCTCTCATCAGTGGGAATATTCCTATCAGAACATTCAATTTTTAAATCTCCTAAATCTGAATAAAATGTTATATCCATTTCATCAAATAAAGTCAATAGGTGCCATTATAGAATCAATATTATGATAGCCATCACTTTCCTTTTTGAAAAAAACATTTAAACCTATATTAATTTTAGCATTTGAAAATATCCTATACTTTAGTCAAAGAAATCCTCATCCTTATCTAAATTAATTTCAATGTCTAAACCTCTTGTTTCAATCAGCTTTTACTAAATCACTTGTCTTATCTTTTAGAAACATTTCCTAGTGGAACTTGTAAAATCTCAAACTTTAAAAATATTTGTTATAATATTCTATTTCTAAAAATCTGTCCTACTTTTTACTTCAGCAGCTGCTTTACAACTTTTACCATCTAATTTTACTTTTGCCCTCCATCTACAACAAGTTTTGCAATGGGTCTCCTTTTAATAATTCTACTAACTTTTTAAAAAAATTTATCTAATCTCATAATACTTCCTCTCTACTAGTTATACATCTTTTTCTTTATAATGTCAAATATTTTTCTTTAAAATTAATGTCACTATATTTTATACTTTTTATTCTAAAGTTATAATAAAAATACTACACAAATTGTCTATTAATATATCATTAATAAATAATACTTTTTATGTTAGTTTATTTAAATCTAGTATCATTTTAAAATATTAATATAAAAATTTTACTTTATTTTTAAATTTTAATAAAAATAGAGAGTTACATTCCATATTTTTTGAAATATCGCTAACGAACTATTTTGAAGCATACAATCTAAAAAATTCAAAAATATCTCCATCATATCTAATAGTTCTAGTAAATTTTGAATACATTATTTTTTTATTACTTAATAAGTAAATAATTCTATCCACATTTATTTTCTTTTCATTAAAAATTAATTAAAATTCTATCTTTTATTTTGCTTTATCTTCTTTGATAGTTGTAATTCCTAAATCTCTTGCTATAATTCTTATTTTTATAAAATCAAAAAAATCCTTTTTGCCTCAGATTTAATTTTTTTCCAAATCTATCTTCTAACTCACTATATAAATTAGCTAACTCATCTAAATTTTTTTCAAAGCTAAAGCTCTTTTTATATTTTTTTACCTTTTTCATTTTTTTCTATATAGCTATCTGGTAAAAATCTTGGGAAATTAAGTTCAATATCAACTTCATCAAGTTCTTCTTCGCTTCTCCCTTTAATTTTTAAGATTTCTTCATTTAACATCTTCATATATAGATTATAACCAAAAGTTTCAACTGCCCCATGTTGCTTTCTCTCCCAAAAATCTCTCCAACACCTCTAATTTTTGAATCTTCCATTGCTAAATCTATACCTGTTAAATTATCAAACTCCCTAATACTTTCCTCTTTTCTTTTTGAGCATTTTCTAGTTTTTATTTTCATTCATAAGCATATAGCAGTAACTTTTTTTAGTAGCTTCTACCATTCTTCCTCTTAATTGATAAACCTGTGATAGATCCCTAGTTTTTCAACTCCTTCAATTATCATAGTATTAGCATTTTTCTATATCAATACCATTTTCTATAATAGTTGTTGCCACTAAGACATCTATATTACCATTTTCAAATTCTTGAATATTCTTTTTAATATCTCTTGGTAACATTTGTCCATGAATATAACTCAACCTTTAATATATTCTGGTATAACTCTCTTATTTCTTTTACCTTACTTTTCCATTCTTTTTCACAGAATTAAAGATATAAAAACCTGTCCTTCTCTTGAAATTTCAGAAAGTATTATATCTTTAATTAAATTTTTTTATTATTGTCTATATACTCTGTTTTGAATTTTTTTGTCTGCCTTCTGGGTGAAGTATCTATAACAGATAAATCTCTGATTCCTAGCAAAGTGATAAATTTAAAAGTTCTTGGAATAGGAGTGGCTGTTAAAGTTAAAACATCTATATCACCTTTAATCTTTTTTTAATTTCTCTTTTGCTTTAACTCCCAAACTTTTTGTTCTTCATCTATTATAAAGGAGCCCTACATCTTTGAATTTTTATATCATCTGACAATAGTCTATGAGTTCCAATCACTAAATCTGCTGAACCATTTTCAATTCTTTTTAAGACTTTCAGTTTGCTCTTTTTTTGATTGAACTCTACTTAAAAATTTCTATATGTACAGGATAATTTTTAAATCTTTCACTAAATCTTTCATAATGTTGTTCTGCTAAAAACTGTTGTAGGTACTAAAAGAATTACTTGTTTACTATCCATAACTGCTTTAAAAGTCGCCCTTATTGCAACCTCTGTCTTCCATAACCTACATCTCCACATATAAGTCTATCCATAACTTTTTCCAGATTCCATATCTCTTTTTACATCTTCAATGGCTTTTTAATTGTGCAGGTGTTTCTGTAAATGGAAAAAGTCTCCTCAAATTCTTCTTGCATAACAGTATCTTTTGAGAAATTTAAAACCATTTCCTAAATTTCTTTTTAGCTTGAATTTTTTTATAATTTCCTTAGCAAAAATTTCAATATCTTCACTTAATTTAGCTTTCTTTCTTTTAAAACCTTTTCTACCTAACTTTATAGATTTCAGGTATAACATCAGAAATATTTATAAACTTTTTCTATCTTATTTATACTATCAACAGGAACATATAATTTATCTTCATCTGCATACTTTTATTTTTAAATAATCTTGCCCTTCTATATTTTCTAAACCTAAAAATATACCTACACCCAAAATTTTCATGGATTACATAATCTTGTTCTTTTATTTCATCAACTGCTTTATACCTTAGTGCCTTTCTTTTTCAATTCTTTCTCTTTTTACTCTGATACCCTTAATTTCTCTATCTGTCAGTATCAATTTATCATCTGTTTTATATCCTTCAAAAAAGTGGATATTTTTTTCAAATTTAACAGAATAGTCCTTAAAAGATTTCTTTATACCTAGTTGCTTCCTCTGAATAAATTGTAATTTTTGTATTTTCAGATAACTTTTTAACTCTATCTATAACTTCAAACTGCTTTTAATTCTTCTTCTGAGAATTTTTGTATTTCTATCTGTATACCTATCTTTAGAAAGTTCAGCTATCTTTATTTAAAAATATCTTCTTCTCTATCTAAATTTTCATTGATAAGTCTTTTAATTTTAGCTTGTAATATATCATTATTTTCATAATAATATTCTATTTTATTTTTGTTCATAGACATAAGAGAGAATAGATCTTTTTATTTTTATTATTGTCTATATACAATTCTATACTATCTTTTTTTCTATACTTAATTGAGAATTTATATCAAAATATGTTATTCTATCAACTTCATTTCCAAAAAAATTCTATTCTCACAGGATTATCTTGATTGATATTAAATATATCTAAAATATCCCTCTTATAGAATATTCTCTTTCTTTGAGCTATCATATATGTTTTTTTCAAAACCTGCATCAATTAACTTTTTCTTCTAAAGATCTTTTAATATCTAGATTTTTACCTTTTTCAATAAAAAAATACTGTTAGCTTCTGAATAGTAATCTTCTAAAAAAATAATCTAAAGGAAATAAGAATTATAAATTTTTTTCATTTGAGTTTATAAGTTCTAATAAATCATAATTATATTTTTTTAATTCTCCAACTTCATTTTCTTTTTATTCTAAGAATTTTTCCCTTGTAAAAATCTTTTTAACACAAAAATAATCATCTATATTTCTGTTAGATGAACAGATATATACAAGATTATTTTTATCCTTCAACAAAATGGGATTTCCCCCTAAATTTCTTTTCCATATCCTCTCCTAATTTACCCTATTTTTAATTATATCAATTATTACAAGATATTTCTATTCTTTTTTTATTGCAAAAGAAAAAGAAAGTCTTTTTCAACTTTCTTTTTCACTTTAATATTCATCAAAATTTTTATCTTTATAATGTCCTTCACAACTCAAAAACTCTAACTGTATCATCGAGAACATCATATACCAATCTATGTTCATCTGTTATTCTTCTACTGTATATAGCTTTTTTTATAATATTTTAACCTTTCAGGTTTTCCTAAACCATTTAAAAGTCCATTTTTGAAATATCCTTTGTTAGTTCTACAATTTTTCTTTTGCAATAGTTATATTTCTGTCTACTATCCACTTACTATATTCATCCCAAGCTTTTTGGATGCCATAAAATACCATCTTTCACTATTTTATCTCCTCTATCATTTTTCCATTTCTTCAAATGTATGGTATTCTGCTTCTGTTTCTTCAACTCTTTTTAATATTTTTGTATATAAATAAGATTATTTAGCTCTGTCAATAATTTATCGTATTTATCTGCATTTAAAATTACTAAGTCTTTACTTTTAGTTTCCCCTTTTTATTCTAAGTTCTTCATTATTTCCAATCATTTTTCAATCATATCATTAAAATTTATTGTTAATGTTGACATATTTTATCACCTCTTTATCAACTTTTTTTATTAATTTATTATTACTTTTCTTTTTATTTATAATATTTTTAAGTATATTATACTCCAAAATTTACTAATTTACAAATTTTTAGAAAACTTTTTGATAATAATATTATTAATTAAGTTGTACATAAATACAGATTACTTCTATAATTTATCAGTTATTTTTCAGCTAAAGTATAAGTTAGTGGTCTTTGTTTTATTTTTAAGCAAATATCCTTTCTTTTCTAATTCTTGAGTATATTTATTTATAGTTTGTTGAGTTGAATCTATTTATAATATCTGTTAATTCAATATTAGTAATCTCTTCAAAATCATTAAATAAATAATTTTGTAAATAAATCAAATAATATTACTTTTTCTTTTTGCATTTCACCCTCTAATATTTTTTGATATTATATTATATACTATAATAATATCCTCCATATACTTAATCGTTTTTAACTTTTAAATTTCAGTAATTTTTAATTTGTGATATAATTTATAAAAAGCTAGGAGGTATTTTTATGGGTATGGATATATATTATCATGCAATAGAAAATGAAGATGTTGCTATATTCCAAAAGAAAATCTACATTTTATGATATGTATAGAAATACGAAAATATCATAACATTTAACCTCAGATTATATACCAGCAGAAAAATTCTATCAAGTTTACTATAAATATAAAACTCTTGAAGAAAAGATTTTGCGAGCAAAAATCAAAAGAAATCTTTTAGCTCAAACTCCTAATAGGACAGACTAAATTATCTTGCTCTCCAAAAGATATCTATTCTTATTGTACTTCTGCTAAAAAGGTTAAAGAATAGCTATCTTTTTAAATAAAATACTAGCAGAGACCTTTATAAAATATTTATTCGTTTTAGAAGAAGATAAAAAGGCTCTGAGTGAAGAATTTTTATTAGTTTAAATTTAAAATCCAATAATAATTTTATATATACAACTCTTGGAAAAAGAATACTATGGACTTTTGAGCAATAGCAGATATTTTTCAAGAACTTAAAGATTTTTATAATAAAGTTGAAGAAAATGATATGGGAGTATATATTTATATTTCTTAAATTAAGTAAATTTTTCATTAATATTTGTGATATAATCTCATAAAAGTAGGAGGTTTTACTATGGGTATGGACTTTATGTTACTATGGTGTTAAAGAAGAAGATATACCAAAAATTCTTGATGGAAACTTTTTGAGGAAGATTTTTTTCTGAATTAGAACCTTCATACACAACAAGAGTTTTTTCAGCAAAGATTTTCTATTATCTATATACAAGTGGAAAAGAATTAGAAGAAGAAGATTTTCAAGGAAAAAAATGAAAGAGATATTTTTACAGAAGCTCTTTTAGGGTGAAGTTACTGTTAGTTTTGCTCCTAAGGATATTTATTCCTATTGTAGCTGTAAAGGAAAAAAGTTAAAAGAAATAGCTAATTTTTTTAAATAAGATTAGATATAAAAAGATTATTTTTGAAAAATAGGTACTATTGAAGAAATATCAGATAAAAATTTTTAAAGGAAAAATTTTTCTTATTTAGGAGTAAAAACTACAAGAAAATTTTATTCTTCTATGGAGGAAGAAGAATATATTTTTGATATTAAAGCCACAACTAATGAATTTAATGAACTTAAAGAATTTTATAATAAACTTGCTAATGATGATTTAGCTCTATATATTTATATATTCTAAGAAAATATTGAAACTAATAAAGGTATAAAAATTGCAGGTAACATATTTTGCAGTTTTTATATCTTTTTAAATGTCATGTTTATTCCTATTGCAAGGACTAACACTCCTCCAACTGCATTTAATTCTGATATTGCTTGTGGACTTAAATAATCTTTTATTTGACTTGCAAAAGATAGAAATATTCCTTGATAAATAGTTACAGAAAATAGCTGAAAAATAACTCCTATTCCATATATAGAAGTTAGAACTATTGATATAACTCCATCTAATATTGCCTTTATATTTAAAAATAGTATTATCATTTTGTAAGTCCACTATTTATTGAACCTAAAATTGCCATAGCTCCAACACAATAAAAGTATAGTTGCAGTTGAAAAAGCCTTTTTGCAAAAGATTTTCTCATTATTTAAAGAATTATTTTCTTTTTACAAACTTATTTTCAAGAAATTGACTAAAATCTTTTTATTCTTTTATCTATATTTATTAATTGTCCTATCACTGCTCCAATAATCAAAGTATATCAATATCATTATATCTTTTTGAGCAACCAATGCACTTTTTAATACCTATGACTATTATAAAAATTCCTGCACAGTCTACAATAATATTTTTATATCTTCATTAAATTTTTTCCTATTGTCAAACCTAAAAATTCCACCAATAATTATTGCTAAAAAATTTGTTATTAATCCCATATCTTTTCCCCATCTTCCACTATTTATTATCATTAAATTATATCATAAAATATTTACTCTAATAAATATAATTGTATTTTCTTTAAAATATTGCTATACTAAGTATATAATAAAATATATACAATTATTAGGAGGTTTATTTATGAGGGAATGTATGCAATGTATCAAAAGTTAAAAAAGAAGATTTTAAAAAATTATTAGAAAGTGATGACTTTCTTTGAAACTATTGAAGAACTAGAAGAAAAAGATGGAACTGAACTATGTGATATAGATAAAATGTGGGATGCTCTTCATTTTTTTACTTAATGGACTTTCTGCAATCTATGGAGCTCCTGAAGATAATATACTAAGTGAATTTATTATAGGTAGTAAAAGTTTTGATGATGAATCTGAAGAATTTTACAAGATATATTCCAACAGAAAGAGTAATGAAATTGCTAAAAAGCTAAATGAAATAAATTTTTCAAGATTATTTAAAAGATTTTGATATGACTAAACTTTTGCTGAAAAATGGAATTTATCCAGATATTTGGGACTATACTGAAGAAAGAGAAGAAATAATGGAAGAACTTTCTGAACATTTTGAAAATTTAAAAAGAATTCTATAATAAAGTTGCTGAAAATAAAGAATATAGTTGTTGTAACTATTTGTTAATATATTCATATAAACAAAAATAAAAATTTTAGGGAGGATATTCTTTTGAAAATTCATATTATTGGTTGCAGTGGTACAGGTAAAACTTATCTTGCAAAAGAAATTATCAAATAAATATAATATTCCTCACTATGATTTAGATAATATATATTGGGATAATTCTTCACAAAAATATGGAATAAAGACAAAAGTTGAAAAGAGATAAGTTATTTCAAAATATATTAGAAAAAGATGAGTTTGGATTATAGAGAATCTATTATAAAATGACACTTGAGCAAAGTTTTAAGAATGCTGATATTATCTATATTTAGATTTACCTAAATATATTTATAAATTTCGTATTATAAAAAGATTTGTCAAAAGAAAATTAAAATTAGAAACTGGTAAAACATTGAAAATCTTTACTAGATTTATTAAAATGGACAGATAAGATTTCAAGATGAAGATATGAAAGAAATAATAAAAATATTGGAAAAATACAAAGAAAAGTTTATTTTGTGAAAAAGAAATTAAAGAAATTTTAAAAAGGAAGCTATTTTAAACTTCTTTCTTTCTGTTTCTATTAAAACTAAATCTAGTGTTCTGTTCTTGAAAATGTTAATACAAGTATGTTGTTATCTGTTTTACTACACCTGTTGCTACTTGTCAAGGACTTTTTAATCAAAAATCATCTCATCAGATTTTCTCCTAAAACTCCCTCAGCATTATTCTTGTAAGTTTATCTTACATTGTTTTCAGTTGCATTTTCATTGAAATGTACAACAACCTCATAGGTGATCTTTCCAATCTTTCCTTTGTGCTAATGCCTTTTTATCTGTATTTTTCAGTTCTTCCATAAATTCTCCTTTCCGTTTTTGAATTTTGTGACACCAAAAAGGAAGTAACTGAAAAATAAAACGGGGCTATTCTCCTGAAGTATGTTCTATAACATTATAGTTTAATGCAAAGTGTAGCTATATAGTCATTTCCATAACGTGATAATCTGTGTCTTTTGTCACACGATTCATAAAAATCTATCATAGCGAGACCATTTTTAAGTTGTCCTCTAATCTGAGTTTCTAAGGTATGGCTAAATTCATATCCATATTCTGGATTTATGGTTATCTTGCCTTCTTCTTCAAGCTCTTTTGAATTAAAAGGTATTGAAAATTTTAAAAGTAATTCCTCATCGGGTTTGTCCCATACAATGTCAGCATCATACATGTATATCCAAGGATTCATAAATCCGACCATTAACAATCCACCCTTTTTCAATACTCGAGAGGCTTCTTTATATATGTTTTCTAAATCTTCTACATATACATTTGAAACTGGATTAAAAATAATATCAAAAGTTTCATTTTCAAATGGAAATGGTTTTGTCATATCGCCTTGAACTGTGTTGATTTTTAAGCCTTCTCTTTTAGCAACCATATCATCTCTTTGTAATTGTGATTTAGAAAAATCCATTATGGTTACATCATAACCTTTTATAGCAAAAACTGGTCCCTGCTGTCCACCACCACAAGCTAAACCTAATATCTTTTTTCGTTTATTTTTTCAAACCATTCTTTTGGAACTTTTTTCCCAACAGTTAATGCAACAGAAATTGGATTATTTCTAACTTCTTCTAATTCTTCATGTGTCAATGGCTCAGTATAGTCATTTTTTACATTATTCCATCTATCTTCATTTAATTTTTATAATTGTTCATCCTTTATAATCTCCATTAGATAATATACTCATAACCTCTTTAAAATTTTTCAAATCATATCCTCTTTTTATTAATTTTTAAGTCTTTTTCAAATTTAGTAGTGGTCTTAATTTCTATACATTTTACACACCCTAAATCTTCAAATAACTCATCAGCATTTTTATATGATTTTCTTTCTATATCTCCATTTAATATCTTATTAGTCTCTTCCATTGCTTCTATTGTTTCTTTATTTGGAATCTTTAAATCAAATGGTATTCCATTTTTCATTTATACATTTTTAAAAAATAAATTCATTGCAACTGACATATTAAGTCCCAAAGATTTAAAAATAGTTTCAGCTTCTTTTTTACTTCATCATTAACACGAATATTTATAACAGCTATTTTATTACTTTCCTTTTTTTTCTATATTTCTACATCATATAAAAAGTATCAAAAGTTATTCATACAAGCTCTTTTTAGTTTTAGCCTCAACTTCTTTAAAAATATTCTCATTCTCTGCTATTATAGTGTGATAATGACAATTATCTGTCAAATTTTTAGAGGTTTACTTAATTTTAGAATTAATATTTTTCTACCAATAAATCAACATCTCTTCTTGATTTTATATCAATTTTCACTTATCTTTTCCATAAGTTTTATGGATAACAAAAACATCTTCAACACTTTGCTCCCAAGGTCTACAATAGCATTTAACTCATTTTCTAATTTCTGAATCATCATGTTTAACCTTAATAACTTTTTATTCCTTTTTGAAAAGTAATCTATAGCCTCTATTCGTTGAAATAATATCTGTATTTTTAGCCTTTAATATTGCTATATCCTGTACTATAACCTGTCTTGAAACATCACTCTGCAAGATATGTACCACTTACAAGAGTTTCACTATTTCTTAAAATTTCAAGTATTTTCTTTTCTCTTTCTTCCCTTTCAATCATCTATATACCTCAAATTTTTAAAACTTAAATCTAAAATCTTTAGCTGAATGTGTTATAGCTCCCACTTGAAAACATAGTCAATTTCTAATCCTTTAAAAACGATTTATATTAGTTATATCTATATTTCCAGAACATTCTATTATAGCCTGTTTATTTATAATTTTTATAGCCTTTTTAGTTGTTTCTATATCCATATTATCTAGCATAATTATATCTGCACCAGCTTTAACTGCTTCCTCTACTCCTCTTTAAATCTTCAACTTCTATTTCAATTTTTATAAAAGGAGAGTATTCTCTTGCAAGTCTTTATTGCTTCTGTTATAGAACCAGCTGCATTGATATGATTATCTTTTAACATTATAGCATCTGAAAGATTGTATCTATGGTTATAGCCACCACCTACTCTAACTGCATACTTTTTCAAATATTCTCATATTTGGAGTAGTCTTTTTCTAGTATCTAGCAACTTTATATTTTTATCATCTAGTGCTTCCACCATTTTTTTTGAGTATAAGTTGCAATTCCACTCATTCTTTGCAAATAGTTTAAAAGCTGTTCTTTCAGCAGATAATATTATTTTATATCTGCTCTAATTTTCAATATTAAATCTTTATTTAAAAGTTTATCTCCATCTTTTTTTATATTCTGTAAATTCCTAGAATTATCTAATAATTCAAAAAAACTCTTTTTAAATACATCAAGTCCTGCTAAAATACCTTCTTCTTTTTGAATAAAGTGAAAATTTCTGCTAATCTATCATTTTTATAGATTGCATTTGTGCTAATATCTTCAGAAGTTATATCTTCTTTTAAAAGCTAATTTAATTGACTCATCCATTTGAAATTTATCTATTTTTCTCAAAGTTCATCTTCTTTTATCCTTTTGCATTATGATATTTTTATTTTCTTTTTCATTAGTTATTATGATTTTATCTACTATATTTTTAAAAAATATCATCTGTTATGTTATTATAAACAGAAATATTATTTTTCGTCAATAATTGACTGTGAAGCTCTTTTTCCAAAATACAACACTTTTCTAACAATGAATTGCTTGCAAGTCTATTTTGACCATGAACACCTGTGCAAACAACTTCACCAATAGCATACAAATTTTTCATTGAAGTTTTAGAGTTCATATCAACCTTAATTCCTCCCATTGTATAATGTTGAGCAGGAACTATTGGGACTTTATCTTTAAGTGGGTCTATACCTTTTTTTCATTAAATGATTATAGATATTAGAAATCTCTCTTTAATATCTAGCTTTATTGTACTAAAATCTAGCCACTCATATTCAGATTTATCTTTTTCATTTCTTCTAAGATTGCCTTTTTGTAACCTTATCTCTTGGTTTTAATTCATCTGTAAATCTTTCTAATTTTGATTTAAAAGTATTGCTCCTTCCCCTCTTACTGATTCTGAAATTAAAAACTTTTCTTTCATTTTCCTTTGTATAAAATGTTGTTGGGTGTATTTGTATATATGAAATGTCCTTTAATTCTATATTATGCCTAATAGCTACTGCAATTCCATCTCCCTTTATATGAGAAAAAAATTTGGTAGTATTCTTATATATTCCACCAAAGCCACCTGTTGCTAATACTGTAAATTTTTGATTTTATAGCAAATATTTCTTCTTTTTTTGCCAATATTCCCAAACAATTATTTTCTTTTTCAATAATATCTAAAAATTCACAATCTTCAATTATTTTTATATTATCTCTCTTAAAACCTTTTTCTATAAGACTTTCCATTATATATTTACCAGTTTGGTCTTCACAATATAGAATCCTAAATTTTCTATGTCCTCCCTCTCTTGTATAGAATAGACCTTTTTCATCTCCTGTAAATTTTACTCCATTTTCAATTAAAGTCTTTTACTAGCTTCTTCTGATTCATCAACTAATATTTCAACTGCTTCTTTATTATTTTTATAATGACCTGCAATTAAAGTATCCTCAATATATTCTTCTCTATCTTCTTTTCCTCTACAAACAGATATTCCTCCTGTGCAAGATAGGAATTACTATCTTTAAGTTTTTTTCTTTGTTATTAATATTATTTTTAAAATTTTTATCTAGCTCAAAGCACAAATTAAACCTGCAACACCAGAACCAATTATAACTACATCACAATTTTCAACTTTCATTTTAATCTCCTGCTAATTCTAACATTCTTTCCAAAGGAATCAGAGCTTTTTTAGCTATTTCATCATCAACTTCTAACTCATCCCCACCCTCTAATAAAAATTTTTTTCTATTTTTTTCTAAAGTATTTTTTTCTTCATACTTTTACATATTAAAGTATCTGCAAAATATAGCTTTTTATTAGGAGCTTTTTCATAAATCTTATGTTGTATTCCTCTTTCAGTCACAATTATAAATTCATCTCCACCTTTTAAAACTTCTTCAATTATTCCACTTGTACTTCCAATATAATCTGCTAGATTTAAAATTTCTTCTTTACATTCTGGGTGAGCCAAAAACCTTAGCATTAGGATATTCATTTTTTTAATTTTATTACATTTTCTAAATGTACTAAGTTATGCACACAACAATATCCTTCATTTAAGATAATATTTTTATTTTTTTAACTTGCTTTGCAATATATGAAGCTAAATTTCCATCAGGAACTATAAAAAATATTTTTTTCTTTTTAATTTACTTACAATTTTAACTGCATTAGATGAAGTTATACATACATCACAATAGGCTTTTAATTTCTAGCTGTTGAATTTATATAACAAACTACTGCTAAATCATTATATTTTTCTCTCTCATCTCTTTTTATATAGTTATCATATGTGCCATAGGGACAATCAGCATAAACATCAACCATATGTACTGTTTTTCTGGGTTTAAAATTTTTATACTTTCTCCCATAAAATATACTCCAGCCATTATTATTGTCTTTATTTTTTTAATTTTGTTGCTGTTTTTTGCTAAATAAAAAGAATCTCAACATAATCAGCAATCTCTTGTACTTCTCCCATCTACATAATAATGAGCTAAAATTGCAACATCTTTTTCCTTCTGTAATTTCTTTTTATTCTGTCTTTCATTAGTCCTCCTAAAAATATTTTATAGCTAAAATTTCCTGAGGGAGATTATAGCACTAAATATTTTTTTATTGACAAGACAATAAAAGTTTGACAATAAAGAAATTTTTATTTAATAGTAAATTTTTAAATTTTTCAATAAAAAGCAGGTAGTTACTGAATAACCACCCACATAAAAAGAAACTTTTAACCTTAAAAATTAAATATAAAGGTTAATTGTATATTTTAGATATTAATAATATAGGATTACTAATATCACTGCATAAGTTATAAGCCTTTTCAATCTATTCACCTCCAATCAAGGCTACTAAGAAATCAAGGTAAAAGGAACAAGTTATTATAACATACTATTGACTTTTTAATTATAAAATATTATAATTAGATTTAGATATAGAAATATATCTCATAAGTTATAAGAATAATAGGAATAAAATAGCTCTTACTGGAATAGGAGCTATTTTTATTTTAAAAAACTGGAATAAAACCAGCCTTTCATAGAAATTAAATAATATTCTATTTTATGTTCATATGAGCAATAATAAGTGTTATATCATTTGAGTAACTCACTAATTCTTGTAGCTTCTCCAATGAGATAAAGGTCTTACTTCATCTAATCCTGCTCTTGCAATATTTGATATTCCTTTTATTTCTTCATAGTTTATATTTTTCAGGTATATCATATGCTCTAATAAATTTTCTATTTGTTTATTTTCTCTTTCAGCAAAAATTTCATATTTAATCATAGTTTCAATTTGATTTTTACAAAATCTTCATAATCATTTAAATTTAAAAATACTTTTTAAATCATCATAACTAACATCTTTTTATTTTTAAAATCTCAGAAAGCCTTTTCACCTTTTACAAATCTTTCTTCTACACCTAAACTTTCTAAAAAGTTATTAGCTTCATTCATACTAACAGAAATATTTTTAAATTATTAATCTCCATATACACATCATTGATAGATTTTTCTAAAAATTAATTTTATCTTTATCAACAATTCCAACTTCTTTTTACTTTTTCAAACAGTCTCATAAAAAGCATTATCATATCTTAAAGGTTAATCTATATTCTGCCCTTGAAGGTAAAGACTCTATATGGTTCAGGAGTTCTTTTTTATGTATTAAATCATCAATTAATACTCCAATATATCTTCACTTCTATCTATTATTATAGGTTTTTCACTTTTTATTTTCTTAGCTGCATTCACTCCTGCAATAAATCCTTGTGCTGCTTCCTCATAACCAGAAGTTCCATTTATTTGTCCTGAAAAATAATCCTGAAATTTTTTATTTTTCTAAACTTGGAAAAGTTGACTTGCAGGTGCATAGTCATACTCAACTGCATAACCATGTCTCATTATCTTTAGCATTTTCTAAACCTTTTATAGTTCTTAAAAATTTTTCTTGAACAAAAAGCAGGCATAGCAGTTGTAAGCCCATTTACATAGATTTCATCTGAGTTTTCAGATTCCATTTCCAAAAATATTTGATGTTTTTGCCTTATCTGGAAAAATTTAAAAACTTTTCTATCTATTGATGGACAATGTCTAGGTCCATGAGTATTTACCATTCCACTAACTATTGGAGAATATTTCATCATTTCTCCTAACAACTTCAATTGTTTCTTCAGATGTATATGTAAGCCAAGTAGGAACAGTATTATTTTTCTTTCTTAGTAAAAAGTGAAAAATATCTTGGGTGTTCTTCTCCTTTTAATTCTTCTAATTGAGAAAAATCAATAGTCTTTTATCCAATCTTGGAGGTGTAGCAGTTTGATATCTTTCTATTTTATCCTAATTCTCTTAAACTATCTGATAATTTTTCAGCAGATGTTTCTCCCTGTCTACCAGCAGAATAAGTTACATCTCCTATTACTATTTTTCCTTTTTAAAAAGTTCCTGTTGCTAAAAACTATTGCCTTAGCATTATAGGTTATTCCTAATCTTGTTTTTAATTCCAGTTACTTTTTACATAACTTGAATTTTGAGAATCTTTTTATATCTTCCACTAAAGATTTCTTCTGCACAATCTTGAATTAAACTAATATTTATCAGTTTTTCAAGTTTTTCTCTCATTTTTCTTCTATATTGATATTTATCTGCCTGCCCTCTTGTTATTCTTGCAGCAGGTCCTTTACTTGTGTTCAAATCTTTTTAGTTGAAGATTAAATTCATCTATATGTCTTCCCATTTCTCCACCAAGAACATCTATTTCTGTTACAAGGTTACTTTTTCACTGGTCCTCCTATTGAAGGGATTACAAGACATCATTGAAATTGTATCTAAATATAGAGTCATAAGGGGCTGTTTATTTCCAAGTCTTGCACTAGCTAATGCTGCTTCATACTCCTGCATGCCCTGCCCCTACAACTATAACATCATAATCCTATCCATTTCTTTTTATTCATCTTCCTTCTATTTCCCAACACAGAAATTACTAAAATATATGATCTAGTAAATCTTCACTTGAAATTTCTCCTGTAACTTCTGATAAAGAATCCAAAGCATCTTTTATATCCACTGCCATTAAATCCATAGGTAAGCCCATATCAATAGTTTCTATAATATTTAAAAAGTGCCTCATTTGTTTTTCTCAAGTGCTTGACTTATGTCTAACATTTGTAATAACTAATTTTTGTGAGCTATCTTCCACATTTTCATTCATTATATATTTATAGATTTCATCTTTTCTAAATTATCAATTCCTAACTTTGAAAGTGCTGATATTTCTATCCATTTTGTCAATTTTTAGGAAACTAGATCAAATCTATTTCTTTCTTTATATCAATCTTTATTTAAAATACCTATAACCTTTATCTGTGTTGATAATATCATAGATTCTAAAATCTTCTTCATCTATTTTCTCTTGAAGTATCAATTACATAAAGAATCAAATCTGCACTATTAATAAGTTCTTTTGATTTCTCCACTCCAATATTTTCAACAATATCATCTGTATTTCTAATTCCTGCTGTATCAACAAGTAACAGTGGTATTCCATTTATATTTATAACTTCCTCAATTATATCCCTTGTTGTTCCAGGAATATGAGTTACTATGGCTCTATCTTCTCTCAATAAAGAATTTAATATACTTGATTTTTCCAACATTTGGTTTACCTATAATAGCAGTTTTTATTCCATCTTTTATAATTTTTCCCTTATCATAAGATGAAACTAAATCTTTATTTCAGCTGAAGCCTTTTTAAATTATCTACTAAATTTTTCTGGAACAGGGTCATCTATTCCCTCTTCTGGATAATCTAAAACTACATTTATATGTGCAGCTAAATCTAAAACTGATTTTTATTGTAGCAATCTTATCTCTTAAATCTCCTCTAAGCTGATTTAAAGATAAAGACAGAGATTTCTGTCTTTCCATGTATTACATCTATTACAACTTCTGCTTGTGTTAAAGTCTATTCTTCCATTTAAAAAGCTCTTTTTAGTAAATTCTCCAATTTCTGCAATTCTTGCACCATTTTTAAAACTACTTCTAATACTTTTTCTGTAACAAGATAACCACCATGACAGTTTATTTCAATGATATCTTCTCTTGTATAAGTATTTGGTGCTTTCATAATGCTAACTAAAAACTTCATCAACTATATGTTCATTATCAATAATATGACCATAATTTATTGAATAATTTTTTTAATTCACTAACTTTTTATTTTTTTAGGTTTGAATATTTTTTTCAAGTATATTAAGAGAATCTTGCCCAGACATTCTAACTATACTAATTCCACCTTCACCTCTTGGAGTGGAAATAGCAACAATAGTATCTAATAACATTACTCTTAACCTCTTTTTTCTTAATAACTATATATCTCTTTGGATCTCTACCTTCACTATATGTGTCTAAATCTGGATATTTATTTACAACTTCATGAATAATTTTTCTTTCTCTTGGTGGCATAGCATTAAGTCTAACTGTTTTACCATATTTAGAAACTTTTTCTGCCATTCTTTTAGCCAATATTCTTAAAGTTTCATTTCTCTTTTCTTTAAATCTTTCAACATCAATTTCAATTCTACAATTTTTATTAACGAATTTAAAAGATATTCAAAACTATTTAGAGTCTTTCCTTTTTGTCCAATAATAAGGGCATTATCTTTTCCAAAAAATTCAACAATATAAACTTTATCTTTTAACTCTTTTTCACTTAAATTTTATATCTAACTTCATTTTCTCAACAAAGTAAGATACTTTTTCTGTTATTTCCTTCTCAAGCTCATTATTTTCAGTATTATTTTTGTAGAAGTCTGAACTTTTCTCAGTCTTTTTCTATTATTTTCTTGTTTTTCATATTTTGGACTTTTTTTCTATTTTTCAGTTTTGGGAGTAAAAACTTTTTCTCCTTAACATCTTCTTTCTTTTCTTTTGTCTTTATAGAAACTTTCATATATTCAGGTTCTGTTCCAAATAATCCAAAGAATTTTTATGAGGTTTTACTTTTTTCAACTATCTCAATAGCTTCATTTTCAGTAAGCTCAACCCTAAAATATTTAATGCTCTTTTTAAGGGCTTTTTTTCTTTATCAATAGCTTTTTATTTTCTATTGTGCTATACCCATACTAAAGCTGCTACTAAAAATGTATTAAAAATATATTTAATACACTAGAAATATTACTACTTCAATGAGTATACTTTCAATACAATGTATCTACTCATAGTTCCTTGTACTCTCCATAGTCGTTAATTCCCGACTAGCCATCGGTACATATATATATTCTCTTTTGCTTTGTTAGTAGCTTTCTCCTTTTTATATTATTTTGAGAATATATACTCTATTTCAATTATAACTTTAAGCTATAATCTTATATACTTTTTGCTTTTTCAAGATTTATACTTGCATTGTAATCTCTATCCATTTCTAAACCACAATTACAACACTTTATAAATCCTATCATTTAATTTTAAATCTTTCTTAATACTACCACAACAAGAACAAGTTTTTGGAACTTGGATAGAAAGTATCTACTAACCTTAGTTCTATATTTCTTTCTTTACATTTATTTAATAAGTTTTAGTTCTTATACTATAAAAATTTTTGCTCTTGTATAGCTTTTTGAAAGATGTTTATTCTTTATCATATTAGATACTTTTTAAATCTTCAATAGTAATGTATTTTAACTTGGCTCTTGTTATTTCATTTACTATCTTATTATTATAATCATCTCTAATACAATTTAATCTATAAAAATATCTTTTTGTACTTTTAACTTTTTCTTATTAAAAGTTTTTTTAATTCTTTTAATTTTTATTTTTCTTAGACTTTGAGTATTCTATACTCCTTGACATCTTTCTTTGCTCTCTTTTTAAGTTTCTTTTTTTAACTTCTTAATTTTAATTGTTTTATTTATATTTCTTTAAATACCCTTACCATCAGAACATATAGCTGTATCTTTTTATACCTAAATCTATTCCTAAACCTTTTGTACTTTGTATTTTTCAGTTTTGACTATATCTTTTACTTCAATAATAAGTGATAAGAAGTATCTATCAGCTATCTTTAGTTATAGTACCACTTTTTAATATTAGCATTTTTAGGAATATATCCATATTCTTTTACTCTTACAAATTTTTAATGTAGGTATCTTTTATTTTATGTCTATAAAATTCAAAATCAGTTTTTATTATTCTTAACAAAAATATGCACCTAATTCATTTTTTTACCTTTTTTTCTTAAAAAAACTGGAAAAGCACTTAAACCTTTAAAAAAATCTTTTTAAAATGCTTCTCTCCATAAATCATAGCTTGTTTAACAGACTTTAGAAGAAACATCTTTTATCCATTTTTTTATCAGGATTATTAGGAAGATATATATTATTAATATATTTAGAAAAATCATTAGCACTAACAAATTTATTACCTAATTTATATTGTTCTTGATTATATTTAATATATTCATTATATATAAACCTTTCAACTCCAATGGTTTTATTTACTTTGTATTTTCTGTTCATTTGTTAGTTTTAATTCTATCTTTAGTGCTTTTATACATCTTCTACTACCTTTCATACATTTTTTTATACTTTTAGCATATATTTCTATATAATTTTTATTAACTGTTTTTTTAGCTCCTTTTTCATTATGAAATATTGTTGAACAATAGCTAAAGATACTAGATGTCAAACCAATAAATTTGTAATCCTGATGGCATTCTATATGAAATCATTATCATCATTATTGGGAAAAATAAACATCATATTTTTTTCATTTGAGGATTATCTGATGTTCCCATTAATTTTTGTTGTAAGAAAGATACAGCTCCATTTAAAACTGGTAGTATATAATATGGATCTGGATCAACTAATTTTCATCCATAAAAATGACGAATCTGCAGGGAATAATTCACTCTTAAATACTCCAAATAATGCAAAAAGTATAGGAAGTTGAATTAATATTGGTAAACATCCTCCCATAGGGTTTACTTTATGTTCTCTATAAAGTTCCATAGTTTTTATATTTAACATCTGTTTGTCATGTGCATAATCTTTTTATTTTTTTCTAACTCAGGTTGAAGTTTTTCATTTCCTTCATTGACTTATCTTGTTTTTAATGTTAAAGGTAGTAAGGCAATTTTAATTAAAGTTGTTACTACTATTATTGAAACTCAAAGTTTCCTACATATTTATCAGTAGTATTTTAATAAAAATGCAAAAATTGTTGCTAATAAATTATAAAGATATCTCATTCTTTCTTTTTCCTCCGAATTTTTATTTTTCTTTTTGGTGCTGGATCATATCCTCACCTTCATGAAAAGGATGGCATTTAGATATTCTTTTTATTCCTAAATATGTTCCTTTTATAGCTCCATATTCTTTTATAGCTTCAAGGTGTATTGTAGAACAAGTGGGATAAATATCTACATTTTGCTGGAAACATTGGAGAAATAAATTTTTGATAGAATCTAATTAGTAATATTAATATTTTTCATTTTATATCCTAAATAATTTTTGATTTTTTAACATTCTATTTAAATCTTTTTCAATATCTTTGATATTTTAAATTTTCTATATTTTCTCCAAACTTCTTCTTAGCTACAATAATTATATCATAGTTATCATTTGAATCTATTTATATTTAATCTTATATACTCTCTAAAAAGTCTTTTTAATTCTATTTCTACAAAAAGCTTTTCCTACTTTTTACTAGCAACAAAACCAAATCTTGAATATTCTAACTTATTTTTATTAATAAATAGAGTAATTACCAAAAATATTTATTTCCAAGATTGTATATATTTTGAAACTCTCCATTCTTTTTAAAGTATTCATTATGTCTCCAAAAATCACTTCTAGGTAAAAACCCAGTGTTTTATCACTGGGCTTTATGCTGATAATTTAGCTCTTCCTCTAACTCTTCTTCTTTTTAAAACTTTTTCTTCCGTTTTTAGTTGACATTCTAGCTCTAAAAACCATGATCTTTTTCTTTTCTTTGATTTGGTTGGAATGTTCTTTTCATAAAATATTTTCACCTCCAAAAACTACTGTATTCAGTTAAGAATTTTTACAAGTTATTTAATATTTTGTCAAGTATTTAGTTTATAGAATTAATAATTGACTTTTAAAAATACTAGTTATGTTTTTGTAAATTATGTTATATGTAATGAAATTAAAAATTAGAAAGCTATTAAAATTTAGAATTTATTTGAAGATAAAAGAGGAAAATATTTTTAGATTTTATTTTTATTTATATACATTGAAAATAAAATCTTTATTTTTAAAAATATATTTTTCTAGTAAATAATTTTTATATTGATAAATAAAAAGAAAAATTTTTATAATTTTTATTATTCTCAATATACATTTAAAATTTTATTATATTCTAATTAATTTTTTTAAAAAGCTAAAGTTTTATTCTTAGATTTTTAGTGAATATTAAAATATTATTATCAATATACATTTAGAATTTTATTTATTTTACAATGTATTTTCTAAATATATATTTTTATATCAGGAAATTTTAATAAATTAAAAGTCAAGTTTTTATTATTGAATATATACAAAAAATTATGTTAAAATTTCCTTATAATATTTTTATTTTTATTATATACATATTAAAAAATATTTCAACTTATAAATTATATGGAGAGTTAAAATGAAAAAGATATAGAAGATAAAGAAGTAGTTGAAGTTATAGAAACTGAAAATTTTTGAAGTTTCAAAGACAGGCTCTCTAGCTGATGACTTAATGCATTTTGAAAAATATGGGTGATATAAAAAAGTTGAAAATTTAGAAGTTCCAGAGATTGAAGTACAAGAAATATATATAAGAGAAACAGGAAATTATTTAAATCTACAAGAAAATTTTATTAAATATTCCTATTGAAATGATTTATTTTCCATTTTTACTCACAAAAAGCAAAATAAAAGAATAAACTTTTAAAGTATACATTTTGAAGATTTAGGAGTAACTATGTATAGTACACTTATTCCTAAAGATAAAAAGAATAAGGTTTTTCAACCTTCTATCTTTTGAAGAGAAAAATTTATACATTTTTAATTTCTATGTATCAAGAAAAGACAAAGCCAAAAAATTGATGACACTGAGGTTGCAATAGAATTTGAAATCTCAGATTTTATAGTTAATTTTCTTGGAAATAAAATGAATAGAGCCTATTATGCTAAGGTTGAACAAGCTTTAAAAAAATTTAAAAATACTATTTATCAATTTGAGATATCTAATCATACAAAATTTGGAAAAATAAATTTGAGGATAGCTCATTTCAACTTTTAAATTACCAAAAAAATTAAAAGTGGGAAAGAAAATTTACTATAGGGTCGTGTTAAATAAAAATATTGTAAATAAGATAAAAAGTAAAAGATATATAAAAATATAACACAAAGAATTTACTTGAGATTATGATAAAAGACCCAATAGCTTCAAGAATATATAAAGTATATAAGCAAAAATAAGATATAAGAATAATGAGGGAGAAATAAATGTTAGAACTTTGGCAGCTATAATTCCTTTGAAAGATAGAACAAAGGGTTGAAAAGAATAATAAAAAAATGGGGTTAAAGAATATTACTTAAATAGAATGAAACCCGTTCTTACTAGGATTTTAAAGGCTTTTGAAGTTTTATTAGATTTGAAGTACCTATTAAGTTTTGAAGAAACATATAAAAAAAGATGAAAAACACTTACTATATAACTTATGTATTTTAACAAAGAGAGATGGAGATTGCCATGTATCTGAATTTATAAAAATCTTCTAAAGAATATAGTGAAAGAAAAATATAGATGGTGTTGAAGAGATAATAGATGTTGATGCTGATATTGATTATCAAGATAACATTGAATATTTAATAAATAAAGCTAAAAGAAAATCCTAAAATATCAGTGAAATGGAATGCTTGGGTGGATAAGAAAATTCAAAAAGATTTTTAAATGAAGATAGTGAAGAAATGCTAAAAGAGTTTTGAATATTCTTATTCATATGGACAAAAAAATATAGAAATTGGTTTACCTAATTATATCAGTGGAATACTGAAGAATATTGGTGGAAACGGTAGTAAAAAGGTAAATAATATTAATTTGACTATATTTGAAAATGTTAGCAAAGGTAAAGGATTAAAAAAATAAAGGGCAAATAAAGCAAGCAAGAAAAGAAAAGTTATGGAGAAAAAATTTCTAACTTTAAAGAAATTATAAGTGAAAAATAATTTTTGGAAAATAAAATTGAAGTTAAAACTGAAAGTTTGTTATCAGAAGAAAAAATACAAAAACCTAAATTAATAATAAAATGAAACTATTGACAATGTAGATGAAAAATATACAATATAGAAGAAAAATTTAGATGAAATTTTATCTAAATTTGATGAGAGAACAAAAATGAAATTGAAGAAAAAGCTCTAGAAAAAATAAAAAGGGAGATTGATAACAATAATATTGATGTAATATTGAATGTAAAAATTTAGTAAAACTATGTATTATAAAATGATAGGTACTACTGTAATGGAGATTTTAAAAACGAATACCAAGAAATGCTTGAAGGTACAAACAGAAATGACAAATAACAAAAATATGGTAAACTATAAGGCAGGCTTTTAATAAGGAGTAGACTATGAGAAATATAGAAAAAGTAAAAGATATCAACAAATTTATTAAACTTGACCAGTTTTTAAAAATGGCTTGCTATTGTGATGACTGGTTCTGAGGCAAAACAAGTTATTTTTAGATGGTATGGTTAAAGTAAATGGTGATGTAGAGACAAGAAGAGGAAGAAAAATTTATCCTGAATATAAGGTTGAAGTTTTTGATAAAATTTATGTTGTGGAATAATTTGAGGTGCTAGATTGAAAATATCTAATATCACTTATTTGAATTTTAGAAATTTAGAAAATAGTTCAGTAAACTTATCAGAAAAATAAATGTTTTCTATGGTAAAAATGCCCAAGGGAAAACAAGTCTTTTAGGAGGCAATCTACTATAATTCAACGGGTATAAGTTTTAAAACTAAGAAGACAGCAGAGATGATAAAAATATGATTTTGATGAATTTATATCCTCAATTTCATATCAAAATTATATTGCAAATAATAAGATTTCTGTAGATTTAAAAATGTAACAGGAGCAGAGTTTTTCTTCAATAAAAGAATTAGTCAAACAGATTTCTATGGAAAAAAATAAATATTATTGCTTATATACCTGAAGATATAATTCTTATTAATGGTTCACCAAAAGAATAGAAGAGATTTCTTTGATATTGAAATATCTCAGATAGATAAAGGAATATCTTGCTAATCTTAAAACTATGATAAGTTATTGAAAATTAGGAATAAATATCTAAAAAGAATAAGAGAAATAGTGAAGAATTTGCTATCTATGAGAAAAGAATTTGTAAAATATGCCTCTTATATTATTTTTACTAGAATTGAATATGTTAAAAAGTCTTTCAATAATATTAAACTTACAGTATAGAAAACTTTTTAATATAGAACAGGAACTAAATCTAAAATATGAAACAAGTTTAGATAAAACTGCAAAAGTAACTGTTGAGATGATAGCAAGAAAGCCTAAAAAGAGATTTTTACAAAAAGAAATATCAAGAGGATAGATATAAATTTTTCACTTGTAGGACCACATAAAGATGATTATAAATTTCTTTTTAAATGGTCATGAAGCTAAAAATTTCGACTTCACAAGGTGAAAAAAATCTATAATATTTTCTTTAAAAACTTTCAGAAATAGAAATAATAAAGAAAAATAGAAAAGAAAATCCAGTTGTTATTATTGATGATATAACATCATATTTTGATGAAGATAGAAGAAAATCAATAATAGATTTTTCAATAAAAAGAGATATACAAGTTTGATAAGTTCAACTGATAAACTTAATATAGAGGCTAAAAATTTCTATGTTGAAAAAGGAATTATAGAAGATGAAAGTAATATCAATAGGTGAGATAGCAAGCATTTAAAATTTCAAATGATGATAGAATAAAACTTATGATTTTAAAAAGAAAAATGGAAAGAATTATTTTTAGATTTATCTCAAAATGGTTCTATTATTGATTTTGAAAGAAAATATTATCTATGTAAAAAGGCTATAATTCTGTTGTAAAGCATTATATTTTTACAAATAAAATAAAATTAATAGAAAAATATTAGAAAATTTAAAATAAAAATTTGAGATAGAAGATATAAAGATAAAATAATTGGAGGATAAAATGAGCTATGAGGCACAGAATATAACAGTTCTGGAAGGATTGGAAGCTGTTAGGAAAAAGACCAGGAATGTATATAGGAACAACATCAGAAGAGGACTACACCACTTGGTATGGGAAATAGTAGATAACTCTGTTGATGAAGCTTTAGCTGAATATTGTGATAAGATGAAAGTAAAAATTCTTCCAGATAATATCATGAAGTTGTAGACAATGGAAGAGAATTCCAACAGATATACACCTAAATATGGAAAATCAGCATTGGAAATAGTTTTGACAGTTCTACATGCTGGTGGAAAATTTGAAAATGATAACTATAAAAGTTTCAGGAGGATTACATGGAGTTGGAGTTTCTGTTGTTAATACCCTTTCTGAATGGCTTGAAGTAGAAGTTAGAAAGAGCTGGAGTTGTACATTATCAAAAATATCATAGAGGAAAACCAGAAGAAGATGTTAAAAGTTATTGGTTCTTGTGATGAAAATGAACATGGTACAATAGTAAGATTTAAAGCAGATGGAGAAATCTTTGAAACATTGATATATAACTATTTCACTCTTTCAAATAGATTGAAAAGAATTAGCTTACTTAAATAAAGGGTTTAACTATAACTCTTTCAGATTTAAGAAAAGAGGAAAAGAAAGAAGAAAGTATATAAATTTGATGGTGGAATTTTTAGATTTCTTAAGTGAAATAGTAAGGATGATACAACTATTATAGAAAAACCATTTTTATGTTTCAACTGAACAAGATAATGTTGGAGTAGATGTAACATTTGCTTATACAACTTCACAAAAGTGAAGTGATTTATTCTTTTGTTAATAATATCAATACTCATGAAAGGTGGAACACATGTTCAAGGTTTTAGAACTGCACTTACAAAAGTTATAAATGATGTAGGAAAAAGCTGCAAGGTTTACTAAAGATAAAGATGGTAAAACTTATAGGGAAATGATATAAGAGAAGTGTTGTTGGAATAGTTATCTACAAAAATACCTCAACCTACAATTTGAAGGACAAACAAAAGCGTAAACTTGAGACTCAGTATCTGGAATAGTAAATACTATTGTTTCAAATAGTTTAAAAATATTCTTAGAAGATAATCTAATATAACAAAAATTATAATTGAAAAAGATATTAAATTCTAAAAAGCAAGAGAAGCTGCACAAAAAGCAAGAGACTTGTTTTTAAGAAAATCTGTTTTAGAAGTTGGGTTCTCTACTAGGAAAATTAGCAGACTGTACTTCTAAAAAGCAGAAGAATGTGAAATTTTTATAGTTGAAAGGGAGATTCAGCTGGAGGTTCTACAAAAACAAGGTAGAGATAGATATAATCAAGCTATATTACCACTTAGAGTAAAAATTATAAATGTTGAAAAAGCAGGATTTACATAAATCTTTGGAAAGTTCTGAAATAGAGGCTATGGTTACTGCATTTTGGAACAAGTATAGGGAGGAAACTTTTGATATATCTAAATTGAGATATGGAAAAATAATTCTTATGACAGATACTGATGTTGATGGTGCTCATATAAGAACAATGATTTTAACCTTCCTATATAGATATATGAAAGATTTAATAACTGGAAAGGAAATATCTATATTGCTTGTCCTCCACTATACAAAGTAGCATCAGGAAAACAAATAATTTATGCCTATAATGATTTTGGAATTAAAAGAATGTTTTAGGGACAAATGAATCAAGAAAATAAAAATATACTATTCAAAAGATATAAAGGGCTTGGAAATGAATCCAGAACAACTTTGGAAACAACAATGAACCCAGATGGAAGATTACTAAAAGTTTCAATAGATAATGCAAGAGAAGCTGATATGCTTTTTGATAAACTTATGGGAGATAAGGTTGAACCAAGAAGAGAATTCATAGAAGAACATGCAGAATATATAAAAATATAGATATATAATAAAATCCTTAGGAGGATAAAATAAATGTCAAATGTTGATAATAGATATATTGAAGAAGTTAAAAGAGATCTTACTTAGACTACTCTATGAGTGTTATAATAAGTAGAAGCTTTACCAGATGTAGAGATGGTTTAAAACCTGTTCATAGAAAGGAATCTATTTGCATATGAATGAAATGGGAATGACTAATGACAAACCATTTAAGAAATCTGCCAGAATCGTTGGGGAAGTTCTAGGGTAAGTATCACCCTCATGGAGATTCACAGTATATGGAACTATGGTAAGAATGGCACAAGATTTTCAACTATAGATATTTACTTGTTGAAGGGCATGGGAAACTTTGGTTCTATTGATGGGAGATTCAGCAGCAGCAATGAGATATACAGAAGCAAGAATGGAAAAGATAACTGCTGAATTGTTAGAAGATATAGATAAAGATACTATTGATTGGAGAAAAAACTTTGATGACTCCTTAGACGAACCAACAGTATTACCTGCTAAAGTTGCCTAAACTTTACTATTAAATGGAGCAATAGGAATAGCAGTTGGTATGGCAACTAATATACCTACCTCATAATTTAGGAGAATTAGTTGACGGTATACTAGCAATTATAGATAATAAAGATATAGAAATTTTAGAAACTTATGAACTATATCAAAGGACCAGATTTACCAACAGGGCTATAATAGATGGTAGAGCTGGGAATTATAGAAACCTATAAGACTGGTAGAGGAAAAATAAAAAGTAAAGAGGAAAAGTAGATATAGAAGAGCAAAAATGGAAAATCAAATATAATAGTAGTGAAATTCCATATCAATTAAATAAAGCTAATTTAATTGAAAAATTGCTAATTTCAGTTAAAGAAAAGAAAATAACTGAAATTTCAGATTTAAGAGATGAATCAAATAGAAGAATAGAATTCTAATTGAAGTAAAAAGGTGAAGAACCTGAATTAGTTTTTAAATAAACTTTATAAATATACTGATTTACAAACAACTTTTGGGAGTTATAATGCTTTCTTTGGTAAATAATGTACCAAGAGTCTTAAACTCTAAAGAGATGTTAAATGAATATATCAAACATAGATTTGATGTTATAACAAGAAGAACTGTATTTGATTTAGATAAGGCAGAAAAAGAGAGCTCATATTTTTAAAAGGTTATCAAATAGCTTTTTAGAAAATATTGATAGAATAATTGAACTTATCAGAGCATCTTCTGATGGGTACAGTTGCTAGAGAGCAATTAATTGAAAAATATGCACTTTACAGATATTCAAGCTAGATCAATACTTGATATGAAATTACAAAAGGTTGACAGGTTTGGAAAGAGAAAAATAGATACAGAATTTCAAAGAAATAGAAGCTTTAATAAAAGAATTAAGAGAAGTTCTTGAAGATAATAATAAAATATATGAAATTATGAAAAAAGAACTGTTAGAGCTTAAAAGAAAAATATAATGATAAAGAAGAACAACAATTGAAGAAGAAAAGAATGAAAATTCTTCAGAAGATTTAATAAAAGATGAAGAAATAATTATTACATATACTAATAAAGGCTATGTAAAGAGAATAGAAGCAAGTAAAGTATAAAGCACAAAGAAGAGGTGGAAGGGAGTTTCTGCACTTAAATACAATAGAAGATGATTTATGCAGAAAAATTATCTCTGCTTCAACTCTTGATACAATAATGGTTTTCACAGATAAAGGAAAGGTGTATAATATAAAGAGCCTGTGAAATTCCAGATTTATCTAAACAATCAAGAGGAAGATTACTAAGCAATATAATCAATCTTTCAGAGAGGTGAAAAGTTAGAATACCATAGTTATAAAAAGAATTTTTCTCAGAAAAAAAGTTGTATTTATAACTAAAAATGGTTTAATAAAGAAAAACTTCACTTGGAGAGTTTAAGAATATAAATAATTCAGGTTTAATTGCTATTAAGACAAAGAAGATGATGATATTATCTTTGTTGGACTTATAGAAGATGTCAATAAAGAAGAAATCTTAATAGCTACTCATGATGGATATTGTACAAGATTTTTAACTGATACAATAAGAGCTACTGGAAGAAGTACTAGGAGTAAAAGCTATAACTCTTAGAAAGGAGATGCTGTTGTTTCGACTATGCTTATAAAAATCCTGAAACAGATATATTAACTATAACTGAAAAATGGATATGGTAAAGAGAACAAGCCTTGATGAATATCCTCAATATAACAGAGGTGGAAAAGGGAGTTATAAATCTAAAAGCTAGTGAAAAAACTGGTAAGGTTGTATCAGTGTTAGAAGTTAATGAAGATGAAGAATTGATGTGTATTACTTCTAATGGAATAGTAATCAGAACTTCTATAGAGTGAAATTTCTCGTATTGGTAGAGCAACACAAGGTGTCAGAATAATGAAAGTTGCAGATGATGAAAAAGTTGCAGCTATTACAAAAATTAAAAAAAGAAGAAGAATTAGAAGATTAGATTGGAGAAAAATGAAAAAGATTCTGGTCTTATCAGATTCACATTCATACTTTGATAGGGGCTTTAAAAATTTTTGAAAAAGAAAAACCAGATATTGTTATAGGAGCTGGAGATGGAATTAAAAGATATAGATGAATTATCTTATGTTTCATCCAGAAGCAAAAATACTATATGGTAAAAGGAAATTGTGATTATTTTTGATAGAAATCATAATGAAGAAAAATCTTTTTGAAATAGATGGAGTAAAAATATTTTAACACATGGACATCTCTATGATGTAAAAAGAAGTCTAAGTTCTATAAAAAGAAATTGGAGAAAAATTAAATGTTTCTCTTGTTGTGTTTGGACATACTCACAAGCCATATATAGAAAAAAGTGGAAATATGACTTTATTTAATCCAGTTGCAACAGAGGATGGTAGATATGGTATTATTATTTTAGAAAATGGCAATATACACTTATTTCATAAGCAATTATAGAGTACAGATGGAGAAAAAGAGGAAAAAATGAAAAGAAGAGATTCTAAAAAGTTAAGGAAGAAATACAAAACTATATAAAAGAATCTAGTACTCTTCAAAAACTTGAAGAAATTAGAGTAAATTATATGGGGAAAAGGAATTTTTACAGAATTATCTAAGAAAATGAAAGACCTTTCAAAGCGAAGAAAGACCTAAGATTGGACAGATAATAAATGAAGTAAAAGAAAAAATAAATAGCCTACTAGATGAAAGAAACAGGGCATTTAAAAAGAAAAAAGAATTAAATGAAAAGCTAGAAAGTGAAATAATTGATATCAGTTTACCAGAACAAAAATATAACTGTGGTACTATACACACCTATCAATGAAACAATGGAACTTATGAAAAATATCTTTTGGAAAAATTAGGGTTTGATATTGTTGATGGACCAGAAATAGAAACTATTGAATATAATTTTGATGCTTTTAAATATACCAAAGACACATCCCATCAAGAGATTTAACTAGATACATTTTATTTGAATGATTCTATTGTTTTGAGAACTCAAACATCACCAGTTCAAATAAGATATATGCTTGAACATGGTACTCCATTTAGAATGATTTGTCCAGGAAAGTTTATAGACCAGACTATGATATATCACATACACCAATGTTTCATCAAATGGAAGGTTTGGTTGTTGGAAAAGATATATCATTTGCAGATTTAAAAGGAATCTTAACTCACTTTGTTAAAAAGAAGTTTTTGGAGATAGAAAAGTAAGATTTAGACCACATTTCTTCCCGTTTACAGAACCTAGTGCTGAAATGGATGTTGAATGTATGATCTGTCATGGTGATGGTTGTAGACTTTGTAAAGAAAGTGGTTGGATAGAAATAATGGGTTGTGGAATGGTAGACCCAGAAGTTTTTAAAAATATGTAGGACTTAATCCGGATGAAGTAAATGGTTTTCGCTTTTTGGAGTTGGAATAGAACGTGTAACTATGCTTAGACATGGTATTGGGGACTTGAGAGCATTTTTGAAAAATGATATGAGATTTTTAAAACAATTCAAGTAAGGAGAGAAAAATAAATGTTAATTTCATTAAATTGGCTAAAACAATATGTAGACATAAAAAGAAAGTATTGATGAAATAGCTAATGCACTTACTATGATAGGGGCAAGAAGTTGAAGCTATTGATATTCAAAGGGAAAGATTTAGATAATGTTGTAGTAGGGCAAAATAGTTGAGTTTGATAAACATCCAAACTCAGATAGATTAACTCTATTAAAAGTTAATGTAGGAGAAGGAGAAACACTACAAATAATATGTGGTGCAACTAATCATAAACTAAATGATAAGGTAGTAGTTGCTAAAATTGAGCAGTGTTACCAGGAAATTTTTAAGATAAAAAGAGTAAGATAAGAGATGTTGAATCTTATGGAATGCTATGTTCTGAGGCTGAATTAGGCTTTTGCAAAAGAAAGTGAAGGAATAATAATTCTTCCAGAAGATGCTCCAATAGGGACAGAATATAGGGAATATATGGGATTAAATGATGTAATATTTGAATTAGAAATTACACCAAATAGACCAGATTGTTTATCTCATATAGGTATAGCAAGAGAGATTGCGACTTACTATAATAGAAAAGTTAAATATCCTATGATACAAAATGACTGAAACTATTGAGTCATTGAATACTATGGTAAAAGTAGATATTGAAGATAAAAATAGATGTAAAAAGATATATGGGTAGAGTGATTAAGAATGTAAAAGTTAAAGAGTCACCAGCTTGGCTAAAAGTCAAGAATAAGAGCTATGGGACTTAATCCTATAAATAATATAGTTGATATAACAAACTTTGTTATGTTTGAATATAATCAACCTATGCACGCCTTTTTGATTTAGATAAATTAGAAGGAAATATAACAATAAGAGCTGCTAAGGAAAAATGAAGAAATTACTACTCTTGATGGAGTGGATAGAGTACTTAAAAATGGAGAACTTGTTATAGCTGATGATGAAAAAGCAATAGCAATAGTCAGTGTAATTGGTGGACAAAATACTCAAATAGATAATGAAACAAAAAAATATTTTTTTGTTGAAGTTGCATATTTTCACACCAGAAAATATTAGAAAAACTTCAAGAGAATTAGGGAATTTTACAGATTCGACTTACAGAAATGAAAGAGGAATGGATGTTGAAAAATCTTAATACTGTGATGTCAAGAGCAGTATCTTTAATAGCAGAAGTAGCAGGTGGGAGAGATCTTATCAGAAGTTATAGATAAATATGTTGAAAAACCTAAAAAGAGCTCGAAATAATCATTAAATTTAGAAAAAGTTAAATAAATTTATTGGAAAAATTAACTTATGATGAAGTTGGGAAAAATTTCTAACTCACTTAGATATTGAATTAAAACCACTAGGAGATGGAACTATGCTTTTTAATTCCTCCTAGCTATAGAGCAGACTTAACAAGACCAGCAGATATTTATGAAGAAGTTATTAGAATGTATGGTTTTGATAATATAGAAGCTAAAATACCTGTTATGAGCATAGAATCAGGAGAAGAAAATATAAACTTTAAAAATGTCAAGAATAGTTAGAGAAATTTTAAAGGAATTAGGTCTAAATGAGGTAATAAACTATAGTTTCATACCAAAATTTACAAAAGGAAATTATTTAATTTTGGAGATGAAGTTATAGAAATAAAAATCCTTTAAGTGAGGATATGGCTATAATGAGACCTACTTTACTATATAGCTTAGTAACTAATGTAAGAGACAATATAAATAGAAATCAAACTGATTTAAAAACTATTTGAAATAAGCAAAACATTTAGAAAATCTTGGGACAGAAAAAGATGGACTTGCTATTGAAGAATTGAAAAATAGCTATAGTTTTATCTGGTAGAGAAGAAAAATCTATGGAATCAAGCGAAATCAGACTATAATTTCTATGATTTAAAAAGGATATTTAGAATTTTTACTTTGAAAGATTAAATGTAACAAAAATATTCTTTAACTAGATTAAAAAGATAATAACTTTCATCCAGGAGCAAGTGCTGAAATAAAAAATAGGTGAAGATATCATAGGAGTATTTTGGAGAACTTCATCCTAATTTAGTAAATTATTTTGGTATAAAAAGAGAAAAAATTATTTTTGCTGAAATTAAACTTAACAAAATTATTAAAAATATATTAAAATAAAAGTAAATTATGAAAGTATCAGTAAATATCCAGAAGTATTAAGAGATTTAGCTATAACATTGAGATAGAGATATCTTAGTTGGGTGATATGATAAAAGAAATCAAAAAGAAAGTAGCTCTTATTGAAAAAATAGATATCTTTGATGTGTATTCTGGAGATAAGATTGATAAGGATAAAAAGTCTGTTGTAATGAGTATAGTATTAAGAGATAAGAATAGAACTCTTACAGATGAAGATATAGATAAAGCTATGAATACTATTCTTGAACTTTATTAAAAGATAGATATAATGGTGAAATAAGAAAAGTAAATTTTTAAATATTTTAGGAGGGAATAAAATGAAAGAAAATTATTAGCAAGTTTATTTTTATTAGGTTCAGTGTTAGCATTTGCAGCAGGTGAACAAAGAGTTCCTATTGAAAAAAATGGAGCTTAATCAACAAACTTCATTAGTGTATATTCAAGGACAACAAACTCCATTTACAGGTATAGTTGAAAAGAAATATGCTAATGGAAAGCTTGAAGCTACAATGGAATTTAAAGATGGGAAAATTAAATGGAAAAACATAGTTTACAATGAAAACTGGAAAAATGATATCAGAAGAAAATTATGTAAATGGAGCATTTAGAAGGTGTATCAAAATCTTTCTATGCTCAATGGTTCAGTTGAATTTGAAACTACTTTTAGAAACAATATAAAAGAAGGTGTTGAAAAACATTATTCTCCTTCTGGAAGAATTGAAACAGAAGTATTATTTAAAAATAATGTAGCAAATGGTGTTGCAAAAACAATATAATGCAAGATGGAAAATTAGAATATGAAACTATGATAGTTAATGGTAAAAGAGAAGGATTATCTAAAAATACTATCCAAGTGGAAAAATTATTAAGTGAAGTAACTTTAGAAATGATAAAGAAGAAGGAATAATGAAAGGCTTACTTTGAAAACTGGAAAAGCTACAATTAGAAATTCCTTATAAAAAATGGACAAGTAGATGGACTTGTAAAAAGATATGATGAAACATGGACAAGTAGTTGAACAAGCAACATTTAAAAATGGACAAGAAGTAAAAAGCTAAAATAAACTTTTTGTAAATAAAATATTTGAGGGGGTTATTTTTGTAATCCCCTATTTTATAGGTGACAAGATGAAAAGAAATACTATTAGGGAGTATTTTAGTACATCAACTTTATCTTTTTCAGCAGAAAAAGTTCAAGATGAACAAGTTTTAAAAAGTGCAAATACCGATATAGTATATGTTCAAGAGAAACTCCATATACTGAGTATAATTGAAATTAAGTTTTCAAATGGTAAAACTCAAAGCGTAATGGCATATAGTGGTGTAATGCATGGAAAAGGTGTACCCATTATCCAAGTGGAAAAGTATGGTCAAAGAGTATATGGTGTAGAAGATGGAATAAATATTATATATTATGAGAAATGGTAATATAGAATATGATGTAAATAATAATGGAAGAACAGTTTATGAAAAACATTATTTTTCATCAGGTAAAATTAGATTTTGAGAGCTACTTATAAAGATGAACAATTAGATAGGGGTAGTTAAAAATATGGAGAAAATGGACAAGTAATTCAACAAGGAACATTTATGGAGTACAAGTAAAATAAAAGAGGGGGCTGTTGCAAATTGATGATTTTTATCATCAGCTCTGTAACAGCTTTTTCTTTTTACAAAAATAGAAATCTTTTTTTAATTTTGATTTCTATTCTTATTTTTTTGGACGAATTTAATACAAGTCTACTTTTTTTATTTTTTTCTAAGCAGATTTTTAGTGAGTGCAATACTGTTCCTATTTTATTTTTTTGCTTAATTTAGAAATATATCTATTAAAATTATATGCTATACAAAAATAGTGCTATTTCTCTTTTAACACTATTTTTTTACCTCTAACTTTTTAATTTGCGCAGTTTCATATCTTCTTTTTATTACTGCAAAAAGCTCCTTCTACTTGAATACTTCTATTCATTCTTAGTTGCTTTTCCAAATTCACTTTCTATATTATCTTTTGATTCTTTTTGATAATTTTCTGAATTCATAATTATATCTGACTTTCTTTTCTGTTTCTGGGTTTTCTAAAATATATTGTTTTTTTATCTTTTCCATAATACAAAAATTCTAGTTCTAATCCATCTTTCCTAAATAGTCTATTTTTCTTCTTCATTATATTCTAAATTTTCCACTCTATTTAAATCTTTCTTATATTTTTCTAGTTTTTTTGATTTTTTTCATAATATATTGGTTTTTATGTAAGATACATAATTATTAATTTTTAAATATTCATAATTAGAAAAGACTTTCATAGCCAGCATCTGCTACAACATTTTTTTAACTTCAATATTTTGAGATTTTATTTTTTTCAAGAAATGGAATTAAAGTTTTTGTATCAGAAGGATTATGAAAAATATCATAAGAAACTATATATTCACTAATTACTCCCAATTTGAAGATTATATCCTGGTTTTAATTGACCATTGCGCATGTAATCTTCTTTCATTCTCATAAAAGTTGCTTCTTTATCAGTTTTTGAAAAAGCTATTTCTTTCTCCTAAAAATTTCTAAATAGTTAGTATATTTATTTAGTCTTTCAGCATAGGATTGTGCTTTTTCAAGAAATAGTTGTTCCTTACTTTTTCTTTTTGCCTCTACCAAAAACTTTATGAATTTTAAGTTCTTCTAAAAAAGAAAGAATATCAAAAATATTGTCTAATTCTTTATTAAAAATATTTATTAAATTCATCAATTAGTTGTAGGATATTTTCTTCAAGTCTTTCTTTATATTTTTAAAGTAGATTTCTTCCAAACAAAGCTATATTTATTAGCATAAGCTTCAATTTTTGTTCCATCAATGTAAATAGTTTCTGTGGTGATTTCACTTAATTTTTAATAGTTTTTCCACAAATTGACAAAACAATTCATAGATGATATTACTAGCTTTTTGAAAGAAAGCGCGAAATAGTTGAATAATTAGGAATATTAGCCGAATTCAGTAAGAATTTGGTTCTTTGACTATCTTTACAAAGAAATTCAATATCCCTTGTAGAATATTTTGCCTTGTGAGTAAGCATAAATGATTACAGCAAACATATTGACAGGATGCACCTTAGTTTTTGTTAGGAAAAAAACTTGCAATAAATTAGAAAAAAATCCATTTCCTCCAGAATGGCGCTAAGCAGCCCTAACAGGGTCATCATTATCAATATCTTGATTAATGTAAAAAAAGTTTAGGTTGAAAAAAATTTAAAAATATCTGTTATTATTAATTGCTTTTTATCATAAGTATATTATATTAAATTTTTGAGGAAAAATTTCTAAAAAAATTTATGTAATATACTTTTTAAATTAAAAATGACACTAAATTACAAAAATTGTTTTCTAGTGTCATTTTTTTCTTTTTGGGACTTAATTATTTAATTTGCAACAGCCCTTCTTTTTATTTAAATTAGAATGTATATTTAAAATCCTACTGTTCCACGATATCCTTTATGTTTAGGATTTGATTTAAAAGATCTTTCATATCTTTAAATCTGAGTATACATAAGCACTATTTGTTATAGGAAGTTTGAACTCCCTAGACCAATTTCTCCCCAAGTTGAAGAATATTTTTCTTCTACTTTATCTAGAACCAATATTTGCTTCTGTTGTATTACTGAAAATCATGCCAAACATTAGCAATAGAATAGAAAGATTATCTTATATGTAGTTCTGATCCTGACTCTAGCACGAAGAGCTGAGTCATTTCCATAATGAACTTCACGTACATCATCATTTAAAATCTTTTAAATTTAAATATTGATATACTAATTGTAGCTTGTGGTTCAATTGTCCAATTAGCTTCCTAAACTATAAGATTTCCACTCTTTCAACTGAGAATCCTAAAAGCATTTCCCTCTTTGTTTAGTAGACACTCCATCTCTTGAATTATATTTATTTATTTAATAAAAGATAATTGTCCTGCTAAATCTAAATAGAAACCATTATTATAGTATTTTTAGTTGTTGTAAGACCCTAAACTAAAATCTTTAGTCTTTTAACTTTACCTGTATATTTGTCAGCAACTACTGACTACCATTTTTCAGCTCTATATCTATCATCAAAATCTGTACTTTAGCTGTATTTGTAAAATAGAAACCTGTATATCTCTTTCCATCTTTCACAATTTTTATGTTAAAATCATATCCTGCTTGTACTCCATATATATCTGTTTCATAGTTAAATCTTTCTTTTCCTTCATCTTTTGAATGTTTTACCAATTATACGAGCTCCAAGCTTGTCCTCATCTATTTGACATCTAAAGGGCATTTTTCTCCTCTACGTTCATGTAAAGTTGATAAGACTAGTAAAACCTGAATTCATATTTACTTTTAGCTGTATTTATATATCCAGCCACTGATGAATTAAGTATAGTTCTAGCCTTTTCGAACTAATCGTATAATTTTTACTTGTTCCATCATCATAAGGGTTAGTTCCATCTAGTGCATTTAATGTCCAGAAAGAAATACTCTTTTGACCATTACTGTTTAGTTTACTTGTAAGTTGAACTTCTCCAGCTACCTGTTGTTTGAGCTGTTCCTACGAAAAGTTCCAGCAGCTGCTTTATCTAGCAACTACTAACAGGTACAGTATTTACTGCTTGAGCTACCTTTTTAATATTTCCTTCTATTATATTTTACTCTTCCATCAAGAGCTACTGGGAACAATTTCTGTAACTCCTGTTGCATTCCCTAATTTAGAAGAACCTCCTTGCTAAAATTTTTCAATATGTCTGATTTTGAGTTTGCACCATTAGCATCACCTGGAGCATTCCATAATGTATTCATTTTTAATTTTTAGCTCCATTTTTACCTTCATAATTACCATAGATTTCAACTTCATCATTATATGAAGTATTTAGCCATAGTTATTACTCCATTGTCATTAACAAGTTTTTCCATCATCAGTTTTTAGAACCAAAAACTTTTAACTTCATAATAATTAATTCCACTAGTATGTGGATGACTTTCATCTGACAGATTAAGAGTTCCTCCATTTTTAAAGTTAAATTAGAAGAATAAGTACTTCCACTGTTTTGCAGGTACTGACCAAACAGCATTATTTGTAATATTAGTTGTTATTTCACCACTAGAACCTCTTGTGATTGTTCCACTTGCCTTTGCTCCATCACTTATATTTAAAGTTACATCAGCCTTTCCTTTAACTGAAAGTAAATTATTTTTCTCTGCTGCTTTTGCTATGACTTCAGGACCTGATAAATTGAAAAGTTGCATTTTTAACTACCATCTTCAACAACGATTAAAGGAGCAGAATAAGAGCAGTAGCTGAAGTTGTAATTTTAGCATTCTTTAAACTTATAGTTAAATCTCTTCCAGGTTTAGTATTTTCTCCATCAGCATTTAAAGCTTGAGAAATTCCTGCAAATCTAATAGCAGTTCCTCCTGATTTTATTTCAGTTGAACTGTTTTCAAAATCTGCTTTAAATAAGCTTCCATGACCATGTAAATTTAATGTTGCAACATCAGGTGCTTCTGTAGTATCTAAAACCATCTTTCCTTTAGATTCTAAAGTTGCTCCTTGTCCTGTTGTTGCAGCTTCATAATCTGGATAACCTAAAAACAATAGCCCTCCATAATAGTCATTATCTGCTTTTTGACTTTATTTTTGATATTTGAATTATTTAAAGTCATTTTTGCTGCACTATCACCTGCAACAATGATTCCTACTGAAGTATGATATGAGGCCTTATTTGTCTTATCATCTATTTCTATATTCAAATTTCCTGTTGATGTAAAAGCTTGATGTTTTGATTTTTTTCTCCATACTGCCAAAGTCCAACCAGTGTATTTTTGCTCACCACCAGCTGGTATCACAACTTGGTTATTTTCTATTTTTTTATATTTATATCTTTGACATTCATTACAGTATTACTAGGATTTCCTACTAAATTCTCATCATTTGTTCCAAAAATCAAGTCCTATTACATCATTCCCTTCAGTTGTAGAATTTGTAATTAAATTTATATCTATATTTTTCTCCAAAGTACTTAGCACCATCATACATTACCATTCCTCTAGGAGCATTATTACCATCAGCTGCTCCTGCTTCAACTTTTATTTTAACATTTTTTTAGCATTTATGGTAGGTGCTCCATTATTTTTTTCCAAAAGCTCCTAAACCAACTGCATTTCCATATACACCTGGTGAATATGAGATTGGTATATTGCTCGTTAAATTAATATTTAAATCAGAAGCGATATCTAATGTAGAATTTCCTCCTACTCTTATATAGTTTCCACCATTAGTCAAATTTTCTGTAAAAATTAAAAACTGGAAGACTTACATTGACATTATTATAGTCATATCTAATACCAGGATATTCCTCAGGTGCTCCTACTGACCCAGCATTTATATTAGCCACATACTAGCAGAAAGGCAAATAGCCCAAAAAAACTTTTTTTGAATTTTTCATAAAAATACCTCCGTAAAAAAATATATTGTATAAAATTTTGTTACTAATAATTGATTATTTTTTTAAAAATCTAGAAAATAGTACCACTGGACAATGATCTGATCCTTCTGTTTGAGCATGAATTTCTGCATCTACTAGATATTTTTTTCAAGAGCCTTAGACACAACAAAATAATCTATTCTCCACCCTGTATTATTTTTTCTTGCATTTGCTCTATATGACCACCAAGAGTAAGCATGCTCTAAGTCTGGATAAAAATATCTAAAAGTATCGATGAAAACCACTTTCTAAAAAGTTCAGTAAACTTACCTCTTTCTTCATCAGTAAACCCTGCATTTCTTCTATTAGTCTTTGGATTTTTCAAAGTCTATTTCTTTATGAGCAACATTTAAGTCTCCACAAACAACCACAGGTTTCTTCTTTTCTAAATTTTTTTAGGTACTTTTCTGAATTCATCTTCCCATACCATTCTGTAATCAAGTCTTAAAAGTTCATCTTTAGAGTTAGGAGTGTAAACTGTTATCATATAGAATTTTTCAAATTCAAGAGTAATAACTCTTCCTTCTTTGTCATGTTCTTCTATACCTAGACCATAACTAACTGATAAAGGTTCTTCCTTAGTAAAAATTGCAGTTCCTGAATAACCTTTTTTTCAGCATAGTTCCAATATTGATGATAACCTTTTAATTCTAAATCTAATTGTCCTGCACTTAATTTTGTTTCTTGTAAACAGAATATATCAGCATTTTGTTCATTAAAATAATCTAAAAAAACCTTTCTTTATAGCTGCTCTAATTCCATTTACATTCCAAGATATTAATTTCATATTTATTTTTTTTCCTTTCTTCTGTTAAATATACAACTGCTAAAAACATAGCCTAACTTTCCTAGTCCTGTTATTTGTCCAACACAGGCAGGTGAAGTCATACAAACTTTTCTAAATTCTTCTCTAGCATGAATATTTGAGATATGCACTTCCACAGTGGGAATACTAACTGCCTTTATTGCATCATGTATAGCAACTGATGTGTGAGTATAGCCCCCTGCATTCAAAAACAATACCATCATATTTTTTTCTGTATAAGCCTTATGTATAAAATTAACTATTTCACCTTCATGATTAGTTTGTAAAAATGTAAAAGTCAATATCTTTCTCCTTATAGTTTGGATAAGTTTCAATATACTTACATAAATCTTCATAAGTGAAAAGTGCCATAGATATTTTTCTCTTATACCTAACATATTTAAGTTAGGTCCATTAATTACCATTATTTTCATAAAAACTCTTTAACCCTCTTTTATTATTTTTTTAATTATTTTTTTTCTCTAAGTTGATTTGATAAGACAATATCATACAGAATTTCATCTGTCTTTAAGGCTTGTTCTATCAACATTTCCATTCCATTTATAGTTTTTAAACCATTTTCTCTTGCTATTTTTTTAAAAAATTTTGTCTCTAAAGGATTGTATATTAAGTCTATAGCTATTTTGAATTTTTTTAAAATTTGTTCATCTACAATATTATCTTTAATATTAGGATACATTCCAACAGGAGTTGTATTTATTATTATATCGCCTTCTATATTTTTCTGGAAATTCTATTTCACTCAATTTATCTTTTCTAAAAATAGAAAGTTATATCTTCTGCTTCCATATCCTTTAAAAACTTTATACACACTGGCACTAGCTCCACCTCTACCGATAATTGCTATCTTTTTCTCACTTGGTTCTATTTGATTACTAATAAGTGTCTCTTTAAAACCGTAATAATCTGTGTTATCGCCATAAAATTTATTATCTTTTATATAGAGAAGATTTATAGCACCTATTGCTTTTAGCTTCATCACTGATGAAATCTAGTTTATCTAAAAAAATACCTTCTTGTAAGGAACAGTTATATTTACTCCTTCAATAGAATTTTTCAAGCATATAGCTTTTTAAAACTTATCTATTTCAGTTTCTTCAACTTCATATAGCTTGTATTCAGCCTCTACTCCAAATTTCTTTCAAAAAAAGACCTTGTGTAGAAGTGGTGATAGAGAATGTGAAAAGCTTTTTACCTAAAAGTCCAAATTTTCTCATTCACTTTGAACCTCCTTACTTATATCCATTAAATTATGTAAAAAAACTTTCTGTATATTTTTTTCATTATCAGACATAGCTTCTGTTGCCTCTGATATTATTTGTTTTTCTCTTTCAGGATCAAAAATACTCATCTTATATTTTTTTTCTTCAATATACCAATTTGCTTTTGAAACTTCTAATCTTTCTTTAAACAAAACTAAAAGCTTTTCATCAATTTCATCAATTTTTTTCCCTCATTAGCTCTAGCTCTGTCATTATTCACCTCCACCATTATTTCTTCCAAACGGTTAAGTAAAGCTTTTTCAGATACTTGAAGTATTACTTTTCCTTTTTTTCACTATAAGTTATTATTACTCCCTTTTTAAGTCATAGGTATTTAGTTTTTCTTCCCATTTCATCATAATAAGTCCAAATGTCAACCATTTCTCCATTCACAACCTTACCTGAACTTATTATAACTCCTTTTTCATCATAAGTTTTGACAATTGCTTCTTCATCTTGAGATAAAGTATTAAATATTGCTTCAGACTTTTAATTTACCATTTTTCATGGTAATATTGCCATATACCAGACTTTTTATTATTCACATAATATTCTTTTTGATTTTAACTTTTCCATTCTTATGGTAAGTTTTTACAGGGACCATTTAAAAACTTGTGTTTTTGCTACATTAAGTTTTGAAGTATCGAATATTTTTTTTATTTTTACTATTAGCTGCAAGAAGATTAAATGCTAAAAAGTAAAAATTAATAAAAAAAGATATTTTTTTATTTTTCATATAAATTCCTCTCATCTAATTATTTTTAATTTTTTTATTATATTTTATCATTTTTTTTATAATTGTAACTAAAAAAATATGTTATAATATAAATTATCAATTTTTTTAGAGGTAAAAATGAAAAAGGAAATTAGATTTTTAACAATAGAGCTACTGATCAAGTAGCTATCCACAATAAGATTAATGAAATAAACAAAGAAAAAGAAAAAGAAAGAAAAAGAAAAAAATAAAAAAGAAGAAATAATATTATTGCTTTTTTTGTGATTTTAGTATTGATAGGAACTTTGAATTTTTATAAGTTCAATATCTAGATTTGACAATGCTAAAGTTTTGGAGAAAGGTATTAAACAATTAACTATTTTATTTGCCTCTTTTATAATTTTCTTTTATTATGAGAACAAAAAAATTGCTGATTTTTGATAAAAATATAAGAGGAAAAAGGTTTCAGAACTCTTTTCCTCATTATTAGTCTTTTTATCTTTGGTTTTATTGCCTATTGGCCCAGTAGTATATTTCCAACAATAAATGGTGGTAAAGGCTGGATTAGATTAGGAGGATTGAGTATACAAGTTCCAGAACTTTTTAAAGTTCCTTTTGTTATTACTATATCTACTATATTTGCAAGAGGTAAGGATACTAAAGAGAAGATTCCATATATTGTAAATTTTTGTTCGGTCTTCTTATATACTTCTATTTTTGCTTTTAGTTATTTCTTTTGCATTGCACGATATGGGAACAGCTATACACTACATTATGATAGCAGCTTTTATGATATTTTTTTATCAGATATTTCAAATAAATTTCTTTACTTTTATTATTTCTTTTCTTATTCTTTTGGGTAGTTCAGTGTTCTATTATACACTAAAATTCTCAAGTGGTTATAAACAACATAGACTTAAAGTATATTTAGAAGGAATACTACACAATAACTATGACATAGGTGATGCTTATCAAATCTATCAATCACTTATTGCTTTTTGGAACAGGTGGAATATTCGGAAAAAGGTATAGGAAATGGAGTTCAAAAAGTATAACTACATTCCAGAAGTTGAAACAGATTTTGCCATAGCAAACTTAGCTGAAGAAACAGGTTTTATTGGAATGATTGCAGTTTTTATTTTTCATTCTTTAGTTTATTTGTTTTGATAATGAGTGTTGCTGCTAAGTCAAAAAAACTTTCTTCCACAAGTACTTAGTTTCAGGGATTGCTGGCTATATTATAACTCAGGTTATTATAAATATAGGAGTCGCTATAGGTTTTACTTCCAGTCTTTGGTATACCCTTACCATTTATAAGTGCTGGAGGTTCTTCAATACTTGCACTATCTCTTTCTATGGGATATATTATATATATTAATAATTATCACACTGCCGATTAAACTTTACAAACAAAGGTGCTAGTGTTATAATTTTCAACAGAGGTGTAAAAAAATGGAAATGAAAGATATAATAGCAAAGGTCAATTACTATGCTAAATTAAGTAAGGAAAAGAAAACTTACTGAAGAAGAAATAAAAGATAGAGAAATATATAGAAGAATGTATTTAGATCAGTTTAAAGCACAGGTTAAAAAAACATTTAGATAGTATAGAAATCGTTGATGAAAAAGATTTTTAAAAAAACTAGGGGGATTTATTATGATGATTACTGTAAAAGATATTTTTAGACACGGTGAAGATTACCTAAACAAAGAAATAGAGCTTTTTTTGGTTGGGTAAGAAAAATTAGAGACCAAAAAGAAATTTGGTTTTATTGAATTAAATGATGGTTCTTTTTTTAAAGGGGTTCAAATAGTTTTTTTGAAGAAGGACTTGAAAATTTTGATGAAATTTCAAGACTTTCAATAGCTTCTACTATTAAAGTAAAAGGAACTCTTGTTAAATCAGAAGGTAGTGGACAAGATTTAGAAGTTAAAAGCTAAGGAAATTGAAATATTCCAAAAAGCTGACTTTAGAATATCCATTACAAAAATAAAAGACATACTTTTGAATATTTAAGAACTAAGGCACATTTAAGAGCAAGAACAAATACTTTCTCAGCAGTGTTCAGAGTTAGATCTGTACTTGCTTATGCATTACATAAATTTTTCCAAGAAAATAACTTTGCTTATGTACATGCTCCAATCATAACAGGTTCTGATGCTGAAGGTGCTGGAGAAATGTTTAGAATTACAACTCTTGACTTAAACAAAGTACCTAAGAAGGAAAAATGGTGAAGTTGATTTCTCTAAAGACTTCTTTGGTAAATCTACTAATCTAACAGTTAGCGGTCAATTAAACCTTGAAACTTTCTGTGCTGCTTTTAGAAATGTCTATACTTTTGGTCCAACATTCAGAGCTGAATATTCAAATACAGCAAGACATGCTTCTGAATTCTGGATGGTAGAGCCTGAAATTGCTTTTGGAGATATATTTGCATTAATGGAACTTGCAGAAGCAATGGTTAAATATATCATTAAATATGTTATGGATAACTGTCCTGAAGAAATGGAATTCTTTAACTCATTTATTGAAAAAGGACTATTTGATAAATTAAATAATGTACTTAACAATGATTTTTGGTAGAGTTACTTATACAGAAGCAATAGAAATTTTAGAAAAATCTGGAAAGAAATTTGAATTTCCTGTTAAATGGGGAATAGATTTACAAAGTGAACATGAAAGATATTTAGCAGAAGAATACTTCAAAAACCAGTATTTGTAACTGATTATCCTAAAAGATATTAAGGCTTTCTATATGAAACTTAATGAAGATAACAAAACTGTTAGAGCTATGGACTTGCTTGCACCAGGAATTGGAGAAATTATTGGTGGTTCTCAAAGAGAAGATAGTTATGAGCTTCTTTCAAAGAGAATGAAGGAACTTGGACTTAATGAAGAAGATTATGAATTTTATTTAGATTTAAGAAGATTTGGAAGTTTCCCTCACTCTGGATATGGATTAGGGTTTTCGAAAGAATGATGATGTATCTAACTGGTATGCAAAAATATCAGAGACGTAATACCATTCCCAAGAACTCCAAATAATGCAGAATTTTTAATAAGGATAAAAATGAAAAAGAAAAATAAAAGAAGTTATTGTTGTTGAAGGAAAAGATGATATTTCAGCAGTTAAGAATGCTGTTGATGCAGAAGTTTTTCAAGTTAATGGTCATGCTGTTAGAAAAAAATAAAAGTATAGAAATATTAAAAGCTTGCCTATGAAAAATAAGGGGCTTATAATTTTAACAGACCCTGATTATGCAGGTGAAGAGATAAGAAAATACTTATGCAAACATTTTCCCAATGCAAAAAAATGCCTATATTTCTCGTATAAGTGGTACAAAAGATGGAGATGTTGGAGTTGAAAAATGCTTCTCCAGAGGATATTATCACTGCACTTGAAAAAAAGCAAGATTTTGTTTAGATAATTCAGAGAATATTTTTTTAATTTAGATTTAATGATAGATTATAACTTGATTGGAAAAAGATAATTCAGCTGATTTAAGAGCTTTACTTGGTGCAGAACTAGGTATTGGCTATTCAAATGGAAAAAACAATTCATGGCTAAACTAAATAGATATGGAATAAGTCTTGAAGAGTTTAAGAAAGCTTACAATAAAAATTATTAAATAATCTTTTTAGTAACATATGTTACTGAAAAATTTTTACAAAAATATATATTATCATACAAAAAGCAATATAAATTTAAATAATTCGGAGGTTTAAATATGAAAAATATTATTAGCTTTATTTGTTATGTGTTCTGCTCTTTTCTTTCTCAGCAAAGGTTATTAAGGCAACTGACATTGAAATCAAAGGAAATGTTGTATATGAGGCTGGACAAAAGTACTGCTTATACTGGAGTTTATTGAAACTTATAATGAAAAAAATGTTTTAGAAGCTAGAACTGAATTTAAAAAAATGGTATACAAGATGGTAGTTCAAAAATATATTTTCCAAAATGGAAAATTATCTAGTGAAGCTACTTTCCAAAATGGAAAAACAAGTTGGTCCTCAAAAAGGATTACTATGAAAAATGGGAAACTAAAAAAATAGAAACTACTTATAAAAATGGGCAACAAACTGGACCGGCTAAGGCTTATGATGAAAAATGGAAAAATTAGTTACTGAATTCAATTTAGTAAATGGTAAGGCTGAAGGATTAGTAAAAACTTACTATCCTAGTGGTAAAACTTCGTACAGAAGAAAAACTATAAAAAATGATGAGAGAAATGGTCTTGCTAAAGCCTATGATGAGAATGGTAACTTAGTTCAACAAGCAACTTTCCAAAATGGTAAACAAGTAAAAATAAATTATTATGAATAAGCATCACTTAGTTAGCTAGGTGATGTTTTTTTATTGGTAATATATGTTATTGAATATAAATTATATGATATAATATAGCTACATTATAAATTAAATAATTTGGAGGTAAAAATTTATGAAAAAAATATTATTAGCTTTATTTGTTATGTGTTCTGTACTTTCATTCTCAGCAAAGGTAATTAAATCAAGCAATATAGAAGTTAAAGGAAATGTTGTATATGAAGCTGGACAAAATGCTCCTTATACAGGAGTTTTTAGAAAACTATGATGAAAAAAAGGTGTGCTAGATGCTAGAGCTGAATTTAAAAATGGTGTTATGGATGGATATTCAAAATTATATTATCCAAGTGGTAAATTATCTAGTGAAGCTACTTTTAAAAAATGGAGTACAAGTTGGAATTCAAAAAGATTACTATGAAGATGGTAAAATAAAAATGGAACTTAACTATAAAAATGGTAAACCAGAAGGACTTGGAAGAAGCTATTATCCAAATGGTAAAAGTATTTATAGAAGAAAACTATAAAAATGGAGAAAGAGATGGAGTTGCTAAAGCTTATGATGAAAATGGTAAATTAATGCAACAAGCTACTTTCAAAAATGGACAACAAGTTAAATAAGTTATTTTAAAAATAAAAAGTCAGGATTTCAATGTTCCTGACTTTTATTTTTAATATTTATTTTTTTAGTTCTATGATTAATGTATAATTCATCTTGAACAGGTGGATTTTCTTTAACTACTTTTTGCATCAGGAAGATCATCAGCCTTTATCTCTTCTGTTTATTTTTGTTTTTTTGATAGTCTTTATCTAAATTCTTAGCATCAACTTTTCTTTGTTTTGTATAAGCATCTTCTTGATATCTTTCAGACTTAGCATTCTCATCACTTCTATAATTATTATCTAAGAAAATAGATAGAGTTTCTTTTGCTCCATTAGTTCTTATAACTAATTTTAACTCAACTGGATATTTTAGAGGTTTAATTCTAACTCCACTTTGAGCATATAAAACAGGATCTACATAGTAGAAATCCTCTGTTCTATGAATAACAAAAGTTCTTCTTTGTAATTCAGTTAAAACTGTATTTTCATCATTTAGAGCTGGGTACACAATGGCATCATGTCTTATTATTCTTGAACCACCCTAAAGTTGATTCCTTCCAAATAATAGCTATATCTAAATTACTCATGTTTTGTATATCTACAAAAAAATTCCACTTAAATCAGAACGACTTAATTCAATCTTCATTCCTTTATATTCTCTTGCATATATCTTTTGACCTTTTTACATCTACATTTGATGCAAAACATCCAGTAAAAAAATATAGCTAAAAAGCATAAAAAGCAAGAATTCTAATCCCTTTTTTTCATTATTTTTTTCTCCTCATTTTTTTAAAAATATAATTATTTAATAACTATTCCAATATATAGCATAACAACATTATAAAAATAAATATTTTTTTATAGTATTCAATAGATAATTATAAAAATGTTTGAAAGGTAAATACTCTAAGATATTTACCCTTTTCAAACTTTAAATTATTAAACTTAAAAATTATCTCCAGTTGAATCTATATGATGCTCCAATAGAGTACATAGTTTCTGTACGGCTTCCTGGAGTCATAGCAACTTTTGCGTTTATTCTTGTGTTTTCAGTAGGAGCTGTTTGAACCCCAACTGCAACTGCATGAGTACCTCTATATCCTCCAACTGTTGTTGCAACTGTTGCTTGATTGATTCCAATATCCATAAATTCTAGTCCTGCCATTGCTGTTGCTCTGCAAAGTCCTTTTATTTACTCTATCTCCTAATTTATCAACCTTATTGTTAACTTGAGCAACTGCATCTCCTGTTGCATTAACAACATTGCTTACTGTTTTATTCAATTGATCTACGTTAACAGCATCTGTTCCATCTTTACCAGTTGCAACATTTTTTTAATAACATTTCCACCGTTATCTAAACCTTTATCACTTAGGGCTTACTGTATCTCCACTAGGGTGATGTTATAGTTACTCCATTTCCATTTACCACTGTTGAATTTCCTGAAGCATTTTTTTAACTGTTACAGATTCAAGTCCATCTAAATCTTTTAGCAAGTCTTACTTTTAAGTTGTTAGAACCATCTGATACAACTCCTATATTGTCTTTAGTACTTAGTTTATTTGTATCTGTGATTCCACCTACTACATTAACTTGTTGATTTAATTTTTTTGTTGATAACTGCTCCAGTATCTCCACCATATTTCATACCATCATCTAATGTTGCTACTTGATGAGGAGTTCCAGATTTATCAGTGTATTGGATTCTATCCATAGTTGTTAGCCTGGTGTTCCAATGCTGTTCTGAAACCTGGTGCTCCTTGAACTGTAGAAATTGTTGCTGATGATCCATCTTTTCCATTTAATCCAATAGATCCATCTTTTTCCATTGATAGATACTCCATCTTTTCCAGTTAGCATCTTTTACAGTTATTACTCCATCTTTACCTGGCATTCCTACTGCTACTGTATTAGTATTTACTGTATTAGCTGTTATTGTTTCAGATTTTACATTCTTATCCATCTTAACAACTAATTTTCCACCATTTTCAACTACTTTTAATGTTTTCTCCACTATATTCACTATCAGCCTTATTTCCTTCTCCAACAATTTCAAGAGTATCTCCTAATTGTTTTGTTTACTGTCGCTCCCGTATTTCCTTTTGAAGTTTAGACCTTTATTTATAGTGTTGTTAACATTAGTAACCTTATTATCAACATCTTTTCAATTGAGAAACATTTACTGCATCTGTTGGATTTACACCTGCTGCAACATTTTTAATAACTTTGTCTCCTGCACTAATACCATTTTTGTTACAGATATATCTTTAGCTCCTGGAGTTGATGAACTTATTGTTATTCCATCTGAGTTAACAACAGTTTTATCCCCAGCTGCATTTGTATATTCAGTACTTCCTGCAGTTATCTTAGTCTTTGTCTCCTTGCTGCATTAGTAAATTCTGCTGAATTTAAACCTGTTAGATCCTTAGCTAAACTATATTCATAAGTTTGTTTTCCTGTTGTAGGGATCTATAGTTTGTTTTACTTTTTAAGTTATCTCCAGCTTTAAATGATACTTCTTGACCATTCTTTACTACAGTTGGAGTTGCTGTTCCAGTTACATTTCCACCTGCAGTAGCCTTCCATCCTGTATTATTTATAGCATTTACAACATCTGTTGCTGTTGCAAGTCCTGGAGTTGACCCTGGAGTTACTTGAGCTTTTTCCATCTGTTGTTGGTGCTATTGCTTGTGTTACAGTATCATATTTTACTTTACCTTGTGTATCAACAGTTGCTTTTAGTAAAGTTACCATCTTGGAAGTTTAGTCCATCTGATAATTTTACAGTTTGAGCATTTGCTCCATTAGCTGCATATTTTTAGAGTAATGTTGTTTCCTATAGTTGCAGTATTAACTTTTACTGTTACCTTATCATTGTTAGCCTCAGTAATAATACCATTATCTCCAACTATGTGGAATTTAATTCCACCATTCTTATTCAATTGTTGTGTATTTGTAGATGTTGCTCCATCTCCACCTAAAGCTTATAGTATTAGAAGCTAGTTTATATAATTGAGAACCATTTATTGCATCTTTTTGATGTTGGTGTAATATCTCCATCTGCTACATTAGTAATCTTCTTATCACCAGCGCTGATTCCATCTTTTGTGATAGAAATATTTTTAGCTCCTGGTGTTGCTGGAGTTACTGTCAAACCATCTCCATTTACTACAGTTTTATTTCCACTTGTTGGGTTAACAAATTCTGCTGATTCTAAAGCTTTTTAATTGTTTATTTAAACTATAAGTATAGTTATGATTTCCAGCTGCATCTACTACTTGATTAACTATCATGTTATTTCCAGCTATGTATGAAACTGTTGAACCATTCTTAACTAATTGTGCACTTGGTGTTGTTCCTGTTGCAATTTCACCTGTTCCTACTGTTGCTATATTAGCTTTCCATCCTAGATTATTTACAACATTTGCTATATCTTTTGCTGTTGTTAATCCATCTGTTGTTGGTACTGTTGCTTTTCCATCTGTAACTGTGATTCCTTGTGTTACAGTGTCATACTTAACCTCACCGTTTGCTCCTACACTTGCTGTTGTAAATTTACCATTTTTGAAATCTAGTCCATCAGATAATTTTACATCTTTTGCTGTTGCAGCATCTGAATTAGATTTATACTTCAATTTAATGTTTGCACCTATTGTTGAAGTATCTACTCCTACAGTTACTTTATCTCCAGTTGCTTTTGTTACAATTCCATTTTCTCCAACTATATTAAACTTGATTCCTCCTGTTTTATCTAGTTGTTGTGTTGCTGTAACTGAAGCATTATCTCCACCTAATTGGATAGTATTTGTTCCTAATTTAGTTAATTGAGATACATTTACTGCATCTGTTGGATTTACTCCTGGTGCTACATTTTTGATAACTTTATTTCCAGCACTGATTCCATCTTTATCTATTACAACATCATTTGTTCCTGCTGTTGCTCCTGGGATTGTTATCTTCTTAGTAGTTACTGAGTCTAGCCCTACTAAGTCTTTTATTTAACTTGTAAGTATATTCTTGTTTTCCAGCTGATAAATCTTGTTTTACTGTTATATTATCTCCAGCTTTGAATACTACTTCATCACCCTGATTTTACCAATGTTGATGTTGGTGTTCCATCTACATTTCCACCTGCATTTGCCTTCCATCCTAGATTATTTACAACATTGGCTATATCTTTTGCTGTTGTTAATCCATCTGTTGCTGGTACTGTTGCTTTTTCCATCTGTAACTGTGATTCCTTGTGTTACAGTGTCATATTTTACTTTTCCAGCTGTGTCTACACTTGCCTTAGTAAATTTTACCATCTTGGAAGTTTAATCCATCTGCTAATGTTACTTCTTTCTTAGTTGCAGCTCCATTTGCTGTGTAGCTTAATTTAGTATTTGCTCCTATTGTTGAAGTATCAACTTTTACAGTTACTGTTCCATTTTTAGCTTCTGTTGTAATTCCATTTGCCCCAACTATGTCAAACTTGATTCCTCCTGTTTTATCTAGTTGTTGTGTTGCTGTAACTGTTGAATTATCTCCACCTAATTGGATAGTATTTGTACCTAACTTAGTTAATTGAGATACATTTACTGCATCTGTTGGATTTACTCCTGGCGCTACATTTTTGATAACCTTTATTTCCAGCACTGATTCCATCTTTAGTTACTGATATTGGTGCTGTTGCTGGAGTTGCTGGAACTACTGTTAAGCTCATCTCCATTTATTACTGTCTTATCTCCTGCAGCTGTTTTTAAATTCAGCTGATGTCAAGTCTTTTAATTGTTTATTTAACTTGTAAGTATATTCTTGTTTTCCAGCTGATAAATCTTGTTTTACTGTTATGTTATCTCCAGCTTTGAATACTACTTCATCCCCTGATTTTACTAATGTTGATGTTGGTGTTCCATCTACATTTCCACCTGCATTTGCCTTCCATCCTAGATTATTTACAACATTTGCTATATCTTTTGCTGTTGTTAATCCATCTGTTGCTGGTACTGTTGCTTTTCCATCTGTAACTGTGATTCCTTGTGTTACAGTGTCATATTTTTACTTTTTCCAGCTGTATCAACACTTGCCTTAGTAAATTTTCCATCTTGGAAGTTTAGTCCATCTGCTAATGTTACTTCTTTCTTAGGCGCAGCTCCATTTGCTGTGTAACTTATCTTAGAATTTGCTCCTATTGTTGCGCTATCTACTTTTACAGTTACTGTTCCATTTTTAGCTTCTGTTGTTATTCCATTTGCCCCAACTATGTCAAACTTGATGCCTCCTGTTTTATCTAGTTGTTGTGTTGCTGTAACTGTTGAATTATCTCCACCTAATTGGATAGTATTTGTTCCCAATTTAGTTAATTGAGATACATTTACTGCATCTGTTGGATTTACTCCTGGCGCTACATTTTTGATGACTTTATTTCCAGCACTGATTCCATCTTTAGTTACTGATATTGGTGCTGTTGCTGGAGTTACTGGATTTATTGTTAAGCCATCTCCATTTATTACTGTCTTATCTCCTGCAGCTGTTTTTAAATTCAGCTGATGTCAAGTCTTTTAATTGTTTATTTAACTTGTAAGTGTACTCTTGTTTTCCAGCTGATAAATCTTGTTTTACTGTTATGTTATCTCCAGCTTTGAATACTACTTCATCCCCTGATTTTACTAATGTTGATGTTGGTGTTCCATCTACATTTCCACCTGCATTTGCCTTCCATCCTAGATTATTTACAACATTTGCTATATCTTTTTGCTGTTGTTAATCCATCTGTTGTTGGTACTGTTGCTTTTCCATCTGTAACTGTGATTCCTTGTGTTACAGTGTCATATTTTTACTTTTTCCAGCTGTGTCTACACTTGCCTTAGTAAATTTACCATCTTGGAAGTTTAGTCCATCTGCTAATGTTACTTCTTTCTTAGGTGCAGCTCCATTGGCTGTGTAGCTTAACTTAGAATTTGATCCTATTGTTGCGCTATCTACTTTTACAGTTACTGTTCCATTTTTTTAGCTTCTGTTGTTATTCCATTTGCCCCAACTATGTCAAACTTGATGCCTCCTGTTTTATCTAGTTGTTGTGTTGCTGTAACTGTTGAATTATCTCCACCCTAATTGGATAGTATTTGTTCTAACTTTAGTTAATTGAGATACATTTACTGCATCTGTTGGATTTACTCCTGGCGCTACATTTTTGATAACCTTATTTCCAGCACTGATTCCATCTTTAGTTACTGATATTGGTGCTGTTGCTGGAGTTACTGGATTTATTGTTAAGCCATCTCCATTTATTACTGTCTTATCTCCTGCAGCTGTTTTAAATTCAGCTGATGTCAAGTCTTTTAATTGTTTATTTAACTTGTAAGTGTACTCTTGTTTTCCAGCTGATAAATCTTGTTTTTACTGTTATATTATCTCCAGCTTTGAATACTACTTCATCACCTGATTTTACTAATGTTGATGTTGGTGTTCCATCTACATTTCCACCTGCATTTGCTTTCCATCCTAGATTATTTACAACATTTGCTATATCTTTTGCTGTTGTTAATCCATCTGTTGTTGGTACTGTTGCTTTTCCATCTGTAACTGTGATTCCTTGTGTTACAGTGTCATATTTTACTTTTTCCAGCTGTATCAACACTTGCCTTAGTAAATTTTCCATCTTGGAAGTTTAGTCCATCTGCTAATGTTACCTCTTGCTTAGGTGTAGCTCCATTTGCTGTGTATTTCAACTTAGAATTTGATCCTATTGTTGCGCTATCTACTTTTACAGTTACTGTTCCATTTTTAGCTTCTGTTGTTATTCCATTTGCCCCAACTATGTCAAACTTGATGCCTCCTGTTTTATCTAGTTGTTGTGTTGCTGTAACTGTTGAATTATCTCCACCTAATTGGATAGTATTTGTTCCCAATTTAGTTAATTGAGATACATTTACTGCATCTGTTGGATTTACTCCTGGCGCTACATTTTTGATGACTTTATTTCCAGCACTGATTCCATCTTTAGTTACTGATATTGGTGCTGTTGCTGGAGTTACTGGATTTATTGTTAAGCCATCTCCATTTATTACTGTCTTATCTCCTGCAGCTGTTTTTAAATTCAGCTGATGTCAAGTCTTTTAATTGTTTATTTAACTTGTAAGTGTACTCTTGTTTTTCCAGCTGATAAATCTTGTTTTACTGTTATGTTATCTCCAGCTTTGAATACTACTTCATCCCCTGATTTTTACTAATGTTGATGTTGGTGTTCCATCTACATTTCCACCTGCATTTGCCTTCCATCCTAGATTATTTACAACATTTGCTATATCTTTTGCTGTTGTTAATCCATCTGTTGTTGGTACTGTTGCTTTTCCATCTGTAACTGTGATTCCTTGTGTTACAGTGTCATATTTTTACTTTTTCCAGCTGTGTCTACACTTGCCTTAGTAAATTTACCATCTTGGAAGTTTAGTCCATCTGCTAATGTTACTTCTTTCTTAGGTGCAGCTCCATTGGCTGTGTAGCTTAACTTAGAATTTGATCCTATTGTTGCGCTATCTACTTTTTACAGTTACTGTTCCATTTTTTTAGCTTCTGTTGTTATTCCATTTGCCCCAACTATGTCAAACTTGATGCCTCCTGTTTTATCTAGTTGTTGTGTTGCTGTAACTGTTGAATTATCTCCACCTAATTGGATAGTATTTGTTCCTAACTTAGTTAATTGAGATACATTTACTGCATCTGTTGGATTTACTCCTGGCGCTACATTTTTTTGATAACTTTATTTCCAGCACTGATTCCATCTTTAGTTACTGATATTGGTGCTGTTGCTGGAGTTACTGGATTTATTGTTAAGCCATCTCCATTTATTACTGTCTTATCTCCTGCAGCTGTTTTAAATTCAGCTGATGTCAAGTCTTTTAATTGTTTATTTAACTTGTAAGTGTACTCTTGTTTTCCAGCTGATAAATCTTGTTTTACTGTTATATTATCTCCAGCTTTGAATACTACTTCATCACCTGATTTTACTAATGTTGATGTTGGTGTTCCATCTACATTTCCACCTGCATTTGCTTTCCATCCTAGATTATTTACAACATTTGCTATATCTTTTTGCTGTTGTTAATCCATCTGTTGTTGGTACTGTTGCTTTTTCCATCTGTAACTGTGATTCCTTGTGTTACAGTGTCATATTTTACTTTTCCAGCTGTATCAACACTTGCCTTAGTAAATTTTTCCATCTTGGAAGTTTAGTCCATCTGCTAATGTTACCTCTTGCTTAGGTGTAGCTCCATTTGCTGTGTATTTCAACTTAGAATTTGATCCTATTGTTGCGCTATCTACTTTTTACAGTTACTGTTCCATTTTTTTAGCTTCTGTTGTAATTCCATTTTGCCCCAACTATGTCAAACTTGATGCCTCCTGTTTTATCTAGTTGTTGTGTTGCTGTAACTGTTGAATTATCTCCACCTAATTGGATAGTATTTGTTCCCAATTTAGTTAATTGAGATACATTTACTGCATCTGTTGGATTTACTCCTGGCGCTACATTTTTTTGATGACTTTATTTCCAGCACTGATTCCATCTTTTAGTTACTGATATTGGTGCTGTTGCTGGAGTTACTGGATTTATTGTTAAGCTCATCTCCATTTATTACTGTCTTATCTCCTGCAGCTGTTTTAAATTCAGCTGATGTCAAGTCTTTTAATTGTTTATTTAACTTGTAAGTGTACTCTTGTTTTCCAGCTGATAAATCTTGTTTTACTGTTATATTATCTCCAGCTTTGAATACTACTTCATCACCTGATTTTACTAATGTTGATGTTGGTGTTCCATCTACATTTCCACCTGCATTTGCCTTCCATCCTAGATTATTTACAACATTTGCTATATCTTTTGCTGTTGTTAATCCATCTGTTGTTGGTACTGTTGCTTTTCCATCTGTAACTGTGATTCCTTGTGTTACAGTGTCATATTTTACTTTTCCAGCTGTATCAACACTTGCCTTAGTAAATTTTCCATCTTGGAAGTTTAGTCCATCTGCTAATGTTACCTCTTGCTTAGGTGCAGCTCCATTTGCTGTGTAACTTTATCTTAGTAGCTTGTGATATCTTAGATGTATCCGCTGATATTGTAAATTCTTTTCCACTTTGTGTTATCTTTACTCCAGCTCCATCTTTAAATACTACTTCATCTCCACCTTTTACTGTTTCGGCTGGATTACTATTAGCTTTTACTTTCCAAGCTGCTGTATCTTTTATTACATCTTTTCCTGCATTTGTTATATTAGATAAATTCTTATCCGCTTTATTATTTATGTTATCTTTTACTGCTTGCGCTAATCCTACTTTTACTTGGTCTCCACTTGCTACTGTTACTATTTCATCTGTTGTTCCTACAACATTGAATTTTAGTCCACCAGATTTTGATAATTTTTGTCCAGTAGTTGATGATGCATTATCTCCACCTAATTTGATTTCATTGTCTCCAATTTTATCTAGTTGGCTCTTGTTTACTGCATCTGTTGGATTTACTCCTGGCGCTACATTTTTGATAACCTTATTTCCAGCACTGATTCCATCTTTATTTATTACAACATCATTTGTTCCTGGTGTTGCTCCTGGGATTGTAATAGTTTTAGTTGTTACTGAATCTAGTCCTGTTAAATCTTTATTTAAACTATATGTATATTTGTGATCTCCAGATGTTACATCTTGTTTTACTGTTAGAGTTATCTCCAGCTACATAAGTTACTGTTGATCCATTTTTTACTAGTTGCGCACTTGGTGTTCCAGTTTTTGCTCCTGTTCCTGTTGCATCTGCATTTGCTTTCCATCCTGCATTATTTATTGCATTTGCAACATCATTTGCTGTCACTAGATTATTTGTTGCTGGTGTATTTACTTTTCCATCTGTTGATGTTAATGATGTTGTTTTTACATCATATTTTACTGCTCCATTGGCTCCTACTGTTGCAGTTGTTAATGTTCCATCTTGGAAGTTTAATCCATCTGCTAATGAAACTTCTTTCTTAGGTGTAGCTCCATTGGCTGTGTAACTTATCTTAGTAGCTTGTGATATCTTAGATGTATCCGCTGATATTGTAAATTCTTTTTCCACTTTGTGTTATCTTTACTCCAGCTCCATCTTTTAAATACTACTTCATCTCCACCTTTTACTGTTTCTGCTGGATTACTATTAGCTTTTACTTTCCAAGCTGCTGTATCTTTTATTACATCTTTTCCTGCATTTGTTATATTAGATAAATTCTTATCCGCTTTTATTATTTATGTTATCTTTTATTGCTTGCGCTAATCCTACTTTTTACTTGGTCTCCACTTGCTACTGTTACTATTTCATCTGTTGTTCCTACAACATTGAATTTTAGTCCACCAGATTTTGATAATTTTTGTCCAGTAGTTGATGATGCATTATCTCCACCTAATTTGATTTCATTGTCTCCAATTTTATCTAGTTGACTCTTGTTTACTGCATCTGTTGGATTTACTCCTGGCGCTACATTTTTGATAACCTTATTTCAGCACTGATTCCATCTTTATTTATTACAACATCATTTGTTCCTGGTGTTGCTCCTGGAACTGTAATAGTTTTTAGTTGTTACTGAATCTAGTCCTGTTAAATCTTTATTTAAACTATATGTATATTTGTGATCTCCAGATGTTACATCTTGTTTTACTGTTAAGTTATCTCCAGCTACGTAAGTTACTGTTGACCCATTTTTTTACTAGTTGCGCACTTGGTGTTCCAGTTTTTGCTCCTGTTCCTGTTGCATCTGCATTTGCTTTCCATCCTGCATTATTTATTGCATTTGCCACATCATTTGCTGTCACTAGATTATTTGTCGCTGGTGTATTTACTTTTCCATCTGTTGATGTTAATGATGTTGTTTTTACATCATATTTTACTACTCCATTTGCTCCTACTGTTGCAGTTGTTAATGTTCCATCTTGGAAGTTTAGTCCATCTGCTAATGAAACCTCTTGTCTTAGGTGTAGTTCCATTCGCTGTGTAACTTATCTTAGTAGCTTGTGATATCTTAGATGTATCTGCTGATATTGTAAATTCTTTTTCCACTTTGTGTTATCTTTACTCCAGCTCCATCTTTAAATACTACTTCATCTCCACCTTTTTACTGTTTCGGCTGTATTACTATTAGCTTTTACTTTCCAAGCTGCTGTATCTTTTATTACATCTTTTCCTGCATTTGTTATATTAGATAAATTCTTATCCGCTTTATTATTTATGTTATCTTTTACTGCTTGCGCTAAGCCTACTTTTTACTTGGTCTCCACTTGCTACTGTTACTATTTCATCTGTTGTTCCTACAACATTGAATTTTTAATCCACCAGATTTTTGATAGTTTTTGTCCAGTAGTTGATGATGCATTATCTCCACCTAATTTGATTTCATTGTCTCCACTTTTATCTAGTTGACTCTTGTTTACTGCATCTGTTGGATTTACTCCTGGCGCTACATTTTTTTGATAACCTTATTTCCAGCACTGATTCCATCTTTTATTTATTACAACATCATTTGTTCCTGGTGTTGCTCCTGGAACTGTAATAGTTTTTAGTTGTTACTGAATCTAGTCCTGTTAAATCTTTATTTAAACTATATGTATATTTGTGATCTCCAGATGTTACATCTTGTTTTACTGTTAGTTATCTCCAGCTACGTAAGTTACTGTTGACCCATTTTTTTACTAGTTGTGCACTTGGTGTTCCAGTTTTTGCTCCTGTTCCTGTTGCATCTGCATTTGCTTTCCATCCTGCATTATTTATTGCATTTGCCACATCATTTGCTGTCACTAGATTATTTGTTGCTGGTGTATTTACTTTTTCCATCTGTTGATGTTAATGATGTTGTTTTTACATCATATTTTACTGCTCCATTTGCTCCTACTGTTGCAGTTGTTAATGTTCCATCTTGAAGTTTAGTCCATCTCATAATGAAACCTCTTTCTTAGGTGTAGCTCCATTGCTGTGTAACTTATCTTAGTAGCTTGTGATATCTTAGATGTATCCGCTGATATTGTAAATTCTTTTTCCACTTTGTGTTATCTTTACTCCAGCTCCATCTTTAAATACTACTTCATCTCCACCTTTTACTGTTTCGGCTGTATTACTATTAGCTTTTACTTTCCAAGCTGCTGTATCTTTTTATTACATCTTTTTCCTGCATTTGTTATATTAGATAAATTCTTATCCGCTTTATTATTTATGTTATCTTTTATTGCTTGCGCTAAGCCTACTTTTTACTTGGTCTCCACTTGCTACTGTTACTATTTCATCTGTTGTTCCTATAACATTGAATTTTTAATCCACCAGATTTTTGATAATTTTTGTCCAGTAGTTGATGATGCATTATCTCCACCTAATTTGATTTCATTGTCTCCAATTTTATCTAGTTGGCTCTTGTTTACTGCATCTGTTGGATTTACTCCTGGCGCTACATTTTTTTGATAACTTTATTTCCAGCACTGATTCCATCTTTATTTATTACAACATCATTTGTTCCTGGTGTTGCTCCTGGGATTGTAATAGTTTTAGTTGTTACTGAATCTAGTCCTGTTAAATCTTTTATTTAAACTATATGTATATTTGTGATCTCCAGATGTTACATCTTGTTTTACTGTTAAGTTATCTCCAGCTACATAAGTTACTGTTGATCCATTTTTTTACTAGTTGCGACTTGGTGTTCCAGTTTTTGCTCCTGTTCCTGTTGCATCTGCATTTGCTTTCCATCCTGCATTATTTATTGCATTTGCCACATCATTTGCTGTCACTAGATTATTTGTTGCTGGTGTATTTACTTTTCCATCTGTTGATGTTAATGATGTTGTTTTTTTACATCATATTTTACTACTCCATTTGCTCCTACTGTTGCAGTTGTTAATGTTCCATCTTGGAAGTTTAGTCCATCTCATAATGAAACTTCTTTTCTTAGGTGTAGCTCCATTGGCTGTGTAACTTAACTTACTATTTCCAGCTGATATTTTTAGTAGTATCCACAGATACAATTACTTTTTCCATTTTTTTAGCTTCTGTAGTAATTCCGTTTGCTCCAACTATATCAAACTTGATTCCTCCAGCATTATCTAACTGTTGTGTACCCGTTGTTCCTTTATCTCCACCCTAATTGGATAGTGTTTGAAGCTAGGTATATAGTTGAGAACCATTTATTGCATCTGTTGATGTCTTATTAATAGCTCCTGGCGCTACATTTGTTATTGTTTTTATTTCCTGCATTGATTCCATCTTTTAGTTACAGAAATTGGTGCTGCTCCTGGAGCTACTGGAGTTATTGTTAAGCCATTTCCATTTATTACTGTCTTATCTCCAGCTGCTGTTTTAAATTCAGCTGATGTTAATCCTGTTAATTCTTTTTGCAAGTTTTATATTTATTTTTTTCCAGTACCATCTACCATAGTACCAATATTATTGTTAGATAATTTTGTAGGATCTGTAGTATCTGCTCCTCCAACTATTTCTAATTTTTGTCCTAATTCTTTAGATACTACAGTGCTTAGTTCATCAAACGGATCATAGTCATCTCCACTGAATTTTAATGGCAATACTGCTTTATTTAGTTTTTGTTTTGTTACAGTATCTAATTGAACTGTTACATCTGTTCCTGATGCTGATGTTTCTAACCCATCGCCACTTTTTATATTAAATTGAAGTCCTCCAGCCTTAGATAAATTTTGTGTTCCTGTCGTTCCTTTATCTCCACCTAATTTTATTGTGTTATCTCCAATTTTTTGATCTAATTGGTTTTTATTAACCGCATCAGTCCCATTTACTCCTGGTGCTACATTTGTTATTTTGTTGTTACCAGCGTTAATACCATTATTATCTATTACAGTATCTTTTCCACCTGTTCCTGGCACTGTTAATTTTTTTAGTTGTTACTGAATCTAGTCCTGTTAAATCTTTATTTAAACTATATTCGTAAGTTTGCTTACCATTAGTTGTATCTATAGTTTGTTTAACTTGTAAGTTAGAACCTGCTGAATAAACTACAGTATTTCCTGGTTTAACTGATGTCAATGTAGATGAACCAATTTTGTTTCCACCTGCATCAGCTTTTCCATCCTTCTCCAAGTTTTTTTAGCAACTGCATATAGTTGAGAACCATTGATTCCATCTGTACTTGTAGCTGAGATTTCTCCTGGTGCTATATGTTTTAATTGACGTTCTTTACCTTCTCTACCAAAAGAAACCATGCTTCCTTCTAAAACATTATCTGCTCCAGCAAAACCACTATAGTTCATAGTAGTTCCATCTGCAAGTGTTACATCTGCATCTTTTACTTGTCTTCCTTGGATTCCAAAAGTTGTAGAACCTCCACCTATTGCTACAGCATTAGATTGAGGTGTTTGAGCTCCTGTACCTATAGCAACTGAGTTTGTTCCTGTAGCTTCAGCCATAGTACCTATAGCTAGAGCTATATCTCCTGATTGAGCTTTTACTCCAAGAGCTACTGCTCCTTGTCCTGATTTTGTACCACTATATTTGTCATAAGTTCTACCGTCTGTTCCTGTTCCGCCTGCTAAAATAGCCCCTCTTCCTGTAAGTTTGCTAAATATATTATTTATAGTCGCTGTTTGATTTGATGATCCTCCTATTGGATTACCATTTTTATCAAATTTAGCTTCACTATAACTAGAGTTTATTTTTGAAACATTAACTAGATCATCTCCACCTATTGCTATTGATGAATCTCCTGTTGCTTCAGTATCAGAACCTATTGATATCGATTGGTCTCCTCTAGCCCAAGCTCCTTGACCTGGACTATTCCCACTACCTATTGCTATTGATTGAGAAAGTACTGTAGTTCTTGCAACATCTCCTACTTTTGTATTAGACCCTAAATTAATAGTACTCATAAGATTAGGTCCTGCACTGTCTTTACCTGCATTTTGCCCTATAGATATTACTCCTGTTGCATTTCCTAATTTTGTAGGTGTCCCTACTGAAGATCCATCTCCTATTAAAACAGCTTTTGTTCCTGTCCCTGAGTTAGTATTTGTTCCTATTACAACACTATTAGCATTAGCAATTGCTCCTTCTCCTATTCCTATAGAAGTTGGAGACTTAGACTTTGCATTTTTCCCTACTGCTATTCCTCCAGCGTTACTGTCTGCTCCTAGACCAACAGATACACTAGCATCTTTTCCACTTATAGAATCTTTCCCTATTGCTATTCCGTTTTCACTTACTGCATTAACTCCCCATAGCTATAGAAGCTTCTTCTTTAGCTTGAGCATCTGATCCCATTGCTAACGCTTGTTTCCCTATTGCTTTTTGTATTAACTCCCCATAGCTATAGAAGCTTCTCCACTAGCTTGTGTTTTTAGTTAAATTTCCTGCTCCATCTTTTTGTTGCAGATGACGAATAAAAGGTCATTACCATAAAGACCTCCAATTGCTATAGCTTGAGTTCCAGTCGCTGTTGCTCCTCCCCCTACTGCTACACTTCCTCCAGCACTAGTTGCTCCACCTCTTGCTCCAGTACCTATTGCTACTGAATCAGCTGTAGTTGCAGAAGCTTGTCTACCCATACTTATTCCTCTAGCTCCACTAGAGTTAGCACCTAGACCTATAGCTGTTGCTGTTGCTCCTTCAGCTCTAGAGAAAGTTCCCTAAAGCTAATCCACCTTGTTTTGCAAACTGCACTATTACCTAAACTTGTACCAAACATATTTGATTCTGCTTTTATATCCTATTGCAATACCTTGTCCATTATATCTGTCTGGACTGAATATATTATTTCCTGTAGCTTCTGTTTTACTATATTGTAAATTATCAGGGTTTTTGTATACGATCATAGTTAAGATACCCATCTTGGCTATCTCCTACTACATACGATCCTGAAAGCTGCTTCATACTTATTTGTTACTTTTTGCTTCTCTACCTATAGCTATACCTGATGTAACTGTAGAAGAAGTGTCTCCTATAGCTACCCCAGCTTGTGTTGCTGTAGCATTTTTACCAATAGCTACTCCTGAACCTGAAGATATTACTGTTTGTAATAAAGTTCCAGCTTTATCTTTTGTAGTATCCTGGAAGTACATTAGCTCCATCTCCTAAAGATACTCCACTTTCAACCTTTGTTGAAGCATTAGGTCCTATAGCAATAGCATTATTTGCTGTTGCTCCATCGTTTAATTTGTTTCCTGCATCATTTGATTTTATAGAAACATATTTAAATTTACTGATATCATCACCTAATTTTTAGCTACTGCAAATAATTGAGAACCATTGATTCCATCTGTACTTGTAGCTGAAACTTCTCCAGGTGCTATATTTTTAATTGACGTTCATTCCCAACTTTACCAAAAAGAAACCATACTTCCTTCTAAAACTCCACTTGCTCCAGCAAAATTAGTTAAAAGCCATAGTAGTTCCATCTGTAAGTGTAATATCTGCATCAGTTATTTGTCTACCTTGAAGACCGTAAGTTGTCGATCCTCCTCCTATTGATACTGCCCCTGATTGTGGAGTTTGAGCTCCCGTACCTATAGCAACAGAGTTAGTTCCTGTCGCTTCAGAGAATGTCCCTATAGCTAGTGCTATATCTCCTGATAGAGATTTTACTCCAAGAGCTACTCCTCCTTGTCCTGATTCAGTATTTCTCCACGCATCATATTTTAACCCATCTGTTCCTATTCCTTCATGAAGAATAGCTCCTCTTCCTGTAAGTCTACTAAATATATTGTTTTATACTAGCAGTATTATTTGAGTTTCCACCTATTTTATTTCCATTTTTATCAAACTTTGCGTCGCTATATGAAGAAGTTTTATTAGATACAGCCTTCAGATCATCTCCTCCTATCGCTATAGATGAATCCCCAGAAGCTGTAGTGTTCGCTCCTATAGCTATAGATTGATCTCCTTTTGCCCAAAGCTCCTTCATGTTCTTGTATTCCACTTCCTATTGCTATACCTTGTGAAGCTTGAGTCCCTTGTACTCCAACCTTTGTATTTGCTCCTATTGTAACATTTGCAAAAGAAGAACCAGTCGTAGTATTTTTAGCACCTGCTTTTATATCCTACCGCTATTCCAAAATGATTTGAAGAAGCTGAATCCCCTACACTGACACTTCCTTCAGCTTTAGCATTATTTCCTATTGCAACTCCTTTTTGATGTTACTGGTGGAATTCCTGCTGTTGCTGAGACTGCACGGGCATTAGCTCCTACAGCCACTGAATCATTATCTACTGTTGATCCTTGACCCAATGCTACAGAATTGATATTCCCACCATTTCCTGCTTTATTTCCAGGAGTTGCCCCATAAGCTGTTCCTCCACCAATAGCACCAGTAATTAAAAACTAACAACCGTCGAAGTTGTTATACTTATTTTCTTTTTTTAACCAAGATTTCAGAAATTTTTTTCATCTCTTTCCTTGTTATTCATATTCTCTCCTTTTATGTATAAAACTAATGTATTTTTTTCAGATTATGTTTTTCCCACTATCCATTTTTTTATTACAACTGTTATTTTTATTTTTTTATTCACTTATAATATACTAATTTTGTTGACATTAATTTTATCATACCTTTTTAATGTTTTTTTCAAGCTTTTTACATGTTTTTTTCATTACTTTTTTTAAAAATTTTAGTGTTATTTTATTCTTAAATATCTCATTTACAAAAATTTTTGTAGTAAGTTATATTTTTTTAAATTATTGTTCGATATGTTTTTATTTCATATTATTTCTATTTTTTTATTTTTGTTCTTTTTAATTTTCTTTAGTTCTGTCTACTAATATCACTTTTTATAGATGTTTTTCTTATAAATTCATCATTTTTATATACTAAAAATCTTTATTTGACAGTATTTTTTTAGAGTGCTAAGATTTAGTAAAAATTAATTGGAGAATTTTTATGAAAAAATATTATTAATTCTATTATCACTTTCTGCAGTATTATTCTCGGCTTGTGGTGAAGTAAAATATGAATTTAAAAAATGGAATTATGTATGCTGATGGAAAAAAAGCTACTGGAACTTTTGAATTTAAAGTAGGGAGTGACAACAAGGGTAAAGGAACATTTGTAAATGGTATTCCTGATGGAATATTTGAAAGATATTATTCCAATGGAAACCTTATGGCAAAAAGATATTATTTCAAATGGAAAACGAAATTTTAGTAGATGTTGGAACAACTTTAAAAACCCTTAGATGATGGTTCATTTGAAATTTTAAAAGATAATAAGCTTGTAGGAAAGATAGCTAATAATGGGATAGAAACATATTTTTTTACTCAACTGGAGAAAAAAATTAATGATATATGATCCTATAGCCAGAGATACTGAAATTTTTCTTTAAAAAATGGAAATACTTTTTATAAAAAGAAATAATGAAACTATAAATATTTCTATAAAGATGGTAAGATATTTTTTTGAAGCTTATAGAGGTCAATGGAGATTTTTGATAGAGAAGGAAAAGAAATGGTAACTAATTCAGATAACATTACAGATATTAAAAATAGATTAATTTAAGGGAGAAGTTTTATGAAAAAATTTTATTAGTACTTTTATTATTACTTTTTATTGCCTATTTCTATTTCTACTAAAAGAAAAATATGAATTCAAAGATGGAATTTTATACAGTGATGGTAAAAAAAGTTACAGGAACATTTGAGCTTATATCAAGAAAAAAATAAAGCAAAAGGAAAGCTTTTGTAAATGGTTTACCTGATGGAATATTTGAGAGATATTATCCTGATGGAAGTATTATGTTAAAGAATACTTTTTGTAGCAGGTATAAGAATGACAGAGGAAACATATTACAAAGGTGGTAAATTATTTATAAAGTTCTCTAAAAAAAGATGATAGTTTGAAAGTTTTCTATGAAGATGGTAATTTAGTTTTGAGTCGTAGCATTAAAACAGGTATTTATATAATTTACCATGAAAAATGGAAAGCCACTAATGGTTTCTAATGGTAATATATCAACTTTATATAATGAAAATAATGAAATTCTATTTAAATTGAATAGTGATGAATCACTAGATAGTCAAGGAGACTTAAAAGAATTAAAAGATGGTTCATATCAACTTGTAAAAAAATAATAAAGTTATTGCTACACTTGATGCTAGTGGTATGATAGTAACCTTCCTATATTCAACAGGGGAACCATTAATGAGAGTCAATGATAACAATGGATTATTACAAATTTTCTTTAAAAAATGGAAATGTTTTTTTTGAAGCAAATGGTAATAACTTCAGAATAAATTATAAAGATGGAAAACCATTATATAAAAACAGATAAAATTACAGAGATTTTTCTTTAATAAAGATGGAGAAGAAATCCCCAATGATCTTGAAAAAAAGTTATTGGAATAAGGAAAGTCAAATAAACTACTTCAACTTTTTAAAAAGTAGGAGCTTTTAAATTATTACTAGTTTTTGAGAATATTACTGATATTTAAAAAAATTGATTAGTTTATTTTTTTTAATAATATGGTATAATTATATGGATTTTTTTATTAGAAATTTATTAAAAAAATTTTTAGATATACGATACAATTTAATTAAAAAAATGGAGGGTTTTTATGAAAAAAATATTGTCAACACTATTGCTAATTTTTTTGCAATGCTATTATCTGCTTGTGGTGGAGTAAAATATGAGTTCAAAGATGGACTTATGTATGGAGATGGAAAAGAAGCTACTGGAACATTTGAATTTAAATCAGGAAAAAATAAGGTAAAAGGAAATTTCGTAAATGGTTCACCTGATGGAATCTTTGAAAAATATTATTCTGATGGAAATATTATGTTAAAAAGATGCTTATGTAGGTGGAGTAAATGTGGCTGAGGAATTATACTATAAAGGTGGGCAATTAATGGGAGCTTTCTCAGAAGCTGAATCTTTAAGACTTTTCTATGAAAATGGAAGCATAGTTATGAGTGTTAATCCTCAAACAGGAGAAACTGTAGTCTATCATGAAAAATGGGGTTCCTTTAATGGCTATTCTTGGTGGTTCAGCTGTTATATTTAATGAAAACAATGAAATGCTATTTAGAATAGATAATGAACAAGCAGTAGATTTAGGTGCTACTCTAACTCAATTAGAAGATGGTTCTTATCAACTTGTAAAAGATGATAAAGTTATAGCTAAAATAGATGCTAATGGTGAGGTAGGAACATACTTATACTCAACAGGGAGCCATTAATGAGATTTAATAGTGCTAACGGATTATCAGAAATTTTCTTTAAAGATGGAACTGTTTTTATTTGAATCAGATGGTAATAACTTTACTTTTAAACTATAAAAAAATGGAAAAGCCTCTATATGAAGCTAAAGGAGATAGTTGGAAATTCTTTTAGCACTGATGGTGAAGAAATCATTAGTAACTTTGAAGTAATTACAGATATTAAAAAAATTAGATTAAAAATTAAATAAGGGGGTTAAAAAGTTGAAAAGCTTTTTAATCCTTTTTATACTTAGGAGGATTTATGAAAAAAATTTTATTAATACTTTTATTATTATTTTTAATACCTTTATCTGCTTTGTGGAGAGTAAAATATGAATTCAAAGATGGAGTTATGTATGAGGATGGAAAAGAAGCCACTGGAACTTTTGAAGTAACAGTTAATGGTTTTAAATCTAAAGGGAAAATTTATTAATGGTCTAGCTAATGAAATAGAAGTATATTATTCTGATGGAAGCATTTTTGAGAAAAAGATATTTATGTAAATGGAGAGTTTTTAGGTTTCCAAGTATACTACAGAAATGGAAAATTAATGAGCACTTATTTAAAAGATAAAAAGAATGGATATTTTCTATGATGATGGTCAACTTCTTATGAGATCTGATAAGGAAAAAAAGGTGAAATTATAATCTACTTTGAAAAATGGAAATCCTTTTATTGGTTATTGTTGGAACTACTACTTCAACTTTATATAATGAAAAATAATGAAGTTTTATCTAGAATGGAAAAATGGAATTCGCTTAGACGATGATATAACTTTTTAAAAAAATTTAGAAGACGGTTCATTTGAACTTATTAAAAATAATAAAAGTTATAGGTAAAATAAGTGCTGATGGAACTCCAACTTATTTCTATTCAACTGGAGAAATATTAATGAAATTGGACAATTCTATATACAAAAACTCTCTTTAAAAAATGGGAATACTTTTTTTGAAAAGAGATGGAAATATTAGCAGATTTTACTATAAAGATGGAAAAATTACTATATGAATCTAAAGGTAAAGAATGGAGTATTTACAATAGAGAAGGTGAAAAAAATAATTACTGCTTTTGAAGAAATTACAGACATAAAAAAATAGATTAAATTAATTTTTTTGTAATACTGTGATATAATTAAAAATTAAAAAAATAAATTGGAGGTTTGTTATGAAGAAAAATATTATCAGCACTTTTATTAATTTTTTTGCAATGCTTTTTATCTGCCTGTGGTGGAGTAAAAATACGAATTAAAAAGATGGACTTATGTATGATGCTGATGGAAAAGAAGCTACTGGAACATTTGAATTTAAAAACAGGTAAATACAAAGTAAAGGGAAATTTTGTAAATGGTTTGCCTGATGGATTATTTGAAGAATATTATGAAGATGGTAGTATCATGGCAAAAAGAAACTTTTGTGAATGGTGAGATGACATCTAAAGAATTATTCTATAAGAATGGTAATTTACTAGGAAATTTTACAGAAAACGATGACATAAAAACTTTATTATGATGATGGAAGTCTAATCTTAAGTTATGATGCTGAAAAAAGAAGAATCTATTTATTATCATGAAAATGGAAATCCTTTAATGATTGGTAACTCTTATGAAACAACTCTATATAATGAAAAATAATGAAGTAGTTTCTAAATTGAAAGATGATAATCTAACAGACATTGGTGCAACTCTAAAAAAATTAGATGATGGGACATTTGAACTTGTAAAAAGAAAATGAAGTTATTGCTAAGATAGATGTTAATGGTGAGATCATAAATTATTTATACTCAACAGGAGAACCTTTTACTAAAAAGTAAACGAAAAATATGGGTGAAACTGAGTTTTTTTCTTTAAAAATGGAAATACATTTATGAAAGGAAAAGAAGGTGGAAGCATTCTAAATTATAGAGATGGTAAACCATTATATGAAATAGATGGGGACTCAGAAACTATTTACAACGAAGAAGGAGATAAAAATAGTTGGTGGCTTTGAATTAGTTACAGATATAAAAAAATTAGATTAAAATTATAAAAGGATGGCTGTTGCAAAAATTAAAAATTTCAATAGCCTATCTTTTTATCTTTAGGAGGATTTATGAAAAAAAGGAATTATATTATTAGCATTAATTTTTACTGCCTGTGTCAACCTAGATAATATTGGCGGCAACTCAGGAGGTGAAGTTAAAGAAATAAAAAAATACAAACATAAGCACAAGTAAAAAAACTATGAAAGAAAAAAATGGTAGTTTGTATGTAGACAATGTTCTTGCTAATGGAAAAACAAGAATACAAAGAAAAAAATGGTGTTATCATAAAAAGGAAACTTTAAAGATGGTTTAGCTGATGGACTTCAAGAAAGATACTATCCAAGTGGAAAACTATATGGAAAAAAATTAATATAGTGAATAATAAGGTTGAAGGTACTGAAACTACTTACTATGAAAAATGGAAAAAAATCATTTCTGAATTAAATTACACTCAAGGAAAAATTAATTTCAGGAAAAAAATATTATGAAAAATGGAGATTTATTATCTAAAATTGAAGGTAAAAAAATAACTATCTTTCTATTCAAGTGGTAAAAAAACTATTCTCTATGGATAAAAACAGATTTAGCTGTATATCATGAAAATGGTAAAGAAGTTTTCTCTAATTCGGATGAAGGTATTAGAATAAATGGTGAGCCTACTAAAAAGTCTCTTTTTAGATATGTTCTCAAAAAGAAAATTTAGTAAAAAAACTGCTCTTTATCTTTTTAACTTCTGATACTATTCAAGCTGAATATAAAAAGTGGAAAACCATCTATTCAATTAAAAAGGTACAACTGCTGTTATGTACTATCCAAGTGGAAAAAAATTTTATTAGAGCTTTCACCTAGTATAGATGGAACTGTAAATAGTAAGATATATTATGAAAATGGACAACTTATGCAAGTGGAAGATAGAAGTAAAAATGCTAGATCTGTAAAAGTTTATGACAAGGCTGGAAACCTTATAGCTGAAAAATATTTTTTTAATAAAGAGCATGAAATTAAACAAATATATTGACATAATCTAAAAAAAGACTATAATAATCAGATGTAAGCCTTTCCCACAAAGGACCGTTGCGTTATATTAAAAAAATATAACCATATTAGGAGGATTTAAAAGTGAAAAAAATATACTTTTATGCAAAGAAAAGAAGATGTTGTCAGAGAGTGGCACCATTATGATGCAGAAGGACAAATTTTAGGAAGATTAGCAGTTGAAATTGCTAAAAAAATTAATGGGTAAAGAAAAAAAGTAACATTTACACCACATATAGATGGTGGAGACTATGTTGTAGTTACTAATGTTGAAAAAAACTAGTTGTAACTGGTAAAAAGTTAAATGACAAAGTTTACTACAATCACTCTGGATTCCCTGGAGGAATAAGAGCAAGAAAACTAGGAGAAATCTTAGCTAAAAAAACCTGAAGAACTTTTTAATGCTAGCTGTTAAGAGAATGCTTCCAAAAAAACAAATTAGGGAAGACAACAACTAACAAGACTTAGAGTATTTGTAGGAACAGAACATTCTCATACTGCACAAAAAAACCAAACAAGGTAGAATTATAATAAGGGGGTAGAACAGTGGCAGAAAAAAATAACTCAATTTTTTTAGGAACTGGAAGAAGAAAAAAACTTCAGTAGCAAGAGTAAGATTAATTCCTGGTGGACAAGGAGTAGAAATAAACGGTAAAGGTATGGACGAATATTTCGGTGGAAGAGCAATCCTTTTCTAGAATTGTTGAACAACCTTTAGCTTTAACAGAAACTTTAGACAAATATGCAGTTAAAGTAAATGTAGTTGGTGGAGGTAACTCTGGACAAGCTGGAGCTATCAGACACGGTGTTGCAAGAGCTTTAGTACTTGCTGATGATAGTTTAAAGGCTGCTTTTAAGAGAAGCTGGATTCTTAACTAGAGACTCAAGAATGGTTGAAAGAAAGAAATACGGAAAGAAAAAAAGCAAGAAGAAGCCCACAATTCTCAAAACGTTAATTACCAAAAAGTATATACAATATTTATCCCACAGAGTTTTCTGTGGGATTTTTTTATTATTTTCAGAAAGAATAGATAACTTATTTTTTTGAATTAATTTCAAGGATTAACTTCTTTTTCTTATAGAAGCAAATCCTTATTAATAAGTTAAATTAAATGTTAACTTTTTCATTTATAACTTTTTATTTCTTTAGCATCTTCTAAGTTTTCACTAAAAAAATATTTTCATTTTTAAAAACAAACTCTCCATTATTTTCATCATCATAGAAATACAAGGTTTCTTTTTACAAGAACTCCTTTTTATTGTTTCTGTCACTAAAAAAACACAGTAAAATAACCATCTTCACTAATAGGAGTATTATTTTCTTCAGCATAGGCAAATGCTTCCTCTTTTTCACTAAATAAACGTATTTTTACAAATTGGTCTATAAGTTATCATATCATATTCATTTATATCATTAAATAATCTAATGTCTGTTCGATACTTATGTAATCAGATCTTGTTTTACCTTGAGGGAAGTATAATAAAAAAAGCAACAATATTTCTATTTTTTTACTAATTCTTCTACTCTTGTATTACTATGCTTCCCTTCATGTAATATTCTACCCGAAAAAGTTTTTACTTTTTGTATCAACTATAAAAATTTTTTTATGTTTCCCTATTTCTCCATCTTTTGTTACAAGAGTATAGTATTTAGAACGTATAGATGTCTCTTCAGGTATTGTATCTCTACTATATTCACTAATTAGTTTCTCTTGAGCTTCATTGAATGTCAAAGCTGTGAAGTCAATTTTCTCTGCTTTTAAAAATATCTTCTTCACCAATTTCTTTGATACTTTTTCCACAACCAAGTATAAAAAAATAAAGCTAAAACACTTAATATCCAAAAAAATATTTTATTTTTTTATATTTTTTTCTCCTCCTATACATAGAATTTTTTTATTAAGTGAAATTAATCATGGTATACTTGACAGTATTTTAAAAATATTTAAATCTTTATCTACAATAACAGGTTTCTTTTTAGCTAAATCATAAGCATATATATTTCCATCATTATCTATTAAATATATATCTTTATAGATTTTTTTAATTTTTTTCATATCCACTTCTATCAGCTTTTTTTATTTTTCTTCTGTTCTTTTTGGATAATAACTATCTGTTAAATAATAATCATTATCTATTTTTTTACAATTTGAAACAAATAACTTTGTTCTAATTTTTTTCTATTGAAGCCTCTGTCATCCATAATTCCCTATAAGATCTTATCAAAATGTGCTTTCCCATCACTTTTAACTTTTTGTGCAAATGCTCCCAAACTAAGAATTACAAATAAACATAGTAAAAAAATATTTTTTTCATATAATCTCCTCCTCTATATTAAAAAATTTTTTTAATTCAACTTATTTTGAAGCTCTTCTAAAGTATAACATTACATTTAAATTTTCTTTAGATTCCATAAGAACTAATGTCTTTTTATTAGTGTCATATGCGTAAAGTTGTCCCCATTCATCTTCTAAATATATTTTCTTGTAAACTTTCAATTTCATATTAATAGTTGCTATTTCCTCTATTCCCATAAGTAACATTTTTTTCCTTTAATATGGTAGTCATTTCCTTTTTTTAGTAATAGTACAATAATATACCCCATCATAATTTTCTCCATCTTCATAGTAAGGCTTAGTAAATTTTACTCCTACAAGCTGATCAAAAATTAGGATTTCCATCTGTATTTAACTTTTGTGCAAATACTCCTAAGCTAAGAATCATAAATAAACAAAACATAAAAAAATTTTTTCATACAATTTCCTCCTCTATTAATATAATTTTATTTTTAGGTTATACACATAATATCATTTATTTTTATTTGTAAATAATTTATTTTTTTATAAAAGATTATTAATAATCTTTTATAAAAAAATAAAAAAATAAGGATATTTACCTTTTTACCGATAGTAGCTTTTTCTTAATAATTATTTTATTTTTTTATGTTTTTATGTTATTATTCAAATATACAAAAATTTTTTTGAAAGGAGCTTATTATGGATAAAATTATTTTAGTTAAAACCTGACTTATCTTATACAGATGAAATTATTAAATATAAGGAAGAATCCTTAGCAGAAAGCTCTATTATAAATGGTTCTGCTGGTTTAGATAGATTTTCTTCTATTGAAATTTGGTTTGAAGAATTAAAAAAAGAGAAGTTGTGAAGACACTGTTCCTAAAAGGACTTGTTCCTTCATCAACATATTTAGGAATAAGAGAAAAAAAGATAATTACATTGTAGGAATGATAGATATTAGACATTACTTAAAATGAATATCTAACTCAGGTTGGTGGACATATTGGATATGGTGTTAGAAAAAAACTGAAAGAAATAAAGGTTATGCCAAACAAAATGTTAAAAGCTTGCCTTTAGAAAAATGTAAAGAATTAAAAAAATAAAAAAAGTTCTTATCACTTGTGATGAAGATAATATAGCGAGTGAGAAAGTTATTTTATCAGCCAATGCTAAATTGGAAGACATTAGAAATGTTGATGGTGAAAAATAAAAAAAGATTTTGGATTGAATTATAATAACTTTGTTGTAAGAGGAGGAAAAATAAAATGGCTTACCAAGATATTAATGCTGCAACAATAAACAGATGGATTAAAGAGGAAGATTGGGAATGGGGAAGAGCTATAAGCCATGAAGATTATATCAAGGCTTTAAATGGAGATTGGGATGTAAAACTTACACCAGGAAAATTTGTTCCTCATGAATGGTTTGGAGATTTTAAAGGGAAAAAATTATTAGGACTTGCTTCTGGTGGAGGACAACAAATCCCTATATTCACTGCCCTAGGTGCTGAGTGTACTGTGCTTGATTATTCAGATGAACAATTAGCATCTGAAAAAAATGGTTGCTGAAAGGGAAAAATTATAAAGTAAACATTGTGAAAGCTGATATGACTAAAAGCTTTTGCCTTTTTGAAGATGAAAGTTTTTGATATAATTTTTTTCATCCAGTAAGCAATTGCTATATTGAAAGTGTAGAGTCTGTTTTTAAAGAATGTTATAGAATTTTTGAAAAAAAGGTGGAATTTTTACTTTGTGGACTGGATACAATTATCAATTATATATTAGATGAAAAATTTTGAAAGAGTGGTTTTTTTCTATGCCATTTAACCCTTTAAAAAAATGAAGAACATAGAGAATTTTTACAAAAAAATTAGACTGTGGTTACCAATTTTCACATAATTTAAGTGAACAACTTGGCGGACAATTAAAAAGCAGGTTTTAGCTTAACAAATATTGAAGATGATACTGGTGATGAAGGAAAACTCCATGATATGAATATTCCCACATTTATCATGACTAGAGCAATAAAAATAAAAAGGAGTTTGAACTTATTATGGAAAAAAATTAAAACTTATAATGATTTATTAGAAAAAAATAAAAAAATGAAGAGAAATTTTTTTATTATATAAAAAAAGTGAAGGTTGTTCAGTTTGTGAGGCAGATTTTTCCAAAGGTTAAAGAAATAACAGATAAAAAAATAATTATCTTGCTTACTATATCCAAGCTGATGAAATGGCTGAGGCAGTAGGACAATTGAATCTATACACAGCACCAGTTGTTATATTATTTTATAATGGAAAAAGAAATCCATAGGCAAGCTAGATTTATTGACTTTTTTTAGAATTAGACTACAGAATAAAAACAAACTTTATAGAAAACAAGAGGTTGTTACAAAGTTAAATTTTGCAACAACCCCTTTTTATATATTTTTATTCAATATCTAATTCTATAGCTTCTTGTAGTAAGTTAGAAAAAGTTAAGATTATGATTTTTTTCCCATTTCATTCAGCCAACTAGGTATAGTTACATTCTTTCTAACAGTTGCACTTTTACATTCATTGACATATTTCATCATATCTAAGCTAACCAATGTTTTAAAAACTTTTCCCCTTCAATATAGAATTCTTTTTCATCTTCTGGAATCTCTATTGATATTTTATTTATATCACTTGCTTTGGGCAAGTCTTTTCCTTTTTATAAAGTCATCGTATAAATAAGTCCCTATATAGTCTTCTGCCATCTCCATAGCTTGTTCTAATGTTTGACCTTCTGTTGCTCCATCATCAAAATCTGGAAACATAACTATATGGCCTCCCTCAATTGTCCTATGGAATATTGCTGGGTATATTAACATGATAATCATCTCCTTTAATTGAGGTACAAGCAAAGGCTTATTTTATACACCTCATATTAATAATAATTATTTATATGTATAAAAGCCAATATATTATAAATAAAAAAATAGCATCTACCCCACAAGATGCTATTTTTTTATTTTACATTCTATTTTAAAAATCTTCCCATCCATCAATAGAAGAACTCATATTGTAACTTGTAACTGTTCCTTCAAAGAAGTTAGATTTGACATTTCCTTCTCCTTCAGTATCAGCAAATCTTTCTAAGTGTTTGTATGGATTTTTTTATTAAATCCAGAATATAGAGGTTCTAAACCTAATGATTTTTAATCTTTCATTAGCTAGCCATTTTGTATAAGCTTCTGTTGTTTGAGAAGTTATACCTAATACTCTATTTCCAATTATATGTTCTGTCCAGTTAATTTCTTGTTCAACAGCTGTTTTAAACATAGAATAGATTGTTTCAGCTGAGAAGAATTCAGGATAATCATTTTTGATTTCTTTAACTATACTTCTGAAAAAGAACAACATGTGATAACTCATCTCTATTGATAAGTCTTATAATATCAGAAGTTCCTACCATCTTATTTCTACTTGCTAGAAGATAGAAAAAGTTAAATCCATTATAGAAATATAATGATTCAAGTAAGTAGTTTGCTATTATAACCTTTAGCAAAATTTTTCATCTGATTGCTCATCTATGAAATCTTGATATATCTTCGCAATAAAACTATTTCTTTCAAATAATACCTTGTCATCTCTCCATTTATCATAGATTAAATCTCTACTTTGTTTTGGAAGTATAGACTCAATTATATATTGATAAGATTGAGAATGTATAGCTTCTTGGAAAGTTTGTATAGTCAGTAACATATTTACTTCTGGTGCTGTTACATGGTCTGAAATATTAGGAATATTATTCGTTTGTATACTGTCTAAGAAAAATTAAGAATGACAATATTCCATCATAGGCTTCTCTTTCAGGTAAAGTTAAATTTTTCATAATCGTTTTTATCCTGGGTTAAATCTACCTTTTCTGGTATCCAGAAATTCGCCATCATAGTTCTATACAATTGATTTGACTCATTGATATCTAACATTATTCAAGTTAAAAAGGTTAGTTGAATTTCCTTTATTATTTTTTTCTTGCATTTAATGTATCATCACCTTCTGGATTAAATAATTTCTTTCTATCCACTACAACTTTCACACTCCTCTTTCTCTGAAATATTATTTGTATTCTTTTTGAATTGTTCTTATATAGTAGACACTCTTACATCCTTCTTCCCAAGCTGTTATTAAAGTGTCATAAATATCTTTGGCTTTAATATCTTTGTTTAAGTCAAAGACCATTTCCATTGATACTCCCTGTGTTGTCCAAGAACCTATCTTTGCCATGATTTTTACATAACTGATAGGATTTACATTTTTAAATTCTGGATAGAACCAAGCTCTATCTTTTAAATGTTTAACTGTTCTTGGTATAGCTCCTCTTTGATTTTTTTCAATAAAGAATCTTGAGAATGTTGGAGTTACAGAAGCAGTTGATCCCATCAATAATGATGTTGATGTATTCGGTGCTATTGCTGTTAGCTCTCCATTTCTTAATCCATTAGTTTCAACTAAATAAAAGGCTTCATTCCATTCATCTTTAAATTTAGAATTAGCTTCATACCATTCTCTTTTCTTTCCAAAGAATATAGCTTGATCCCATTTAGAACCTTTGAAAGCCTTGTATGCTCCTCTGTCTTTTGCCAATAATGCCGAAGCTTTTACTGAATAAAGTGCTATTCTTTCAAATAATTCATTTATCTCATTGATTGACTCTTCATAGATCATATATTCTCTTGCCAAGTAGTCAGCAAGTCCCATTGCCCCTACTCCTACAGTTCTATACATCAAGTTATGTTTATTTGATTCTTTTTAATGGTGTAACAGTTAAATCTATTGTATTGTCTAAAGCTCTCACTGCTAAAGCAACATGTTTTTCTAATTCATCAGAAGTAAGTTCAGCTAAGTTAAGAGAAATTAAGTTACATGTATGAATTTCTCCCATTTCACTTTTTTCTTATAGATGTATTTCCATCTTCTTCCTCAACAAAATTTATAGTTGGTTTGAAGTTTGAAAAACTTTCCATACATAGATTTCATTACCTATCATTCCCATATGAGAATTGTGGTTTACTTCATTTGCTCTATCCTTAAAGAAGATATATGGCATTCCAGTTTCCAATTGAGTTTTCATTATGTTTTTAAACAGTTCCTTAGCACTTAAAACTTTCTTTAACTTAATATCGTTATCTTTCTCTAGCTTCTCATATAGATTCTCAAATTCATAGCCATAAAGCTCACAAAGTTCAACTCCATATTTCTTTCTTATTTCATATGGATCAAATAGAGTCCAAGACTCATTATTTTTTACTCTCTTCATAAATAAGTTAGAGCATACAACTTGTGGATAGATATCATAAGCTTTTCCTCTTTGATCTCCATTTTCAGTTTGAAGTTCTAAGAAAGTTTCTATATCCAAATGCCAAGTATCTAAAGCAACTGTAACAGCTCCTGCTCTTCTACCTTGTTGGTTTACTGCAACTAGCAGTATCATTTATGATTCTAATCCAAGGTACAACCCCACCACTTGCATTGTAATAACCATTTACCATAGAACCTTTTGCTCTTATTCTTGAAACGTTTACACCTACTCCTCCACCATTTTTACTAATTCTTGCTATTGAGTCTATATTATAGAAAATAGATTCTATATTATCATCTATTGCAGTTATAAAGCAAGATGATAAGTTTCCATTAGGTATTCTAAGATTAGCAAGTATTGGTGTTGCTAGTGATAATTTTTCTAAGTGATAGAGCATTATAGAATTCTTTTTACTATATTTACTCTTGTTTCTCCTCTTTTTCATTTAATGCCAACATCATAGATATAGTCATAAATGTTTCTTGAGGTAGTTCATAAGTTTTTCCCATCATGTTTGATAAGATATCTATTAACAAGCATATTTGCTCCAGCATAGTCATAAACCATATCTCTACTTAAATCTATCAGTTGAGATATTTGATTTAATTCTTCTTCTGTATATGCAAGTAGTCTTTCATCGTACAATCCTAATTCAACCATATGCTTTTATAGTCTTAGCAAAATCTCCATAAGAAAACTTTCTTGAATGGTAAACTCTCTTTCAGCTTCCATCATCAGTAATCTTCCTGCTACATAAGCTCAGTCACTTTCTTCAAAGCTTGTCATAGTAACAGCTGTATTTATTAAAGAGGCTTGTATCTTTTGAGTTGTGATATTTTCTTCATAGATTGAATCTATATTACTTTCTAACTCAACCATATTTACTTCTAAACCATCACAGGCTCTTAAAAGTTTTTCTCTTATCTTCTCTATATTTAAATCTTCAACTATGTTATCTCTATTGATAACTTTTTCTCTCTCGTTAGTCATTAGATCACCTTTTAAGAAGGCTTCCATTGAGTAGACTGTGTCATTGTATTCTATTACTGGTGCACTCATAATTCTTGCTTTTACTAGCAACTATCATAAGTGTTTTTTTACATCTTCAATGTATTCAAATTCAATGTTTCTATCTGTTAATATCCCTTTTTAAAAGATGTACATTTGCTACAGTTTTCCTTACCATAAACTTTAATCATTTCTAAACACTCCTTAAACTCATTATTTTTCCATATATTGTGTAAAAATAAAATAATAACACAATATATAGTGTTATCAACCTATTAATTTTATTATATAAAACGAAAAAAAGTAAAGTAAATCTTTTTAATTTTTATTATATAAAAAAATATATTTTTACTTTTTCCTACTTTTATATGAATTATAGTTCTTTTTAACTTATTATCATTAGTAGACATCATTTACAAAAAAATTTTTCTTTTTATAGTTCAATTTTTATGTTATAATCAAAAAAATATTATTTTAAAGGTAGGCGGATTATGAAAAATATATGACTTAAATTTAGTTGAAAGAAATGATGTTGCAGAAAAATACTATTGAACTAATTTTCACTAAACCAAGTGATTATGAATTTAAAAATAGGGCAATATACATTTTTTTAAATGTAGGGAAGATCCTCAAGATAAAAAAACTTTGCTAGAGCTTTATCTATAGCTTCTCACCCTGATGAAGATCTATTAAGATTTGTTATGAGAACTAGTGATAGTGAATTTAAACAAAGATGTTTAGCTATGAAAAAAAGGTGACAGTGCAACTGTTACTAAAGCAATAGGAAGTTTTTGGTTTTAAATTCTCTGATAAAGAAATTGTTTTTCTTAATTTCAGGTATAGGTATTGCACCAATTATACCAATGCTTATAGAACTTGAAAAAATTAATTATCAAGGTAAGGTTAGCTTATTCTACTCTAATAGAACTTTAGCTAAAAACAACTTATCATGAAAGATTAGGAAGCTATAATATTAAAAATTATAACTACAATCCTGTATTCACCGGTATACAACCTAGAATAAACATAGATTTATTAAAAAGAAAAATTAGATGATATCTATGATGCTCACTACTATATTATTGGAACTGGTGAATTCATAAAAAAACTATGAAAAACACTTTTAGAAGAAAAATAATATCAGCAAAGACCACTATTTAGTTGATAATTTTGGGTAAAATAAAAATACTTTATATTAGTTAAAGAGGCTATTGCAAAATAATAAAAAGTAAAAAAATAGTTTGTTACTGAGTAAATTTCTTAACGATAAAATTTCCATTCGTAACTCGCCTATTTTTTTACTTTAGGATTGTAATTTTAATTTTGCAACAGCCCTTTTTTATTCTATAATTATTTTATGTTTAAAAAAATTTTTTTCTTGAAATTCTATTAAAGCTTCCACTTGCTCTACTGAATAACTTTTTATCTCTTGGTACTACAATTAATTTATTTTCATTGTCATCATACCTACAAATAACAGCCTTACAAATTCCTTTTAAACTCATCAACAGGATAAAAAAATTCCTAGAATATAAACATCTATTTCTTCACCATCTTCACTTAAAGTATTAGGAATATAACCATAATTTACTGGATATATAAAAATCAAAGTTTGGATGTTTCTCTCCTAATTTTTCTATCAACTTTTTACTAAAACTTCTTTATTGAGATAAAATTTATATTTTTTTCTATATCTTTTTAACATAAAAGCTCACTCCTAATTAAAGTAAATCTTTTTTTAAATTTTATCATATAAAAATAAAAAAACACACTGAATAGTGTGTTGATATTAAAATGGCGCTTCCTAATGGACTCGAACCATTGACGCTGCGGTTAACAGCCGCATGCTCTACCGACTGAGCTAAGGAAGCAACAATTGCTTGGCAAATCCATACTCTCCCAGGCCGCTTCCAGCCAAGTACCATCAGCGTATATGGGCTTAACTTCTAGGTTCGGAATGTAACTAGGTGTACCCCCATAGCTATACTCACCAAGCATATATATTGTATCACATAAATTTATTATGCAAGTCTGAACACTTGAAACTATATAGTAAAAACAAACTTAGATTAAAACTTCGATAATTAGTATTGGTCAGCTAAATGCATTGCTGCACTTACACCCCCAACCCTATCAACCTCCTAGGGCTCGAAGGTATCTTAAAGAATACTTATCTTGAAGTTAGTTTCCCGCTTAGATGCTTTCAGCGGTTATCTATTCCAAACGTGACTACCCAGCTGTGCCACTGGCGTGACAACTGGTACATCAGAGGTTTGTCCATCCCGGTCATCTCGTACTAAGGACAGGTCTTCTCAATATTCTAACGCCTACAGTGGATAGGGACGAACTGTCTCACGACGTTCTGAACCCAGCTCACGTACCGCTTTAATGGGCGAACAGCCCAACCCTTGAGACCTTCTCCAGCCCCAGGATGCGATGAGCCGACATCGAGGTGCCAAACCCTACCGTCGATATGGACTCTCAGGGTAGGATCAGCCTGTTATCCCCAGGGTAGCTTTTTATCCGTTGAGCGACGACCCTTCCATTCGGAATCGCCGGATCACTATGTCCTGCTTTCGCATCTGCTCGACCCGTCAGTCTTGCAGTCAAGCTCTCTTATGCCATTGCACTCTATGGTTGATTTCCATCCAACCTGAGAGAACCTTTTGAACGCCTCCGTTACTCTTTCGGAGGCGACCGCCCTCAGTCAAACTGCCCACCTAGCACTGTCTCCGTGGCTACAAACCACAGATTAGAATTTCAGCATTGAATGGTTGGTATTCCACCGATGACTCCGATACAGCTAGCGCCATATCATCTCAGTCTCCCAACTATCCTATACATGCAATGCCAAAACCCAATACCAAGCTACAGTAAAGCTCCATGGGGGTCTTTCCGTCCCTACTGTAGGTAACCGGTATCTTCACCGGTAATACAATTTCACCAGGCCTCCCGTCAAGACAGCGCTCAAATCATTACACCATTCGTGCAGGTCGGAACTTACCCGACAAGGAATTTCTGCTACCTTAGGATGGTATAGTTACGGCCGCCGTTCACTGGGGCTTCAATTCGGAGCTCTCACTCCTCCTCTTAACCTTCCAGCACTGGGCAGGTGTCAGCCCATATACATCGCCTTCCAGCTTAGCATAGACCTGTGTTTTTTTGTTAAACAGTTGCTTGAGCCTCTTCACTGCGACCCTCGAGCGCTTTGTATCGCGTGGATACTGACCCTCAAGGGCTCCTCTTCTCCCGAAGTTACGAGGTTATTTTGCAGAGTTCCTTAACGAGAGTTAGCCTGTCCGCCTTAGATTTCTCATCCTGACCACCTGTGTCGGTTTTGCAGTACGAGCAGTCAAATATTAACGTTAGAAGCTTTTCTTGGCAGCGTGGGATTTGATGCATTCATCTTACGACTGTATATCATACCTCAGATATAACTCAATGGATTTTTCCTATCAAGTCATCCCTACATACTTCTACGGACACTTCCGTTCGTCCGCGCGCATACCCTTCTGCGTCCCTCCATCACAATATATGACTGGCACAGAAATATTAATCTGTTTTCCATTCGCCTACGCATTATAGCCTGGGCTTAGGGTCCTGGCTTACTCAGGGAAGACAAGCTTTTACCCTGAAAAACCTTGGTCTTCCGGCGAGGGGGATTCTCGCCCCCTTTCTCGCTACTTATTCCTGCATTCTCACTTCTGATACCTCCAGAGTCGGTTACCCTTCTCCTTCAACGGCCTACAGAACGCTCTCCTACCAATCCTTACGGATTCCACAGCTTCGGTTTATAACTTAGCCCCGTTACATTGTCGGCGCAGAGACTCTCGACTAGTGAGCTATTACGCACTCTTTAAAGGTATGGCTGCTTTCTAAGCCAACCTCCTAGTTGTTTGTGAATCTCCACCTCCTTTCCCACTTAGTTATAATTAGGGATCTTAGCTGGTGGTCTGGGTTTGTTTCCCTTTCGACAATGGAAGTTAACTCCCCATAGTCTCACTCCTGAGCTATAAATTATGGTATTCGGAGTTTGATTGATTTCAGTAAGCAATACGCCCCCTAGATCATTCAGTGCTCTACCCCCATAATTGAACACTCAAGGCTGTACCTAGATACATTTCGGAGAGAACGAGCTATCTCCTGGTTCGATTGGCTTTTCACCCCTAAACCTACCTCATCCCCCAACTTTTCAACGGCGGTGGGTTGGGGACCTCCACTGTGTCTTACCACAGCTTCATCCTGGACAGGTTTTAGATCACCAGGTTTCGCGTCTACGCCAAACGACTAAATCGCCCTATTAAGACTTGGTTTCCTTCGGCTCCGTTATACTTAACCTCGCCGTTTAACGTAACTCGCAGGATCATTCTCCAAAAGGCACGCCATCACCATTACTGGCTCTGACCGCTTGTAAGCACACAATTTCAGGTTCTATTTCACTCCCTCCAGGGGTTCTTTTTCACCTTTCCCTCACGGTACTATGCGCTATCGGTTAGTAAGAGTATTTAGCCTTATGAGATATGGTCTCACAGATTCACACAGAATTCCTCGTGTTCCATGTTACTTGGGAGCAGAGTTATATGTGTAAGGATTTACTTGTACAGGACTTTCACCTTCTACGGTTCGCCTTTCCAGACAATTCCAATTCATCAATACACTATATTGAATATCTTACAGTTCTTCACTACTCTGTCCCTCAACCCCTTAAATACAACGGCTGTATCCTTGACATATTTAAGGTTTAGGCTTGACCCATTTCGCTCGCCGCTACTTTGGGTATCGTTTTTACTTTCTTTTCCTCGCGTTACTTAGATGTTTCAGTTCACGCGGTTCCTCTTTCGTATTAAGACTCCATCTTAATAGATTGCTCCATTCGGAAATCCTAGACTCTTACGTTCGATTGCAACTTATCTAGGCTTATCGCAGCTTACCACGTCCTTCATCGGCTCTTACTACCTAGGCATCCTTTGTGTGCCCTTAATTATTTTAACCTATTTTTGACAGCTAACTCTAAGAAATTGTTAGAGTTAATCTTGTTTGTTCTACTATATAGTTTCCAATGTTCAGATAATTTAATGGTGGAGATAAGCGGGATCGAACCGCTGACCCTACGCAGTGCAAGTGCGTCGCTCTCCCAAACTGAGCTATATCCCCATATGGTGCGTTTGAGTGGACTTGAACCACCGACCTCACGCTTATCAGGCGTGTGCTCTAACCAGCTGAGCTACAAACGCATTATTGATAAGTCCACACAGAACATTACCAATAGAATAGAGAAAGACATATACTCCTTAGAAAGGAGGTGATCCATCCGCACGTTCCCGTACGGATACCTTGTTACGACTTCACCCCAATCGCTAATCACACCCTCGGAGCATCCCTCCTTGCGGTTAGGCCTGCTACTTCAGGTGCAACCAACTCTCGTGGTGTGACGGGCGGTGTACAAGACCCGAGAACGTATTCACCGCGACATTGCTGATTCGCGATTACTAGCGATTCCAACTTCATGTACTCGAGTTGCAGAGTACAATCCGAACTAAGAATAGTTTTCTGAGATTAGCTCCACCTCGCGGCTTTGCGACTCTCTGTACTACCCATTGTAGCACGTGTGTAGCCCAGCATATAAGGGGCATGATGACTTGACGTCATCCCCACCTTCCTCCTGCTCATCGCAGGCAGTATCGCATGAGTCCCCAACTTAATGATGGTAACATACGAAAGGGGTTGCGCTCGTTGCGGGACTTAACCCAACATCTCACGACACGAGCTGACGACAGCCATGCACCACCTGTCTTTAGGTTTCACCGAAGTGACACTGAAACATCTCTGTCTCATTCCTAAGATGTCAAACGCTGGTAAGGTTCCTCGCGTTGCGTCGAATTAAACCACATGCTCCACCGCTTGTGCGGGATCCCCGTCAATTCCTTTTGAGTTTCATACTTGCGTACGTACTCCCCAGGCGGATTACTTATCGCGTTAGCTTGGGCGCTGAGGTTCGACCCCCAACACCTAGTAATCATCGTTTACGGCGTGGACTACCAGGGTATCTAATCCTGTTTGCTACCCACGCTTTCGCGCTTTAGCGTCAGTATCTGTCCAGTAAGCTGGCTTCCCCATCGGCATTCCTACAAATATCTACGAATTTCACCTCTACACTTGTAGTTCCGCTTACCTCTCCAGTACTCTAGTCATGCAGTTTCCAACGCAATACAGAGTTGAGCCCTGCATTTTCACATCAGACTTACATAACCACCTAGACGCGCTTTACGCCCAATAAATCCGGATAACGCTTGTGACATACGTATTACCGCGGCTGCTGGCACGTATTTAGCCGTCACTTCTTCTGTTGGTACCGTCATTTTTCTTCCCAACTGAAAGCACTTTACATTCCGAAAAAAACGTCATCGTGCACACAGAATTGCTGGATCAGACTTTTGGTCCATTGTCCAATATTCCCCACTGCTGCCTCCCGTAGGAGTAGGTAGTGTCTCAGTCCCCTTGTGGCCGTTCACCCTCTCAGGCCGGCTACCCATCATCGCCTTGGTGAGCCGTTACCCTCCAACTAGCTAATGGGACGCAAAGCTCTCTCACAGCGCATATAGCTTTCATAATCTTAGGATGCCCTAAAATCATAATATCAGGTATTAGCATTCGTTTCCAAATGTTGTCCCTAACTGTGAGGCAAGTTCTTTACGCGTTACTCACCCGTCCGCCACCCAAACCGAAGTTCAAGTAGACTTGCATGTGTTAAGCATTCTGTCAGCGTTCATCCTGAGCCAGGATCAAACTCTTCGTTCAATCTTTTTATAGCTCAATTTTGCTATTTTTTTATTTAACACCAAATTTATGGTTGCTTTTTTTGTCTTTTCTCTATTCTGTTGCTAATGTCCTTGTCTCGTTGACATCGTCTATAATAACATTTTTTTCATAAACTTTGTCAACACAATTTTTAAATTTTTAAAAATTTATTTTTTATAATTTTATCTTATATTTCAAAGAAAAAAACAAAAATATTTTTTTCCAAATATTTCTTCGAAAAATTCTGTAAATAAATAAAAAACTCCTAAGCTCTAAAAAAAGCCTAGGAGTTTTTTTATTATATTTTACTTTTATGAAATTTTATCTAAAATCCAATTTTTCTAATTTCTTTAAATCTTCATTATTGTTATCAAAATTTTTCAAAATTATCTTTGATAAAGAAATAGAGCTTTTTCCTTTTTGCTAAAAGTGCAGCCATAACCATAAATAAAGATTTATGTCTATTTTTATAATTATTTCTTTTTAATTCATCAATTTTTTTAAAAAGTAGTTTCTTGAATGTATTCTACTGTTTTATTACATAAAAAGCACTTATTTAATAATGTCTCAGTCATTCCATCATCTATATCATTTGGTAATATATAAGATGAATAACTACAATCTTCATTTTCAAAAAAATATTTTCTATTAAAGCCTTTGTTTTTACACCAGTAATAGAACTATCTTCGCTACTATCATCAGCATCCAGGAAAAAAATACTATTTCAAAATTTTCATCATTAATACTTTTCAACAATGAGTTTGTATACTTCTTACATTTATCTTTACCTTCACAATTAGCTAAATAAATCTTTATATTTTTGAGAAGATAAATCAAATAATATTAAATTTTTGTTTTCTTCTTTATCACTTGGAGAACTTTGAAGGTTATTCTTTTCTAATATTTTTTTGTTATTAGAGCAACTTCTGTTACTCCTTCACATATAAAATAAAGTATTTTTTTGTTTCCATTATCTTGGATCCCACCCCGTTTCCAAAGTATCTTTAAGTTCCTCTGATGTATAATGAACAAAAATCTAGTTTTTTTCTTTTTATTTTTTTAAACTAAATAAAGAAAAAAATTATCTTTTTCTGTTTCAACTAATGCTTCATTAAATGCCTCTAAAAAAACTCCTTAGAATGAGTTGTTATAAATAATTGAATATTTGGATTATTTTTACATAATTCAATAATTATTTCTGACAATTTTCTATAATTTTTTTATAATAAATTCCTCTTTCTATTTCATCTATTAAAAATAACTCTAAAAATCATCAATTAATATTAAAAAAGTTATTATATCTAAAAGCTAAAAACCATTCCATCACCTATAGAAGATATTGGAATAAATTCTTTTAAAGTTTCTTTTTCTACAAAAAAATTTCTTCATCATTGATATAAATTTCTTTTTATATCTTTATCTATAATTTGTAGATATTTTAATAATTCTTCTTTTTTTCTATTTTTTTATTATTCTATCTATCTGAAATATTGTATCACTTGAATTTTTTTAAATTATCAGAAATTTCAATTGAAATATTATATTTTTTTCTAAAAAAATTTTTGAAAAACTTAATGGTATTTTATCCATTTTGGAATCTTTATAAATAATTTGACTATTTTTCTTTAACATATATATTAGTTTTTTTAGCTTATCTTCTTTTATTCTTTTTCTTTATTGTGTAAAGATAATTACTAAAAATCATTGTTTATTTCACTAGAGGAAAAAAATCTTGAAACATTGATAATGTCTTATCTATTGAAATTACTGTTTCTGTTTTTTTATGTTATCTGTTGTTTCTAAAAATAAACTTTATCGTATTATTTGTATCTGAATTAAAAAAATAAGCTAGACACATTTTTCTTTTTTTATTTTCATTTTTTTCTGTTTCTAGCATTTTCTAAAAATTCTTTCTCAAAATTTCAAGTAAAGATAATCCTATACCCTATTGATTCTAAAATAGTAGTTTTTCTTGCTTCCATTATCTCCAATGAAAAAGTTATATTTTTTTAAAAATTGCCTATTTCTAAATCTTTAATCCCTCTATAATTTTTTTATTGCTTATTGATTTAATCATATAATTACCTCATTTTTTTCATTCTTTTTTTATTATAACAAGAATAGATTTAAAAAAAGCAATTTTAGGTTATATAGTAAAAAAATCCCCAACTTTTAGGAATAAAAAAATTGAGGATTTTTTTATTATTATATTAATTCTAATTTTTGTGCTTCTTCTATAAACTCATTTTTTTCTTAATTTTCTTTTCAGTTGAAACACAGTATTCTATTACATTAGGTTTAGTTGCTCTGATAAAAAAATATAAGTATCTTCATCTTGGTAATCCTTAGAAATTGTTATAATCTTTCTTTTTTTAGATAACTGTTTTTCTCCTGAAAGTCCACCTTCTATTGAATTAGCTTGATGGGTATAGTAAATTTCAGTTTCAATCTCTGAGGCATCTAGAAAATTTTAATCCCAATTTATCATAACTAACTTTATAATCTAAAAACTGCTTTAAATTTTCCTATCTTTTTAAATAACCAATATAATATCTAAAAATTAATTTCATTATCATTAGTTTTCTCCTCATCTTTAGCTATTATTTTTAAATCTTCCACCTTTTCTTGATTCTAAAAAGTCCTATTGCTGTTCCAGTTTTTAGCATTAAGTTTCTAAACTCATCTTTCTTTCCTATTTTTTTTCTATTGGATAATTAATATTAAAAATATTCTCTTTCTTATTTTTTTACACTATCCTCAATTTTTTTGAATTTCCTCTTTAAATATCTTTTTGAAACCTTTTTACTTTTACTAGAATTTCCAGATAAAAAAATATTTCCATCTTTATCTACACCCTAAATTTTTCATTTCTTTTAAATACTACATGTTCAAAATGACCCTCATAAAAGTTTTTCTATTCCTTTTCTTATAATAGTATTTATAACTTCTTCACAATTTTCAACTTTATCAAATTTTTAAAGTAATAATTTTCACTATTATCTTTTACTTGATAATAAGGTAACTCCTACTTCATCTGAAATATATCTAATTCTTTACTGCAATTCATCCTCTTCCCAGAAAAAGCTCTAAACTTTTTCAGCTATTTGTTTTATATTATATATAGCCTCATAAGAGTTATCTAAAAACTCCCTTCATAGCCATCAAAACTTTTTACAACCTACATGGGACAATAGAAAATGAATATCTTTTTTTCTTTTAATAGTACTAAATTATTTTTTTACATATTTCATAAGCTAGATTTTTTTAGAATATTTTTCTCCACCTGAATATTTATCTCCACCATCTCCAAAATGTATTTATCTCATAGTCATATCTACTACTAGAACTTTCTCCTATATACTTTACATATTCCAAAAAGAAAAAAATCTGTTGTTCCTCCTCCAAAAGTCAAAAGATTCCATAGAATAATTTTTTTCATTTTCTTTTTTTAGGAAATTTTATCTAATTCCCTTCCAGCACATAAGAAATATGCTGTAGGTTCATTTGCTCCTCTATAAACTTCGAAAATTTTTTTCATTATTTCTTCATTTTCTAAAGATACTTGTAGGTAAAGATTTTTTTATTCCTTTTTCAAAAGATTTTCAATATTTTTTTACTCTTATTTCATTTTTCATATTTTATAGGAAAACGATAACAAGTACTTTTGTAAAAAAATATTTCCTGTAAACATATTGTTTATATAACTACCTATATAGTAAGCATAATATTCAATAGGATCAAATTCATCTTCTTCCACATCAATATATGGCTTTTAAATCTATTCTTTTCCATTTCTTATCATAAATTATAAGTTTTCTCATCTTTATTTCCAGACCCATTGTTTTAAGTCCTTCAAGAATAAATTTTGAACCTCCCTATAAAAACTTGAATTAGCTGCATAAGATATTTTTTTAAATCATCCCATTCTGTAAATGGTCTTCCTTTTTGATTCAGAATAAGCCTTTTCAAAACTTTCAATATCTGCAAATTCCATAATAGTTGGATTTTTCAAATTGATTTTTCAACATTTTTTTCTTATAACTGTCCCCTGCTATTCTAACAAGACTTGTTTTTCATTTTGAGTTTGGATAGCTACAACTGTACTCTTAGTCCCAAAATCAATAGCTACAATTCCTCCTTCTCTTATATCATCTTTTAGGATTTTTTTGCATAATATTTTTTTCAGTAGTTGCTATTTTTTTATTAACTCCCTGTTACTTATATCTTCCTTACTGTCTGAGAATATATCCCAATTTCCTTTTTTTGATAGTCTGTAAAAAAATTTTTATCATCATATTCCTTTTTCATTTAATCTACTTTTTTTCAATATTTTTTTAGTTTTTTTCTAGATATTCATCTATAAAAATTTAAAGGAAGTTCCAATTCTCCATTTTTCAAAAAGACTTTAAAATTTCTATCTCATCATAATCAGAGTTGTCTTCAGAAAAAAATTGTATTTCTCTATATCATTGTAAAAGCTCAACTAATTCATCATATTTTTTTCCTTATGTCTTTTTCTCAATATGATTAAATAAAATTTCTATTTCATTTTCTTTTGAAAAGATTTTATAATAGTTTCAAGTTCTTTTTTTGCATTGTTAGCTTCAATAGCTAAAAATTTTAATAACTGGAATCAATATTGCTTTTTTTCACTTTCAATCTCTTCTGCTTGACTATTAACAATAAGTAAATTACCATCTTTTTTTCAATAATATAATTTTTCTATCATATTATCAGTATTTAATATTTTTCCATCTTCTATATATTTGTTGTTTTCTCTATAGAATACTCTTCTATAAATATCTTCTGATAATATTTCTATTTCTTCAAAATCTTTAAATTCCTCAGAAAAAAATATTTTTTTAATGTCTTGGATAGTTTTTTTCACCTAACTCTAAAGAAGTGAAATTATAGCTTTTTAAAAATCAGGAAAAAAATCTATTCGCTCTTGTATTATATATATTTTTTTATCTTTGTATTTTACAAGAATATTTCCATTTGAAAAAAATTCCTTTAGTTAATCCTTCTTCAATAGCTTTCTTTTTTTATTAAATAGATTTGCTTTTTATATTTTCTATTAATTTCTTTTTTTTAATATTTCAGATTTTTCTAACATAGATATAATTCATTTTTAACCTCCCTCTAATCTAAAGAAATACTTCCCCTTCTTCTAAAAATTTCTTTTTGTTTCTATATCTTCTTCTTTCTTTACAATAGCATAAGATATTTTTATCTGGTGTAACAGTCTTTATATAAATTCTATATCTTTCATCCTCATCATATTCTTCATTTAGAAAATCCTTTTTTTATCTTAGGGTCATCTTTTGCCTATTTCCATTGTTCCAGTTTGTGCTTCTGGAGAACTTGTATAATAAATTTCAAAAAAATATCAGAAGTTAAAGATCCCTAAAAAATTCATACTTTTCCATAGTTTGAATTTGGTGTGATTACAGGATTAAATTTATCTTTTTTTACTATTTCCAAGATAGAATTTAAAATTAATTTCGTTAGCTACATTTTTCTTTTCTCATCTCTATTAGTTACTTTTTATTCTTCCACCTTTTTCTTGAATATATAAGTCCATAAGCAACACCTGTTTTTTTCCCTGTTATTTTTTTGAATCATTTTCTTTATCAATTTCTTTAATAGCTTTCAAATCATAGATAACTAATTCCATTTTATCTTTCATTTCAGCTACATATTTTTTTCAAAAAAATCTCATTTACAAAAGAATGTCTACAAGAATTTCCAGCTAAGAAAAATATGAACCTTTTTTTACATCTTCATCTTTAAAAAGCATCTTCCATTTTAATAAAGAAATTTTTTTAATTCCCTTTTTCAATCTTTATCTTTTGATTAAAGCTTTTAATTCTTCTTCATTAATATTTTAAGTCAATTCCTGTTTCAAGAGAACCCATCTGCATTGAAAAAGATTTATATGTATCATTATCTATTCTTTCAGTTTCCTTTTTCTTCCCAAATATTTCTAAGTTTTTTTCTTCTGCTAATTTTCTTGTGTTTAATTTAGCTTCTCTTGTATATTCAACAAGAATTTCTTCTCCTGAAAGTTCAGGACACCATTCAGGTCTCACATATTGAATTTTTTTCTTTTTCTTAATTCAGAAGTATTGTCAGAAAAAAACCTTATATGCTAATTCTTTTAAAGATGTTTTTCTCCACCTAAATGAATATCTCCACCTGCTCCAAAGTGTTCTAATTCATAGTCAAACATGTCTTCATCTTCTGAATTTTTTTCCAAATACCAAAATCAAAATCTGTTGTTCCTCCACCAAAAATCAAATACTCCATAGTATATTTTTCTCATTTTCTTTTGGTTCTATTTTAAGTTTCTTTAAAGCACAAACAGCATAAGCAGCTGGTTCATTTGAACCGTGTTTTTACTCTAAATTTTTTTCATTAATCTTTTTCATCTTCTTGAATTTGTATAGGTAAAGATTTTTTTAATTCCTTTTTCAAAAGATTTTTAATATTTTTTTCTCTTACAGCCTTTTTCATAAGTTACAGGGAAAGATAAATAATATTCTAAATAAATACCATTTCTCATAGTATTGATATAGCTACCTATGTAGTAAGCATAAATTTCAACTGGATCTATATAGTTTTTCATCATTCTCATTTAAATCTAAATATGGAGGTAAAGAGATCTTATTCCCTTTCTTATCTATAACTTCTATCTTAGCATTTTTTTATTTACTGTCCATTGCTTTTATATCAGAAATTATAGAGTCAAATTGTTCACTTGTCCCTTCCATTAAATGTCTAAAAAGCCACATGAGAAATTGTAACATCTTCCCATTTTGTATTAGGTCTTCCAATTTCTTCATCATAATCTTTTTTTAAATTTAACTCAAATCTCTAAATTCAATTACAGTAGGATTTCTCATAGTCAGTATCTCTTGCTTCTTTATTTAATTCTTCTCCACTAATTCTCATAGGTAAAATATTATTTCTATCTTTTTGATAAACTACAACTGTACTTTTAGTCCCAAAAGTCTATACCCACTATTCCACCTTGATTTATATCTAATTTTGGATCTCTTGAGTAAACATCTTTTCCAAGTAATTCTTTTAATTCTTCCTTATCTTCTTCTTTTTAAATCCCAGTGTCCTACATTAGGGATCTAAAAAGTCTGTTTTTCTCTATAGTCGTCTATGTTTATTCTTTCTTTATCTATTGATAGATAGTATTTTTAGCTTTGGCATTTCTTCTTTTCTACCATCTGTATATAGATATTTTCTTTTATGTCCATCTTTTTGATAAACTACTTCTCCTTGTAAGACACCATTTCTATATTCTCTTATTTCTGTACTTCCATCTGTAGAAGTATAAATACTTTTTCCTTCTAAAAATACCATTTTTTTATATTCTCTTTCTTCTACATCTCCATTCTTATAGGTGTAGATACTTTTCCCTTCTAAAAATACCATTCTTAGTATTTCTTTTCTCTGTATCTCCATTTTTAAAGTAATAAGTACTCTTTCACTTAAAAACACCATTTCTATATTCCCTTTCTTCTATATCTCCACTTTTATGAGTATACGTACTTTTTTTCCTTCTAGTACTCCATCCTTATATTTTTCTTGTTTCTGTATCTCCATTTTTTTAAAGTAGTAAGTGCTTTCTTCACTTAAAACTCCATTTTTATATTCTCTTGTTTCATTTTCTCCATTCTCATGAGTAAGAATTCTTTTTACCTTCTAAGATTCCATTTCTATATTCTCTTGTTTCTATAGTTCCATTTTTTTATAAGTAAGAGTAGCCTCTCCCTCTAATATTCCATTTCTATATTTTTCTTTTTTTCAAACTCCCCATTTTTTTATATGTAAGGCTAGCCTCTCCTTCTAATACTCCATTTTTTTATATTCTTCTTTCCTTATTTCCATTTTTTTAAAAACAATATAAAGAAAGTTGTTCTCCTATTTCTGTAGGGATATATTTCTTCTTTATCTCCATTATCAAAATAGTAAACTGTACTTTCTCTATCTATTTCTTGTTTTTGTAATTCCTAAAAGCATTTTTCTTGATAAGCTATCTCTAAACTATATCTTTTTTTCATTATCTTCAAGTAAAGAAAAATAGTTTTTTTGTCATCAAAAAGCTATTTTAACAGTGTCCTCTGTTCCATCTTCTACATAGATACAAGAAATATATTCACTATACTTTTTATACATCTCTACTAAATTTTTTTAATTTTTTTCTTTTTTTATTGTCATCTAATTTGAATAAAACCTTCATCTAGTAAATCATATTTTAAAAGCTATTTCAAACTCTCTTATAAAAACTATCAGTTTTTCACTTTTTATTCATTACTTGTAAAAAAATTTTGATTTCTTTTATTTAATATATCATAAAAATTACTAATACTAGCAACTGCTAAAAAACATAATAATTTCCTCCATAAAAAAATATTGATAGCTTTTTAGGTATAAAAAAATAACATGTTTTATAGTCTCCATTTGAATCTAAATAATACCAATAATTTGTTGATGAATCAGATATAAATCCAATTTTATTTAAATTTTGTAGAGTACTAAAATCAGGTATTTTTAAATGTAATATCTTTTAAGTTAGTCTCTTTTTTTATTATGTTTTAAATCATCTACAGTATTTCCCCTGGCTCCTATACTATTTGTAACAAATATTTTTTTGTGAAAATATATAGTTAACCCTGTGTTTATTTGAGTATATCCATTTAATATTTTTTTGTTTTTTTATTATAAAAAAACTTGCTACAACACTATATATTTCTTGAAAATCTTTAAATTTTTTTCTTTAAAAATCTATAATCTCATTATTTTTCATCTATTAATTTTAAATTTTTCTAAATCTCTGAAGTTTTTTTATAGCTTCAAACTTTTTTTATACTTTCAAATTGCTCAATGTTACTCATTTTTCCCCCTTAACTTAAGACAATTTCTCCCTCTTCTAAAAAAATTCTTTTGTATCAACATCTTCTTCTTTCTTTACAATAGCATAAGATATTTTTAGTTGGCTTGACTGCTTTAATGTAAATTCTATATTCTTCATCTTCATCATATTCTTCATTTAAAGAAATTCTCTTTACATTAGTTTCTATCAATTTCCATTTTACCTGTTTGTGCTTCTGGTAAAGTTGTGTAATATATTTCAAAAGTATCAGATGTAACTTTTCCAAAAGTATTCATACTTTTTCATACTTTTGAATTAGGACTAAGAACAGTGTTAAATAAATCTCTTTTTATTATTTCCAATATAGAATTTAAAAATTGATTTCATTAGCCATATTTTTCTTTTTCATCTCTATTAGTAACTTTTTATTCTTCCACCTTTTTCTTGAATATATAAGTCCATAAGCAACTCCCTGTTTTTCCCTGTTGGCATAACCTTAGTACTATCCTTTTTCTTTTTAGTCCTTCAATAGCTTTTAAAGTCATAAAGATTTAGTTTTTATTTTTATCTTTCATCTTTTCTTGATACTCTGCAAATATTTCATTGACAAAAGGATGTTTACAAGAATTTCCTGCTAAGAAAATATTAATCTCTTTTGCATCTTCATCTTTAAAAAGCATCTTCTAATTTAATAAAAAAGTTATTTATTCCTTTTATCTATCTTTTTCTCTTATAAGATTTTTTTACTTCATCTTCTAGAACTATTAAATGATATCTGTTCATCTCTACCCATTCCTATTTTTTTCTCCATGTGAGTATCATAAAGATAAGATAGTTTTATTACTTTTCATATCTTCTGTGATAGAATTTTCCCAAATTTCTTTCTTAAGATTTTCTGCCTAATATCCTAGTATTTAACTTTGCTATTGAGGAATCATTATTAACTCAAATGCTCCTTCTCCCTTTAAGTTCATCATAGCCCTTTCTGGTCTTACATATTGTATTCTTTTCTCTTAATTTTTCTAATTTTTCAGCTTTGTATCAGAATAATTTTCAGTAAATACTTTATATGCCAATTCTTTTATTATATTTTCTCCACCTAAATATTTATCTCCCACCTGCTCCAAAATGTTCTAATTCATAGTCATACATATCTTCATCTTCTGCAAGTTTCCAAATACCAAAATCAAAATCTGTTGTTCCTCCACCAAAAGTCAAAACACTCCATAATAAACTTTATCATCTTTATCTTTTGGTTCTATCTTTAAAGTTTCTTTTTAATGCACAGGCTGCATAAGCAGCAGGCTCATTTGCTCCATGCTTTCACTTTAAATTTTTTTCATTAATTTTTCATCTTCTTGAATTTGTATAGGTAAAGATTTTTTTAATTCCTTTTTCAAAAAGACTTTTAATATCTTTTTCTCTTATAGCTTTTTCATAAGTTACAGGAAAAGATAAAAGATACTCTAAATAAATTCCATTTGTCATAGTATTGATATAGCTACCTATATAGTAAGCATATAGTTCAACTGGATCTATATAGTTTTCTTCATTTTCATCTATTTTTTTAAATATGGAGCTAAAAGTATATTCACTCCCTGTCCTATCTTTAAGATAATGTTTTTCTTTTTTTCTTTTTGTAGTCCATTGTTTTATATCAGAAATTATAGAGGTGAAAATATTCACTTGATCATCAATTAAATTTCTAAATGCAGTGTGAGAAACCATAACATCTTCCCATCTTTGTATTAGGTCTTCCGTCTTTTTCATTGTATTTTTTTCTAAGAAGTTTTCTACATTTCTAAATTCAATTACGGTAGGGATTTTTCATAATCTGTATCTTCTACTTTTTTTATTTAGCTTTCCTCCACTAATTCTCATAGGCATAATAGTAGTTTTATCCTTTTTGATAAACAACAACTGTGCTCTTAGTTCCAAAGTCTATTCCTACTATTCCACCTTGATGAATATCTTCTTTTGGGATCTCTTTCATAGACTTTTTCCTAATATTTCCTTTTAATTCTTCCTTATCTTCTTCTTTTTAAGTCCCAATGTCCTAAATTTATATCCCAAAGTCTTTCTTCATCATAATCATCTATATTTATTCTTTCTTTATCTATTGAAAGGTAATATTTTAATACTGGCATTTCTTCTCTTAAACCATTAGTATAGTAATATTTTTTACTTGATTATCCTTTTTAAAGATAGCTTCCCTTGTAAAACTCCTTTTTTTATATTCTCTTATTTCAGAACTTCCATCTTTTTAAAAGTGATAGTACTTTCTCCATCTAAGATACCATTTTTATATATTCTTTTTTTCTATATCTCCATTTAGAAAAAAATAGTACATAGAAATTTTTTTCTTCTGACTTTAGGATTATATATTATTTCTATATCTCCATTTTCAAAAATAGAAAATATTTTTTTATCATTATATATTTCTTCTTTTTGTAATCCCTTTAAATTTATTCTTTTTATATAGAATTTCTATTCCATCAAATAATTCATCTCTATTTTCAGCAGAAGAAATTATTTTATCTGCATTAA
>BNJS01002713.1_pt1 | contig 121434 bp, 191 predicted proteins | sample 8540461 | NCBI WGS metagenome assembly BNJS01 (sample SAMD00202454, study PRJDB9452) | human saliva metagenome | isolation source: human saliva | place: Japan | reverse complement strand
AAGGAAGTATCATAAGTATAATAATGCTGGCGGTAATAGCCGTTTTCATCAAACTCATCGGCATCTGCTGATAAAAATTGCGGAAAAACTCCTCTTCAAAGAAGTTTTGTCCGGCGGCAGATTCATAGGTATTGCGATAGCTGGTTGCTCTTTGATTTTTCCGATCCGGAAATAAGATTGCCTCCGCCTGCTGATAATTCATCTTGCCAGTTAAATGATGATGAGCAGTATCAACTCTGGTATATTCGGACTGGTTTCGCCGCCGAGTAACATCGAAAGTTTGATATCATCAGCTTTTTATAAAGCGCTTTTTGGTTCCTTTTCTGAAGGACGAGTAGAAGAGCAATATCCAATAAACATTCCTGCTCCATACTTATTTTACTCCATTCTTTTTCATTTTTCTTGTGTGCTTTTTATTTTTGATACTTTTCTACTTTTGGTACGTCTGTTTTGTATATTAAGCTTTTTCTTTTGTCAGTTCTCTCTTCAGCAAGCCGGCACTCAAAGCATAGACTCTTTGCTGCTTTCTTGCGGAAAAACCTGTCCCTGCTCAATCCGGAATAAGGCGTCCGCCTTCAGATTTTATCGCAAAATCCTCTACACGGTGCCGGTTACTGGCACCTGAGATATCGCTTCAAGTTTTCAATCAGCTGCCGAGTCATCCAGTTCTGATAAGACATCATCAAAAGCAGTACCGGTGCTGTGTTTTGTTTTTTCGGATTAAATCAATTTCCGACAGCTTCAGCGAAAGCGCCGCCGTTCGGCATTGCCCTGCGAGCCATAGTCGCAAATCCATATCGTCAGGGAAATAAAATATCGTCCTTAGCCGTAATGGGTGCTTCCCAGCTGCAAATCCTAACCGGCTATTTCAATTTTCTCAAACTCATCTTCTTTGACATTGTTTTTCCGTAAACCAACAAAGCCTCTTCCCGCCCGCGGAAATCTGAGAATATCTTTGCTGATAAATCAGCGCCAGCTCCCCGATAACTCCGCCAGCGCTGGATGCGTTTCCTCCTCGCCTTTTACCCGGTTCCTCGTCCCAGGCCAATTTCCGACAAATCAGGACTTATTTTTGAAGAATTACCCCAACAAAGTATTGCAGTTGCTCAGCAGCCGATGATAACGACGGAGCTGATAATAATAATGCGGATTGATTTGGCTCAGCTCAATATCAATAGAGCGCCGACGCACCGCCAGTCCGCCACTACGATTTCCAAATCCTCGGGCGAGAACCATCCACGATATATAAAGCTTTCAAAAGCTCCTCTAACTTACGATCGAGTGCTTGACCGACAAAATGCTGCGCGCTTTGCCCGATCATGAATATCTATTTTTCTAAGCTGTACTCCTCTGAACCTGCAAAAGAAATATGGGCCAAAACTCCTGCCCTTTTGCAGATCATTTCCCGATAAAAATTAGTCGGTGCGACTTACTGGTTTGCCGCCAAATAAAGTCGCCTCTAAGATATTGGTTTTCCCGCATTTTCCCCATAAAAATATGTCACGCCAGGGCAAACGGCAATACCAATTCATCATAATTACGAAAAGCTAGCTCAGTTCCTTCAAATACATAGATTTCTTCCATTTCTTGTCCGTCCACACGAAACAGACATCGCCAGGATAAATCTCTGCGCCCACGGGTCTTATTTCCTCCTGTCCACTAATCGTAACCATTCCTGTCTAATCCTCCTTAGAAACCGCACCCGGAATCCACAATTCCAGCGGCTCTAAAAAGCTGCCCCAACTTAATAAACTCTGTTTTCAGATAAAACTCATGCTTCATTTAGTTCTCATTCGAATCAGCAAAATCGGAAATATTTATATTCTTCCTTTTTCTGCCAGTGCCGGACGAATAAGCGACAGAGGCAATCGTGAAAACGAAGATTGATCATTTCTTCTTCAATCGCCTTTAAGCGCCTCAGCAAATAACGAGGATTAAAAGGCAATCGTAATATCATCGCCGCTTTGGCTGATTTCTATTTCCTCCTCACACGTTCCCCTAATTCTGTGTTAGAAGTAATAATCAAGCGATTTTTCCTTAATTTCAAGCAACCAGCGCTACTTTCTCTCTGCAAAGCAGTGCCGCCCGCTCAATGCCGTAAAAGAAACTTATGCAGTCAATCTCCACCCATGGTTTTGAAGTCCTCGGAAAACATTTGCATATATTTCGGAAAGCCCCTCAATAATACGAGACGACAATAGTCTGCCTCCATTTCAAACAAAATATGTATCAGTAAAATAAAACCCGACACCAAATCATCTTCTTGGCGGAGGTATTTTTCGAATCTCCGACAAGAGTCTTACCCGGAATAATAATAGAAAGCCTTTTCCGGATAATCCTCTTTTTAAAGCTCAAAGACTGAATACTAATCGATAGCCGTCAATCGCCACTAAGTTCGAGCGATTTCACAATATCAAACAATTCTCCCTGCAACACCTTCCGGTTATCGTCCAGCAGAATAGATGGTTTTGACCGATGGATTTTTCTTTTAACGCCGCGTACGGCAAGGTCAAAACTGTTTTTTCCAGCCTGCGGCGACATAATAAACTCCTTGCTGTCCTCCGCATTATATTAAACTCGGATCTTCGGATACAATCTTAACCGTCGCCGAATCAGAAGAAATCGTAATTTCTCCGTCAGCATTTTTAACAATCTCGAAAAACATTCTGGCATTGACTGCGATCATACCATCTTCTTCCAATCTTTTGCCGGGAACGGTTTAGCCCAGTCCATTTCAAATCATTACCAATGCACTCGCCCGCATCTCCGGCGGATTTTAACAAAAGATTATAAAATCAGTAAGTAGAACGGGAGGATACGGCTTTAGGTACAGATATTTCAAAACCATCAGCTAACTTATCTCTATCACATTGAAAACGCAACAGGTCCTTTCCTTGCAGGCTTTTGTTTTGCCGGCAAAAAGAAACCGGATATCAACAGAGGATCAGGGGCTTGCCCGAAATAAGGAAGAATGATTTATCGCCGTGGTCAGTAGGGCATGTGTATGTATGTGGTAAGTACCCAAAAGTCCTTTTTCATCAACGGAGCATCAGGGATAAATCTCTCTCTCGATTAAAAGTTATTCTTTCCTTTATGCAGCTTGTATGATATTTTTGCCGGAGAAAAAGACAGGCTATGAACAGAAAATGAGCAGACTTCCTACCGGCATCCACAAAGTCTTTCCTCTTCTAAAAGGGATTACCGGTTGATTGATTTTTAATCAATATATCTATATTTTGTAGACTGCGATTGCTTTTGCTCAGCACGGAGTTTTCATATCCGCTTCAATGACCGTCAGATGGTCTCAGTTACTTGCCCAAATCAGGATAAGAGGCATCGGTCAGCTTACGGCAAAGATACATTACGATTTGCCTTGGCTCAACGATTTCCTTACTTCTGTAAGATTTCAGCATTGCTGATACTAAAAATGCTCAGCAGCAACATTTAAGATAACACTTGGATTAATCAGGCTTGTGTGCGTTTTGGTAATACTGTCTTTTCAACGCTTCTTCGGCAATTTCCATGCGTAATCCAGTCAGTGATTATGATTGTAATTATTAAAGGCAACGATTTTATTGGCTGCTCCTTCTAACTCACGAATATTGGATTTGACATTATTGGCAGTATATTTCCTAAAACATTGTCATCAATATTGATTAAGTCAAAATCCGTTTTGTTGTTTTGAGAGTGCCATTCGAGGTTTCAAAATCCAGTGGCTGATTTCATCCCAACAATCAGTCCTCCGGAAAAGCAGGAACGCAGACACTGCTTCCAGGTTTCAATATCGCCAGGCCGGGCGGTCCGAGAGGATAATAATAATCTGCTTTTTCTCTGCCTCATGCAGGTAGTGACATGTGTGAAGAAGAACTCTTCCCTGCGTGTTCACCTTCTGCCGGAAATAAAGTGAATCTCGTCAACCAACTAAACATCTCTAATATTACGATATGCGAAAATTCTTCATTCTTATTGGGTGAATTGACTGAATCATCTCATTGGTAAAAGGGTTTCACTGGATACATAAAGAACATTTAAATCCTTATGATTTTCATAAGTATAGTGAGACAATGGCGTGCATTAAAGTGTGTTTCAAGTCCCACGCCACCATAAATAAACAGCGGTTATGGCTGCTGGGAGGAAACTCGGCAACGGCTACGGCGTACCATAACATATTGTTACTGCACGACCACGCAAAGCTTTTCAAAGAGATATATCGTTTATTTAAATGATATACCGTCCTCGTTATTATCTATAATCTGAGGAAATAACCGATTCTTTGACAGCGCTTTCAGCTTTGCTTTTGTACTGACCAAACCAATTTCATGCAGTTTTTATCTGTAACCATAGCAATTGCTACTTGAATGATTTTGCTGCAATTATTTTCTAAGCTGATACCACTGGTATTTTCAGCTCGATAACGATTTGCTCCTCACGTTACTGCGCCGGATAAATATCGGCTGAGAAACGTTATGCAAACGTCTAACGATATGGAAATCGTAATACCTGCACGCCTTTCCCAATTATGGATTACTGAGTTTATCACATAAAACTCAACTGATTAAAATATTCGTTTCTTGGCTTCTATCATACTCTATCTAAACACTTTTCAATCCTGTGGATAAACCTGCGGATTATGATGATAACCTTCGTGGTTAGATAAATCTGTGGATATCTTCTTTGGTATATCTGACATTTTAGAGAAATAGAATCTGCAGCTTGTGGAACGTCTTAGTTATCCACAATTTATCCACAAAAGAGAGATAGGATCGGTGTTCTTTGTGGATAAGGAAATATTAAAAAGTTTCTTCCTTATTATATATATTCTTCTTTTTGTCCACAGGATAAATGGGGGATAAAAGAAATCCCTTTGAGTCTTGCCAGCGGATTGTTGACAAGTACTCTTTTATCTTATATAATAGCGGTATTAAAAGAAAAATTATATTTGCAAAGGAGATTTATCCTTTGTCATCCCTTGTCATTCTTAAAAAGAAAGTTTTATCATGAAAATAAAGTTTTCTAAAACAAATCAATCAAAAGGACAGCTTTGGCTGTTTCCTCGATTGCGCTTACGGCTGTAACCTTGATGATGGAAGGTTATACCCAGCGTTTTGTTGACGCTATGACTTTTCAGCCTTTGTGGTGGACTTCTCATAGCATATTTCTTTTTGTCCTTTCGTTATATCAAGGAATATTTAAAAACTTCGCTGACGGGAAACTTGGAAGGGACAGGCGCAGGCAGTTAAAAACGTAACTGCCAGCAGGGGAATATGCTTTTTGAAAAACGGAAAGCGAACATTATTATATCATTTGACCGGTGATATGTACGAATATAACCATATGCCATGAACATATGGGCGGTTGCAGTTCCTTTTGGAAGGGATAAATTTAGCTGGTTTTGTCTTTTCTTTTTGGACCGATGCCGTTTTGGCACTGGCAGCTCTTTTCTTAGTGATAGGAAGCTTATTTTGGCGGAATTATTTAAGTGACCGAATGGGAAAATATAAGAATCAGCAGCAAGCGGTCGAGCACGCCTGAATCAATATATGCTCAATACCGAGCAAAACATTGATACGGTTCCGGCAGCTGGGTAAAGATGTCTTTTTCAGTCAAAAATATGATGATTATGGAAGGAAGAATATTTTCCGGTCATATTAGTGAAAAGTCATGCACTTTTATTTCACAACTTATTTTTCAACGGAAGTCATTCTCTTTTGATGTTGTTTTATGGGGGTGATTTTGACGGCGCTAGGTCGGTCGACGATTAGCAAAGCGATTACAGGATGGTTTGACCATGCGGATTGCTGATTCGATTGCGAACACTGGCAGATTTTTGCCGCAGAAAAGCTGCAGCGCTGGAAATTGAAAAACGGATTGCGGTGATTGGAGAGCCATCTTGGGGAATAATGGGGCAGGATTACCCCTTTTGATCAAAAATTGAAGTTAAAATAGAAAGTTACCAGCCGGAAAACAGCAGCCAGGATTTTGCTGAAAAGTACAGATATTAACAATAGAAAGAGGCGATATTTGTACGATTAAAAGGCGTCAGCGGCGGCGGCAAATCAACTTTGGTTAAAAATCATCGCCGGTTTAAAAATAAACGAGCAAAGCGGCAGAATTACTTATAATAGTCAGGATATTCAAACTCTGGCGCCAAACGAATATCATAAGCATATTCTGCTGGTAAGCCAAGATACGCTGCTCTTTCCGGGAACCAGTCAAGGAAAATCTTTTAATGGAGCAGGCAGCAACCGATGAGGAACTCACGAAAATCTTTCAGATTTGCGGTTTAGAGACTTTATATGAGCAGTATGGACTGGATTACAGATTGAAAAATACCGGCAGCAATTTAAGTGGCGGTCGAAGACGGCACGCATAGGGCTTTAGCCGGATATTGCTGCGCCGAGCCGGAAGCTTTTGATTTTTAGACGAGGGCGACCAGTGCGCTTGATGCGGGCTACGGCAGAAATAGTGAGTTAAAAATATCGTTACGCCTTTTGCTCGCCGGCATTTTATCACAATTTTAGCGATTAGTCATAAACAGGATTTTGAAAAATACAGTGATAAAATTATTTATATTTAAAGTGTGCAGTACTTCGATTAGGCTCGTTGCTTCCAGAAAGGGTACGCACTTTTCGGCAGACAGGGTGGAACGATAGATAGATTGCGGAGCAAATTGCCGAAAGTGGAGTCCATGCAGACCACCCGCTGGGCAGAAGTGTGCGGCACTTGCTCAGGGAAAGTTTAGTATTTTGATGGGACAGGAGAAAGCAGTATGAATCAATTAAAACCCGTTTATCGTAAGTTTTTAAAAGAACGAATTTTTTATTTTGGATTTATGGGAAATGAACTGGTTGGTTTGGTGCTGATTGACCGGCTGCAAAAAGCTGATTGATATGGCGGCGCAAATGGATATTTCGGTTTTGGCAGCTGGCGCTGGGAGTTTTTGGGATTTTAATTATTTCTATTGGCATAATTATTCTGGATCAGTATTTTTTCGGGCATTGGCTTATTATGGTGAGTGGAGTTGAAAAATATACTTTTTGCCGCTTTTTGCAAAATTATACCGGCAATAAGAAAAACTTAGGCGAAAGCATGTTCGGCAATTCATAATGACACTGCCGTGGTTTCTAATTGGCTGTCGAAGGGGCCGGTTAATATGGTTTTGCAATCCCTTATTTTGCTGATTTATTTGGTTTAATGGCTCGTTATCATTGGCCGCTGACCTTGCTTACGCTGGCGGTTATTTTGATTATGTTTGCTCTATCTCGCTATTTTTGGGGAAAAGGAATCACAGTTTACCGCCGGGCAGCAAAAATTATACGGCAGGCTTCATTCGTATCTACAATCCTGTTTGGAAAATTTTTCCGCTGATTTGCCAGGCTGCATAATGGCGATTATTTTATAAACGGTTAAAAAGCATTGCACCGGCAAAGGCGACCGGGAAGTCATCGGCGGATTAAGCCACTTTATGGCATTAAGTGATGCGATGCTGACTTTTCATGGTCACACCTACCATTGTTGATTTTTGCGTTAAGTTTGTTGTTTGTCAAAATGGGTGAGATTACCGCAGGCGGGGCAGTGGCACTTCTTCTGCTGGCACAGAAATTAAACCAGCCCATTATTTTATTGGCGCACTGGTGGTTGATCGCCAAAATGCACAGACGGTTTACGACCAGATGAAGGATATTTATATTCCTTGGCAGGAAGAAAACGGAGAGAAAAGAACCGGCTGCCTTTGCAGAAATGGCAGTTAAAGCTTAAAACATATCAATATGATGGCGGGGAAGTTTCTTTGTCGGCTGATTTTACTATTGGAAAGGGAGATACCGTCCTGATAAAAAGGCGAAAGCAGCGGCGGCAAATCAACGATTTTAAACTTGCTTTCTCGCTTTCTCCGTTTTCAAAGGTTTAGACAGCGACATCAAATATAATGGAACTTCGGTCTCAGAATATGAGCAGTCAAATACTATCAGCATATATTACAAGTGCAGCAGGAAACGGTTTTGATTGAGGGCAGTATTTTAGAAAATCTACTGCTGGGAGATTCCTATTCCAGAGGAAATCAACGAGGTCATTAAAACTTGTGTGCTGGATGAATTTTGCCGGGAGAAAGGCATGGATTTTTCATTCAGGAAAAATGGGAAAAATATCAGCGGCGGCGAAAGACAGCGCTTGGGTTTAGCCCGGATGCTGCTTGCGAAAGCCGGAAGTTTTATTTTAGACGAGGTGAGCAGTGCGCTTGATGAAGCAACGAGGCAGCTCCTGCCGCAAAGACTGACGGCATATCAGCAAAAACATCAAATGACGATGGTTGCCGTCAGTCATAACCACGATTTTGACCGCTATGGTAACAAAATAGTAGAATTAGGGAAGGATTTCGTTTAATCCTCCTGATAGCAGATAATGTAAGCGGATATGGTATCGCTACCTTCATAAGCAGTCAGCGGCATATGGAAGATATCCGTACCGGCATTGTCCTTGTAGTAGGATTTGCGTTCTTCCGGTGAATAGGAATAAAGAGATACGCTATATTGATGTCCGCTTTTTCAAAAGTCAGGTCAAAGCTAGCTTTTCTGATTTGATATTTCGGGTTTTTGCCGGCAAGAGTTGTTTCAGTTGGTTCAAACACGCCCTCAATCGTATGAGTACCGGCAGGTAAAGCAACAATCTTTTTGACCATATTCTCCGGTTATTGGCTCAAACATCGACAGATTTTGTCCGTCAATCAAAAACGTGCAATAAAGATGAAGAATGGCTTGATTTTTGATTTTTATTCAAAAACGAGCTTTGGTTTTTCGCTCGTTTCTTTTTGCAGTACCATAAAGACAACAAAAAGCACTGCCCAAATGACGGCAAAAAGGCAATAAAGATAGGAAGATTCGTTTTACCCATAATAGTTCTCCTTTTTGTTAAATATTAAACTTATGTTTTAAATCGTTCTGATTGTAGCACTTTAGAGAAATCTTGTCAATAAAGACAAATCCTTCCAACTTTATTTTTCAAATTCCCAAAAATTCAATGCCAACAGATAACTTGACGAAGTAGCATTGCTTTATTATAATAAAAAAGCAGTGCTTTTTCAAAAAGCTTTCGATGAAATCCGATTTTCGAGACATTGCAATATGAGAACAACTCGAAAAGTCTTATTGGAAGAGCAATCGGAAAATAAGCAAAATTAGGAAAAGAGGAGGTGCACCGCTATGAAAATGACTTATCAGCCGAAAAAAACGTCAAAGACAAGTAGAACATGGATTCCGAAAAAGAATGAGAACCAAAAACGGCGAAATGTTCTAAGCCGTAGAACGGGACAAAGGGAAGAAAAAGAAACTTGCGGCATAAGGACCACATTTGTGGTCTTTTTCAACAGGAGAGACTTATAGTGAAATCCGTTTGTTCACTCATCAAGAGTTTAAAGCAGGTTTATAATCATAGTTGTTCTTGTGTTAATAAGCATTTGATTGGATATTTTCTAAAAATCAAACGGCGGAAAAATCGGATCAACATTTCGGTCAGTAAAAAGTCGGCAACAGCGTTGTCCGGCATCGACTAAAAGATTAGTAAAAAGAAGCCTATCGTTTAAATCAGCAGAAAATCAAAGCCGGCTATGACATTGTAATCGTAGTTCGGGCGGCGGCAAAAGGAAAAATTATCAGGAGATAGAAACCAATTTATTGCATTTGCTCGGTTTGCGGAAAATGATAGTAGAAAACTGCAAGAAGAATAGGCCAAAAGGTGAGATATGTTAAGTCGTTTAGCAATCGCTTTGGTGAAGTTTTATCGTCATTATATTTCGCCGCTGAAACAGCCAAGTTGTATTTATGTTCCGACTTGCTCTGCTTATGCTTTGCGAAGCCTACCGGCAGTTCCGGCTTTTGAAAAGGAACCTGTTGTCAGTCAGCGGGTATTGTCCTGTCACCCTTTTTCATAAGGGCAGGTATGATCCTAGTGCCTGACAAGGAGGAGAAGAGATGTTGTTAGTTTCGTTGACACAGTCGACGGCGCCAATCATCGGACCAAATTTCGATTTTTGGCGTGGTAATGGATTATATCTATAATATTTTGAAAAACGGCTTGAGGCTGGAATCCATAGGGTATGTGCCCATTATCCTGTTTACCATTTTTACCGGCTTTTACTTTTTGCCACTGGCATTTTAAGCAACAAAGAGTCGATGCGAGGAGATGCAAAGCTCCAGCCGGAAATGAAAAATTCAGGATAAGTATAAGAATAAGAAAGATCGAATCACAGCAAAAATGCAGATGGAAATATCACAGCTTTACCAAAAGCATGGCACCAGTCCTTTCTCTGGCTGCTTGCCGTTATTGGTTCAGCTCCCCATTATCTGGGCTTTGTTTCATGTGCTAAGAAATCTGCCGGCTTATATCGAGAGTGTGCGGGACATTTATTTAGAATGTATCCTAAAATTTCGGGTATTTCCGGAATCAGCGAAAGTCTTAATGAAATGAACACCGGCTTAAAAGCAGGAGTTCCCAACTTTGATCCGATTTCGGAAAACAACTTAATTGATTTGTTCAGTAAGTTTACCACCGATCAGTGGAATCTTCTGTTTGAGAAAAATGCCGCAGTTATCCACTCTGTTAGCAGATTCTCTGTCACATATCAATAAGATTAATTATATGTTGGGGATTAACTTGGCAGATAATCCGAACCTGATGAGTATCGGTGTGTTAATTCCTGTCTTAAACACTAGCGGCGCAGTTTATGGTATCGAAGCTGTCCATGGATAAAAATGCCGGCGGAAACGATCAAGCAGCTCAAAACCAATAAAACAATGATGTATACGATGCCTTTTATTACCGGTTTTTTGTTATCAGTATGCCGGCAGAGCTTAGGTCTTTATTGGTTGGTTGGTACTTTGTTCCAGTTGGTACAGCAAATTGTAATCAATAAGTATTTAGATGAAAAAGAGGCTTAAGAATATTTCTTTCCTGTATTCGTCAAAAGCACTTCCGACAGGGACGGTAAAAAGTCTTGGAGCAAAAGAATCACTTTTTAATGGAGGATAGAATGGAATCGGTTGAAAAATCAGCAAAAACAGTTGATGAGGCAGTGACGGACGCTTTGGTAGAACTCGGTCTGACGTCGGATCAGGGTTGAGATTGAAATCTTAGACGAAGGCTCGAAAAGGACTTTTTGGGACTGTTCGGCTCAAAAATGGCAAGAGTGAGAGTAACCAAAAGGTAGATTTAAAAGAATATCGCCGAGAACTTTTTAAAGGAACTGTTACAGGCGATGGACATTTCTTCACAAATTACGATGACAGAGGAAGATAAAAAGCACTCTGGCTATCAATTTAGAGGGGAGAAGAGATGGGTGTATTGATTGGCAAGAGAGGTCAGACCTTAGATGCCATTCAGTATTTTGACTTCATAGTGGTTAACAAATATTCCGATCATTATATTCGGATTAAAATGGATACGGAGGATTACCGGAATCGCCGGCGCAAGACCTAGAGGCTTTAGCCAATAATCTCAGCGATGAAAGTAGAAAAACCGGCAAAAAGTTTACACTCGAGCCGATGAGCTCAAACGAAAGGCGGATTGTTCATTCCACCTTGCAAAAATATAAGTTTATTGAAACTTATAGTGAGGGGAGAAACCGTTTCGTCGAGTCATTATCGTTCCCAAAAAGAGAGAAACCGAATAGAGAGAAACCGAATAAGAGAGCAAAGTCAAGATTAAGCGATTCGCTTATTCTTGGCTTTTTCACTGATGAGATGGAGAAGAATATGGAAGATACGATTCATGACTGTCAGCACACTGCCGGGTAGCGCCGGTATTGGAATTATCAGAATGTCAGGACCGGAGAGTCTGGCGATTTTAGATCAGGTATTTCAGCCGAAAAAAATCCGAAGAACGAGAGAAAATCCCATACCATTCATTATGGTCATATTCTGGAAAAAGGGCAGAATCGTTGATGAGGTTTTGGTATCGGTGATGAAAGCGCCGCATACCTATACCAGAGAAGATATTGTAGAAATTAATTGTCATGGCGGGCAGGGTGGTGCTGCAAAAAGGTGATGAAGCTATTGCTGGAAAACGGCGCCAGATTAGCCAGCCGCCGGTGAGTTTACCAAACGGGCGTTTCTAAACGGCAGACTGGATTTATCGCAAGCAGAGGCGGTTATGGATATGATTTCGGCTAAGACCGAGAGGAATTAGCCGGCTTTGCCGCTCATTTATCCGGAGAACTGAAAAGAAAGGTTACTGCCCTGCGGAAAAAATGATTCAGCTTTTGTCCAATATTGGTAGGGAATTGATTATCCGGAGTATGAGTTTGAAACGTTGGAGCAGTCGGCAATGATTGCCGGGAATTGAGGATATCTTAGCGGAAGTAGAAAAACCTCGGAGCGACTTATGAAAATGGGAGATTGATTAAGGACGGTATTCGGACGGCAATTATCAGGAAACCCTAATGTCGGCAAATCCTCTATTTTGAATGCACTCCTGCGGGCAAATCAGGGCGATTGTTACCGATATTGCCGGAACGACCAGAGATACGCTCGAAGAATATTACTACTTAAATGGCTTAACCTTAAAGCTGATTGATACTGCCGGAATCAGGGAAAGCGGCGATACGGTGGAAAAAAATCGAAATTGAACGTTCTCTTCAGTCTATTCACCAAGCGGATTTGATTTTTATTTGTGATGGACTCTTCTTCCGATTTAGCGGCGGAGGATCACCGGATTTTTAGAAGAAGTGAAGGATAAAAAGTGTATCTTTATTTTTGAACAAAGTGGATTTGGCAGGAAAGGTCGATCGCCGGTATTTTTGCCGAGGAATTATCCGGGCGGCAGTCCTGATTGAAACTTCGGCACTGACCGGATATGGGATTGACCGATTAGAAGGCATTATTACGGATTTATTTGCTTTGGGGCAGTTAGAGCAGTCCGATAGCCTTTATATTACCAATCTTCGGCAAAAAGAAGCACTTCTTGGAGCGGCAGCGAGCGATGAAACAGGCGATTACTTCCGGTTCGGGCAGGGCTTTAGTGAGGAGTTTTGGGCAATGGATTTAAAGGCGGCGTATTTTGGAACTGTCCAAGATTTTTAGGAGAAAGTGTGGAAGATGATGTGGTAGCACAGATTTTTGCTCGCTTTTTGTGTCGGCAAGTAGAGAAAGTTTTGGAACCGTAGTGCCGGTGTTCGGTTAGATATCAGTGTATGGTCTTGTTTATCTGAAATTGCTAATTTTTTTGTAATATAATTGTGAAAAATTTCGTATTTTTAATGACAAGAATGGTAAGATATGTTAAGATAACATAGAGCCGGAAGGCGAAAAATAAAGAAGGACAAATAAATGACAGAGTATATAATAGATTCGGTAGACGTGGTTGTCATTGGTGGCAGCCATGCCGGAGCGGAGGCAGCTTTAGCGGCAGACCGAAGTAATTTGAAAACGGTGTTATTTGCCGTTAGCTTAGACAGCATTGCAATGCTACCATGCAATCCAGTATCAGTGGCACTTCTAAGGGGCATTTGGTGCGGGAAGTCGATGCACTGGGCGGAGAAATGGGAAAAATATTGATAAAACCTATATTCAAAAGCCGAATGCTCAATCAGGCAAAAAGGACCGGCGGTACATTCCTTGCAGGCACAGGCAGATAAACACGCTTATTCCCGAGAAATGAAAAACCTTAGAAAAATACGCCAAATCTGGAAAAATAAAACAAACGGAGGTTGTGGATATCCTTGTTGATGATCAGAAAAATGTACAGGGGCGTCAAGGTCATTTCCGGCAGGATTTATCAGGCAAAAGCGGTGATTATTGCGACCGGTACCTATTTAAAGAGCTCGCTGTATTTATGGTGATGTCAGTATTGATAGCGGTCCAAAACGGGTTAGCAGAGCGACCAATCATTTTATCGGACAGCCTTCGGGCATTGGGGGATTAAGCTAAAAGCCGCTTTAAGACAGGAACACCGTCTAGAGTGGATCGGCGGACGATTGATTTTTCTCAGCTGGTTGAACAGCCGGGCGATGAGGATTGTTCCCTTTTCGCTGAAAATAAGAGAAAAGGATATTCGAAAGGACCAGATTTCTTGCTGGCTGGCGTACGCAATCAGCAGACGGCGGCGATTATTTCAGCAAATCTTGACCGTTCTCCCCTTTATGGTGGTGTTATCAAAGGCACAGGGCCTCGCTATTGTCCGTCGATTGAGGACAAAGTCGTGCGTTTTGCCGATAAGGAAAAAGCTTATCAGATTTTTGTTGAGCCGGAAGCGGCTGGAAACCAATGAAGTTTATTTGGCGGGAATGAGCAGTTCTTTGCCGGAAGATGTGCAAATCAAATGATTCGCACAATGAAAGGCTTTGAGCATTGCGAAATTATGCGGATTGGTTATGCGATTGAGTATGACTGTATTGATCCGCTGGAGTTAAAAACCAACGTTGGAGCTAAAAAGCCATTCGAGGGACTATTTAGTGCCGGTCGGTTTAACGGCAGTAGCGGCTATGAGGAGGCGGCGGCACAGGGAATCATGGCGGGGAATCAATGCGGCGAGCGTTTGTCAGAGGAACAAAAACCTCTTATCTTGGATCGCTCGGAGGGCGTATATCGGCGTGCTGATTGATGATTTGGTGACGAAGGGCACAAATGAGCCGTATCGCATGATGACCTCAAGGGCAGAATACCGATTGCTGTTGCGCCAGGATAATGCCGACTTGCGTCTATCAGATTATGGCTGGCAGGTAGAGTGCTGCTATCTGAGGAGATATCAAAGCCTTTTGCCGAAAAAGAGAGGCGATTGCAGCAGAGATTGGGCGTCTGCAGATTTTGGGCTGTACGCGGAGCTGAACTCAATTTTTAAGAGTCAAGGTTCCACACCCGGTTAAGTCGAGGGATTAGCTTATATGAGCTTTTGAAAAAGACCGGAAATTACTTATGAGAGTTTAGCGGCAGTTGACCATGAGCGAGCAGAGCTACCGGAAGAAGTGCTGGGAGCAGGTCAATATTCAGGTCAAATACGATGGCTATATTGCTCGCCAGACCGAGCAGGGTGGAAAAATATAAAAACTGGAGAATAAAAAGATTCCGGATTCCATCGATTACGATGCGATTGGCAATCTGCGGACAGAGGCAAGGCAAAAAGCTGAAACAGGTGAAACCTTTAAACATTGGGCAAGCAAGCCGAATTTCGAGCGTTTCGCCAGCAGATATTTCAGTACTGCTGATTTATTTGAGTAAAGTAATAGAATGGTTTTGGCAGAGCTTTGGGGGAATTGTTAGGAAGTGGGGTTCGTGGTTTAAGCGGATTTTTGCAAACATTAACCGGAAAAGAGGACAATTTGAAACAGGAAATCAAACAAGTCTTGCAGGCGGTAGATTATCAGCCGACAGAGAAGCAAATTAGCCAGTTAGAGCAGTTTTTATGGGTTATTAAACGATAAGGTGATGAACTTGACGGCTTTTGGCGGAACCGCAGGACTTTTGGAAAAAGCATTTGCGAGATAGTCTGCTGCTGCATCGGCATTTTTCGGTTTCAGCCCGGAATGCGGTTAATTGATGTCGGTACCGGCGCTGGTTTTCCGGGGATTCCGATTGCGATTATGGAGCCGGAGATAGAGGTTATCCTACTCGATTCTTTGACGAAACGAATTCATTTTTAGAGGAAGCGGTGGCTACGCTTAGCAACCAATGCGAAAGTGCTTAATGGTCGGGCGGAAAATGCGGGCAAGAGAGAATATAGAAAGCTTTGATTATTGTGTATCTCGGGCAGTCAGTCATTTGAATAAGCTATCGGAGTATTGCTTGCCCTGGTGCGGGTAGAGAGGTATTTTATCCCGTACAAGGCAGAAAAAAAGTGCTGACGGAGATACCGAGTCCGAGCGTGCCATTTCTCTACTCGGCGGGGAATTGACAGAGATAAAAGAGGATCGGATTTTGGGATGCTCAGCGATTTTTTCCGATTATTCAAAAACGAAAAACACCACCGGAATACCCAAGAAATTCAGAAAAATAGCAAAAAGACTTTATAATTTGAGTTTTTGTGGTATAATATATAGATGAACCGAAATAACTGCTTTTGACGCAATCGGTTCAAGCATAAAGGAATCAAAAATGGGAAAAATAAGTAGAAATCAAAGTGGAACAAGAGAAACGAAGGAAACAAAATCCAGATATACTCCGGCGCTTACGTTAAAAACCAACCAAAGCGCTGGATAAGATATTGAATCAAACGATTGATTTTATTTCCGGCGGAGAAAGTGAAATGTATGAGTGGATTATGCCCGTCGGGAATATGATGATTTGGAAAAAGAGCTGGTCGATTTAAAAGTGAAACTGCCAGCTTGATTGCATCGGTCGATAAGTTATATCGGAATTATGACTAAATCGCAAAAACTCATCAATACCAGTTCTTATACCGAAGAGGAGCTCCGCCGGCTGCAAGAAGAAACCGAACAGTCTGCGTCTTCGGCTGGAAGTGGAAAAACAAAGAAAGCACCATCATTCGCCGGCGAAATGATTTAGAAATTCACCTGCGAGGGATTAAGGATTTGAACGATCGAGCCGAAAAAAATTATCTAGTGACTTTAATATTGCGGTTTCTTTGCTCAACGGCGATATCAAAAATGACCGATACGATTGAAGATATCAACAATAAAACAAGCATTGGGAATTAAGATTTTGCAGGTTCAGGAAGAAGAGACGCCGGATTGCCAGAGAAATGCATGACGGTTTGGCGCAGCAATTGTCGCAAGTTCTGCTTAACGCTGATTTTGGGGTTAAGCTGTTAGATAAAGATATCAACTTGGCAAAAAGAGAATTAAATCTCTTAAAAGTCCGAGCTACGAGAAAGTATTAGTAGCATTCGCCGCTTGATTTATGATTTGCGGCCGATGTCGTTAGATGATTTGGGACTGATTCCAACGATTAAAAGAGATGTGGAGAGCTTTCAACAGAATTATCCAAATCGGCATCTGAGATTTATTTTAGGGGAGGAATTGGAAAAAACGGAAAGACTGCCTTGTCGGAAACGATGATTTTGACCGTTTATCGTATTTTTTCAGGAGGCGCTTACCAATATCAGAAAACATTCGCAGGCGGAAAACGCTGAAATTGAGATGAGTGTTAAGAAAAACAGTTTTGTATATTCGGGGTAGAAGATGATGGTGTGGGAATCCCAGATATTTCCTTTTTGAAAAAGGAATGGATCATGGATTTGGCTTATCAATCATGAGGGAAAGGTGGACTTGCTTAGGGTAAAGTGGACATCAATCCGAACAGGGGAGTAGGCACAAAAATTCAGATTTGGGATTCCATTAGGGTCTAGTAGATGACAGAAGGAGAAAAGCATGAATAATAAGATTAGACTAATTATAACCGATGACCACGCCATGATTAGAGAAGGTTTAAAGAAAGTACTGGAGTTAGAAGACGACATTGAAGTCGTTGCGCAGTTCAGCAATGAGCAAGATGCACTGAGTTACTGCTTGCAGCATCAAGATGAAGTAGATGTGTTGCTTTTAGATGTGAATATGCGAAGCTAAATGGAATGCAGACATTAGAAAAGATAGAAAAAGAGTTACCCAATCTAAAACGATTGTTTTAACGATTCATGATGAGGTTGAGTATTTAAGACGGGCTATGGAGCTGGGGAGCGAAGGGCTATATCTTTAAAGGATAGCGAATCCGATGCCTGATTAGTGCCATTCGGGCAGTACATAATGAAGCTCCGTTTACATTCAGCCGACGATGGCAATCTATTTGCTGAATGATTTGAGTCCGAAAAACATCCGTTGGCAAAAAGAGTTTTTAACCAAGCGGGAAGTTCAGGTTTTGAAATTGGTAACAAATGGTATGCTGAATAAGGAAATTGCTATTCGCTTGCGGATTAGTGAAAAAGACCGTAAAGAATCATATTTCCAATATCTTTCAAAAAGATTGACGTTTCCGACCGGACACAGGCAGCAATCTATGCGATTAAAACCGGCCTGGTGGAATTATCGGAAATGGAAGTTCAGTAGGTTTTCATCACAGGATATGGGATAAGCGGAAAGAGTAAAAATAAGCTACAGGGGCGGGATAACATTTGTTATCCCGCCTTTTTATCTTATTGGGAACGCTGAATGTTTCACAGGAAATCATATTTCGATGAAAGTAAAAACATTTTACATAGAACAATTTATTTCTGGCATTACCTTTACCGCATGGGCAAGTAGAAGAATAAAATCCGCTTTCAAGGTGAGTCGGTATTTTATTATTTATCGCAATTTTACTTTTTGTGAAGATAACATTGCTTTGCACAATAAGCAGCAGTTTTAGAATAAAAGTGGCAGTTAAAGGAGGAATTTTCGTATAGTGGGCAGTGTAATCACGAGAGATGTTTCACGTGAAACAATTTATTTGTGGCATCACTTTGTTAAAATGGCGTGGACACAGTAGAACGGGAAAATCCACTTTCAAGGTAAACGGGAGCTTATGTTAATGGTTGTAATCTTACTTTTTATAGAGACAGACAAATTGTTTTTGCCAATAAAAGCACCGTTTTAAAAATAAAAAGTGGCAGTCAAAGAAAGTGATTTTGGATAACAAGTAGCGTATATCACAGAGAGATGTTTCACGTGAAACAATTTATTTCCGACATTACCTTATCAAACCGCATGGGCAAAGTAGAGAGAATAAAAATCCGCTTTCAAGGTGAGCCGGCATTTTATTATTTATCGCAATTTTATTTTGTGAAGATGAACATTGTTTTGCCAATAAAGCACCGTTTTAAAATAAAAAGTGGCAGTCAAAGAAAGTGATTTTTTGGATAACAAGTAGCGTATATCACAGAGAGATGTTTCACGTGAAAACAATTTATTTCCGGCATCACCTTATCAAAAACGCATGGGCAAGGAGAGCGAATAAAATCCACTTTCCAGGCGAGCCGGCATTTTTATTATTTATCGCCATTTTACTTTTTGTGAAGATGAACATTGCTTTTGCCAATAAAGCACCGTTTTAAAATAAAAAGTGGCAGTCAAAGAAAGTGATTTTTGGATAACAAGTAGCGTATATCACAGAGAGATGTTTCACGTGAAACAATTTATTTCCGACATTATCTTATCAAACCGCATGGGCAAAGTAGAGAATAAAATCCGCTTTCGAGGCGAGCGGCATTTTATTATTTATCGCCATTTTACTTTTTGTGAAGGTGAACATTGCTTTGCACACAAACACAGCGACTTTAGAATAAAAAGCGGAAGTTAAAAGAAAGATTTTGTATAGTAGGCAGTGTATTACAAGAGATGTTTCACGAAACAAGACATTATTAAAACCAAAAATGTTTCACGTGAAACATTTTATTTATATATCTCATCAGGGTTATGATATACTAAAAATATAGTCGGATTGAGAGCGGTATTGCAAGTAAAATGTACCGCAAAGAGTCGCAGTCCGAGAGAGCTTAACAAAAATCAATACGAATAACATACAGGAAAAATGGAAACAAAACAGGAGGAGATTATGGGCAGAGTGATTGCCATTGCTAAATCAAAAAGGGCGAGGTGGGTAAAAACCACAACGGCGGTGAATCTTTCCGCTTGCTTAGCCGAGGCGGGCAAAAACACCCTAATTATTGACTGTGATCCGCAGGGGAATACCACGCAGGGTTTGGGTATCAACAAAAGTGCTGTAAATCCAGACTACGTGTGACATTTTTGCAAAACCATAAAATATATGATAGCATTGGAGAAAAATGTTTACCTAATTTGGACGTTTTACCGGCGAATATTGATTTGGCAGGAGCTGAAATCGAATTGATTCAAATGACGGATAATAGCGAAATTTCTAAAGCGGGCGATTGCCGAGATTAAAGAAGACTATGAATTTATATTGATTGATTGCCCGCCGTCTTTGAGCTTGTTGACAATCAACGCCTTGACGGCGGCAGATACGGTGTTAGTTCCCCTACAATGTGAGTTTTGCGCACTGGAGGGATTGTCGCAACATGTACACGATTCGGCTGATTCAGGAAAAACTCAATCCATCGTTAGAAATGAGGGGCATCGTTTTTACAATGTATGATGCTCGCACGCAATTTATCGCTGGAAGTGGTCGAAGAAGTCAAGAATGAATTAAAAATACGAATATTTACAAAACGATTATTCCCAGAAATGTCCGACTAAGCGAGGCGCCGAGCTATGGACAGCCATTACCGCCTATGATGCGACATCAAAAGGAGCAATGGCATATCGAGATCTGGCAAAGGAAGTAATCGAAAGGAGATAGTATGAAAAGAAAAGGACTGGGAAAGGGTGTCAGGGGCCCTTTTGGGGGAAAACTCGGCAGGAGCCGGAACGGGAGAGTATAGCAGAAAGAAGTTGAGTTTTTACCGGTGTCGATGATGGAACCCAATCCCCTACAACCAAGAAAAACCTTTGAAGAGGATAGCTTGCTGGAGCTGGCGGAGTCGATAAAAACTTTGGTGTTCTTCAGCCGATTTTTGGTCATCAAAAAGAGAAAACCTGTGAGATTATTACCGGGGGCGTCGGTGGCGAGCGGCTAAGCTGGCAGGCTAAAAGGAAATGCCGGTAATGATTAAGCATTTAAGCGAGAAAGGAAATTGGCGAAATCAGTTTGATTGAAAAACATTCAAAGAGAAGACTTAAATATTATGGAAGAGGCGGGTGCCACAAGCGACTTTTAGAAGAGTTTGCTGACGCATGATGAACTGGCGGCTCGAATCGGGAAAAGCCGGACTGCTATTACCAACACCTTGCGGCTATTGGCATTAAGTCCGGCGGTTCAGAAGATGACAGCAGACGGCATGATTAGTATGGGTCATGCTCGCTGTCTATTGGCGATTCCTGACGAACAGCGAGCGAGGCAGAAATCGGAATGATGATTTTTGACAAACAGTTATCGGTTCGGGAAACAGAAAATTATATCAAGAACCTGATGAAACCAGCCAAACCGGCGCCGGAAGCGGGCAAACTAAGTCCGGAAATGAAAGAAGTCGAACGCAGAATGGCGGAGCATTTTGGCTCAAAAAGTAACCTTAACCGCCCGAAAGAACAACAGCGGAAAAATAGAGATTAACTACACATCAATGGAAGACTTGGATCGGATTTTTAGATATTTTTGCATTACAGGGAAGATTAATATGGAAGAAATCATCGGCAATGGCTGGAAACAAATCAAAATATTCTATTGGCGGCATTTTGGTGGCGTCATTTTACTCTTAATGATAGGGATCTGCTGGGCAAGGCAGCCGGTGCCGAAAATTAGAAAAAGCGAATGCGAACGTATGAAAGCGGCACCTTAAATAAAACGATTAGAAGAAGAAACAAAAGCACTGAAAGCGGAGCTGGAACAGCTGACGAAAGAAGTGGAAGAAGAAAAGAAACGTCTGACTCGGTTTGTAGCAAAGAGAAAAAGGCGATTAAAAAGGTAGCTGGTTAAGTAGATGCTTTTCCCGCAGGGCGGGAAGGTATCGTATGCGCACTGGCGTTGCTCAATGAAGATAATAGCGGAGTTTTTGATTAATAGTATCCACAGTACGGATTTTTCTTTTTCCTATGCTAAGGAAGTGGTTCGGGAGAAGTCGACCAGGTTACCTCTCCGGAAGAAAAAAAGCAGTGCTGGAGAAAGCAGTATCGGAACGGGAAAAATTATCCAGCAAATAAAAAGACCGATGGAAGCCGGCAGAAAAAGAAAGAATCGGATAGCAGGGCATTAGATATAGCAAAGCAAAATCTGGCGGCATAAGGTAGGATTTTGGGCGGCACTTTTCACGCCACTTTTATGAGAAAAGAAAAGGAAAAAGATGTATCGTTTGATAGCAATTGATTTAGATGACACTTTTATTATCCGATGATTTATCGATTCATCCGGATAATTTACGCACGCTTCCGGCAAGCAAAAGCAAAAGGGCGTTTATGTTGTGCTTTGTTCCGGCAGAGAGAGTCTGTCGATGGAAAAATATTATGGAGAAAAACAGGGCTGTTTGCAGTCGAGGATTATTTTATCTCCTATAACGGAGCGGTAGTGACAAACGGTTGGCGGCACTGTTTTGTGGCGAGATGAAATCAAAGGCGAGGCTTTAAGAAAGATGATTGCTATTGCCCGTCGGCATGAAGTGATTGTTCAGTGCTATTGCGATGGCTTAACAGTCGATCAAAAATGACCTAAAATTAATCAATACGAGGTCAATACCGGTGTAGTCAGGAAGGTCGTGCCGGATTTAATGGGTCGCCATATTCCATTAAAAATCTTATTTAACTCCTTAAACCGGAAAGCGCTCGAGGCAGTACGTAGCGATTTGGAGGCAGAGTTTGGCGAGAATACCATTACTCCAAGCCCGAATATTTAGAGGTAGTTTATAAAACCTCCAACAAAGGACTGGCGGTTAAATATTTAGCGGAGCATCTAAAGATTGCAGCCAGCAGAAGTTATCTGCATTGGGGATAGCTTTAATGACGCCTATATGATTGAGTATGCCGGCCTTGGTGTTGCCATGAAAAATGCCAATCCCAAGGTGCAAGAGATGGCGGATGTCGTGACGGAAAAACCAATAACGAGGGCGGCGTAGCAGAGATTGTGGAGAAATATATCTTAAATGAAAGCGGACACTAAAAAGCAAATTCAGGAGCATGGCCTAATCCTGAAGAAAAGTTTGGCCAAAACTTCATTACCGACCAGCAGATTACCCGAAGAAATTGTCGAAAGAAAGCAGGAATTACGGGAAAATGATGTAGTAATTGAAATCGGACCGGGGGGCTGGGGCTTTAACGGCTTGTTTAGCCAAAGGCGGTCCCAAAGCAGTTACCGCCGTAGAAATTGATACCGATTTAGAACCGGCGCTCAAGGCGGGCTTACAGGGAATACCAATGTTGAACTGATTTTTGCCGATGTGATGAAATGGGACTTAAAAAGCTATTTACAAGAAAAATATCCTGGCGAGGATCATCAAAGTGGTTGCCAATCTGCCGTATTACATCACGACTCCGATTTTTGATGAAATTGCTGGAGCTTCCGCTCCGAACGATTACGATTATGGTGCAAAAGAAGTGGCGGATCAGATTCGAGGCACAGCCGGGCGGTAAGGATTATGGAGCAGATTACGCTTGCGGTCGCTATTATGCCAAAGCGGAGATTGTGATGACCGTACCGCCGCATGTGTTTGTGCCGGCACCCAAGGTGATGTCAGCGGTGCTACATTTACAAATGAAAGATTGTCCCGAGTGCAGATGGGACTTATTCGGATTTTGCTCCGGCGACCGGAGCAGAGTTAGCAGACGGTAGGGTTATCGTTGCAAGCGGAAAAACGTCTATTTCAGGTCATCGGAGCGGCGTTTGAACAAAGGCGCAAGACCTTGCTCAATGCTCTAAGCAATAGGGCATTGCCCCAAGGACAAAAATCAAAACAGCCCTAAAAAGAAATGGCATTACCGGAAGACATTCGGGGAACGCTTGTCTTTAGCAGATTTTCAGCGTCTAAGCAGTTTGCTGGAAAAAGAATAAGCTTTTTGGCAGTGTACATTCGTGTGTATACTGAAAAAGTCAAGAATAAAGATTAATTCCGGTAAGGACGTCAAAAAACGGAGGTTCTTGCCGGAGCGCATCAAAAAGGAGGTAACCATGGCAAAGAAACAATTCATTTTAATCATGACCGACAGTCAAAGACGAGATATGATTAGTCGCGCAATGAGCAGGGGCGAAGATATGCATACGCCTTGCCTTGACCGTTTGTGCGATCAGGGCTTAGCCTTTCAGGCGGCATATACCACGCAGCCGGTTTGCGGTCCGGCTCGGGCGGGGCTTTTTACCGGTACCTATCCCCATACCAACGGTATGCTGGGGAACTGTATGGCACTGTCGCAGCAGAGCCTGACGATTGGCCAGCGTCTACATCGGGCTGGGATTCATACGGCTTATATTGGCAAGTGGCACTTAGACGGTGGCGATTACTTTGGCGATGGAATTTGTCCGGACGGCTGGGACAAGGAGTATTGGTACGATATGCGCAATTACCTGGACGAATTAAACAGCGATGAGGATCGGGCACGCTCTCGAAAGCTGGCGACGGCACTGGAGGGCGACAGGGATTGGCGAAAGACTGACTTTTGGCTATCAGTCGCACCGAAAGAGCGCTGGACTTTATCGAAAAGCACAAGGACGAGGATTATTTTTGGTGGTGTCTTACGATGAGCCGCACGATCCGTTCTTGTCGCCGAAATCATTTTATGAACCTTTTTATCAACCGTATCTGAAAAACCAAATCAGCAAATGGATATGTCGCTACGCCGGATCATATCAGGTATGGCATGAACGTTTCTTAGAGCTGAAAGGCAGTCAGGGGAGATGGGTTTGCGGTTGGGCTTTGGGTGCAAACTCCTACATTGATTCGCAAATCGGCAGGGTGCTCGCAGGCGGCAGATGCGGAAGATGCACTGGTGCTTTATACTTCCGACCATGGCGATGCCCAAAGGCTCACATGGCATTTATTCCAAGGGACCGGCGATGTATGAGGAAATTACCAATATTCCATTAATTGTTCGCTGGAAAGATCAAATCAAGCCGGGGATTCGCTACTGGAAATGCCGGTATCGCATATTGATGTTGTGCCGACAATTTTGGACTTTTTATGGGTTGCCACTGACCGGATAGCTTAGAGGGAAAAAGCTTATTGCCGATTTAACGGATAAGGAAATCACCCGGCAAAAAGAAGGTCGGCCGGTATTTAGTGGGTTTAACCGCTACGAAGTTGATCATGACGGCTGGGGCGGATTCCAGCCGGTGCGCCGCGTGGTCAAAGGCAAGTGGAAATTGATTATTAACCTGATGACGCAGGACGAATATATAATTTAGAAGACGACTATAATGAAATGCACAATTTAATTGATGATCCGGCGTATGAAGCGATTCGAAATCAGCTGCACGAGCTGCTCGCTGGATTGGCAAAAACGACACCAGAGATCCGCTGAGAGGATATTACTGGGAGAAACGGCCATGGCGTAAGGACCGGCAAAAGGTATCGTGGAACTGTGGCGGCTATTCCCGCAGTCGGCACCGGGAGCCGGGTGAAGTTGGCGAATACGGCTATTTGACGGGGCTGCCGATTAAGGAATATAACCGAAAATATTAAAAGGGAATCGGAAGGAATCGCCGAAAAGAAATAACGAAAAACCAAATCCGATGATGAAAAACGCCCCAACAGAAAGAAAAAGAAGTAGCAACCGGAAATACAAAGGGCGGCTAAGCCGGAAAGGAACGATGTGAAACCAAAAGCAGACGATTCCAAGATATCAAAAGGAGCAAAAAGCAGGAAGCCTGCGGGTAACACGAGCCGATGTGGCAAAATATGCCGGCGTTAGTGAAACCATTGTTTCTACGTCATCAATCAACAACCGTTATGTGGCGGCAGAAAAGCGGGGAGCGAGTGGAAAAAGCGAGTCGCAGAGCTTAATTATCACCCCAATGTGATTGCCCGGGCACTCCGTAAGAAAAGCAGTCACTCAGATTTTGCTGATTGCCGATATGGTCTTAGACGAGATATTATGGCGAGATTTTATTCCAATTAGATCAGGTCGCATACGATAAAGGTTAGTTTGGTGTCGCTCTGTAAAATATCACAATGTCGATTCGTACTTAGCAAGAGTGGTCAATAGCCAGTTTGACGGAGTCATTATCAATTCCGCCGGCTTTAAAGAAAAGTATATCCGCCGATTGCCCAAGCCGGAACACCGGTGGTATTGTTTCTAACCAAAGCAATATGACCGGATTCCGGCGGGAGTGGCAACGATTGATTCGGGGCTATATCAGGATCGGTAGACGGGCTGGAAATGCTGCGGCAAAAAGGAGCAAAAGCACATTGTCTATTTGGCAGAACCTCTTTCCCGAAAAAGTCTAAAAAGGATATTCGGTTTTTGGCATTTCAGGCGAGTTAGCGACAGACATGGCATGACGCAGGAAGAAGTGTTAGCATACCTTGCCGGCTTTGGGGAAGAGGGTGGCAGAGCCGATTTGCTGAATATCTAAGAAAGAATAGACAAGTAGATGCGATTTTTGCCAGAAATGATCGACTGAGCGACGACAGCCGCTCAAATTGTACAAAGGCTTAGGCAGGAGAATACCGGAAGATATTATGATTTTGGGTGTGGATAATTCCAGCATTTCCCGCCTGATGACGCCAAGCTTAAGCACGATTGAGCAGCAAAAAGAGGCGATGAGCCGGGCGGCGATTGATCTAATTGAAAAATGAATCAAGGTATGACAGAAAGTCAAGCGGAAAAAGGGGCTTGCCAAGGTATTTGTAACGAAGCTGATTGAGCGAGAAAGTACCAATCCTTCGCAGATAAAAAGTCATAAGGAATAAGCGACCGGAGAGCAAGCTCTCCTTTGCTTATTGGGTAGGGAAGTTTGCTGTCAGGGAGGTCCCAGTTCTGCCGAATCAATCGCCCGCCGGTGGCGGTCGAGTTGATTGCGTTCCGCAAATAAAAAGTCATAAGGAATAAGCGACCGGAGCAAGCTCTCCTTTGCTTATTGGGTATGGGAGCTTGCAGTCAAGGGAAGCCCCAGTTCTGCCCTGCCAATCGCCCGCCGGTGGCGGTCGATTGATTGCGTTCCGCAAATAAAAAGTCATAAGGAATAAAGCGACCGAGAGCAAGCTCTCCTTTGCTTATTGGGTAGGGGAGTTTACTGTCAGGGGAAGTCCCAGTTCTGCCAAACCAATCGCCCGCCGGTGGCGGTCGATTGATTTGCGTTCCGCAAATAAAAAGTCATAAAGAATAAAAGCGCGCCGGAGAGCAAGCTCTCCTTTGCTTATTGGGTAGGGGAGTTTACTGTCAGGGGAAGTCCCAGTTCAGCCGAGCCAATCGCCCGCCGGTGGCGGTCGATTGATTACGTTCCGCAAATAAAAGTCATAAAGAATAAGCAGTCGGAGCAGGCTCTCCTTTGCTTATTCCTTATGACTTTTGCTAGACAGAACTGGGGACAAATTCACAGAAAGGTAACAACTTCGTTATTTCTTTGAAACAACTTCTTGGTATTATAATCTTGTAAAAATTATCCCCCTTTTATTTTTGATAAATATAATTCTTGAGGTCTTTCACCAGAAAGACCTCCTTTTTGCCCGAAAGCCCTGCCATGCGGCAAGGCCGAGCGTGCATGCACGCAAGAGGCGTTGCCATATGGCAGGCAAGGACACTCGCATTTGCGAAACAAATGTGAGTGAGCCGAGGAATGCGGAGCATTCGGCTTTCGGGCAAAAATAAAGAGCCCCTGCCATGCGGCAAAGACTGAGCGTGCTTGCACGCAAGAGGCATGTGCCATATGGCAGGGGCTTTTCACATTTTCGCTTTCATTACTTTACCAAAATACCGCTCCCGCTGGCGGGGCTGACCTCTGGAGCAGAGGCACCGGTGCTTTTTCTGTGCCGGTCTGCAATTCAGAAGAATGATTCTCCGCCTTTAACATATCCAAATCTGTTTTGTTCGGCGGCAGCGACTGAATGTTTCCGCCGGCGGAAATAAAGGAAAAAAGTCGGTTCTTCCGCTAAAGATAGCGGGAAATAGTTACTGGTCGTGCCTTTGCGAAGACTCGGCGGCGGGATACTTTCGTTTTCTGCCAGATATGCCATAATATTGCCGGAGAGCGTGTATATATTTAGAGAATCCGGCAGTCTTCCCAAAAGAGGGAAATATCGCCGACATTGCTTTTGTACGGTTGCGGCGGATAGGCTCTTTTCTAATAGAATCACGCTATTCCCAAAGTCGTTGATGACATATAAGGTACCTAAGGGAATCGGTAAAGTTCAAATAGAATTCTCTAAATTAGAAAATAAATCAAGGCTCTCTACTGGTGCGTTAGCAACAACCGAAATATTTCCTAAGTCAGCGTCTAAGGAAAAGCGACTGTTTCGGGCTTGACAAAAACCAAATCAATATTCCCCATTAAAGAAGATAGGACATAATTTTGACAATGTTCATACAAAAACGAGGAATTGATGTCCAATAAGGAAGTCGTTAGCGTCAGGATTCCAAGACAAAAGCCTGTCGGCACATGAATTGCAATCGAGCCACGATAAATACCATCGGAGGTGATAGTAGCAATCGGTAAGCTCGCTTTGCTGGCGAGCCTTCGTGGTAGCACTGATTTGCAACAAGTCATCGGCTACAAATGCCTTAAAAATCAATATTATATTCCGGTGAATTGAGGTGCCGGTAATCATATACCACCAAAAATATCCTGCCGATTCTCCTCGATAAAAGAAACCGTTTCAATATCAACCGTAATACTGATTTTAGGCAGCGGCAAAGGTCAGCTCTTGATGCCGGGTTCGAATCGTCTGGTGAACTTTAGTTGGGGGAGCGGAATACTGCCGTAAACCTGCGAGTTTTTCCAGTATTCGTTCCATGTCAAATCATTTTTGCAAAAATGTGAAAAAGAACAAAAGCTAAGTACCAAACAGGGCGGAAAAACACCGAGAAAAAGAAAATAAAAATCGTTTTCGTACTTTTCATCGGCTGCCTCCTTGAACAAAGCTTTGATTCCAGTGATAGTATTTTTGGCAAGGGTTAAAAACGCCGGAATGGTAAAATGCCATAAGGAGCAGAATAGCCCTGCCAATGCCAATGAAAAAGAAAACATAAGCAAAATAAAATTAGGGAATTATCGTATAATGCCGCAGGAATAGCGGTAACACGAAAGGTGGTCAAATGAGTAAGCAACAAAAAAAGACCGCTCAAAAACTGAAATTCCCAAAACTACAATAAAATGCCAAGCCAGATTAGCACAAAGGAATAAGCAGGCAGGTATTTAGAAACATTGCTAAAAATAAATGAGAATAGTTTACTTTGTTCATATAACCCCATATCAGGAATATGTGATTGCTGCCGGCATACAGGGCTAAAAGTCACAACTTTACTTTAATTTTAACAAAAATACTTTAAAAATCAAGCGAAACTCCCTTAGAAAAATGATTAGGAATCAGGCGACAGAATTTCGCTAAGATAGCGGCTTTTTACCGGAAGAAGAAAAACACGGAGAAAGATTAAAACTTGCTATGAGAATTAAGCGAATTTTTATAGAAAAGCCGGAGCAGCTATGATATACTAAAAGCCATTCCCTGACCGGTGGGGCGAGTTTTTGACGCCGGAAAGAGAAAGCGTCCGGCGAGATTGAGCAGGGAACGCAAAGACATAATTTACAGCTTAGAAAGAAGCATATGAATCAGGCAATCAACAGCGGAGCGGTTTTAGGCGGCTTGCTTTCCTTTTTCTCCCCTATTTTTACCGGTACTGCCGGTTTACATCGGCATCTTATCCGATGACAGCGGACGAGGGAAAAACTTTGGCGATTGGACGCCCTAGAATCAAACCGGTAAACTGTTAAAAACAATCGCATTTGTTCTTGGTATTTCAGGTTTGCTTTTTGATGCTAGGGCTTTGGCGCCGGCATACTGGGACAGCTTTTGCGAGGAAAAATATTTTTATCCGGTCATCGGCGGTATCGTAGTGCTGCTGGGACTTCATCAGGTGGGCGTGTTACGCCTGACCTTTTTAGAAAGAGAAGAAAAATCACCATGAAAGGGAGCTTTTGGCAATGAATATCTGTCCGCTTTTCTGCTCGGACTTTTTGTTCAGCTTTGGCTGGACGCCTGCATCGGCCCGATTATGTTTTTCGGTGCTGGCGCTTTCTTCGGCGGGCGGACAGGAAATACAAGCAGTATTTTTAATGCTGATATACGCTGCCGGCATGATGATTCCATTTTTCTTATCTCGGTGTTTTCCGATGTTTTTCTGGGAAAAATCACCGGCTTGCGCAAGCATCTGCCGCTTTTGAAAAAAACTGGGCGGTGTTTTGATTATCTTTATGGGTATTTTACTGATGAGTAATGGCTTAAATCAAATTACGGCATATCTGCAAAGATGGTTGCAATAGCCGAAAGGGCAAGCTAATCCCAAGTCAGAGCCGGCAAACCTGAATAACCAAAGCCAAGTCGGAGCAAGCTAACTTTCAAGCAAAGCCGGCAAACCTGAATAGCCAAAAGCCGCGAGTAAGCAAAAACCAGAAAATCCGGCAAGAACAAAAACCAAAATCAAACAAACAGCAAAGCCGGTAAAAGGAGAGAACCCCTCAAGCCGGTGAAAAACCAAACCAAGAATAGAAGTAAAAATTTACATCAGAGAGGTTTTATATGAAAAAAGCATGGACAAAAATATTTTAGTATCTTATTGGCGGCGCTATTGTTTTGCGTCTTGCGGCAGTCAGCCAAATACCGGAACCGAAACCAATACCGCCAATCCTGCTCAGGAAAGAAAGCAAACAGAAACCGCTACAGGGGCAGATAAGGCAGATAACGGGAAAGCCGGTCAAACTAAAAACAAAGGGTTACTGCACCGGACTTTACCTTAAAAGATATGGACGGCAAGGAAGTGTCGCTGAGCAGCTTAGCAAGGGCAAAAGGTGTATTTGAAGTTCTGGGCGTCGTGGTGCCCGCCTTGCCGTAAAAAAGTATGCCGTCCTTAGGGGATTTGGCAGCGGAAGAACGAGATTTTGCTATTTATACCATTGTTTTCACCGGGGCGAAACGGCGAGAAATCAGCCGAAGACTTTAAAAAAGTGGTATGCCGAGCAGGATATTCAAAGGACATTCGGTTTTATTCGATGAAACCGGCGAAGTAATGCAAACTTACCGCATCAGCGCTTTTCCTACGAATGCTTTTATCGGTAGCGATGGCGTGCTGGTATCTATGTTAGCCGGAGCAACGGATAAGGAGTTTATTAAAGATAAAATGCAGGACATTCAATAGCAAGGAAATGTTCTCGGTGTTTGGGTATTTGCTAATCAGTAGTCCGGAATCGGTTAAGGTATTTGGCGAGGATTTTCCCAATCCTTCGGCATTTCGCAGGAGGAGTGCGGGAAGGGGTATGGTATTTCGTGCCCTTTCCGCACTGCCTTTTGGGGCATTGCCGGTAGCATACGGACAATGCCTATCGAGAAGGGCTATCTTCTGCTGACCGCATCGTTAAAAATCATCGAAACAGGCTGTGAAAAACAAGAGAAAGGACGGGATAAGATGAAACGATATAGCATGGATGCTGGTAGGGGCGATGCTGACCGGTCGCGGATCTATGGAGCTTTGCCGCAGGATAAGGGAAAGGCGCTTTTGCCCAGGAAGTTAGCCAAAGCGAGCAGCCGAGTGAAAAGCCGGTACCGGAAAAGAGTTTAGCGGACTCGGCAGCAGAAAAACAAGCCCCGCTCCGGAAAAATAATCCCGAGCAGGCGGCAGAACCGGAAAAAGCCCGCCGAAAAAGAAGAGCCGGCAGACGAAAAGGCAGAAGAAAAACGGAAGATAAGGAAGATAAAAGAGAAAAACAGAAGATAGCAAACCGGCAGATACCGCTACGACAGAGCAAAATAACGAACCGGTAAAAAAACACCGGTCCGGAAATCGTAAACAATTTACCCATCAAACCGAGTATAATCCGGCGATTGCGATAGATGATTTAAGCACCGAACCGCAATCATGGAGCTTTAAGCGCAACAAAGAGCATTTGCCGGTGAAAGGCTATTATCAATTGGATTTAGCCAAGTATGGGGCATATTATTTGGGAAATACGGACGAAAAGGTTATTTATCTAACCTTTGACGAAGGATATGAAAACGGTTTTACACCGGCGATTTTAGACACCTTAAAAAGAAAAAGCAAATCAAAGCAGCGTTTTTCATCACCGGTTCTTATTTAAAGCATAACCCTGAGTTAGTCAAAAGAATGAAAGAAGAGGGGACATGTTGTCGGCAATCACTCGCAAACGCATCCGGATTTTACCACGAAAACCGATGAACAGGTGATAGACGAAGTCAGCCAAGTGGCTACAAGTACAAAGAAGTTATCGGCACGGAAATGGATCCTTTTTCCCGCTTTTCCCAGCAGCCGCTACAACGAAAGAGATTTATACATTGTGCGTAAGTTGAGGCTTTCGCAGCATTTTTCTGGAGTGTAGCGCATAGGGACTGGGATCCGAAGGATCAGCCGGGGAAGGCTCAGGCGTATCAGCATGTGATGACCAATTATCACCCCGGAGCAATCATTCTTTTGCACGCTGTCAGCAGTTCCAATACCGAGGCACTGGCAGATATTATTACCGAGCTTAGACGAAGCGGGCTATCGCTTTGGCGCCCTATATGAATTGGAATAGACTTCTACTGCCTTTCCTTGTCGTGGGAAAGGTGGTTTTTGTTTTCGATCATCGCCGATGATTTCGATTTCCAGCCAGTCAAAGTCCACGCTTTCCATGAATTGATCCGGATAAAATCGGGTAATGATGAATTTCGTCAAATCGGTTTCGTTTTCGGCACCAAATAGGCCGAGCAATATCCAGTGCCGGAGCAAAATCATCAAGCGCCGCCCGCACCGTTTGGGCGGAATCGGTGATGAGCGCCATATCAAGAACCACATCTCGAACAATCTTATGATGTTTTATCAATTTTTCCCCATAATTTAAGCATACGGTTTCTTCCTTGTGCGATGTCAGCTGACAAAAACCGTCAAATAAAAGTACATTCCGCAGAAAAAAGAGCATCAGGAAAAATAATCTGATTAAAGCTAAACTCCAGCTGTCGCAGTTTTTTTGAACAGCGAAATACGGTGATAGACAAAGCGGTAAAAAGGTAGCAAGCCGCAGCACAGATGAGATATACCCAAAGCTTGTGCAAATAATCGGCGCTGGACAAATCTTTGCAGGACACCAAAAGAAAAGCTCCGTCAATACCGGCGAAAAATACCGCCAAAGAAAGTGGCAAGCGAGAGAATCAGCAGCACTAACTTTTGGTTCCAGGGGAGCTTTTCGGTGCTGACCGGCGCATCCGGCTGGCGGAAAATATTGGCGTATTTGACAAAGGAAAAAGCGTGCCCAGATTGATGATGAGAATCAATACAGAAAAATAAGCAATCTCCGCTCCGCCCTTTTCAATCAAATACTTCGAATACGAACCGCTAAAGAGCGGTGCACCGGTAATCCCAGCATTGCCACCAGAGTAGCGGCGGCGGCAGGGGCTGTTTTTGAAAAAGCCCTTGATTTGGTATAAGCTTCGAGTGTGATATTCTTCCACCATAATACCGGCGGTTAAAAACAGGGTTGATTTAAAAATAGCATGATTGATAATATGATAAAAAGCACCGGCATAGCCGTATTTTGTTCCCGGAAAGCCCAGCATCATCAGACCGACCTGACTGACGGTATGATATGCCAAAATCAACAATATCGGTTTGGCTTAGTGCTAAAAATAAATCCGACAATGCAGGGTCAAAGCTCCCAGCACCACGCCAGTTTGCCCAACCGGAATAACCGGCGAAAAGATGGAACTAACCCTGAACAAATAAGAGCAATCCGCCCTGATATAAATACCGGATAAAATAGCAGATACACAGACGGGGACGCCGGCGAGCCATGTGCCTTAGGCGACCAGCTAAAAGAGCGGCAGTACCGCCGCTTTCAGACTAAGACCGGTTGCAATCAGTGCAAAAGGGCAAACTAAAGTGCCTGCGGCCGCTCAGAATTGCAGGGATCAGCTCACTGAGCAGGTCAATATCCAAGACCCCCAAAGTAACGATACAAAACGCCGATACCAAACAGGAAAAAACGAGGCAGCGTAAAATTGGTAAACAGATAAATAATGCCGTCATAAATAGACCGGCTGTGCTTTTTAAACACAATCAGGATACTGACAATAATCGTCGATGCCTCAATCAAAACAAAAATATTAAATAAGTCATTGGACAGGAAAAAGCACAAATCAGCCCCTCCAGCATAAAATACAGCATACGAAACAGCGGATCAAAATAATCCTTGCGGTAGCTGAATAAAAATCATATTCGTAAATAAAAAGACTGTTAAAAATAAGGAACACAGAAGAAATAGTAGTTTGCCTTTAGAGAAATCCCAATGCCTACGGGATAACCACCCAAAACCTCCAATCGGACATTTTTCTGCTTTAACCACCAAAAAGTTTTGGCAGGCGAAAAAAACAGAAGAATCAGCTGAAAAAGCAAAGCCGGAATGACGGCTTTTTTTAAGGGGAACAAATAAGATGCCACGCCGGAATAAAACCGGCAGCAAGATTAGCCAAAACAGGGCAATGGTCATTCTTTTTCCTCCTTGCGCTTTGCAGCGACTTTTTCCCAGTTAGTGGTACCATAGTGATAATACAGGCTCATAAACATCGTCAGGCCGACAGCAGTAATGGATACGCCAATGACGATAGAGGCAATCATCAGTGCCTGCGGCAACGGATCTGCCATCGCCGGCAGTGCTGCGCCGTTAGAATCAAGCATGGGCGGAATGGCACCGTTTTTGGTGATGAGCACTTAAGAAATAAAGAATAATAGCAGATTGCATGATAGCAAAGGAAATAATCGATTTTACGATATTGCGCCGAGAAATCAAGCCGTAAATTCCCAATAAAAACAGCAAAAAGCAATAATCATGCCCATAGGAGTTCTCCTTATATAGCAATAAATGAACTGGTTCGGTGTTTAAGGCGGCTCTAACTTGCCTCAAACAGGGTAAACCGAAAGAAAAATAATCGTTAGTCCGCAAAAACTTTGGCACCGATTAGCAGGTTCATACCCATTAAATAAACGGTTTTAACAGCCGGCGGAAAAGCTCCCAAAAGCAAAAAGAATAAAAGATAGCCGACAGTACCAGCAGCAGATAAAAATACTTTTTCCAGGCGATTTAAGTGAGCTAAAGAAAACGGCAACGAGGTATCGGCAAAAAATCGGACGATAAAAGCACCGGCTAACACCGCTCCGCCCTGAAAGCCGCCGCCGGCACAAGATGACCGTTAAAAATAATATAGAGTCCGAACATCATAATGGCAGGATAAATCAAATCCAGCGTATTGTTGACAATCTTAGACGAGGCGTTCATTCACAGATCTCCTTGGTGTCAGGGAAAAAGTAAAAGACGGCAATAACCGAACAAAACAGCAGACATAGTTTCAAATAAAAGTCGCAAACAGCCGGTAGTCCAAATATACCGCCGTAACAGCATTTTCGGCACCGGTATCCGCCAGAGTATGTGTCAAATAATATTCCCGAATCGAAACCGTTGCCGGATAGCCGGCTCCAAACCAGTCCTGCTCACCATAGAAAATGACAAAAATCACAAAAACAAAAGCAGGAGTCCGATGGCAATTCGCAAATTATTCTTAGGAAACATCTTGGCTCCTTTCTTTCACTTCCAAAAACCGGAGCGGCTCTTCCGAAAGCTTTTGCTCCAGATATTTTTCAGGTCAGCAAAATGGTAGTTGTCCTTCGAGACCGCAGCAGAGAATTTCTTCGTTGGTATGATGAATAAAAAAATATCAAAGTCATGGTCGGATAAGATGACCTCCGGCGGGGAGCTCAGTCAGGGTGATTTCCATCTGAAAAATCCAGCACCTCATAGGCAAAAGCGGCGGATTTGCTGCTCGATTTGCCAGCGCAAATACGGAACACTGCCGTTTAGGGAATCGGTTTTATAATATAGCACAAAAGATTTGGTACTTTTTAAAGGCAACCAAAAAAATAAAATCGTAGACAGCGTGCAGACCCGATGATCGCCTCGGTGATAGCAACATCCGCTGCCCCATAGAGCAGATAAATCAGCGAGGAAATCAGCGAATAAACGCCCAAATAAATGACCGCATGGCGCAGGGCATGGGTATGAACGGCGACCAGTGCCAGTACAAGCAGCAAAAACAGCAAAAAGCATCTGGACAATCATCAAAGAATCATTTATCATTTGTCACCTCCTTGGCTGGTGCCTTCAGGAGATTAGCGGACCGAGCCAGCGTATGCGTTACCAGCGGATTCAAAAACAAAAACAAAAATACCACCATCAGAACCTTAAAAGCGGCAGCCTGAAAGCCCAGATAAAACCATAAGCCCCAAACCGAAGCACAGGAAGCCGATGGTATCAAAAAAGAGAGAGTAATAATGATAAAAATCATTGTTTTTCCACATGCCGTAAGTTCAATGGTTAAAAATAAAAACCGGCGGCAAAAATAAGATAGCTCAGCAGCTCCTGCATTATACATTTCCTCCTTTATCCTTGTCGATATAGCGGGCAATAAACATAACGAAATAAAGCCCAAAAGAGCATAGACCAGAGCAATATCAATCAGATAATATAATCCGGTTTGGACGGCATAAAGCAGAATGATTAGAACAATATGCACCGAAAAAGGTTAAAAGCCAAGGAGCCGATCCCAAATCGAGGGGCCTTTGATGATTTTGCTCAAATGAAAAGAGGCTGAAAAGAACCAGTCCCAGCAGAAATAAATTAAGCATCAGCATCCCTTTCATCAACAATTTTTCAAACGGTTCGGCAATTTTCCGGTAATGTTCCTCCGGATTTTGCCCGATAGCACCGATACAAAGTACAATATAACAATCCGATGTCAACTCGACCGAAACCCGTCCCGGCGTCAGGGTAATGGAATTGGCGACAATCGTGCGTAACCATTCGTTTTTAAAGCGGCAAGGCGGCATTACAAGCACCAGAGCAACTTCATTTTGCAGCACCAGTCGGGCGGTAGAAAAAGCCTGCTTTTAAAATCTGAGCCAACAGTAAAAGGGATAGCGCCATGGGATAGATAGCGGAAGCGAATGAGAAAAGGGAGAAGAAGCCCGGCCAAAAACGCCGATAAAGAAAAGTAACAAACACCGCCAGCACAAAAGCCAATCAGTATTTTTATCCCATGCAAAGGAGTTGTGCAAAGGCACACCAGTACAAAATAAAATTAAATAACGTGTTTTGCTTGATGTTATCATAAGGCCTCCTTCATGCTTTCTAAGTTTAACAGAAAAATGATTTTTCAATCCTTAGATAGAGGATTTTTACGAAAAATTGTGGTTGTTTCCGCAAACAACAGTCATTTGCGGGAAGGAGTGAATGACGGGGATATTAAAATAGGGGGATGAAACCGATGGGGAAAATGGATCTTGCTATTATTCGAGAGTTAGAATATAATATAAAAAGAAAGTTAGAAATGGAGGACGGTATGAATTACATGACGGCAAAAGAGGCGGCTGACTTGGGGGATTTCTCAAAGAAGAGTAGCCATTCTTTGTTCGGACGGTCGCATTACTAATGCGGAAATGTTGAGTAATATGTGGCTTATTCCCCAAAATGCCCAAAAACCGGATGACGGAAGAAGTCAGCGTTATTTAAAAGAGCAACGACTAAAAACCGTTTTTGAAGTGGGCAGGGTGGAAAGGACAGCTTTTAGATGAAATTAGAAAAGCATTATCCGAGCGATTTGGGGAGCTGAATATATAAATATGCAGAACCTTTTTGTGGGTGGTGGAGCAGTTCTTTTTGATATATTAAGTAGCTACGATATGGATGAAGTATATATCAGCGATTCCAATGCGGAATTAATCAATGTATATATGGCAGTAGAGATGATGTGGATAAGTTGATTTATTTATTAAAGCAGTACGAATCGTGTATCTGTTCATGGGGAGTGATACAAGAAGGATTTCATTATGACAAGGAGCACGCTTTAATGAACTGGAAAAGAAATGGCGATAAAAACGTTGAATTAGCAGACATTGTTTATTTTTCTGAATCGGACTTGCTTTAATGGCTTGAAAATGAGTGAATTCCTAAAGGAGAATATAATGTTCCATGGGAGCTTATAAATCACCGACCATATGTGATGAGGATAATTTGAGAAGGGTGTCGGTGGCATTAAAGAATGTTTTTATAGTATGTGCAGATTATCGGGCGTCGTTGTCTTTTATTGACAAACATACCTTTGTTTATTTTGATCCGCCGTACCGACCATTATCTTTATCAGCAAGTTTTACAGCGTATACGGAAAATGATTTTTGATGATCAATGTCAAATAGAACTTGGTCACATATATAAAAGGCTTGCGGATTCTGGCGTGTTTGTAGTTGCCAGTAATTCGGATCCCAAAAATACCGTTCCAGAGGACAATTTCTTTTGATGATTTGTATGCCGGTATGCAGATAAATCGAGTTTATGCCACAAGAATGATAAACAGCAAGGCAAGTGCCGAGGCAAGATTAGTGAGCTTTTTGATTTGCAGTAGTGAGGAGAGAAAGATGAAAAGAGATTTTGATAACTGGCTTAGTACATTTAGGCGGAGTATTTCGGATATGATTACTATGTTGATTTTCAGAAAGTGATTGCTAATGTAGAAAGTATTAGGATAGAGGCTTAACATTTTAAACGCTTTGATTGGATCAAAAGATATAGAGAATGATTTTGAAAGAGTTATTACGAAAATATCGAAGCATTAAAGTGTATCCCAATTTTACTGGCGGTTCAGGGGATATGAAATATATGCACAAGATAAGGATGGATCTTATCTTTACTGCTTCGACAAGAAGAATAATTCTATCGAGCAATATCAGATTTTTATGGCAAAGACCGGCTTGTTTGATATGATTTCTAACCATATGTGAATAATCTGGTTGATTATGTTTTATGGGTGTGGAAACGGGGCTGGATTCTAATGGGCGGAAAAATCAGGGGTGGTCATCAAATGGAAGATTTGGTGGAGTCCTATATATAGCTGGATTTATAAAGGGTGTGACATACTTAGGAAATGTATCTGGCGGAAATTGAGAGACGCTGGAATGTGGATTTATCTTTTATTGTCCAAGCAAGGAAAGCGAAAAAGCGATTTGATTTTGTGAGTAAAACAGATACCATGATTTATGCGATTGAAACTCAATTTTTATAGCGGTACGGGAGGCGAGTTCAAAACTGAATGAAACGGCAAGAGTTGATAAGATGTTAGCTCAAGAATCAGAACAAATAAAGGGCTTTTCTTTTGTCTGGATTACTGACGGTACGGCTTGGCGGAGTGCACGAGAAGAATTGCAGGGAAACGTTTGATGTCTTAGATAATCTATATAGTATTGATGATATGGAAAAAGGGCATCATGTCCAAACTATTTGTTTAGGAGTAAGTATGTGACATAACGAAATGGGCACCTGACGATTTTGAACTGGAAATGACAACGGTATGGAGTTTTTCCAAGTCGGGAAACTGGGCAACCCATGACTCCAAATGGAGAGGAATTGGTCACCTTATATTCCACGCAATATTATACTTCGATATTCACAAAGAGGAGATTTGGTGTTAGAATCAGTTTGCAGGTGGCGGAACAACGCTGGTTGAGGCTAAATTGTTAAATCGAAATGTTATAGGTGTTGATGTCAATGACATTGCCTTAGAAAGATGCAGAGAAAAAAGACGACTTTTAGAACAGGAAACGGCAAACGGAAAAGTGTATATTAAAAAGGGATGCCAGGAAGCTTGACTTTATATCCGATGATTCTATTGATTTAATAGTACATCCACCATACGCTGATATCATTTCATACTAGCAAAGATTTTGATTTCGAGATTCCGGAAGATTTATCCAATTATGAAATTAAGGCATTTTTAAATGGAAAATGGAAACGGTAGCGGCAGAGAGCCCGGGTATTAGGAAAGTTTGTGCTGTTCTAATGGGAGATACAAGAGGTAATATAATTCCCATGAGTTTTGACGTGATGAAAATATTTGAGGCAAGCTTGATTTCTGTTGAAAAGAGTTAATTATTAAGGAACAACATAATTGCTGGGCCACGGGCTATTGGAAAACAAATAGCATCAAATATAATTTTCTTCTGATAGCACATGAGCACTTGTTTATTTTTAGGTATAATCATACAAAAAGGAACTGACTTGACTGGCGGTTCCTTTTGTTTTATGATTTATACCATTTCCCCATATTTTCTGGCAATACGAATTAGTTTGTGTTATACTTAAAAAGGTTATCATTTCGGTTTATCAGGCAGGAGAGGAAGTGGCAACCAAAAGAAAAAAACTGCTTACACGACCGGACATAAGACGGCGGGCAGCATCGAGGAAAATCGTGAAAAAGTAAAAGGAGAACAGGAACATGAAAATGGATTTGGTAAAGGATATTTTTAGAGCCGGAAAAGTACATCGCAGAAAAGTTACGCTTGGCGGCTGGGTGCGCAACATTCGGGCGAATAATAATTTTGGCTTTGTGGTATTAAAACGACGGCACCACCCTGCAAACGATGCAAATTGTGGTTGGGGCGGAGCTGCCGAATTATCAGGAAATCACCCGGCAAAACGTCGGAGCGGCTCTGATTATCACCGGAAAATTGGTTTGCCACGCCCGAGGCGAAGCACTCTGAAGTGCAAGCCACCGATGTCTTCATCGAAGGCGAATCTACGCCGGATTATCCTTTACAAAAAAGCGCCAGCTTTGGATTCTTACGGAGCTTGGAGCATTTGCGGATGCGGACGAACACCTTTATGGCAGTCTTTCGGGTGCGCTCGCTGACAGCCTTTTGCCATTCATAAGTTTTTATGGAGCGGGGCTTTGTCTATGTTCATACCCCCCATTATCACCGGCAGCGATGCCGAAGGGAGCCGGCGATATGTTTCGGGTTACGACACTGCCGATTGACAATCCGCCGATGGAAAACGGCAAAGTCAATATGAAAGAAGATTTCTTTGGCAAACCGGTTAATTTAACGGTTGGCGGGCAGTTAAACGTGGAGCCCTATGCGCAGGCATTTCGCAATGTCTCACACCTTTGGTCCGACCTTTCGGGCGGAACGCTCGAAACACCACTCGGCATGCAGCGGAGTTTTGGATGATTGAGCCGGAAATGGCATTTGCTGGCTTAAACGACAATATGGAAGTTGCCGAGGCGATGATTAAGTTATTATCCGCTATGTGCTGGAAAGCGCACCGGAAGAAATGAAGTTCTTTAACGAATATGTGGATAGGGACTTTTGGATCGATTAAACTTAGTAGCCGGGAGCGGGTGGCAGGGGTTACCTATACCGAGGCAGTTAAGATTTTTGCAAGATAGTAAGGAAAGCTTTGAATATCCCGTTTACTGGGGCTGTGATTTGCAAACGGAGCATGAACGTTATTTGACCGAAAAGGTTTTTAAGCGTCCGGTTTTTGTAACGGATTATCCGAAAGAAATCAAGGCATTTTATATGAAGTTAAACGAAGACGGAAAAACCGTTGCGGCGGCTGACTTACTGGTGCCGGCAATTGGAGAGATTATCGGCGGCGACCAAAGAGGATAACTACGATGAACTGCTGCGCCGGATTCGGGAAAAAGGCTTAAACGAAGAAGAATATGGCTGGTATTTAGAACTGCGCAAATACGGCAGCACTCGTCATGCCGGTTACGGTCTGGGCTTTGAGCGAATGTTGATGTATGTGACCGGTATGAGGTAATATCAGGGACGTGATCCCTTATCCCAGAACCACAGGATATTGCCTGTAAATCAAGGAACAAGATGAAAACGAGGAAAAGAAAATGGACAAAGAACCGGAAAATATAACAAAAAGAACAAAAATCCGGCACAATTCAAGCGGCAGGGGAAAGCCGCTCAGGATTATCGGATATGCAGCACTGGTCTGGCTTTGCTGCTTGGCTTATTTATTTCGGTTTTTGCAGTTTAATACCTTTTTGGTGAAAGAACAAACAGGCAGAGGGCTGAGCGATTATTTTGCGGGAAACGGACGCATTTGCTAAGCTGGCGGTAGCGGAGAAGGGTTTACCCTTCAAATTCCCCTGAATCGGATTGATGAGGAACTCACCAAGCAGGCACTGACAACAGATGTTTATAACTTGGAGTTTGATGTGGCGGCAGGGCAAAGCCATGGTCAATTATAAAGTACAGGGATTTTATATTCCATGTGCTTTATTCGCTCAATGCCGGCAGAAGAAGAAGCGATGATTACCTACCGCTTGCAGCCCAAAGCTCTGGGAAAAATGGGATTGCTTTGCCGGGCGTGCTGTTTCAGGCATTTAATTTGCTGCTGCAAACCTCGCTGCCGGAGGGAATTAGAATTCGGATGCGGATTTTCAGCACATAGCTGGGAATGCAATGGTTGGCGGCAGGAGGATAGGGTAGTAACCGCAGATCTTACGCTGGCAGTGCAGGGCTTAGATGAAATCCTGATGGAGCTCAAAAAGCGTGCCAGAAAATGAAGTGAAATACATTTTGAAACCGGTAACGCCAAACAGCGCAAATTGGTCGGGCTATTAGCGTCCCTATCCGGCTTCGGCAGACGAACTAAGAGCGAGGCGCTGACGGATTCGTATTTTGCCGAGGACTCTATGTTTAAGAATCTTTTGTTGTTGATGAATGCGGAGCTGATGGAAAAGACCTTTGCCCGCTATCCTTTCCTAAAGGGGGAAATATACGGCAGATGCACTATTAGAAGAGCGGGCGACCTCATCGCTGAGTCCATCGAGTCGCTATGGCAGAGGAGATTTTAAGGGAGCAACTCGTTCCTGGCAGGAAACTTCCGGAGGGAGTTTATAACAACGGGTATCCATTCCTGAAAAAGCTTGCGGACAGTCAGCGTAGCCGATGTGGTTGAAACATGGAACCTACCGATTTCAGAGCATTCACCGCCGCCTGCATTTTTGGACTGGATATGGCGGATATTAGCAGTGCTTTATATTGTGGATTCTTCCAGCTATGTGGTGATTAAGGATGACAGCTATTTTGTAACCGATGAGCAGACCTATATGACTCGTTACCATCAGGGAGGATGCCGTCAGAGGGTGCTGACAACAGACGCAGCCACTTGGCAAGCGATTTGTGATAAGCTCAAAAACAGCTTTCGGACGGAAGAAGTATTTATCCGGTATATGAAAGACGATGGCAAAGATACCTTTGTCCTGTTGTCGTTTTGGAAAAAGCCGCAAGATGTGCAAGCGGTATCCTTTTCCAAAATCAATGGTGAGTGGCACCGACCGCCAGCAATTTCAAAAATATTCCGGAGCTGCAGGCACAGGACGCCACCTTTAATTTGAATCTTTATACCGATATCTACGAAGAGCCGAAGCTGAGTTTATATTGATGCCGATGCACTGGATAATATGAAGAGGAGCTGACTTATGCGGGCAAACTGCCGGCGGGCGTAAAACCGGTGTATTATTCTTATAAGGATAAGTATATTTATCTTAAGCTATCGGACGGACAAGAATATTTAATGACGACCTATCATCAATACTTAGATAAGATTTATCCCAAGGAAAAAGCGATGGAATTATTCGCTGAAGTGCTGCCGCAGATTATTCTAGTGCAGGAGCCGCCGGCAGTGGAGGCGGCGCAGGCTACAGACGAGCGAAGCGGCGCCCCAAAAAAGACAAATAAGAGAAGAAATCATCGTTTCCCCAAAGTGCTCCGATTTACAGCTTTGATTTTTACGGATAGAAAACTGCCGGAGCGGATTGGAAAGAAAGGATAACCATAAGGAGGACGAAAGAAAATGGGAAAAAGAATTGGTATTTTGACCAGCGGCGGGGATTGTCCGGGACTGAATGCGACCATTCGAGGCGTGGCAAAGGCGGCGCTATGGCTTAATGGATTGTACGATTATTGGAATTGAAAATGGCTACAAGGGACTGATAGAGGGAAAATGGCGGAGATGACGCCTCAGGATTTTTCCGGACTTTTTGACGCTGGGCGGAACTTTTTGGGGACAGCCAGAACACCCTCAAGAAAATGCGGGTGATGAAGAAGATGGTGTGGATAAGGTCAAGGCAATGGTGGAAAACTACCGGAAATTAGAGCTGGATTGCCTGGTTACCTTGGGCGGCAAGGGGACGCATAAAAACGCTAATCTATTAGCGGAAGAGGGCTTACTCGTGATTGGCTTGCCCAAAAGACGATTGACAACGATATTTATGGAACGGACGTTACGTTTGGCTTTCAGTCACGGTGGATATTGCGACCGGGTTATTGACCGGATTCACATGGCAGCGAGATTCGCGACCGGGTGATGGTGATTGAGATTATGGGCAATAAAGTCGGCTGGCTGACACTTCATGCCGGTATGGCGGGCGGGGCGGATGTGATTTTGCTGCCGAAATTCCATATAGCATTGATTCGGTGATTGGGGCGATTGAAAAAGAACGAAGGAAGGCAAGGACTTTACCATTATTGCGTAGCCGAGAGTGCCAAAACCAAGGAAGAAGCGGCAATGAAAAAGAGAGTTTGAGGCATATCGGAAAAACTGGGGATATCCTTCGGTTGCTTATTTTCTCATGGATGAGGCTGAATAAAAAGGAGCCGGTTTGAAACCAGAGCCTGTGTGCCGGGGCATCAGCAAGAGGGCGGTTCGCCCTCACCGTACGATCGGGTGCTGTCAGCAATATCGGTGCTTATGCCGCTAAGCTGATTAAAGAGGGAACCTACGGCGTAACGGTGTCTGTTCGCAACAATGATTAGTTGCCACACCGCTTAAGGAAATGGCAGGAAAAACCAAGAAAGTCGATCCGGGTCAACCATTGTTCGCAATGCCAGACTGATTGGTGATGAGTTTGGAGATGAGTAGGGGAAAGGTGTAGAATACCTTATTTATTCCGTTGGTGGCAAGGATGTATGCGTCAAAACGTTTTCCGGAGTATTTTTTGTACCTATTCAGCACTGAGACCAATGCGAAACGAATACAAATAATGTACGTATTTCGCATGGATTAACGATGGCAAGAAAAGAAACCGGCGAAGAAAAATTGGCGAAGCATACGCAAGGGAGTAAAACATAAGTGAGAGAAAGGATAAGCGGTGAGCGGTGCTCAGGAACACCGATAAAACCGTAGGCTTTTCAGCATAAGGAAAAAGCAGCAGAAAATGGAGAAACCAAACATTTTCTACTGCTTTTTAATATTTTCTTCTTATCCTTATTGCAGATATTTTCTTTTTGCGGATATCGTTGCCAAAGAAGGAGCGGTTCATTCATTCGCCCAAAAATCCGAGAAGTAATGCGCTCGGAATACACCTGCGATAACTGGCTGATGGAGAAATTGGTGGAAATCACCGTCCGTTTTGCTCATTAATTCGCCGGTTAATCGTCTGGAACAAAGTCCGACTGAGTAACGCTGGAAATCACTTCTGTTCCAAGGTCGTCTAAAAATCAGCAAATCACAATCATAGACGACTCCAGAAAGTCATAATCAACGATGTCCTCGCTATGATGAAAATGATATTTTTCAAAATAGCCGAAACATTCGGGTGCCGATAAATAAATAACCGAATAGCCCTTGTCCATAACCTTTTGGCGATACGAAGCTGCATAAAAAGGTCTTGACCCAGACCGGACGGACCATGAAGTGAAGAGATTGCGGTTATCTGCCGGAAAATGAGTAGCAAACCGGCGACAAACCTCAAAAATAGTATGCATATTCTCCTGAGGGCTGATGCCGTATTCGGGATCCACGCATCGTCATAGACCGAAAAGAAAAGGACGAAAAGTTTTGCCGCTCAAGGTCTGGAGCAAATTGGACTGCTGGTAAGCTCTTTGAATAAACGCCCTTTTTAGGCGGATGCGGGTATGCTTAGGCAAAAACCGGTATCCTTGCAGTCCTTGCAATCATACACCGGCTCCGCAAAATCCGCCGGCAAAATGATGTGCCTGCAAAAGGCCGCCGTTTTTCGGCAGTTTGGCGCTGAAGCGCCAGCTCTTCCGTAAACTCCACTTTTTCCGGTGCATTCAGCGCTTCCTGAACCATTGCGCGGTTCGCTCCGCTAAGTGGCGGCGTAAACCTTCAATTTCAGGGAGTTCCCGGGCAATCTGGGCGCATAGCGCTGATCAACAATTCGCTGATTGCGCTGCCGTCGTTCCGCCAGCTCTTTTTAGCGCCTCCTGTAAATACTTTTTCCCGTAAGTTCATTGCTCCGACTCCTTTTTCTGAGATCCGCATGGCAATGCTTTCTTTTTCAATGGCGTCATAATCCTCCTGACGCTGTGTATAATTATTGAACGTTGTGGTTTTTGATGCCGTTTCCTGACTTGCTGCCTCGACCGGAGTTAACGGAAGCGGGTGCTTTTGGGCTTATCTGCCTCTGCCTGATCGACCTGCTCTCGGCTCAGAAGCTGCTTATTTTTCCATCGCCGTTAAAAATACTGTCCGTATAATTTAGCTCCGACTTTCCGGTCTGCAAAAATAGTTTTCTCACAGGCATAAACAATCAAATCCATCGGCAGACGGTATTCCTTGAGCCATTTGTCAATCATTTTCATTTGAGCCGGAATCGGCGCCAGATTATAAATCCCGTAAGCCTTCAGAACGGTATAATAATAGCTGGGATAGGACGCCATGATAATCCTTGAGCTTGTTCTACCGTTTCAATGTGCTTTCGTGCCGAGTCAATGGCAATTTTTCAATATAACTAAATGAGTATGATTTCGTTCCGCACAGTATTCAATTAGAAAATAAATTAAAGTATCGCTCATCCTTAGCCAATCCTTTAAGCCGAACAAAATATGCAAATCATTGGGCGTCAGATTTTTTTTGAGCAGCGTTTGCGTGTAAAAATTAATTGGTCATAGACGTCTTTTGATTTTCGCAAAATCCTCAATTAGCTCAGCCGTATAAACCGGACGACGCTCGGCTTGAGCCGGAGCAGGGAACTTCCGCTTCTTGTGCAGGCAGGCTTTCTGCCGAGGGAGAGGAGTCGGATATTTCGCTCCTATTGTCTGTCTCTGAGAAAGCGGTTTTGTTATTCGGGATGGCTGGAGTAGCCGGCACGGTGTCGGTAGGCATAGAAAACGCTACCTTTTGAACAGCAAAATGGCTGGCTGATGCCGAAGGATCCGCAACAGGCGTCTCCGGCAAAGCCAAAAAGAGCAGTACTGACCGTCCTTTCGGTCAGCACGTAAAAGCTTTTTCCTTCGTTAAATGCTGAATTGCCCGAAAAATATCACTTTCGGTCAAATTCAAGCGGTCGGCTATTTCATCTAAATCAAGATATTCATAGCCTTGATGAAACTGATAGAGCAAAAACAAATAAACCTTAATCACCGTACTACTCATCTTGGACATAGACTCCATAATAAAAGAAATCCGGAACAGGGAGTAAAAACGGTAGCTTGTGGGTAACATCTGAATCATAGGCTTTCCTTTCCTTGCACCCGGCAAGAAAGTAAAACAAAAGCGAGTCCCCTTTTCCGTAGCGGGAAAGGGGCTTTTTGTGTTTTTAATATTAGAACAAACAGGTAACACAGGAAGTGCCAGTGTGTATTCTGTGGATAACTTAGCAAAAAAATACTATTTTTCCGGTTTTCAAATTTCGAACATGTGGAAAAACGGAAGAAATCCTTTAAAATAAGGATATGACGCTGAAAAGTCAAGATTTAGGGATTTTTCCTGTGTTCAATCTGTTGACAACTCTGTGGATAATGTGGAAAACTAAAAACAGACAACAGTGCTTCGCCAACAAAATAGATATCTCCGGCGCCCATGGTTTATCAACAGGTCGCCGGGCTCGCATGTTCAAGAACAAAGTTCTCAATTTCGTCAAACGATTCAAAAATAATGCGTGTTCGGATTGTGAACAGAAATCGCATTTGCCAAGTCTTGGGAATGAATATTATGGTATTCTTTTTCCCGAGCGGCATAAATATCCGCTAAAATCAGGACGTCCGCTGTTTGCAGCACCGCTACAAAGTCGTCAAATAAAAAGCTTGGTGCGGGAGTAGGTATGCGGCTGAAAAATGAGCCACAGCTTTTTATGCGGCAGCTCTTTTGGCAGCTTGTAAGGTAGCGGCAATTTCTCCGGGTGGTGAGCGTAATCATCGTATACATCAATTCCGGCAAAAGTGCCTTTCTTTTGAAAGCGTCTGGCAGCGCCATAAGTCAGCTAAACCGCTTTTCTACAGCAGCAAAGGAATCCCCAACGTATCGGCGGCGGCAATGGCAGCCAAAGCGTTGGAAACATTATGCGAGTCCGAAAACCGACAACTGAATATGTCCCAGCAGCCGGTCGTGGTAATAAACGTCAAACTCGGTGTTCCATTTGCTTGGTAGGGCAAGATTTTCGGCGTGATAATCGCCGCCTTGGTCAAAGCTGATTAGCCTTTTGCGTCCAGCCCTCGGTCAAAAGCCGGCACGGATAGCGGCGAAGAATGAAGGATAATAGCATCTCTGGTGATTTAAGCCAAACTGATGGAACGAGGCCTGAATCGCTGCTAAGTCTTTGAAAAAGTCCAAATGATCTTCCGATACATTTAAAATAATAGAAATCGATGGAAAAATTGTGAAAGCTATTGCAGTACTCACAAGCTTCAGTAAAAATACTCAGGATTTTCCGATCCGGTAATTGGCAGCCAGTTTATCCAAGTAGGCACCGACGGTAATCGTCGGATCGGTGTTTCCTGCCAGCAAAATATGACTGAGCATGAGGTAACTGTCGTTTTGCCATGTGTTCCGGAAACAGCAATGGATTTCGAATATTCTTGCATAATTCTGCCAAGCAGCTTAGCCCTGGAGATTTCCGAATTCCCCGCTCTTTGGCGGATAGATATTCAGGATTATCGCCGGCAATTGCTGCCGTATAAACGACCAAATCCGTTTCTGCCGGAATATTTTCCGGACTATGCCCGAAAAGCAACCGCTATCCCTTGTTCTGAGAGATACTGGGTGGTTGGGCTGACATGAAAATCGAACCGGAAATGGAAATGTTCTGGTTTTTCAGCATCATGCAGCAGTGCCGACATGCTAACGCCGCAATGCCAATAAAATGAACGTGTTTTTAAGCTTTTTAAATCGAGTTGAGAGTCCGACATAATTTCCTCCCTGAAAATTAAGTTTTCAATGAAGCACTCTCTTATTATAACGAGAACAGCGTATTTATTCAAGTAAAACAAAGGTAAAAATGTAAAAGCATGGAATCGAGGGAAAAAGTAGACGAAAATATGCACAAAAACAGTGAAAACGACGAAAATAAAAAAAGTCATAAATTGAAAGTGTCAAAAAAACTGGGTAATTAGTACGAGGGAATTATAGCTCATACAAAAAGCCGGGAGCGAGGAAGATGAAAAACAGAAAAGACCGCAAAAAGGGCGTCAATTCTCAATATTTGCCAAAATAAATTTGCACTTGACATTTTTGGGTGTTTGGACATTTTGTATGAATAACAGTTAGTATATGCATATTTTCTAATATAAAAGATGTTCCAATTCAATATTTTGTGGTATAATAAAAACAGTAAAGGCGGCTCACTTTGCTGAGTTACTGTGAAAGCCTTGTCAAGCGGCGATACAGATATACAAGCCGACAGTGCGTCTGGGTGAAGTATGAGAAGAATCTGTAAGCCTTTTTGTTGTCCATGCAAAAAGGCAGGGATGGCGCTTATGCGACAGCACAGACAGACGATGCATTCATGTGGAAACAGCAGCTACTTTCGCACACAGCTAAGAAAACTTCTTGCATATCGGCATAAAGGGTTTCTCATAGACTGTGCTCAAGGCAAGCTTCTTTTGGCGGCATAGAAACGGGCTTTCGGTACAGGCAGGTAAAAACGGAGTACCCTTTGATTGGCAAGAGGGGTTTGACGCTTGGTGAGGAATAGAGCGGTAGGTTTGCGATAGATACGCAAAAAAAGCAAGGTGGCGGCTTTTCAGGCGTGGGTGGACGTTTGGTCAGAGGGACAAAACGTCTTTTTCCTGTTTTCTAAAAATCAAGTCATCATGGACATAAGGAGGAGGTGGATAATAAAATTGGACACAAAGACAGCAGATAGCAAAACGGCGTCAGAAAATTACCCAAAACCGATTCGCTACAGTTTTATTCTTAAAGAACTATCAGAAAATCCGTATCGTCAATTTCGCCTGCAATATTTTTGCTGACAAATGGAACACCTCCAAATCAACGATTAGCGAGGATCTGGCAGATATTGAGCATTACTTGCGGACAGCCAGAGAAGGAAGCTTCTAACTACTGCCGGAGCAGCCGGCGGGGTTATGTTTCAGCCCTATTTCGGTTCGGAAGATTTTGCAAAAGGCTTAGGAAGAATTGTGTCGGCGATTACAGGATACGGACAGGATTATCGTGGGCGATCTATTGTATATGAACGACCTTTTCTATGATCCCAATCTTTTTGGGACAAATGAGCAAAGGTATTCTTTCTTACTATGATTTGTCAACGATTGATTACGTTGCAACCATTGAAACGAAGAAATTCCGTTAGCCACCAGGATAGCCGGACTGGCTAATAAACCGCTGGTTATTATCCGCAAACGAACGGTGTTAACCGAGGATACCTCCCTTTATAAAAATTATACGGACAGCAGCAGCGGCCAGATTAAGACACTGACAGTGTCCCTTAAGGCCGTACGTAGGGGCAGCAGGTATTGTTTGTTGATGATTTTTATGCGGGCGGGCGGAACAGCGAAGGCAGTTAAGGATTTACTGAGGAATTAGACACCGAATTAGCAGGAATAGCAGTCGTAATGGTGACGGGAGCGCCCAAGCAAAGGGCGATTAGCAATTATCAGGCACTGGTTGAGTACGATGGTGTAAAGGATGGAAAGATACGAATTACCCCAGATGAGTCGGATAATTTGTTACAGTTCAGATAAGTCGATATTTTTGATTGATATGCATTCGTGAGAAATATCTCCGGTTTAGCAAAAAGATATTTATATGTATGACTGGCGCCGGAAGCGTGCTTTCATAGGGACGAGCGATTCGGTCTAAATATTTCCGAAATATCTATTTGCTTAACCGGCAAGGGCTTTGAGCTGCGACGATAATTTTTGCTAGAAGGAGCTGAAAAACATGGAAATTACAGATATTAGGATACGTAAAAATAGACAAAGATGGAAAGATGAAAAGCAATCGTGTCGATTACATTTGATAACGCTTTCGTAGTACATGACATCAAGGTAATAGAGGGCAAAAAGGACTCTTTATTGCGATGCAAGCCGGAGAGCATTGGACAATGAGTTCAAAGACATTGCACACCCAATTAATCCGAAACCAGAAATGAACTGCAGGAGAAGGTTTTTAGCCAAATACCATGAAACCTTGAAACAAGAAGAGGCAGTGGAGGTTGGCACTTACGCCGGATAGGAAGAAAGACCGGAGTTTGGACGTTTGCCGCCGGAATTATCATAGTTTTTACAATAAAAAGCGAGGGCAGAAAAAAGGCTCTGCTTTTTTCTATATCATGTACTTTTAGGAAGGAAGAAAGAGTTCAAAGCAAAATGAGCGGATTTTTGTCAGCCAAATTAAGAGAAATGCTAAAAATCCTGTTTAAAATAATCTCTTTTCGGTAATCTGCTCCAAATGCCTTGGGCTGTTCATGAACAGAATAACAGAAAGTCAAAAATATCAATCATCCTTTGTAATAAAAAGTCAAAAACGAGAATTGGCAAGATGTTTCTATGTGCAAAAATGAGAAACTGCTGAATTGGAAAAAGAACCTTGCTTTTTAAGGCGGTTTTTATAATGAGTAGGAGAAAGGGAAGAAAATGAAAATGGTGCGCAAGGATATGCCAAAGGAAAACGAACGGACAAAGCGACAGAGGGGCAGAGTTCGAGCCGGAGGCTACAGGAGAGAAATCGGCAGCTGCAAAAGCAGGGTGTCGTGATTCCGGATATCACGGCGGTATGGGTTGATGCGGCGGCAGAGATTGCGACCAGCTGTATTTTTGTACCCCAATACCCAGATTTTTGGTTTCCACGAAAATCGGGGGCGGATTATCATATCGGACCGGGTGCCGGATGGAAGATGCGGTGATTGGCAAGGGATGCCGAGTTAGCCAGTCGCAAATAGAACATAGTGAATTGGCGGCGGGCTGCACGCTCGAGCAAATTGTCAGTTAAAAAGCAGCGACCATCGGGGAAAATAGCCATATGTACGCAGTCGCAGATAGAAGACTGCAAGGTAGCGGCAGATCGCGAAATTGGGCCGTTCAGCTATCTTCGGAACAAAGGCAGCGATTGGAAAAAAGCGAGCCAAGTCGTCAGTCGCAGGTAGAAAACAGCACATTGGCGGCGGGCTGCACGCTCGAAGCAAATTGTCAGTTAAAAGGAGCGATCATCGGGGAAAAATAGCCATATTATGCGGTCGCAGATAGAAGACTGCAAAGTAGCGGCGGATGCGAGATTGGACCGTTTGTAGCCATATTCGGGCAGGGAACCGAGATTGGCAGAGCATGCCGAGTAGCGCAGTCGAAGCTTGAAGATAGCCGAGTAGCGGAGGAATGTAATATCGGGCCGTTTAGTTATCTGCGGCCGGGCTCTGTGATTGGCAATCGAGTGCGTATCGGCGATTTTGTCGAGATAAAAACTCGGTAATTGGCGATGATACAATGATTTCACATTTCGACCTATGTTGGTGATGCGGATGTTGGTTGTCAGGTTAATTTTGGGTGCGGGACGGTGCTGGTCAATTAGGACGGCATTCAAAAAGCATCGCTCGGTGATTGGCGATCATGCTTTTATCGGCTGTAACACCAATTTGGTATCTCCGGTGCGGATTGGCGAGGTGCTTTTACCGCGCCGGATCGACCATTACGGAAGGATTTGCCGCCGGGGAGCCTTGGTATTGCAGAGCTCGGCAACAAATCAGAAGATTGGGTAACTCATCGGAAAGGGACCTATAAGGGAGGAGGCAACAAATGAGTCATGTCCAGTACATGGATAAGATAAAGATTTTTCCGGCAACGCCAACCGCAGTTTAGCGAAAACATTGCCATTATTTGGGACTGGAGCTGTCAGCGGCAGAGGTTGGTTTTATTTGGTGACGGAGAAACCTTTGTCAAGATCGGCGAAATGGTGCGGGGAGTGGATTGCTTTATTATCAATTCGACCTCATATCCGGTCAGCCCATGATCATCTAATGGAATTACTGATTATGATTGACGCTTTGCATAGAGCGTCTGCTGGCAGGATTACGGCGGTAATTCCCTATTACAGCTAGTGCCCGTCAAGACCGAAAAGGCGGGCGAAGATCCGATTTCGGCAAGATTAGTAGCTCGATCTGTTGAGGCGGCGGGTGCGGATCGGTGTTGACGATGGATTTACTTTCTTCCCAAATTCAGGGATTTTTCTCCATTCCGGTGGATCATATGTATGCCCGTCCGTTGTTAGCGAGAGTATTACGCTAAGATGATTGAGGGCAAGGAAGACGAGTATGCTAATGGTTTCGCCTGACGTTGGCTCGGTTAAGAGAACCAGGGCCTGGCAAGCGAACTGAATATCCGAGTGCTATCATTGATAAGCGCCGGCCGGGCCAAATGTCAGTGAAGTGATGAATATCATCGGTGAAGTAGACGGCAAAAATGTTATCATTGTCGATGATATGATTGACACTGCCGGAACCATTGTTAATGCCACAGGCGTTGAAAGGAGCAGGAGCAAGACGAGTTTTGACTTGCTGCACGCACCAGTCTTGTCCGGACAAGCGATTGAAAGGATTCAAAGCTCGGCAATTGAGGAGCTGTTGACCTTAGATACGATTGATTTACCGGCGGAAAAGCAAATTGCTAAGATTCGCCAGTTGACGGCGAGCCGAAGTGCTGGGGAATGCGATTTTAAATATTCATGATAACCGCTCAGTGTCAGCGGCTGTTTTGGCTATCGCCGGCAGGGAGTATAAAACAACAAAACGAAAAAGCTCCGCTTTTTCTTGATGCTAAGCCATGAACGTGGCGGCGCAAGCAAAGCGGAGTTTTTGATGTCTATAGAACCGCTTTTCATAAATATTTTTGAATTTTCCGCCAGAACCGCATCGGTACCATCGGGCGAAGTCTGCATCGCCGCAGCAAACATCTCTCGCTTTGCCTGCGGCTCTGCAACGGCGGCAATTAGACGCTCGGTAGCTGACTTCTTCCTGGGGCGGCGTTAAGGCATAGCCCTTTTTGGAAATGGTCAGCGTTCAAAAGCTGATCGCCACGACTGGCGAAAAGCGGCAGCGGAATCAGTAACATCGGCTTTCAGACTTAAAACTCAAAAATCGCATTCGAGACCGGCTCGGGAAATCACATAATCGGTAATAGCCAGAACATCAGCCAGCTCGTCAGACAAGAAATCATAGCAGACATAGCCGGCGACATCCTTGGGCATGGCGGCGTTGCTACCGGCTAAATGGACGATTTGCAGGCCTTGGTTAGTTCCGGCAAAGCGGCTAAAAGTGCTCCGATTGATAGCCTGTGAGCCTTGGGAACCGCCGCATAGCCAAAACGACAGGCTTCTCCTTCTGAAAGCCGGTAAAGGCATATCCGGCATCGGCACTGCCGAGTGTGCAGCCGGCGGCGAATGGGTGTGCCGGTCCAAAGCGGCTTTGCTGCCGGAAAAGAGCGCAGGGTATCTTCAAATGTTACAAATCCGGCTGGCAACAGACTTTTCGTAGTCAAGCCGGGGAATAATCCGATTCATGAGATGATAATCGGAATACGGCAAAAACGACAGCAAAACCGGCGGAACAACAACAAAAGCCGCCCTTGGAAAAAGCAAATCCGGTTTGATTTTTGCGAAGCGAGGCGAAGCGCCTGAGCCCGCCAGCACCCGAAAGGGATCGCTTAGATTTTCTCAGACTGCGGTAGCGCAAGCCCACCGCAGGAAAAACGCCATAATAAGCAATATTTTCTTTTTCCAGCATTTCCTTTTTCAATACCGTTTTGCCGCCGATACGAAATGTACAATTCTTCGGAGAATATAGGCTGCGCTTGCTTTGAATGAAGACAATATTGGGTGATACATGTCCGGCAGTGCCGCCGCCGGTAAAAACAATTTTTCATGGATGGCTCCTTGTCTGTGAGTTCAATGGAAAAATGGGAAAAAGCCGGCGGATTCTGCCGATAAAAGGACTATTTTTTTGGGAATTTTTCCCTATCTTCTTATTATAAAGGAGAATGACAGAAGGGGCAAGCGGAAAAATTTCATTCTTTTTATTCCTTTTCTCCGCAAAATATGGTAAAAATAAAAAGGAAGTCATACCAATTTATGTGTGGTTATTAGGGTGCTTTCTATAAGGAAAGCGCATGCTATCCCTACCCGTGAAAGGAGTTTTTATGCCAGTTGTAAATTATAAGCAATATCAAGCGATGCTGGAAAAGGCGAGAAAAATCATTTTGCGTATCCGGCAATTAACGTAGTTAACTTAGAAGGGGCTAACAGCTGCGTTAAAGGCGTTTTTCGAGGCGAAATCGGACGGTATCATTCAAGTTTCCATCGGTGGTGGCGCCCATGCGTCCGGTTCCTGTGTGAAAAGATACGGTGCTGGGTGCAATCTCGATTGCAGAGCATGTTCATCGGGTAGCAGAGCGCTATGACGTCAACATTGCACTACATACCGATCACTGTGTCTGGCAGCAAGCTCGATTCCTTTGTTCTGCCTTTGATTTGAGAGAAACTGAAAAACGGCGGGCAAGCGGTCGCCCGAACATTCGGTAGCCATATGTTTGACGGCTCGGACATTTCTTTGGAAGAAAATATCAAGATTTCAAAGGATTTGCTGGCTCGCTGCACCAAAAACGAAATTATTTTGGAAATTGAAGTCGGCGTCTTTGAGCGAAAGGACGCATGGACAACAGCGGCGTGCATAAGGATAAGCTTTATACCACGCCGGAGGATCATGATTGCTATGTATGAGGCATAGCCCGATTTCCGATTTTATATGCTGGCGGCTACCTGGCAATACCCATGGCGTTTATAAGCCGGGTAATGTTGTCCTGAAGCCGAAGATTTTGCAGGAAGGTCGGGATGCACTGCTGGCGAAGTTTGGAGAAAAAGGCCCGGCCGTATTTTTGTATTCCATGGCGGCTCCGGCTCGGAGCTGGCGGATATTCATGAAACGCTGGAATATGGCGTAGTCAAGATGAATATTGATACGGATACGCAATATGCCTTTACTCGTCCGATTGTTGATCGTATGTTCCGCAATTATGACGAAGTGCTGAAGGTCGAGGGCGAGGTCGGTAACGAGAAGAAGTACGATCCTCAGGGTTTACCTGAAGCGACAGAGGCTGGTATGGCGGATCGGATTAAGAGGCTTGTGATGTCCTGCGTTCTTCGGGACACACGATGTTCGGCAAATAGGGCTTACGACAAGCGGTTTTAAGCCATACACGGATAAAAACAAAAGACCTGCCACGGAGAGGCGTGTTTTTGCGCCTGCCTAAAGTGCAGGGTCCTGTAACTGTTTTTGTTCTATGAGGGCAGATTTTTACTATTTTTAAGAAAAGTAGAGCTTTAGAAACAGACAGCCAAGCAGGACATGTATGATTCAGTAGCAAGTAAGAGAAAGACGAGTTTGGCAAAAGCAAGTTTTTAACACAGAAATGTTGCAATCGGTTTCAACCGCCAGAAGGAGGTTAGTGAGGACTACCAGAAGTTACCAACCCTGCATTTTGCCGGAAAACAGGTTACATTCCGATCGTCGGATTTATGGCTCCGGAAGCGGAATATTTAAGGGAGAAAAGCAGCTTTTATCATTCTCTAAACGGACTGTGGAAGTTTGCTTACGCCGATAGTCCCCATACAGCAGTGGAGGGCTTTGAAAAGCCGGAGCATGCTGCGCCCGCAGACTGGAAGGATATTCCGGTGCCGGCTCATATTCAAATGGAAGCTATGACGCCCCAGTATATCAATGTGAATGCGGAAAGGAATGCAGGACGTTAAGACCGGTCAGGCTTGCCGGAGGTTAATCGGTCGCCAGCTATGTCAAGTACTTTCGCTTGCCGGAGCGTTTTCGACGGAGCAAAAAGTGTTTTTGAGCTTACAGGGGCGTGGAACAGGCGGTTGAGTTGGCTCAATGGACGTTATATCGGCTACGGCGAAGATAGCTTTACGCCGTCGGAATATGAGCTGACAGAGTATTTGCGGGCAGGCGAAAACAAGCTGGCACTGCGGGTATATAAGTGGTCATCGGCGGCATGGCTGGAGGATCAGAGTTTTTCCGCTTTTCGGTATGAGAGGTTTGTTTATATACCGCCGGCAAGCTTCATTTTATATGATGTGAAAATTACGGCGCAGCCGAGAAAGATTTTACAAACGGAACCTTAACGGTAGCGGGTGAAGTATGGGGAAGCGGTCAGGCTCACCTGTCCCTACGGCGATATGCGTTTGACTTTTTGAGGGCGGTGCGAAGAAAGCACCGGCAGGCTGCCGCTGATTGGCAGGGATTCCCTGTACCGGTCATTTTCAGGGTGGAAACCGGGTACAAGAGATTGCCCTGTGGAGTGCGGAAGAGCAATCTTTATCTTCTGACGATTGAGCTGGAGCAAAACGGGAAGAGTAGTGAATATATTCCGCAGTTAGTTGGCTTTTCGCCATTTTGCATTGGAAAGGCGGCTTGATGAAACTGAACGGACAGCGGATTGTATTTCATGAGCACCAATCGGCATGAATTCGGGCGCGATCGGGGAAGAGTGCGGTGGCGGAAAATATGCTCAAAGATGTGATTACGATGAAACAGAATAATATCAATGCCGTTCGTACCAGCCATTATCCGAACAGCTCGCCGTTTTATCGGCTGTGTGTATATCTTCGGCTTATATTTAATTGATGAAACCAATTTGGAAACGCATGGTACTTGGCGGACAATGGCGAAAAACGAAAAAGATGAGGAAAAAGCTGAAAAATGTCTTGCCGGATAATAAACCGGTGTAGCGGCGGTATTGGATCGGGTTTTGCTCGATGTATCAAAGGTAAGAACCACCCGTCTATTTTGCTGTGGTCGATGGGGAACGAATCTTACGGCGGATATTTTTGAAATGAGTCAGTGGATTCGCCGGCAGGATAATACAAGGCTTGTGCATTATGAGGGAGTAGCGCATGATGACCGCTATCCGGACACGTCGATATGTTATTCGCAAATGTATCGCTTCAGCAGATAATGTGCGGGCATTTGTGCAGACGCAGTCGGATAAGCCCTTTGTTTTTATGTGAATATACGCATTCGATGGGTAACTCGAACGGCGCTATGGACAAATACATTCGCCTGAGCGAAGAATGTCCGACCTATCAGGGGCGGTTTATCTGGGATTATGGATCGGGCACTGCGCACTCGCAGTCGCTTTGGGCGAAGGTAGTTTGCTATAGGGGGCGATCACGGGGGCAGCGCCGCCGCGCAATTTCTCCGGTAACGGTATTGTGTTTACGGATCGGAAATGGACGCCGAAGTTACAGGCGGTTAGAGTATCATTATCAAAACTTCCGGTTATTTGTATCAGAAAAGGAAGTTAGATTGTGAATAAAAAGTCTGTTTACCTCTTCTGACCGGTATCAGGCGGTAGAACAGATTTATCTGTAACGGCAGACTGATAGCGGTGAGAAAGCCTTGATACCAAAGGTGCATTACCACCGACAGAGGCAGCGATGCCGCTCATCGTTACCGGTACCGCAGGCGGATGGAGGATATACGATTATTGTCAGCGCTGGAATTAAAAAGAAGATGCGGTTTGGGCAAAAAGCCGGACATCGAGGTGGCGTTTGGACGAGGCGGTATTTTGGCACTTTTCCGGAGATTGACGAGCATCGGGCACAGCGCGAGCCAGAGCGACAAGTGCAAACTTCAGCTGATTCGCGACCGGTTTAATATCGGGTGCGGGGCGCCCATTTTTCTGTCTTCATCTAGCGAAACGCAAAGGCGGTCTGGTATCTGTCGCTATGGAGGCGAGGGGTTTTGCGCTGAGAAAGAGGGCGGTTGTGCGACTTCTGGCGAGCACCGGTGGATCAATGACTACGGCAATAGCATCGCGAGCGTTATGGTCAGTGGAGTTAGCCAGCCAATATATTGTGACCAAGGGCAGAAGAGATGAGCTTGACGGCGGGGATTGTTTCTGCTGAAGAAAGGGTGACCGAATGGAGTTTGTCTCTGCGCTATGTTTTGCCGACCAGACCGACGGGAGCTTGCGATGTTATTTGGCAAGTATGGGCAGACGGTACGGTTGAGGCGGAGTAGCCATGAGATTGTGCGGGCTCGCGATATGCGGAGTTTGGTTTGATATTCCGGCTTATCCGGAATGATGATCGCCTGACATGGGTAGAAGCAGGGGCGGGAGGAACCTATATCGACCGGATGGACGGTGCGAAACTGGGTATCTATCAGAATAAGGTGGCGGAGAATAGGACGCCGCATCTGCCGCCCGCAGGGTCGGGTGCCAAAACAGGAAGTGCGCTATGGTTTGCTGCAAAGCCAGCCGGCAGCGGTTTATGCTTTCGCAAGCCGTTTGGCTTATCTGCCTGCCGTATACTCCGCATGAGATAGAAAAATGCCAAGCATGCTTTTGAATTGCCAGACCGTATCAAACATGGTGCGAGTCTTTGCGGGACAAATGGTGTTGGCGGCGATGACAACTGGGGGGAGCGTTAACGCATACGGAGCATTTGCTGGATGTTTTCCGGCGGCAGAAGAGTTTTCGGATTCGTTTCTGCGGCTGCGTCATACCAATCGGGACCGCATTCGTAATCACACGTTTTTCTTACGAAAAACGGCTGCCTCAGATGGCGGCGGGTGACGCTTTTGCAAGCAAAGCGCAATGGGTTTTAGCGATGGGGCAGTGTTGGTGCTCCAGCTGTGCTCTCCGCAATCGGAGCCCCATTCGTAATCGCACGTTTTCTTGAGAAAACGGCTGCTACTCATGGCGGCGGGTGAAAGACTGCAGTCGCTTTGCAATGGGTTTTCTTTCTTTACCCTGATATTACAAATCATGATAATATTACATCCTGATTAAAAGATGGGGCAAAAGCGATTGACTTGCGTAGGTTGACGATGTTAGAATGAAATTATCGAACAAGCGGGCGCGGATGAGCAGCGTTTTATTAGTGCGGGAAGGCTTAGGGTGATAGGGTTTCTCGGCTGGCTTTTTCGCAGTTGCGTTATCATTTTTCAAAGGAGGGTGATGAAAAAGTTAAGAAAGCTAACTTGTTTTGTTTTGGCACTGGCGCTGCTGTCAGCTCTGACATTTTGTCAATCGCAGCCAGTCAAGAGGCGAAAAACCTTTGATAAGTTGGGACTGCTGTTAAATGTAAGTGAGGAAAGAATGCCAGAACACTGACCGGTGATTGTATACGCATGGCGTTAAAGACCTTAGGTTATATAGCGACGAGGACGTTAAGTCCAAGGCAAGCGACAACCATTTGTTGATATGGGATAAACATTCGTGGGCAAAAGGCTTTGCAGCGGTTGCTTATGAAAAACAAGATTACCAATGGCTAGCCTGAATGCACAGAAAAGAGTTCGGTCCGACACGTCCGTTGACCAAAAAGCAGTTGTTCAACCTTTATGCTGCGGGTTTTGGGCTATGAGGAAGGAGCTTGGAATAATACCGAAGAATTAGCAAGACAAGCTGGATTTAACCGATAACAGTGAAAAACGACAGCAATTTTTACCAAGGACGATGCGACCAGAAGTATGTATGCGGCAATGAGCCAAATCTACAAAACAACGAAGGCAGACCGATTGACCGCTTGACTGCAAAAACGGGTCAAAAAAGCCGATGCTATCAGCGTTGGTCTGTTGGAGCAGGAGCGTCCGGAAAACGCTGGAAGTAGAAAGTGTGACGGCTAACAACCTGCGTCAGATTGAGGTTGTGTTTAGCAGAAGTTGATGCCGACAGTGCAAAAGCAGGTATCGAATTACAAATTAAACGGCGCTAAGGGCGTCAGCTCTCGTTCGATTAGCAATGTAACGCTCAAAGAAGATAACCGGACAGTGCTGGACCGTTGGCGTGGCATTATCGCAAATGCGAATCCGTCTGTTTTGGGAAAAACAGAGATTATGTTTTTAAACCATAAAAAGACGTGAAGGATACGGCTGGTCAGATGATTAGCAAGGTGAAAAAGACTTTACGGCGGAAGATACTACCGCACCGGAAGTTCAGGGCGTAGGAGTTTACCGGTCCTAAGACCGTAAGACTTACCTTTAACGAACCGATTAAAGCTTTGGCGTACGCTAAGATTATGCACGGGCAACGCCGGTTTCAACCAGAAAAGCGGAAATCGATCCGGCTCGGTCGAATGTAGTTAATGTTGAGGCTTACAGCAATTTCAAAGCCGGCACCAGCTATCGTTTTGAAACCAGCGAGATGAAAGACTTTGCAGGCTATGTTAATATTCTTTACTCGGAAGATAAGGTTTATGAGGCAGATATTCCGCCCCGACCGCAAGCGTAGTAGCAGCCGATCAGGCAAGGTAGAAGTGGCGTTTGACCGTCCGCGTTAAGGGCATTACGGCAAAGCATTTTTATCATACCCATCCGCATCAAACCGCTAAGGAAGTGTAGCAAAGATTCCGCATTGACGCAAAGGGTAAGTAGTAACGATTACGTTAGCAAAAGGTTTGGGTTGTGTTTAACCGGTTTAATCTTCCGGCAATTATCCATCGCCGCAACAGGCTGAGTTCCATATTTTGGGCAAGGTGGATGCGCTGCAGATTGGCGGATAGCTGGGGCAATAAGTTTGCTGATTTCCGGGAATATTTAGTGTAACCCTCGATCGGACGGCACCGGTAATTGATATGTTGATGTTCAATCGGAAACCAAATCGTCATTACTTACAATAAGGATTTGTCTACTGCCGGAACATACAAGATTATGGACGGAATGGCAAGATCTTTGGCAACGCCGGAGACGTTTCGCTTAGCGGTAAGACCGTTACCTTGAAGTTCTCTAAGATTAAGAATAGATCCGCACCTTTTAGAAATTCGTGGGGTAAAGGACAATACCTTGCCGCAATGAAATGGCAGTAGAAACCGTTCAATCGAGTTCACCGATAAGACGTTTGACGGCGTGGTATCGGCTGATTTCAAACCGATTATGGACGGTAGCAGAGTGGTTGGCGGCGAGATTTATGTGAACTATCAATGAAGCGGTAGCAGATAACGCTTTGGATCCGAAAACTACTATTTGGAAATTGGTTCAACTCGAGAAAATCTGAAGGATCAAAGATCGGCCTTTGGTGATACGAACCGGACAGTAGTTGTTACTTTTAGATGAAGTTTTGGGTAAGAAGGTATCGGATAATTTGGGGAGCAACCGTTGGTGGCTGGCGGTGTAACGGACGTAGCCGGCAACCCGCATTCGGATTCCAGACATCGACCATGTTAACCGGTGTTGCGGCAGCGGTTATGACCAAGGCAGTATTAGTCAAAGATGGCGATACCAGCAAGGTTGAAAGTTTACTATCAACCGGAGTCTGAAACAATGTGTTAAAAGGCAGATGGTGATACGGTTTTGAATAATCCAGAGTTCATCTATGACAATACCGAGAGCTTAAGTAGTCCGGAAAATTCAGAGTAGTGGATTATACCATTAAGAGTGATGATAATCGGGTGCTTGAGATTACGTTATCTCGGACGCTGTATTCGCCGAAGAACTTGAGGTTGACGGTGGTGCAAATGTACTGGAAGATTCGCAGGTGCTTCAGATTCCCGGTTTTACGGTTGAAGTGATAGAAGATAAAGTGTCGCCGAAAGTATTGACTAAGGACGGCAGAAAGCTGGGAACGGCATATAAGTCCGGATCGGCATACCATGTATCGGTTAAGTACACAGAAGCGATTGATGCTAACTGCTCGTCATCGGCAACTTACCGGATTGACGGCACCGATGATTTCAAGATTGTTGGCAGACCGGTCGTTTCTGGAACGGACGCAAGAGAAGTAATCGTTCAGGTACAGCCGAAAGCAGGAGCAAACTTCGGGATAACTTCGGTATCACTCAAAGCGCAGGCAATCAGTGATGTTTCGGGCAATCGCTTAGAGGCAGACTCGGGAGATGATTGAAGTTGTTAGAGATAGTCGACTGGAACTAAGAATGTTTTTAAGGTCAGCAAAGGTGTTACGATAACCCAAGCAGCTGACGTTAGAAGATGTCGGCGATAAAGCAAGACACAAGAATATAAAAATCCTCGGCTACCGAGAAAAATTGTGTCGGGGATTTGCTTTCTATTTTATATTTGATTAAACCGGATCGCTCAGCTAAACTCAGGACTACCGGCAGCTTTTTAGCAATCAAACAGAGTCATCTCCGGCACTGACAATATGAGCGCCGATTGCTGTACATAATTTAGTCCGATTTGATGGTTTTGCTCGGTGCGCGGAGCGCGAGGCATCGCTGACCACAAAAACTTCTGTAACCGGCAGAGAGCAACTCTCGAACCGTTTGCGCAGCACGCAACATAGGGTTTCTGAGCCAGCAAAATCTGCTGTGCAACTGGTGGCAGCAAGCGCCGCTTCTACCGGCTGATTCAGGGCACTGAACGCAGTCTTGTCAAATATCGAGCATCCTCCGGTAGTGGTAGTTCGCTGACAATATGCCCAAGCCCTTAGGATATTGCTCGGCAACAACAGCAGGGAGCAGTAGGGCTTGACCGCCGGTAGCAAAATACCGGCGTTTTTAAGACAGTGTCTCGTTTTTCATGGCTGCCATTAGGCGCTCTGCAAAGTCAACCAAAAACAGGCAGGTAGTTTCCTTTGTTAATTGAGAAATCGTATCTCATAAGATGCTTTCTCTGTGTAATCACGAAAATAGGGAAATCGTAGGAAAACAATCGGCGGTTGCCGATGCTTTTATTTTACCGTCAAAATTTGACATCTGTGCGAGGAAATCTCGCTGGTGTTTCCCGATATAGGTTGTTCTTGCACTGGTAAGGAATAAAGATATAATAAAGCATATCATCTTTATCCGTAACTCCAACAGAAAAAGGAGCAATCGTGATATTCAAATCGAGATCGTTTAATATTAGGTCAACGCATGCGGCGGGCAGGAATGGGCTGTTCTGCGAGTGGGAGCGGATATTCGGATAAAATGCGAGCTTTGCGGGCATTTGGTTATGCTGCCCGCACCAAGCTGGAAAAAGCAGATTAAAAATCAATGGCCAGCCGGTCAGCGTTACCGGCGGAGAGAAAGGACTAAATGGAGCAAAGGAACTTAACCTTATTAACCGACTTTTTGTGAATTAACAATGATGCAGGGATATTATTTGCGGTCGGACAAGCGTCATAGGCAGTATTTGATTTGTTTTATCGAAAAATCTTATGGATCGGCATTTGCGATTGCGGCGGGACTGATTGGCAATGGATTATGTATTAAACCTGCACTTTACAGACGGCGATATTGCTTATCTAAAGAGCTAAATACCTTTGAGCCGGAGTTTTTGGAGTATCTGGCGATCTTCGGTTTGAAGCGGCAGTATCAAAAGCGGGTGCCGGAGGGCTCGATTATTTTGCCGAATGAACCGATTGTTCAGGTTACGGCGCCCATTTTGCGAAGCGCAGTTAGTGGAAACCGCCTTTGCTTAATATTATCAACCATCAAAGTCTGATTGCCACAAAAGCAGCTCGAGTAGAAGTGGGCAGCGGGGAGATGATGAGGTGATGGAGTTTGGTTTACGTAGGGCGCAAGGACCGACGCCGGTATTTATGGGGCAAGAGCGTGCGTGATTGCCGGCTGCTCCTCGACCAGTAATGTGCTGGCAGGAAAAGAGTTTGCTATTCCGTTAAAGGAACCCGATGCCCATAGCTGGATTATGACATTTCCTCGGAAATAGAGGGCTTTTCGGGCATGCCCTGCTGCCTTTTATCCCAAGGCATGTATTTTACTGGTAGATACTTATAATACCCTAAAATCCGGTGTGCCCAATGCCATTCAGGTCTTTAGAGGAGCTGCGAGAGGCGGACAGATGCCGGCGTTTTATGGAATCCGCTTAGATAGCGGGGATTTATCTATTTATCCAAAAAGCCCGAGCGATGTTAGATGCGGCAGGTTTTTCCGAGGCGGTGATTTCGGCGTCTTCGGACTTGGACGAATATTTGATTAGCGACTTAAAGTTACAGGGCGAGCCAAGATTACGCTTTGGGGGCGTGGGAACCGAATTTTGATTACCGCCAGGAAAATCCGTCGTTTGGCGGCGTGTATAAGCTGGCGGCGATTGAAGACGAAAGCGGCAGTTTCGTGCCGAAGGTTAGCTATCGGATAATATTGAAAAAGTAACCAATCCCGGCATTAAGAAGGTTCTGCGGGTGTATGATAAAGAAACCGGCAAGATGAAAGCGGATTTGATTGCTTTAGCGGACGAAGAATATAATCCTCAGGAAGAGCTGGAGCTTTTTCGATCCGAGCGATACTTGGAAGAGAATGAAATTAGAGGGCGGGAGCTACGAGCTGCGGGAAATGTTAGTGCCGATTTTTATCAATGGAAAATTAGTCTCATGACCGGCTAGATGTATACAATTAAAAATACTGTGAGCAGGAAAAAGAAACGGTCTGGGAAGGTCTAAGGCTTGAACTTCCCATGAAGCTATATGTGGACTTGTCCTTGCCGCTGTATAATTTGAAGAAAAAGCTGATTGAAGAAGTTGCAAAATCGGGTAAAACCGGAAAAATACGGAAAAATACGGAAAACCCTTTAGTAGTGATTGAGAGTGCTAAGCTTTGAGCAGACGCGCTTAGACAATAGCAAATTGGACGAGCATCGGGAGTGCTTTCCGGCGAGGGCAGAGAGAAAACGAAAAAGGACTGCTTGCAACAGGAAAATGATCAAAATAGGAGAAAAATATGGAGAAGACTTTGGCAGGAGCTAACAGAGCGGTTTTTGATCAGAGTTTGGTCAGGGCGGGGAGCGGCGCCGTTTTTACGCCGGGACGAGTCAATCTGATTGGCGAGCATATTGATTATAATGGCGGCAGGGTGTTTCTCGTGCCTCAGATAGTGGAACATATGCCATAGCTCGCCCCTCGGCAGATCATCTGTTCGCTCGTATCGACGAATATGGAGCTGAAAAAATCAGGCTCGATATTAGCCGGATTTGCTACGAGGAAAAAGGACGGCTGGACGAATTATCCAAAAGGAACGATCCTGCAGGTACAGGAATATTTAACGGCGCAAGGACGGACGCCGGCGTAATCGGCGGAATGGATATTCTTTATCATGGCAATATTCCCAACGGTTCGGGACTTAGCTCCTCTGCCTCGATTGAAGTGCTGACCGCAACGGTTGTCAACCGGCTGTAGGATTTGGGATGATATGGTAACCTTTGGTTTTGCTGTGCCAAAAAGGAGAAAATACCTTTAACGGCGTAAACAGCGGAATTATGGATCAGTTTGCGGTTGGTATGGGCAAGGAAAGCTGTGCGATTTACTTAGATACCAGCGATTTGAGCTATGAATATGTGCCTTGCATTTTGGGAGATTTGGTGCTGGTTATCGGCAATACCAATAGAGGCTGGCGGATTCTAAGTACAATGAAAGACGGCAGGAGTGCGATCAGGCACTGTTTGCTCTGCAAAAGGATCAAACCAATTTCCCATTTGTGTGAGCTTTTCGGCAGAGGAATGGGAGGAAAGCAAAAGCGCCATCGCCGATGACACCATTCGCCGGCGGGCAGAGCATGCCGTTATGGAAAATGCCAGAGTCAAAGAAGCAGTAGCGGTACTAAAGCAAAATGACCTGGTTCGATTTGGGGAGCTTTTGAATGCCTCACATGATTCGCTACGGGATCTTTATGACGTGACGGGCATCGAGCTTGATACGATGGTAGAGGAGGCTCGCAAAATAGAGGGCGTCTATGGAGCCAGAATGACCGGTGCCGGCTTTGGCGGCTGTACGGTCAGCTTAGTTAAAAAAGAGGCAGTGGAGCGGTTCTGCCGAGAGGTGGGAGAGAATTATCAGCGCCGGACGGGACCGACGCCGGAGTTTTATGTTGTTACCATCGGCGGCGGCGCCGGAGAGATTTTGTAAGGAACATAGCTCCGGTCGGCTATCAGCGAGGTAGCCGGCGGGAGCTTTTATTCTTCTCGAAAAACATAGCCGTAATGGGCTAAAAACTGCTTCATGGACACGTCAAAGCTATGCTCGGCGGATTTTATCCGGCAAAAAGCCCTTATAATTGGTGGCGGTAACTGGCCGAAGCAGATTGTTTTCAAAAATGCAGCCGAAAAAGAAAAGGACTGCACCATGCTGCGCAAAAGGCTCCGGCGTATTTTTCAGTACCTTATCCATGCTGGCGTCCGTTAGGATAAAGCTGATTTCGCATGGAGAGCGGCGTGCGATAAGCCTTAATAATTTCTGCTAATAACCGGCCGTATTTTTTCCAGGAAATATCACGCCGGTTTTTGCTGTCGGCATTCGGTTCGCTCTCTTCTTGCGAAAAGGCTTTCCTCTGTGGCACTTTCTTCATAACGAGGATTGATTTCGCCGTCACTGTGAAAATCCGTCAGCACCTTCAAATCAAAGGAGTGCAGTAAAAACCGTCAAAGACCGTCTCTTTCAGTAAACCGCTCATACAGGGCTTAATATCTTCAATCAATAATGAAATCATAGAAATCCTTTCTAAAGTAAAAATAACTAAGGCACGAAGAATGCCGTTTGCCGTAGAGAACCAAAAACCAGCAATGAGACGCTTCCGGCAGGAAAAGGCATATGGGATTTTTATTCGTGCTTTATTGCCGTAAGCCGTAGCAATGCAATGCTTAACCGAAAGCTTTTGTATAGCTGCCAAAAAGTCTAGCCCCATATTTTTGATATTTTAAGGTGCCGATACCGGAGATTTCCAGCATTTCTTCTTCGGTGGCGGGAGTTTGCGTGCCATTTCAGTAGAGTTTTTATCGCTAAAATCATATAGGCGGCAAATGAGCGCTTTTCGCCAGTTGATAACGAACCGTCCGAAGAGTTTCAAAATCTGGTTCTCATCCGCAGAGCGGCGCACCAGCGGCACTTTTTGGACAACGCTTTCCCCAGCAAAACCGACTTTCCTAACGGCGTTACCATTAAAATCGGATAAGCCTCGCTGGTTTGGTAAAGATAGCCTTCGGCTACTAAAAGTAGCAGGAAGTCCCGATTTCCTCTAAGCTTTGATGTGCCATCAGCCATAGGTTGATAACGCTGGAAAGCCCGCCTGCAGGACCTTTTTGGAGGTAGAGCTTTTGAGGACTGCCGCCGTCAGCTGCAACCCATATCCCTCGTCGCATCCGCATCACGCAGGAAATGGCTTTCATGGCATCAATCGTGATATCCTTTTCTTCGTATTCCTTAAGGCAATGGCGGCAGCGATTGCAGTCCTGGCATCGGTGTCGCCAAAGTATTCTAAGATATACGTCGACAGGCAGTGATTGGTGTGGCAATAGCCGTTCATTTGCTACGCAATTTGTAATAGCGGTGGTGTAAAGCTCTTGACTGATTTCGCCGTTTTCGGTCTTTTTCAATCAAGTACCGGCGAATCTGTAAATCCCGAGGGGAGTACAGGAGATCGCACTCTGCTCTTGCCCCATCCCGACCGGCTCTGCCCGCCTCTCGATAGTGATGCCTCCTAAGGTTTCGGGCATGATAAATGAATGACATAGCGGACATTGGATTTATCAATCCCCATACCAGGCATTGGTGGCAACCATAACCGTAATATCATCGTAAAGAAACTGCTCCTGAACCCGTCGGCGCCGCTCCGGGCTTAGTCCGGCGTGATAATAGCCGGCGGCAAAGCCTGCGATGCAGCAGAACTTCACAAACATCCTCGGTTTCCTTGCGGGTAGCACAGTAGATAATGCCGGACTGCTTGGCGTGCTTGGTCAGGTAATCCAGCACAGCTTGTTAGTGTCCTTTACTACATTTAACGACAGATTTTCCCGTTCATAGCCGGTTTCATAAATATCCGGCTGGAGTAAAACCGAGGCTTTTCGATAATATCGGCGTTTTGACGCCGCGGCGTTGCCGTAGCGGTAAACGCCGAAAACAACCGGTCGCTGCGCGGGAGCTGCTCAATAAAACTGGCACCGTTCTCAGGGACAAACGAGATCAGTCATGCCCCATGAGGAAATGGTGTGCCTCGTCAACAGCAATATGACGAATGGGGAACGGTCGCCGCCAGCTCGCTGATAAAGGAAGAGGACAAGCTTTCCGGTGCCAGGTAAATGATTTTGTAGCGGCCTTTTTGATTTCCCAACCCGTTGCCGATATTCTTCAAAGGAAAAGCGTGCTGTTTAGCAGAGTTACCGGCAACCCCAAATCAAGCAGGGCATCTACTTGGTCTTTCATCAAAGCAATCAGCGGCGGAAAAAGAACCAGCGTTACACCGGAAAGGAGCAAAGCCGGAATCTGGTAGCAAATCGATTTGCCGCCGCCGGTCGGCATAATCGCCAGCGTATCATGACCGGCTAAAATGTTGTCAATAATCGCCTCGCTGCTGCGGGCGAAAGCTGTCATAGCCATAGTATATTTTCAAAATGTCCTGTGGTTGATAGGTTGTATTCATAAGGAAGTCCTTTGTTCTTCGTGGGATGGTTGGAGTTTCGATTAGCACATGAGAAAATCGGAGCAATTTTCCTGCTACGATTCTTAAAATATTGTTTATAAAGGCGTTTAGCCTGTGTGTGCAGCTTGCACTCCGTATTATAACACAAACTTAGCAGAAGTGCGAGAAAATCCTGTGAATCTTCTTGACGATGGCTTTTTCCGGACAGATAAAAATGCAGGAGAAAAAGGATTTATGGTAAAAATCAAAATACACAAATAAAATTACCGGTTGGCAAGCCGTCAAGATTGGCTGACAAGCGGTAATCCCCTTTCTGCGGTCCGGATGGGAAAATCGCATCCTGATTATCATGAATATGATCAAACACTAGAAATATAAAGAGAGTCCTTCCATGCAGTCTGAAAGAAGATCATCCCAGACCTTCCAGCCATTGTTTGATCTCATTCAGAGCCAATTGATGATTTCCAATCGTGGCAGTCTGTTCGCCGCCTTCCACCTAGTGCAAGACACCGCTTGGTTACCGACCTTGCATTTGGCAGACGACCTGAAGCCGTTCAAATTGATCCATGAATATAAAGGATCTTTTCTCTCCGGCAAGAGCAGGCAGTCCTGTGTGATTCTGTCGGAAACACCTCATAGGTATGTTTTGTACTTCTGATAAAAGCAGTACGGGCTTTTCGTATGGGTAATATATTGACCTTGCGATAGTGCCCAGTCTGCCAAAACGCTTCTGTTCTGGCGGCAAATTGAACCAAATGATTCACCAGCTTTTCTTGTTTATGAGCAACTGCCAAGCTGGATCAGCCTGCGCAGGATCGGAGGGAAGACGTTTGTCATGATCTCAAAACCATCATCCGCAACATGCAGGCGACAATCGCAGAAAATTCTTTTCAAAGGTCGGGCACGCATTGCAAAATATCCACCCCAGAAATACCGATTATCGGGCGGTGCTTAATCTGATAGTGATCCCAGGGACACACTTAGTGGGTTCTTCCCATGCGTAGGTCAGCGGTAAACCATGACTGCAGTGTTTTCCCCTGCCCGTCCCCCTCGAAGAAAAAGCAGCGTATATCCTCGATCCAGAAAAACCCTAATGTAGCCGACAATTCTCTATAAAGGAATCAGCACCCACCGCAGACCAATAAGATCTTGTATTGGTCTGTTCACCCTACCTCAACAGAATGCAGGGAAAAGCACCCTTGTAGGGAATATCACAAATGGTATGGGGGATATTCAGAACATCAAAATGCTTTATAAAGTATTCTCTATCGCTTTTTCGTACATGCAGCTCTTTTTCCGTGCGTCTTCTTCAGGAAAAACTCCCCGCCATCCGGTAGGCATAAGCGGCATGCATGTACCTTTTTCCTGTTCTGCCCTCTGTCCGATGTTTTGCCAAGCAGGAAAGCCATGCATCAAAGTCTCTTACGCCAGAAAGGGCTGCAATGATTTCACCGATGATCTCCTGCTACTTTTCCATAGGTCAATACTCGATTGATCTGAAAAATCCAACTGCTGAATGGGAGTTATCTCGTTCATATGCCATTTCGATTGCCTCCTAAAACTGACCGCTGTTTTTCTTTTTTCCGCCGTCAGTAAGGGTTTGTATTTTTCTCTGACAGGGGCTTTTATACTCTTTCCATATTTAATCTATATCGGCATTTTAGATGGAGTAGGTCAAAAGTCCTTTTCCTTAAAAAGAACAAAGGGGCTTTATTTCATTTCTTTCGTTATCGTTTTACTGATTGCAGGTAAGGCAATCTTTTCAGCTCTCATAGTTTTATTGCAGAAAAGCTTATAATCTACCGGAATAAAGTCACGAAATGTCCCGTCAGGATTAGAAATCATGGCTCCGGTATATACTTTTAACCAGGTATCGCTAGGAAGAATGACTGCAGTCAATCTCGCTGATATTACCGTCCGAACCTATCGTGATATCCAAACAATAAGGGACATATTGGTTTAAAAATCAATGGAGTAGCTTTTGTAGTGCAGCTGCTTGCAGATTTGCTACAGCGGCGCCTTTGATGTTCCTTTTATCCGGTAGATGGTTTTATCTTTTTCCGTTATTTTTCTCGATATTTTGCCGATTTTTAAATGTCTTTGATACGATTGATTTCTAAATCAACTTTTCCGTCCGTACCGGTCCAAATGGTTTTTGTCCATTGATTTTCCTGCTTTTTGAATGGAGCTGATTTCCTGCCCGTAAGTGCTGCTAGGTTAGTGAGGTAGTGGTTTTGGTATTTTTGCTTGCTGATAATTTTGGTTTCACTTTGTGTTTCCCTGCATCATCGTTAGAGGACAAATGGATTAATTCAGACGCTTATTTAACATAACGATTTCTGCTCCATGTCCTGTGGATAAGAATAATGGATTTTCGACCTGATATTCTAATTTTTGTGTCAAGAAAGTATAGCACTATCCATTTCAGCGTTTTGTCGTTGTCCGCAAGCAGATAGGATAAAAACAAACGACAAAAATAAGTATCATTTTATTTTCTTCATAATACTCTCCTTCTGACGATAACAATATAAGACATATTCTGCTTTTCTATAATTTTATTATAGCGGAAATGCTTTAATTTTTGCAACACAAAAACGATTATTATTCTATAAATATTAAAAACAATTTATAGTTCGATGGAGTGTTGGAAAATAGAAAAATAAATCTGAAAATTAGTTAGAGCAGGGAATGCCTTGCGTTTTCAACAAAAAGGAAAAAGCGGGAGGAACCGGTGGAAAAGTTGACAGTTAAAAACTACAGATTTCATCGCATAAAACCTCAAATTGTAGTATACTAAAAATGTGTTGTTTTGCCGAAGGACTTTTTCGTGGAAGGCGGCGGCTAAGAGCGATTGATTTTTGCGAGTCCAGAGGCGAAAGCTTCCAGTGAAAACTCAGAAAATTTGCTCGCTTTTCAGGCAAGGCTTTTACGGAACAACAACAGAGTGTGAAAGGGGATACTGTAATCTATCGAAAAAGAAACGATATCAAAAATGAGGCTACTGGGATTGCTGATGGTGCTTTGGCTATTAGGGGCAGCGAACGGACGCTTTGGCGGCACAGGTCGGGCAACCGCAGAGCTTACCGGTGATATGGTCTAAGACGAGAGATTGACTCGACCGGCGCCGGGACCAGTGGTGAGTGCCGTTTTGGCGAGCAAAGCTCACAGACGACCAATATCTTTGACTGAATCGTTTTTCAAAGTCCGGATTCGGACGGGGAATTACATATTTCTGCTTCGGATAAAGGTCGGAACGGTCAGCGCCGAGTATCGAAACAATGAATTGGTGCTATGCTTTTCATGATGCAAGACCAAGCTGCAAAAATCGCAAATGGATTTTTCGGCAGATGCGACAATTTCTGCGGTTAAGTTTAGGAATACAAAAGTAGCGGCGTAAATGTTGCCGAGGTTTGCTTTTTGCCCTGCGACCGGCAGTAAAAGACTTTGCGATTCGCTTAGACGATTTGGGAGAGAGAGTAGTGGTGGAAATGATTACCAATGCACTGTCATTCAGGTCAGTCTGGCAAATCGAGGGCGAGGAAGAGCTGCTGATGATTGAGGGCTTTCAGCCGCTGAGACTGAACCTTCATCGGGGAGCGGGAAACACGCTGGAGATTGAAGTGCCGTCTGCGCAAAGCTTGCTCTGCAGAGGCGGATTCGTATGTGGCATCAAGGTATATCGACCAGCGAGATGGCGCTAACAGGCAGGAAAAAGGGTAAGACCAAGGTCAAGCTGTGGCTCAGGAAAATACCGAGTTTGTACCGGATGGGCAGGGAATTTCGCTTTTTGCTGCCAAAACCAAGGATATTAAGTATAGCTACGGGATTTTGGCGTTAAAGCGACCGGAAAGCTTTGATATGTCGAAGGTAGATTATTTATTGGATATATATCAGCGTAAGGCGAGCCCTATCTTTCCCGTATGAGGGGATATTTGGACGGAGCGTACTGATTGCCGATGATTTTGTAACCAAGGTGGAAGCGGTCGGCGGTAGACTGGAGTTTACTTTTTCCGTCGGTGCGGAGCTGACAATTGCCGAGGACCGAGATAGGATATATATCGGCGAAAAAGCCCAAGGAAATCTTTACCAAAGTCGTGTTTATTGATATCGGGCATGGGGGCAATGATCCGGGAGCGATTAGGGCAAGCGGATATCGGCATGGGAGAGCAGAAATATTTGGAAAAAGATGCGAACTTTGCTCTAACGATGCAGCTAAAAGCGAAGTTAGAGCAAAATCCGCAGGTTCGGGTTTTATTACTCTCGGCTGACGGACGAAAAATCCATCGGCTTATGAACGGGCGAGATTAGCCAATCGAAACCGGTGCTGATTTTTCCTGAGTCTGCATCACAATATGACAACGGTGAAAGACCGAAAAATCGAGGGTACCGATGTTTATTATTTTGGAGGGGCGCAGTAACGGCAATTTATCATCAAGACGACTGTCGGAGCTGATTTTGCAAAAATTATGCACAGACCACAGCTTTTTGCAAACTCGTCTGATGCTGGACGCACCGCATTTATATGCGGTTAAGTATCCGAAAATGCCGGCGGTCATCGTGGAAAGCGGCTTTATGTCCGATGACGGCGACCTGCGCAAGATGTTTGATCCGGCAGTGCAGGGAGAGAACGGCGCAAGCGCTCTACGATGCAATCATGCGGGCATTTGCTGAAATATAATGGTTATGGCGGGTAGCAAAGGGTATTCGTTCTGCTTTCTCATGTCCGCAGGAAAACGCTTTTTAGGCAAACCGCCTGCCCGGGCGAGGAGTGCATAGCACTTCGATTAGGGAAAAGCGGAGCATATTACAAACAACAGGAGGCCAAAATGATTCAATTTGGAACCGGTGGCTGGAGAGCCATCATTGGAGAAAATTTTACCAAAGACAATATCGTTAAAGTAGCACAAAGCTTGGCGGATTTAATGAAAAAGAGGTGTCGCCGATAAGGGGCTGGTGCTGGGCTATGACAAGCGCTTTTTGTCTGACCGATGCGCAAAATGGATTTCGCTTGACAGTACTGGCGGGTAACCGGATTAAAGTATATTTGATTCGCCGAGTCGCACCAACGCCGTTAGTGATGTTTACGGTTAAAACCTTGGGAACGGCTTATGGAGCGGCGGTAACAGCCAGCCATAATCCGGCGGAGTATAACGGCATTAAAATCTTTACCGATGGCGGGAAAGATGCCGACAGGAAGTTACCGACCGAATAGAGGCAGGGGATTCGTGATTTGACTACAGCGGATATTAAGGCTCAGGACTCTTTGACGAGGCGGTAAAAGCGGAGATATTGAGCTGAGTTTATCCGTTTAATGATTATATTGATACCATTGTTTCGATGATTGATATGGATGGTATTCGGAAAAGGATTTGCGGATTTTGGTCGATCCGATGTATGGTGTGTCCAAGACGGCACGCAAACCCTGCTGGTGACGGCTCGTTGCGAGATTGATACGATTCACGATTCGCGCGATCCGGGCTTTGGCGGCAGAATGCCTTCGCTGAGTGAAGAAACGCTTCGTCATTTGCGGACTTTGGTTGTGGAGCGTAGCTATGACAGGGAATCGGAACGGATGGCGATGCCGAGCCGGCTGGGGATATTGATGAGAACCGGGGCTTATATTCACCCGAATATGATTATGAGCTTATTGTATTATTATCTTTTGAATTATAAAAATTGGCGGGGACCTGTAGTGCGTAACATCGCTACCACGCATTTACTGGATGCGATTGCCGAAGATGCCGGAGAAAAGTGCTATGAAGTGCCGGTTGGCTTTAAGCATATCAGTAAAAATGGCGGAAGCCGATGCCGTTATCGGTGGGGAGAGCGGCGGCGGCTTGACGATTCAGGGGGCATATCAAGGGCAAGGGACGGCATTTTTGCGGCGGCGTCTTAGTAGGAGATGATTTGCGTTACCGGCAAACGCTTGGGCGAGATGATGCGGGAGCTGGAAGAAAGGTTCGGCGTTTATCAAATGGAAGAGGCGAATCTATCGTTTCATCCGGAGGATAAGGCACGCTTGGTGAAACTCTTATTTGAGGGAGGCTGCCGCAGTTTCATGCACGAAATTGACCATGTCAGCGCTATCTGGACAGGGGTTAAGGTTTACTTTAAGGATAATTCATGGATTATTGCTCGTTTCTCCGGCACCGAGCCGCTGATTCGGATTTTTGCCGAAAGCGACTCGGCGGATGAGAGCGAATCGGCTGATTGCCGAATTACGGGAGTTTTTGGCGATTTGGGAGAGGAAAAAAACCATATTCTACGGAATATGGTTTTTGTATGTTTTATCAAAAGCCGGCGTCAGCAAATGCCGGAAGGCAATGGATCGAGCGGCAGAGAAATACGGTTTGAAATAAATAAAAAGTGCGGCTGTGCATGTTTAGCACATCCGCACTCGTTTTTATCACCGATATTCCCGCTTGGACAAACCGGCGCAGAGCGTCAAGCGAACGCACTACCTTTTCCGTAGGAATACGGTACGCCATACGGAAGTAGCCGGGCGAGACCAAAGCTGTCGCTGGGGACAACTACTAAGTCATATTTTAGTGCTTTTTAGCAAACGCATTAGCGTCTTCCTCCAGAGCCTTGGGGAAAATGTAAAAGGTACCTTCCGGCCGTTGCACCGTAAAGCCCAATTCGGTCAAAGTATCATATAGTAACCCGGCGTTGGTTTCATAAACGGAAAAATCCGAGGTCAGCTCTAATGCTTCGGCAACTGCCAGCTCGCATAAGCGAAGACGGACAGTTGTGGCCGATTCCCCGAGAGATTTGACCGCACATTGCCGTTAAAACGGCAGATTTTCCAATAGCGGGCTGAAAAAGCAATATAGCCGATTCGTTCTCCCGGCACCGACAAGATTTGGAAGGAATAGCACATAATCGTCCGGTCATAGAAATCGCCGGATTGGGGAGCGTCGACACCGGCAAAAACAATTTCCCGGTAGGGCTCATCGGAAATCAAATAAATCTCGTGGCTGTACTCTTTTTCTTTGATGTGCAGCAAATCTGCCAGCTTTTGCAGAGTATCTCGATGATAAACAGCGCCGGACGGGTTATTGGGGTGTTAATCAGCACCGCCATGGTTTTGGGAGCTGATTGTTTTTCCAGCTCAGAAAAATTAATCTGAAAATGCTCGGTATCCGCTGGTACAACCTTTAGTACCGCACCGGTTAAATTGACATAAGCGGTATATTCCGGAAAATGAGGTGCAAAGGTAATTGCTTCATCACCGGGGACGGTAACACAGCGCAGGGCATGAGCAACCGCACCGGCGGCACCGATGGACGGAAAGAAATATCCGTTGCCTGATAAGAAATTCCGAACCGGCGGCGCAGAAAAGCAGCAACAGCCTCTTTAAACGCCGGGATGCCCAGGTCGGGCTGTAGCCATGGAGCTTGACCGGATTTTCCGTTTGCAGCGACCAGAATCGGGATATTGGTAAAAGCCTCCGGCGTAGGCACAGAGGTTGCCAAGGGTATAGTCAAATACGTTTTTCATAGCCGATTTCCCGACCACGTTCGGTGGAAAACTCGGACAAGGTACGAAATAACCGATTTTTGAGAGCATTTCTTCATAAAAAGAGGAAATCATAGGAGCTCCTTTTCAAAATTATGTGAATAAAGTCAAACTTTTCGAGTAAGAACGATTTTCCGGCGAGGAGTTATGTGCAGGCTGATTTTTTTAAAAAGAATTTCCATTTGCCGGTGGTTGTGCAAGCAGTATATCATATTTGACCGGATTTGGCGAGAGGATATTTGTAAGAGATGGTCTTTCTCTAAAAATAAGCAGAGTTTTTGGAAAACAGCAGAACGCCCTTTCTTATCTGCTTCTTTTTCATCACAGAAATGTAATCGAATCGTAATCGGATTATCACGAAAAACGATTGATTTTTGCAAGAGCAGTCTATGATAAAAAGAAATACGGAAAGAAAACTCGAAAAGGAAGAACTATGTATTTTTTCATGGAATAATTGTAACCGGCGGACTGTAATGCGCGATGCTTTGGCCGACGGAGAATTGGGCTTATAATGGGTAGTCACCGGCGAAACCATTAGCTATGGCCAGTATAATAGCGGAAATGGAACCTTTTACCAAAAAGAAGTGGAAAAATCGCCAATGGCGTGGAACATATTAAAATTAATAAACTAAAAGCAGAGGGCTGGGTTGATATTCATGTGCTAAAGATTATGCCGCAGACGCCGGGGCTGGCGCTGCAAACCTTGCGTTCCAGCGTATGGAAACAAAAAGGAAACATGAAAAATATGGCGGATCAAAATGCCACGACGGTACTGGGGGCGGTAAATGCGTCTTATTTTAATGCCAGCGGGAATTATTCCGAGGCGCAGGGATTTGAGTTTGACCGGGGACTGGTGCATAATGACAGCCTGCTTCGGCCGGGGCTGTTTGAAGATATCAGCGGGAAGCTGTTTGTCAGCCATTCTCAAAAATTAAATGTAGTAGCGGCAGAATGGCGAGGGAGGACTTAGGGATTACGATAAAATTAGCCAATAATTTTCCCGGAACAGATGGTGCATCTATTTATAACAATAAAGTTTATGCGGATTCCAAGGCATTAGACGCCGGCGGTGCCTATTATAAGGTTAAGGTGAAAGGGGAAACCGTTCAGGAAATTATTCCGCCCTATACCTCAACGGAGTTTTCCGACGGGGAGTATGCGCTGGTCTTTTCGCAGGAGCTGGCGGCTTATTTGGAAAAAGCTACCGGTAGGACGCCAGATTCAAATCAAGACCGATTCCGGAATTGCCCTTGATTGGCTGAACTTAGCGATTCCGGGTGGTGGCTATGTTTTTTGCAAAACGGTCAATTTTTCCAATGTGGGGGAATTGGTGCGGCCCAATAAAAAGGCATCCCAGAACAGCTCTGGGAGTTGATGCGGAGCGCAATATCGCTTTATATGGTAGTAGTTGACGGCAGAGGCGGCAGCATTGGGGCAACCCATTATGAACTCTCGGAGTATCTGAAAGAACTGGGAATTACCGATGCAGTATCCATGGACGGAGGCGGTTCGTCGGCTTTGGTAGCTCGTAATTTTGGCGATTTGCAGGTCAATGTGGAAAATCTGCCGCCGGATAATTATCAGCGTAAGCTGATTAACGAGTCTGGCTGTGGTTTCTACTCAGACAGCCGGTCAGGCGACAGAGCTAATTGTAACCGCTGAGCGGAGCAAAACATTTGCCGGAACGCCGGTTAAGCTGGAGCTGCGGGCAGTCGATGCCAATGGCATGCCGGTAGCGGTGGCATCGGATCAGGTGGTTTGGCAGGTCAGCGGTACGGATGGTAGTGTGCAGGCGGGGGTATTTTCTGCCAGGGACAGCCGGAAAAAGCGGAAATCACTGCATATTGGGGCAATGTCAGTGGCAAGGTCACTCTTGAAGTAACGGATAATCCGGTTGATTTGCAGGCAACTCCGACCGTGCTGGAGGTGCCCCAGGGTGAGTCAAGGAAGTTTTCGGCTGATAGGAACGGATGCGGCGGGTTTTGCGGTGAGATTGCAGTGTCCAAGGCAAAATATCAGTTAGAAGATGAAACGATTGGCTATTTTTCCAATGGCATTTTTATTCCGTCGCAAAAGGGCGGGCAAAGCCGGGTAACGATTACAGTCGGTCATCGCAGCACCAGCGCTTATATTGTTACCGGGAAGACGTTAAAAGAATTACCGGGAATGTTAAATCAGGGAGTTGAGTATCGCTTAAGCGGTAGGGCAGAAGGAGCGGTGAGACTGGAGAAAAACTTTGGTTATCAGGATTCCAATTCGTTATCTTTCGCATATTCTTTTTCCCTATCAGGGAGAAACACAGGAGGGCGAAGTGCCGAAGCAAGGTCTGGAAATGCGTTATTTAACAGCGCCGGAGCTGGCGGCTGAACCGGAGAAACTCTCCATGCAGGTTTATGGCGGCGGACAGCTTTTGAAACTAACTATGGATATTCGGGGAGCCGTGGAGAAACCGCAGCGGTGACGATTGCCGATGGCTCGTTCCCTTTGGGCTGGCGAGCAGATTAGCGTGAGCTTGCCGGCAAATATCAGTTATCCGGTGCAGATTTTGGGCTTTACGCTGGAAAAACAAAGAAGAAATGCAGGAGCAATCCGGTCAGATTTATCTGGACGATTTTTATTATGTGGAAAGGTGAATTATCGGGCAGAGGTGTACCAAGAGCTGCCGCAGGATTCTTTGCGTAAGAGCTTTGACCGAGCAGCCGATATTGCCATCTTTGGTGCAACCGGCGGGCGCAACCGGATTTTGGATTCGATTGTGCTGCAAAGGCGATTGCAAGGACTTCTGAGGCGGGCGTTGGCATTTATGCGGGACAGACCAGCTTGCCGGCAGGAGTTTTGCGGGCAGCCGATAGGGGTTTGGCAAAATGTCTATACTTCTATAATTTGGCGCAGACAAAGGTGATTCATTTGGCGACCAAAAATGGGAGCTTTTAAAGATGCCGATCCCGAACAATTTGCCAAGCTGTCCGCAGAGCTATCCAATACGGTGGTGGATAATATTTTGATTGTTGCGGATGTGCATCCTTGGAAGAAACCAAGCACAAAAAGAGGCGCAGGCGATGCATGAGTCGCTTTCCCGCTCATGCGCAAAGCTCCGGGAAAAATGTGTACTACGTGGCGGCAACCGGCTATCAAACCGGCGTAACCCTAAAAAGACGGGCGCGTTATATCAAAAACCAACGGTTTATGGTATCAGGTAAAAATAATGAGAGATTGACCTAAACCGGAGGTACATGATATTTGCTTTTATGTACAGGGACGGAACATTATACTATGATATTAAAAACCTCTATCCATTAGTTGAGTGATAAGATGACGGCGGAAGCTTCCGGCGAAGCGATAAAAAGACTTATTCTTTGGAACTGCAAAGAATGAGTCTTTTTGCATACTGAGCTTTATGAGCGCTGATATGTAGAAAAATCTACAAGGATTTTTCTCGCACTCACGCTAAAATTATGCTATAATGGAAATGTAGAATTACACGCTTTTTCGCCGGCTAATCATCGTCATTATAGGAGAAAAACAATGTCGTATGTTGAAGTGAAAAAAATATGTATAAACGCTATCAAATGGGGCAAACAACCATTGTAGCCAATCGGGATATTAACTTTTCTTTGGAAAAAGGAGAGTTTGTAGTGATTGTCGGCCCGAGCGGAGCGGGCAAATCAACGGTGCTAAATATTCTGGGGGGTATGGATACCTGCGATGAGGGGCATAGTTTTAATTGACGGCAAGGACATTGCGGCGATGAATACCTATGAGCTGACCAAATATCGGCGATACGATGTGGGATTTGTCTTTCAGTTTTATAACCTGATTCCCAATCTGACTGCTCGGGAAAATGTGGAGCTGGCAGGGCAGATTGTGCGAGGCGTTAAATGCCGAAAAAGCCTTGGATATGGTAGGGCTTTCGCATCGGCTGGATAACTTTCCGGCGCAGCTTTCCGGCGGCGAGCAGCAGCGGGTGGCGATTGCCAGAGCCTTAGCGAAAAATCCGAAGCTGCTGCTGTGCGATGAACCGACCGGGGCACTGGACTATAAAACCGGTAAGGCTATTTTGCAGCTTTTACAAGATACCTGTGTCAACACCGGCACGACAGTGGTAGTGATTACGCATAATCAGGCGATTACTCCGATTGCTCATCGGGTGATTGAAATCAATGACGCTAAGGTTAGAAATATCCATATCAATGAAACGCCGGTTTCCATTCAGGAAATTGAATGGTAATTGGCGAAGCGGTAGCTTGCCAATGGAGATGAGTTATGAAAAACCGCATTATTAAAAAGATATTTTTCGTGAAATAAAGTCTTCCTGACTCGTTTTTCGATTGGGCTGATGATTGCCTTTGGGCGTTTTTGTGTACACCGGCTTAAAAGGGCGGCTCCGATGATGCTGCGGGCAGTGAATGATTTTTTACGGCGAAAAACGCAAATGGCAGATATCAAGCTGCAAAAGCAATCTTGGTTTATCAGAGAAGGACCGGCACCTGATTTTGGCGGAGCCGGGCGTACAATCGGCGGAATGGATATATTCGCTGGATCTAAATACTCGTTATACCGATCTTTTTGCTGCAGGTGCAGTCCCTTCCCCAAAAATTAAGTTTGCCCTATTTGACTGCCGGAAGGCTGCCGGAGGCACCAAATGAGATTTTGCTTGATGCCGATATCGTCGGCAGACCGTATCAAATCGGCGATACGGTGTGGTTTAAAAAAAGAGCGGGAAGCTTGTTATGAAACGGATAGCGATGATGCTTTAAAGCGCTATCGCTTTTAAGGTGGTTGGCTTTTTGCTATCATCCGGAGTTTACGGCACCCAAGCAAAAGGGGCAATGCCGATGGCGGCTTGGGAAAAATTAGCGGGGTTTGCTTTTGTTTTGCAGGAGAACTTTTACGGCGGAAAAATATAGCTTTGGTAGACTTCAGCTTAGCGGAGTAGAGGGGCTAACTCAGCGACAATGCTCGCTATAAAGAATGGCGCCGCCAAAAAGAGGCTTTGGAGAGCTTATTGGCAGCTCGCCCAAGGATGCAGGTGCGGGAATTAAAGCAAAAAGCCAGAGATAAAATTGCCGAGGGCGAAGAAAAAGCTACAGGATGCCCGTAAGCGGTTAAAAGATGCGGAAAAATGATTTAGACGATGCGGATCGAAAGATTCAAGCTGGCGAGCGGGAATTAGACGATAGCAAAGCAAGGTTAGCGGAAAAACGGCGGACGTCACTCGGCAGCTTGCGGCGGCAGAAGAAAAGCTCCGTCAGGCGTTTCAGGAACTGGAAACGGCACGAAAGCAATATCAGCAGGAGGAAGAAAGCTTTTTAGCCGGTCAGCGTCAGTATGAGGGCGGCGTGCGGGAGCTATGCAGGCAAAAACGAGACTGACAGCCCAAAAACAAAGCCTGTTGGCGGGACAGGCGCAGGTGGAAAGCGGATTCGCCGGATTCAAGCCGGTTTGGCACAGCTCTTGCAGGCGGAAGAAGATTTGAAGAAAAAGCTTCGGGCATTTGGGCAAAAACCCGGAATGGCTGCTTATTCAGGTGCAGGCGGCAAGAACGGCGAGCCGATAGCGAGCAAAGACTGGCACAGATGGGGAAGTGGCGGTAGCTTATGTCGAGATTTTGCGGCAGAGGAGGAACTGCTTGCCCAGCAAGGCCGGTTGCGGGAGCAACAGGCAACCCTCAATCAGGCGGCGGAGCAATTAAGCCGGGGCGAGGTGGAATTAAACGTCAGGGAAACGGAACTTCAAAGCACCGCCGATGCGATAGAGCGAGGGCAAAACGGCACCGGCAGAAGCGAAGGCAAGGATAACACAGGGACAGGCAGAATATGACGGCGGTCAGGGCGGAATTAACGGCAAACCGGCAGCGCTTTGCAGCAGAGCAAGCGGCAGCACGGGAAAAAACTAAGGGCTGCTGAATGGGAGCTGGCAGTAGCCAGAGGGCAATACGAGCAGGGAAAGACCGAGTTTGAGGATAAAAAGGAAGCGGAAGAAGACATTGCCGACGGTCAGATTGACGATGCCAAAAAGGTTCTCAAGAAATTGAAGGATTCCCCTATGCGGTACTGACCAGAGAAGATTTGAGTGAATATTTTTATACTATGATTCTTCTCGCCGGATTTATCTGCTATCTAATGTCTTTCCGGTCTTTTTTCTTTTTGATTGCACTACTGGTCTGTCTATCGACCATGACCAGAATGGCGGACGAGCATCGAGGTCAAATCGGAACGCTCAAGGCACTAGGATATGGGAATTGGGATATTTCAAGAAGTATTTTTATTATGGCTTTTGGGGCAAGCTTTAATGGGCGGCGGGATTGGAGCGGCTACCGGTCAGCCGATTTTAACCAAGGTGGTGTATCACGGCGTATAATGATATCTTTGTGCTGCAAAACGCCGCCGCCGGTTTATTTTGAGAGCTACGCCGTGCAGTCGATTGCGATTGGCATTGTCTGTACGGCGGTGGCAGCTTATGCTGTGGTTAACGGCTATTTGCGCCAAAAATGCGACGACGCTGATGCGCCCGAAAAGCACCCAAAAGCGGAACCAAGATTTTCTTGGAGCGGCTAACCTTTTGTGGCGACGAATGTCCTTTTTGTACAAAGTAACGGCTCGGAATATGTTTCGATATAAAGATTCGAATGTCGATGACGATTTTGGGCATTGCCGGTTGTGCAGGGTTGGTCTTTTTGGGCTTTGCCCTGCGGGATTCGGTCAGCAATCTCTTGCCGGTGCAGTACGGGCAGCTGACGAGGTATGACTATATGGTTGTCTTTGATGAAGATTTTGGCGAAAATGGCTTAAAAGGATTTTCAGGCAGTATTAGACGATTCATCACTATTTGCTAGCGCACACGCCGGTTTATGTCGAGGCACTCAAATGGAAGGGTGCCGGCAGCTCGGCGCAGACAATTTATTTAATCGTTCCGCAAAAAGCGGAGGATTTTTATCCGCTGCAGCGCCTGCAAAATCCCAAGAATGCGGCGCAGACTTTGACCTCGCCGCAAGAAGGGGCGCTGACGGATAAATTAGCTTTTCCTGGCGGGGGAAAAAAAGCGGGCGATAGGCTTACCGTAAAAGACGCTGACAATAAGGGAGTTTAGCGTTTTAATCAGCGGGATTTGTGAAAATTATTTGGGGGCATTATCTGTATATGAGCCAAGCGGCATATCAAAAACAGTTTGGGGAAAAATGCCGACAGCCAATGCCGAGCTGGTAAAAAAGCAGAACACTCTGCCATCACCGGCGATGCCCTAACGAGCAAATTGCTGGATGAGGATGTGGTGTTGTCGGTAACGGAAATGGGAAGTTCATCGTCTGTGCAGGCACTGGATTCGCTGGATGTGGTAGTGGTAATTATCATTTTGGTATCCTCGGTGCTGGCGTTTGTGGTCTTATATAACTTAACGAATATCAATATTTCCGAGCGGATTCGGGAGTTATCGACCATCAAGGTGCTGGGGTTCTTCCGCAGGAGCTGACGGCTTATGTTTATCGGGAAACACTGTTTTTGACGGTGCTTGGCATTGGACTGGGCTATGTCTTTGGGGTGCTTTTTGCATAAAAATGATTTTGGTCTTTATTGTACCGGATACGATTCAGCTTTATCCTAAGCGTTTTGTGATGACCTATGTGATTTCGGCGCTGATGACATTTCTTTTTCACTGATTGTTATGGTCTTTGTTCATTTTCGCTTGAAAAAGATTGATATGGTCGAGGCACTGAAATCGTATGAATAAATAGGCTTTTTATGATGAGTCTTCTTCTTGAACCGGCAGGAAGAAACCATAAGGGGAAATCGGATAACAGGAAATTTTTAAACAGATGGTGCCGGTACGGCAAAAGCCTTTGGCAGAGGGTACAGCGGTAACCGAAAGGAGCAGACAATGGCAACTTGATTGCCCATATGCGGATTGCAGATTACTTTATGAAGAGATACGAGATGCTGAATAATGCTGAGTTTTTAGTCGGCAACATTGCGCCGGATTGCGGCGTGCCGAATGAAGACTGGAGCGTGTTTACGCCTAGTAAAGAGATTACTCACTGGCATAAAAAAAGGCAGTGCTGAGATAGATGCGGAGGATTTTCGGCAAAAATATTTGCAGGTCAAAGATGACAAATATCCTTTTTATTTAGGGTATTACTTTCATTTATTGACCGATATCGCCTGGTCGGAGTTTTACCGGCGGAAAAAGCGGAGCCGCTGTATGCGGAGGGGCTGGCAAAAAGATCCCAAGTTTATTTGGACGATTAAAGAGGACTGGTATGGGCAGGACTTTGTATTTTTGCAGAAAAATCCGGACTTTGTGTTTTTCACGGTATTTGCACCTATAAAAAGTTTTGCCAATCGCTATTTTGATTTTTATCCGGCGGAGGCGTTCAGCCGGCAAATTGGGTATATTACGGATTTTTACTTATCGGCGTCGGCGGAAAACCGAGAGTTTCCCTACCTTTAGCGCAGAGGAAATGGATCGCTTTGTGGCGGAAACAGCCGCCCGGATTGAAAGAAAGTGGCGAAACAAATCGTAATTAAGTTTTTAAGAACTGCCGGCTTAAGAGGGCGATGCCGGCATTGGTGTGGTACACCAAAAAGGAGGTAAGGGTAAGGGTATGGTAACAAATAATTTTTTTCCAGAAATTCAGGGCAATTTGGGATTTGGCTGTATGCGCTTACCCATGAATGGGGAAGAAGTGAATTATCCGGAGTTTATTAAAATGGTTGATGCTTTTATAGCGGACGGCTTTCATTACTTTGATACGGCGCATGGTTATTTGAATGGGCGCTCGGAAACGGCGATTGCCGATTGCGTTGCCAAGCGTTATGAGCGTGGGCAGTTTTTGCTGACGAATAAGCTGACGGATTCTTTTTAAGACACAGGAGGACATCCGTCCGTTTTTGAGCAGCAGCTGGCGTGGTGCGGCGTGGATTATTTTGATTTTTTTATCTGATGCATGCGCAGGATAAAAAAATAATTACGAGAAGTTTAAGCGTTGCCGGGCATAGGGAAACGGCATATGGATTTAAAAAGGAGGGATTGATTCGGCATTTTGGCATTTCCTTTCACGACAAAGCCGAAGTCTTGAGATCAAATCCTGACGGAGCATCCGGAAATTGAGGTGGTGCAGATTCAGTTTAATTATGTTGATTATGAGGACGGATCGGCTGACAGCCGCCGGGTGTATGAAGTTTGTGTAAAACATGGCAAGCCGGTCATCGTGATGGAACCGGTCAAAGGCGGGAGCTTAGTCAACCTGCCGGCAGAAGCGGATCAGGCTTTGCGGGAGCTAAAGGGCGGCAGCAATGCCAGCTATGCTCTGCGCTTTGCTGCCAGCTTTCCGCAGATGATTATGGTTTTGTCGGGAATGAGTACGCCGGAGCAGGTACAGGATAATATGGGAGCAATGCGGGATTTTTCAGCCCTTGTCAGCAGAGGAACGGGGAGCGATTGCCAAGGTTTGTGCGGCGTTTAAAAAGCTTAAACCTGATTCCTTGCACCTCTTGCCGTTACTGCATTGAAGAAAAATAAGTGCCCGAAATCAATTCGGATACCGGATATGTTTGCAGCACTAAACTCAAGAGAGGCTTTTCGGGGCTGGAATGCGAAGTATTACTATAAAAACAGTCTCATCGGCGGTAGCCATGGCAAGGCGTCGGATTGTATTCGGTGCGGAAAATGCGAAAAAGGTTTGCCCGCAGCATTTGGAAATTATAAACTTACTGACAAAAAGTAGCAGCGACATTTGAAGACAAGGAAAAAGTTCAGGAGAAGAATGATGAGAAAGATACAAAAGAGTTTTGGCGTTATTGATGGCGGTTTTTACTCTTTAGCCGGTTGCGGCATGCCGGCGGTCAAGGACAAGGACACTGACCGGACGGCAAAGGATCAAAGTGCCGAAGGCGAAGCTCCGGTCAGCCAAACAGCAGAAAAGAGTCCAGCAAATGCACCGACAGAAGAAATACCGAAAAAGCTGGTGTATTGGTCGATGTGGGAAAGCTCCGAGCCGCAAGGACAGGTGATTAAAGAGGCGGTTTCGGCGTTTACCAAAGAAACCGGTCTTGAGGTGGAGCTTTTGTTTTAAGGGTAGAACCAATATGCGAGAAGGTCTTAAGTCTGCACTGGAGGCGGGCGAGCAAATTGATGTGTTTGATGAAGATATTACCCGTGTCAATCAAGAATGGGGCGATTATTTATATGATTTAACGCCTTTTTGTGGAAGAGGCAGGCTATGAGCGAACAGGACTTCCTTTTCTTACAGGTTGCCAAAGAAAGCGGTGGCGGCAGGTATAAGAGCTTGCCTTTATCAGCCTTTTTATTTTTAATGTGTTTTTATAACAAGGCTTTTGTTTGCTAAAGCAGGAATTGAAAAAGAGCCTGCTACTTGGGAAGAATTTCTAAGCGTTTGCGAACAGCTCAAACAGGCAGGGATTATTCCGTTTACCTTTGATGATGCCTATGCGATTAGCTTTTTCGGCTATCATTTGGGGCGCTATATTGGGCAAGAAGAAGTGGAAGATGTTGTCGTAAACGGTAAGTGGCAGGAAACGCCGGAGGTACTGGCTACGGCAACGGACATTCAAACGATGGCGGACAAAGGGTATTTTTCTGCTCAGATTATGGAAAATGTTTGGCCTGCCGGACGGGAAACGAAATTGCCGCCGGAAAAAGCCGCTATGTGCCTGAATGGTTCGTGGTTACCGAATGAGGTCAAGAAGATTACCGGACCTGATTTTTCATGGGGTTGTTTTTAGTTATCCGGCGGTAGCAGGCGGAAAAGCGGATACGTCTTATGCCAATTACGGGGCTCAGGTTTTGGCGGTGAATAAGGATAGCAAATTAGCCAAAGAGGCATTTCACTTGATTGAAAAATTACCTGAGGAGAGTATGACGCTAAGTTAGCCCAGGATTCGCTGGGGATTCCATCTGATATCACAAATACCGCTTGGCCAAAGGAGTTAGAGGCAATTAAGCCGGTGTTGGAGCAGACGGCACATTGCTGGGCATGGGCAGCCAATGCCAATAAAATATAGAAAATTCAACCGGACTTAAAGGAGAACTTTATTAAATTAGGCTGCCGGCAAGATGAGTGCCGAGGAATTTGTTCGTGCGATGCAAGAGGCGGCGGAGAAGAAGTAAAAAGGGAAGAAAGAGTAGGCATCTCGGATAGAGAGGAGGCTTCTCTTGTTTTAACACAACGTAAAAACCCACAAATCAAAGGAGAAACCATGACACATCGCATAGAAAAAGACTCGCTGGGTGAGATTGCATACCGGCGGAGCATTACTGGGGAGCACAGACGAGCGAAGTCGCCGTTTTTCCATCGGCAAGGGAGAAAATGCCGGACGAAGTGATTCGGGCGTTAGCGATCGATAAGGCAGCCGCCAGAAACCAATGGCGAACTGGGTAAAGCTATCCGCTGAGCGGGCGGAGAAAATTACAGGTTTGCACCGAGATTTTGGACGGGAAATGGCAGGCGGAGTTTCCGCTGTCAGTTTGGCAGACGGAAGCGGCACACAAAACCAATATGAATGTCAATGAGGTGATTGCTCATAGGGGCAATGAATTGGCAGGGAATCCGTTGCTGCACCCCAATGACCATGTCAATATGGCGCAAAGCTCCAATGATGTTTTTCCCAGTGCCATGCATATTGCTGCAGCAAGCAGCGTGCAGAAGGAGCTGCTGCCGGCACTGGAAGAATTAGCGGCGACATTTGCCCGCTTAGAGAAAGAAAATACCGGCATTGTCAAATCCGGAAGGACGCATTTGCAGGACGCAACACCGATTGCCTTTGCTCAGGAAATCTCTGCTTGGCGGGTGATGCTGGAAAAAGCAAAGCTATGATTTTAGCGGCGCAGGATGGCTGCTAGAGCTGGCGCTGGGTGGAACGGCGGTCGGAACGGGGCTGAATGCACCGGAAGGCTTTGCTGCCGCTACCATTGCCAAAATCGCCGGGCAAACAGGCTTACCCTTTCGAGAGGCGGAAAATAAGTTTCACGCCTTAACCAGCAAAGATGCCTTGGCATTTAGCCATGGAGCGCTGAAAGCATTGGCGGCGGATTTGATGAAAATTGCCAACGATATTCGCTGGTTAGCCAGTGGTCCCTCGTTGCGGACTGGGCGAGATTCGGATTCCGGAAAATGAGCCGGGAAGCTCGATTATGCCGGGGAAGGTCAATCCAACGCAAGCGGAGGCATTGACAATGATTGCGGTGCAGGTACTGGCAAATGACGTAGCGATTGGTATGGCGGCGGCACAAGGCAATTTTCAGCTGAATGTTTTTATGCCGGTTTGTATTTATAATTATTTGCAATCGGTGCGACTGCTTAGCGACGGGATTCGTTCCTTTGACCGGAATTGTGCGACCGGAATAACAGCCAATCGCTCCAAAATGGAAGAAAATCTAAACCGCTCGCTGATGACGGCGGCGGCACTAAATCTATATTGGTTACGACAAAGCTGCTCAAGCGGTAAAAAGCATATCAGGAAAATCTGTCCTTGAAGCAGGCGTGCATGGAGCTGGGCTTTTGGCGGCAGAAGAGTTTGACCGGATTTACCGGCCGCAAGATATGGTATAAGTTGTTTTGGTTAAGGAACAAAGGGAGAGGATAAAAAGGAGTTGGAGCAGTCTCGCCTAAAAAGACTGTTCCGAGCGAACATGGGAAAGTTGAATCATTAAAAATAACGGAGGATGAAAATGGATTACAAAGCGGAAAGTTTGAAATCGTATGAACAGCATCGAGGAAAAGTTGCGGTTCAGTCCAAGGTTTCGGTAAAAACCAGGGAAGATTTAAGTGCGGCATATACACCGGGTGTGGCAGAGCCGTGTCTTAAGATTGCAGCTAATCGGGCAGATGTGTATAAACTATACGGCAAAAGGGAATTGGTTGCAGTTGTGACCGACGGAACGGCGGTTCTTGGTTTGGGGGATATCGGGCCTGAGGCCGCGATGCCGGTTATGGAGGGCAAAGCGATTTTTGTTTAAAGATCGGCAATGTCGATAGCTTTTTCCGATCTGCTTAGCGACCAAAGATACAGAGGAAATCATTCGAACGGTAAAAATATTGCACCGGGCTTTGGTGGTATCAATTTAGAGGATATTTCTGCGCCCCGCTGTTTTGAGATTGAAAGCCGGTTAAAACAAGAATTGGATATTCCGGTATTTCGCGATGACCAGCATGGAACTGCCATTGCGTTATGTGCGGCGCTGTTAAATGCCCCTCGCTTGACCGGACGGATGCTATCGGAGCTAAAAAATGGTAATCAGCGGAGCGGGAGCGGCAGGGATTGCGATTGCGAAGCTGTTGCTCCGCTTTTGGGGTGAAGGATATTATTTTTACTGGATCGAAAGGGTGCTTTTGGCAAAAAGCAATGACGGTTTGACGTGGTAAAAAGAGATTGCGGAACTGACCAATCCCCCGTCAGGAAACCGGGAAGCTTTAGCGGAAGTAATTCGGGGAAAGGACGTTTTTATCGGAGTATCGGCACCCAATATCCTGACGGCGGAAATGGTGGAATCTATGGCGCCGAATCCGATGGTTTTTGCGATGTCAAATCCGGTGCCGGGAGATTATGCCGGAAGAGGCTCGGCGGGGCGGAGCGGCGATTGTTGCGACCGGGCGGAGTGATTATCCGAACCAAAATTAATAATGTGCTGGTTTTTCCGGGGATTTTTCGGGGAGCACTGACGCCGGAGCAAAAAGAGATTACCGAAGAGATGAAAATGGCGGCGGCAGAGGCACTGGCGGGGCTGATTTTTGCCGGAGGAGCTGACGAGCGAGTATTTGATTCCGATCCATTTGACAGCCGAGTAGCACCGGCGGTGGCGGCAGTAGTAAAGCAAGCCGTCAAAAGGTAAGCTGGCATAGCTTTGTTTTTGCCGGACTTAGAGCTTTTGGCAGGGGCAAGCTGACAGGAAAGCAAAGAGAAAGTCGAGCCGGACGCTAGGGGAGAGGATAAGAAGAAAGCAAAACGATAGCTGAGCTTAGAGGCTTTAGCGGGAGAAGATGACAAGAAAACAAGGATTAGCAAAAGCTATGACGGCATCCTATAGTAAGCTGGTCAGGACATAACAAAAACAAAAACAGAACAGAACAAAACAGAACAAAATAGAACAATAAAAAGAGGCGGTTGCACTTGTGGTACGCAGACTTGACTCTTTTTCGGATAAAGGGGGATTTATCCGCTGAGAAAAGGATTTATTTCTCTTGCTCCGTATTTTGGTTTTCCTGTGGTTTTCTTGCGACTTTATTTCTTAGCTCGCCGTTATTTTTGGCGTTGACTTCAGCAAAGGAGGTGATAACAGCCTCGACTTCCAAAAGTCCTTCTGCCCCGAACTAAAACCGAGTTTAACATTTTTGTCCCAATTCAAGCTGCCGATATTGTCAAAGAGCATATTGGCGTCCTTAATCCGCACACCGTTGAGCGAAAACAGGATATCACCTGCTTTTACGCCGGGCTGCATGAGCGGCGCTGCCCTCATACACCTTTTGGTAACATAAACACCAAAGGGCACACCGGTTTTAGCGTAAATATCGCTGCTGATTGCCGAATAGCCGATACCCAAAAATGGCCGTTCATCGCTTAAGGCATAGGCGGCATCGCCGCCGCCGTTTTTCAGGATTTTTCTACAACCGACATAGCGATGTTGCTGGGGATAGCAAAGCCCATACCCTCGACTTTTGACGTCGGAATATTTGGCGGTATTAATGCCGATAACCTCGCCACGTTCGTTGACCAAAAGCACCACCGCTGTTACCGGGGTTAATAGCGGCGTCGGTTTGAATAACCTCCAGATTTTTAATGTTTTCAATATCCAAAGTCCGATTAACCGAGCTGATGACACCGGCGGTAATGGTGTGTCATGTCCCTCGCCTAAGGGATTACCGATGGCAACAGCCAGCTGACCGACCTTTAAGAGAGAGAGTCGCCGAAAGTCGCCATAGTTAAGTTTTTATCCGTTAAATCTGCTAAGTTGACCTTCAAAAACCAGCTAAATCATTGCGAGAGTCATAGCCAACAACCTCCGCATCGGCACTTTCGCCGTTGGAGAATGTAACCTTAATCTGACTGCCATTTTCAATCACGTGATGATTGGTAATTAAATATAGGTTATTGCCCTCTGTTTTATACAAAAATACCGCTGCCGGAGGCTTGTCCGCCGGATAAACCGGTGAGCCGGGACGGGGCAATGGTACTTGTAATGGTAACAACAGACGGAACTACTCGTTCTGCGATGGCTACGACCGGTGATACGCTGACCTCAGGAGCGGTAGTGACTGCCTTCCCTCGGTGGTTGTGGTTTTCGGCGTTTCTGAGGAGTTTAGCGGCTGGTAGGTAGAGGCGGTTTGCATATTTTTCAGCTCCTGCTGAAACTCCGCTAACTCACTGTCAATTCGCTGTTCGGCTTGATAGGAACCGAAGGAATAGCTCCCCATAAAAGCAACGGCTAAGGCTAAGCAAGCAGCAGAAACCGCATCGCACTGCCACGCTTTTTCCGCTTTGTCTTGACGTCCTGATAGCTGGGATTCGCACTTGCCGGTGCTTGTGGGGGCTGCACCGAAAAATAGGGGCTGGTCGGCCTTGTCTGATAATTCGGCTGATATTGCTCAAAAATCTTCAGTGGGGCGATTCGGCTGGTAGCTGCTATTTTCTTTGCCGGACTGGAAATAAGTGCCGGTAGAAACGTCTGATAAATAGGATCGATTTCTGCTTGCGGCTCTGCCGGTGTAGGGATTCGTAGTTGAAAAATCAGCCGCCGAAGGAGTGCCGGTTATGTCAGATGCTACCGGCTCGTTACCGGTAATGGCAGTTTCTGAAGTAGTCATCGGTTCTGACGATACCGAAAAGAGTTTCGTTATTTTGGTTTTGGTTTTGGTTATCCATAGTACCCTCCTTATTTATGGTAAAGGATTGCTCCTTAATTGTTTTTATCAACGCCCACACTCAGCATTCGCCCCATTCGTGACGAATGCTGAGTGTCCTGCCGTTTACTGCAAGATGCGGGCGATGTTGCCGATTTGTTTTTCTTAAGAGGCCCTAAGTTCTCCGCTTTCAGGTGAAATCGTAGAGGCATCTCTCAGGAGAACAACGCTATTATAAAAAAGCAATGTGTCATTTTGATGTGAAAATTGTGAAAAAAACTGTGAAAATTATAAGGGACGTTCTTTTTGAAAATGGCAGAGTTGTACTGGCGGATATTCCTTATTTCTTTGATTTTTCTTGACATTTTCCCCACCTTTTTGACAGAACGGCAAAAAGAATGATATGATAGATAAAATTGGGCGTATTTCGTCCTTTTATGCCGAAGGTAGGATTTGCGGCATAAAAATCTTTGGAAAAACGAATAGAGAAAAAGGGGAAGCCTTGCAGATTGACGCAGACGGAGAAACGTGGCAGCGAAACGGGGGCTTTTGCCGGAAAAAGAAGATAGCATGGGAAAGGAGCAAAAATGATTCGATTTGAAGAAGAAATCAAAAAGTTTAAACCTTTGTGCCGATTTATCGGAAGTAGAAGATGTGATTTATAAATATGAAACGAAGGATGTGATTGACATTTTTAAATGACATGATTCAAGAACTGAAGGAGGAGAAACCGGCGCATGAATAGAAAAATGCTTTCGTCTGCGGGAATGTTTTGACTGAAGATCTGGAATGTAAGGTCTGCCACCGGAAAATATCCCTCTTATCGCAAAGCCGAGCAGCTTTCAAAGCGATACTATAACTTGGGCTTGGAGCGAGGCGAAAAATCAGGGATTTAAGCGGGAGCAGCCGACAGTTTAAGGCAAAGCGTCCGTCTGAATAAATACAACAAAGATGCCATGAAACCTGCTGGGGTTAGTTTATTTTGAGCAGGGAGAAACGGTACTGGCATTAAGTGAATGGGTGTTAAGCAAAAACTTTTTCCGGAGGATAATATTGCCGAGAGCTATTTAGAAGTCGTAAAGGACAATAAGAGTGCTCTGGAAAATGTGGATAATACGATAAAAATACAATCAATCTTTAGAGCATATTCGTAGCGGTTCGTATGATTTGGCGATTATCAATTTGAAAAAGCGGTGTCCTTAAACCCGAACCTGATTAAGGCATATCTTTTGTTGGCGCTTTTGTATGTGGAAAAACGGGGATACGTTGGGAGCGAAACAGGAGCTGCAAAAAGGTACTGCAAATTGATACGGGGCATTATTTTGCGAGAAAATACTATGCGGATTTGGTGCAAAAAGGACGGCGAAGAAAAGATTTTGACGCTGGAAGAGGAAACGCAACAGCTAAAGCAGCAAAAATCAAAAGGCAGATTGTGCTCAATCAGAGCATTCAGCAGATTGCAACCTTTGAGGCTTGGGGATTTTGCTGGGCGTGGGCTTACTTTTATTTTTGGTTTGGCCGTATCAAAAAGTATGCTGACGGATAAATCCGAGGACTTAAAAAGAAATTGTAATCTTAAAAGAGGAAAATAATGCGCTACGTCAGGAAAAGGAAACAACCGATAAGGACAGCCTGCAAAAAGGAACAGCAGGTAAAAATCTATGGTAAAGGAGGTTCAGCTGGCAGCCCAGAAAACGGCGGCAGCCGATGGCTATATTACGGCGGCGGGAGCTTATTTGGCGGGTGATTTGAACGCAGCAGCCGAGGCGCTGGCGGCGATTGCACCGTCGGAAAATGGGCAGGTCGATGCGGCGGTTACGCAGTTAAAGCAGCTGGTATTTCCAAAGGTTAGTCAGGTCCTTTATATCAGCGGCTATGGTGCTTACAGCCGAAATCAGCTGGATAAGGCAATTCAGGATTTGACCTTAGCGATGAAATATGACGCCGGCGTAGACTTTAGCGATGATGTCATTTATTTTTTTGGGCAGAACGTATGAAAAAGGCGATGACAAAGCCAAAGCCTTAGAAATGTATAAGCTTTTTGCTGGAAAAAATATCCGAATACCGATAAGAAGGGTATGCGGAGTCAAGAATTGCTGCACTTAGCAAATAGAGGCTCGGCTGGCGAGTGAAAGGTTAGTAAAGAAATGTCAATCTATAAGAAGATAAAAACAAAAATATTCAGGACGAAATCAAGGTCATTATGGAGCGGGATCCGGCGGTGAAAAGCAAAGCGGAAATTTTGCTGTATCCGAGTTTGCATGCCATTTTGCATTACCGGCTGGCGCATTATTTTTTTACCGGCGTGAGTTCTTTTTCTGGCTCGATTGATTTCTATTTGGAGCGCTCGGCGAACCGGTATTGAGATTCATCCGGGAGCGAGAATTGGCAAAGGTCTGTTTATTGACCATGGGCATGGTGTGGTGATTGGCGAAACAGCGGTTATCGGTAATAATGTAACCATTTATCAGGGCGTTACCTTAGGGGGAACCGGAAAAGAATGGAAAAACGACATCCGACAATTGAAGATAATGTGCTGATTAGCGCAGGGAGCTAAAGTGCTGGGCTCTTTTACGGTGGGGCATGATTCCAAAAATCGGAGCCGGAGCGGTCGTATTGCATCCGGTGCCGCCATACTCAACCGTGGTTGGGATTCCCGGACGAGTAGTCAGAAACCGAGTGCATCAAGCCCGAAGGAAACGCTGAATCAGATTGATTTACCGGATCCCATTCGGCGGGAAATCTGCAAGCTGAAGCTGCGTATGCGTTATGTGAGACATCGAGCCGGCGGGTTAGAGAAAGACGACTTGGAATATTTATATCAGGAATGCTGCGAAGGAGACCATAAATGCTTATAATTTATAATACATTATCCAAGCAAGAGGAAGTTTTTCAGCCGTTAGAGCCGGGCAAGGTCAAAATGTATGTTTGCGGGCCGACGGTGTATGATTTGATGCATATCGGCAATGCCAGACCGGTAGTTGTTTTTGATACGGTGCATCGCTTTTTGCGTTACAGCGGTTATCAGGTTACCTTTGTCCAAAAATTATACCGATATTGATGATAAAATTATTGCTCGAGCCAATCAGGCAGGGGGTAAGCTCTGCCGAATATGCAGAAAAGCATGATTGTGGAAATGGAAAAAGGATTATGCGGGGCTAAATACGCTTGCCGATGATTCACCCACGGGCAACCGAGGAGATTAATGGAATTATTCGCATGATTACGGAGCTGATTGATAGGGCTATGCCTATGAGCAGGCGGGCTCTGTCTTTTTATGCCGCAAAAGTTTGCGGATTATGGCAAGCTCTCCGGCAAAAAAACTGGAAGAATTGGAGGCAGGCAGTCGAGTAGAGGTTGATGAGCAAAAACGCAGTCCCTTTGATTTTGTCCTGTGGAAACCTAAAAAGAGGGAGAACCGTACTGGAGTGCACCTTGGAGTGAGGGCAGACCGGGCTGGCATATTGAATGTTCGGAAATGGCTCGCCGGTATTTGGGGAAACGATTGATATTCATGCCGGCGGTGTGGATTTGATTTTTCCGCATCATGAAAATGAGATTGCCCAGTCCAGAATGTGCCAGCGGGCGGGAGTTTGTTCGCTATTTTATGCATAACGGCTTTATCAATGTGGATAACAAAAAGATGAGTAAATCCGAGGGTAATTTCTTTACGGTGCGCCAGATTGCGGCGGAATATCCGTATCCGGTTATTCGCTTTTTTGCTGCTATCGGCACATTACCGTAAGCCGCTGAATTTAGCCGCCAGCTGATGGATGCAGCACAGCAAAGCTTGACCAGACTGAGCAATGCCTATAACCGCTTGCGGGAGATGACCGGCGAGGAAGTGCCGCAGGGAGCGAAAACAGTGATTTTTCCGCTTTTCCGGAGCTGAATCAAATCAAACAGGACTTTATTCGGGCGATGGAAGCGGACTTTAATACACCGGACGCATTGACGGCGTTCTTTGAGCTGGAGCCGGCTGAGTAATACTACGGTTAATGAGGGAACACCGGCAGAGGAAAAAATGGCGTATTTGCGACTGTTTGCCGAGTTTAGCTTTGTTTTAGGGGCTGGATTTACAGACGGAAAAAGGTGTTGCTGGACGCTGAAATTCAGCAAAAATTCAGGAACGGCAGGATGCCCGAAAAAGCCAAGGACTTTGCTAAGGCAGACCAAATCCGGCAGGAGCTTTTACAGCAGGGGATTGTGCTGGAAGACACCAGAGAGGGCGTAAAATATAAGCGTAGCCGGGAAATATAAGGTAGCCTCTAGGGCGGGGGCGAAAACCGATATACGGTTTTTGTCAGAGATAAGACAGAAAGAGAGACTGGAAAAAGACCGGTTTTTATGAGGATACAAGAGGATTATGGATGTTTTTGCTGATTTTGGCACGACTGCAAATTGTGCCCAAGGATATTAAAAAGCTATTCTCCTTTAAGTCTGGCCTATTTGGGGGATAATATTTTTTTGACCTGTTTTTGCGCTATATGGTAGTGGCGGAAGGAAACGCTCAGGCATATCGCTATCATAAGCGGGTAACGGCTTATGTCAAAGCCGGAGGACAGGCGGCGTTTTACGAAAAATCAAAGCGGAGCTGACCGAAGAAGAACAGGCGGTATTTAAGCGGGTAGGAATGCCAAGGCGCTCCATGTGCCAAAAGCATTCCAGTCCGGAGGAATATGCAATCGCTACCGGAGTGGAAACGCTGTTAGGGTATCTTTTTAACAGGCGAAATGGAGCGATTAAGCGAGTTAATGGCTAAAGGGGTATCGTAATATGACCAAGCAGACAAAGCGTCTGATTACCGGAACGATGCTGTTATCGTTTTCCGGTTTATTCGTTAAACTAATTAATATTTTGTATAAATTGCCATTGACCAATCTGGTCGGTATCAAAACGATGGGATATTTTAATACCGTATATTCCGTTTATTTGGTGCTGACGGCGGCGCTCTTAACCGGAATTCCGGCGACGATTTCCAAGCTGGTGGCAGAGGAGCGAGAGGCAGGAAATTACCGGCGGGCACATCAGGTATTTCAAACCGGCTTTTGGCTGGCGACAGGATTGGGCTTAGCCGTTAGCGTCGCTTTTTGTGTTTTTGCCGGCGGGAGCAGGGGTTTTTGCGTGGGAGCCGGAAACCCGCTATGTCCTTTGGGGATTGGCGTTATCGCCGTTGCTGATTGGAATTTTCCGGAGCGATTCGGGGCTATTTTCAGGGAATGCAAAATATGCCGCCGACGGCGGTAAGCCAAATCATTGAAAAATACCGGAAAAAGCAGCGATTGGGTAGGGGCTGGTGTATCTCTTCATGAAACGGGGACAGCCGGATTATATCAGTATTAGCGGCGCAGACAGTAGGGGATTTCGGTCAGCTTTGTGGCGGTTACGCTTTATTTGCTCAGGCAATATCGGCGTTGCCGTCAGGATTTTATCAATCAGGCGGGCGGCAATTCTGCGAACGAAAAGTAGCGCCGATTTATTGCGGAAAATGATTTGGATTGCGATACCGATTACGATTTCGTCAGCGATGATTTCCATTATGGGATTTTTGGATTCGAGTACCATTTATCATTTATTTGCCGCCTTGGGGGATTCGGCGGAAAATGCCCGCATTGCGCTAAGCAGTGTAACAACCGCTCAAACGGTGATTAACGTGCCGCTGGCAATTAGTGCCGCTTTGGCGGTCGGTATTTTGCCGGCAGTAGCGGTAGCCGGAGTGCGGCAGGGATTCGGCGGATATGAATGATAAAATCAATATGGGCTTGCAATTAGTGATGAAAATGGGATTGCCGGCGATGGTTGGTATTTTTCTCTTGGCAGAGCCGATTTTACGCTTGCTTTATTATAAAGAAAGGATTCCCGGAAGTCTATTGCAGCCTATACAGTGTGTGTATGCTGTTTATGATTCTGGCACAAAGTGTCAGCAGTATAATACAGGGGCTTATCCGGCTATTACAAGACGCTTTTGGCGGTGCTTTTGGCAGCGGGTGTAAAGTTAGCCGGTAATATTCTCTTTCAAGGGCAGGACTTGGTGCGGCGGCGTTGATTTGGGCATCGCTCCTTTATTTTATGGTGATTTTAGGGGTGAATGCTTTCTTCAAAAAACGGGAAACGGGGTTACACCCTAAACTATGGCTTGATTTTGTGGCGACCTTTGGCGAGCGTCGATAGGAATGGGCGCAGTGGTATGGATAGTGTATACAGCGGGAATGGCGGCTTGCGGAAAAATGCCGTAGCGGTGCTGCTGGCGGTAGCAGCGGCAATGCCGGTATATGGGATGCTAATGCTGAAATTGCGAGGTTTTACGCCGGAAGAGATTTTAATTTTGCCCAAAGGCGGGCAGATTTTTAAAAGTATTTACAAAAAGCGAAACTGGATTGATTAGAATAGATAGAATTGAGAAGAAAATGGGAAAAAGCTATAATAAAAATGACAAGAATAAGAAACGCTCTTATGCTTCTCCCAAGGACAGGGAGCTTGTGGCTGAGCGGATATCATGCGGCGGCAGAGAAACTAAAGGCAGGCGGCGCAGTGCGGGAGCTTTTGCTCCAGACCGACAGCCGAAACGAGGAGCTGGAGGCGTTAGCGGTCAGCCGGGTGCCGATTCGGTATCTGCCGAAAGAGGAGCTGGATCGCTATTGCCCTGACCGGCATCAGGGGCGTGGTTGCTGTGGCAGAGGGATATACCTATGCCGGGTGGACGAGATTTTAGCGGCGCAGCCGAAAAGGGGGAGTCTCCTTTTATAATTTTATTAGACCAGATTACCGATCCCATAATTTGGGGAGCGATTATTCGGACGGCACATCAGGCGGGCTGTCATGGCGTTATCGTACCGGAACGGCGGTCGGCTCCGCTCACCGAAACAGTGGCAAAGACCAGTGCCGGAGCCATTGAGTATCTGCCGGTGGCACAGGGTAACGAATCTTAACCAAACGATTGATTATTTTGAAAAAGCAGGGGCTTGTGGATTGCCGGCGCCGATATGGACGGGACAGATGATGTATCAGGCGGATTTGAAAGGGGCGTTGGGGCTGGTTATCGGTAGCGAGGGCGATGGACTGTCTCGTCTGACCAGAGAAAAAATGTGATTTTATCGTATCCGTGCCGATGTTTGGGAAAATTGATTCTCTAAATGCCTCGGTTTCGGCGGGGGTATTGCTGTATGAGGGCGGTGCGCCAGCGCCGAGGATTTTAACCCGGTTTTAGATAGCGGGGTATGCCTGCACCTGAGCGGGAAAACAGCGGTATTTTTCCGGCGGATAAGGCTTCTCAAAAGGCATAGCTAAGCCACTGTCGTTGCCGGAAAAATAGGGTGAGGTAAGGCGAATCGGAAAAGAAAGAAAATATAGAAAGGCTAAGTATGAAAAATTACTCCAATTTGACAGATGAAGAAATCCTCCGTTTAATCGGCGATGGCGATAATGAGGCAATGGATTATTTGTTCCGTCGATATAAACCGCTGGTTGAGAAGAAATCACGTTCCTACTTTATCAATGGCGGCAGTCGGGAGGATTTGACGCAGGAGGGAATGATTGGGCTGTTTAAAGGCTATTCGAGATTTTCAGGCGCAGAAAAATATTGCGTTTTTTCCCTTTTGCCGAGCTATGTATCACTCGTCAAATTATTACGGCGGTGAAGCGTTCGGCTCGCAAAAAGCACGGGCCGTTAAATAATTATATTTCCTGAATAAGCCGGCATTTGATTTTGAGGAAGAAGAAAGCGATGAGGATATGCTGGTTTATGTTCCGGCAGGGACGGCTGGAGGATCCGAAAAATCTGATTATCGGGCGAGGAGAGTACCCGAATTAAGGGAGGAGCTGCTCGGTAAGCTGAGCGAGCTGGAAAAACAAGTCTTACAGCTCCATCTAAATGGTGTCAATTATAAAGGAAGTGGCGGAGGTTTTGCAGCGACCGGTGAAGTCGATTGACAATGCCTTGCAGCGCATTAAGAAAAAAAGGCGGAAGAAGTTGTCCGCAGCGAGTGGAATTGAGACGACAAAGTTTTTAAGCAGGGAAAAAGGAGGGCAGTTGATGAAAAAATTGCTTTTATCGGTACGGGGATTATGGGCAAGTCTATGCTCCGCAATTTACGCAAGGCAGGGTATGAAGTCAGTATGTATGCCCGGCACAAAGAAAAGGTAGCGGATTTAATCAGCGAGGGCGTGCCCTGCTATGACAATATTCGGGACTGTGTGCAAGCGGCGGAGGCGGTGATTACGATTGTCGGCTATCCGGCGGACGTGGAGGAAGTATATTTTGAGCAGGCGGGATTTTTAGAAGGTGTTACGCCCGGAACGTATGTGATTGATATGACCACCTCCAGTCCGAAGCTGGCGGAGCTGATTTATCAGCGGGCAAAGGAGCTGGGGTTCATCGCTTTAGACGCTCCGGTAACCGGCGGCGATACCGGTGCCAGAGAGGGACGCTGTCGATCTTAGTAGGTGGCGAGCAGGCGGATTTTGAGGCGTGCTATCCGCTGTTTGAAGCGATGGGCAGCAATATCAACTATCAGGGAGAAGCCGGTGAGGCGAGCACACCAAAATGGTCAATCAAATCATCATTGCCGGAACGATTTCCGGTGTGTGTGAAACACTAAGCTATGCCTATGCGAAGGACTTGGATTTGCCGACGGTATTGCGTTCCATTGGGAGCGGTGCAGCCGGCGAGCCCGGCAATTAGACAGCTTGGCACTCGAATTTTCGGCGAGGCGATTTTGCTCCAGGCTTTTTATCAAGCATTTTATTAAAGATATGAAATTAGCAAAGGGGCGAGGCGGAAGCGGCGGGGCTTGACCTAAGCGTGCTGGAATTGGTGCTGCGGCACTATGAAAGCATGGCGGCAGAGGGTATGGGCGATTTGGGCACGCAGGCACTCTTTCGCTATTATCAGGAGCAGGAGAAAAATAAACCGGAAAAAAATACTGGGTGTGAATCCGCCGGCAGCGGAGAATCTGCCAGCAAAAACCGGTGAAAAAGATAGAAAAAGCAGCCGAAAACGATAGGCGGCGGCGAAAATGCAGATAATAGCCGGTAGAAAAAGAAAATACCGGCAAAGGCTTTTTAATGGTTATAGGTGCGGCAAAATGGAAAGCTTGCTGCTAAAAAAGATTAAACAAAGGAAGGGGAAAACCATGATGAAACAAGGACAACAAACCATGGCACTACACGCAGGCTATACTCCGGGTAACGGAGAGCCACGAGTGCTGCCGATTTACCAGTCAACCACTTATACCTATGACAGCACCGAACATATTGGTAAGCTTTTTGATTTAACCGCCAGCGGGCATATGTATTCCCGCTTATCGAACCCGACGGTCGATGCGGTCGAGCAAAAGATTGCTGCTTTTGAGAGCGGCGTAGCGGCGCTGTGTACTTCGTCCGGACAGGCGGCAACGCTGCTGAGCTTGTTAAACATTTTAAAGACAGGCGATCATTTTATCAGCAGCACCAGCATTTATGGGGAACGGTTAACTTATTTGCAGTTCGCTTAAAACAGCTGGGCATTGAATGCAGTTTTTGTTGACTCCAGAGCATCGGTCGAGGAGATTAAGGCGGCATTTCGCCCGAATACCAAGGCGGTTTTTGCAGAAACCCTGGCAAATCCGGCACTGATTATTTTGGATATTGAAAAATGGGCAGGGAATTGCTCATGAAATGGGCGTACCGCTGATTATGGATAATACGCTGGCTACGCCGGCACTGTGCCGCCCGATTGAGCATGGAGCAGATGTTGTGGTACACTCCACGACGAAGTATATGGACGGCCATGCGGTAGCAGTTGGCGGCGTCATTGTTGACGGCGGCAGGTTTAACTGGAAAAAACGGCAAAGTTTCCGGAGCTGACGGAAGCGGATCCGATCCTATCATGGATTTTAAGCTATACGGAAAGCTTTGGCAATATGGCGTATATTGTCAAGGCGAGAGTACAGCTGATGCGGGATTTTGGTGTATACCCGCCGGCGCTGACTGCCTTTGCTATTTTTGAACTTGGGACTGGAAACGCTCGTGCTGCAGAATGAAGGCACATTCTGCCAATGCGATGGCGGTAGCACAGCTCTTAGCTGCGTCGGATAAGATTGCGTCGGTGGCTTATCCGGGACTGGAAACAGACTCCAGCCATGAGTTACAGAAAAAATATATGCCGGAAGGCGCATCGGGCGTAGTATCCTGATATGGCTGGTGGCAGGGCAGCAGCAGTTCGTTTTATTGATAGCTTAGAGTTAGTCAGCAATGAAGTGCATGTTGCCGATATCCGCTCTTGTATCTTGCATCCGGCAAGCTCCACGCACCGTCAGTTGACACCGGAGCAGTTAACGGCAGCCGGTATTTCGGAGGGAACGGTTCGTTTCTCGGTGGGAATTGAAAATATTGAAGATATTTTAGCCGATGTGAAACAAGCATTAAGTAAGGTCTGAGAAATAAAATGCCAAAAAGCGGCGAAAAACCGGCTATGAAAGGGAACAAAAAGGGACGAGCGACCGGCTGCCCTTTTTCCACTTAGTATTAAAAAGGCAAGTAGCAACCGGAAGAGTGGTAGGATAAAAAGGCTTTTTGCATTTTTGTCAGGGAAGTGCAAAAAGCGGAGCCCATGGACAAGCGAGGAAGGACGAAAAAGCCGCTCGCTAAGATTTTTAACAGAAAAACAGCAGAAAAGGAGATAGCGATGCGTTTCATTTATTTTCCAAAAAGAAGAGGCAATGATTCAGTTGTTAGAAATAGAAGAGGGCTGGAAAAGATTTACCGGTTTTAGAGGGTATCCGGCTCAAGCCCGGATCAGACGGCGATTGTGTTTATTGATGTGATTGAGGGCTTTGTTAATCAGGGAGCGCTCGCATCGGAGCGGGCGAAAGATATTTTAGAATCGGTGAAACAGCTAAAACGAAGCGACCGTGGCTTTCATAAAATTATTTTTAAGGATTGCCATACCAAAGGATAATTTGCCGAGTTTGCCGCTTATGTGCCGCATTGCCTGAAAGGAACAGCAGAAACGGAGCTGGTCAGCGAATTGGTGGCGGATGAAAATGAGAAAAGCCGGCAGATTGAAAAACTGCACGAATGAGCTTTATAGCGCCGGGATCTCAAAACTGGCTGGTAGAGCACCGGAAGTGGTAAACTTTGTATTGGTGGGGCTGGTAACGGATATTTGCGTGATGACCTTTGCCCTAACACTAAAAAGCTATTTTAATCAAAAATGTGGCATCTCGGCTAATGCTGCCGCTCTCGGCAGTGAAACCTGATTTGCCGGCAACGGAAGCATCAAGCGGAGTTGATGAATACTTTTGCACGGTGTATAATATGCAAATGAATGGGATTGAAAAGTACCGAGATTTGGCTTGACGGTCGCCGCACAAGCCATAAAGCTCAGCCGATGCTCGAAATGGTAAATCCTGCTTGAGCAGCCAGCTTAGAGAAGGTGTCAAAAGGACAATAGTGCAGGTCTAATACTTTGCCGCAACCGGTGCAGATAATGTGGTGATGATGCTCGCTATTGGCACATTTTAGCTTATATAGATTGACGCATGTCGGTGAGTGATTTTATATAGCATATTCAGCTGCTCCAGCGTTTCCAAGTTGCGGTAAATGGTGGATAGGTTTGCTTTGGGGAAAAAGCGCTCTGGTTTTGGCGTACAGACTTTCGGCGGTGAGCATGACATTTTGGCTTTCCACTAAAACCTCAGCCAAAAGCCAGACGTGGCTGGGTGATTTTGTATTCAGCGATTTTTACTTTTTGTTCCAAAACTCCTGAGTCGTCATGGGTATCTCCTCCCTGTGGGTATGGCGAGTTGTTTTCCTATGAAGAGAATAGCATGTTCAGCTTACGTTTTACAAGGTGAAAAGATATTGGAAAAATCAGATTCATGGAATGGCGATTAAGGTGCAAGGTACAGGTTTTGTGGTATACTGAAAAGAGGGGCAGCGGCTGCGGGGAAAAGTATTTTTATGCTGACAAGAGATGGGAATTGGGAGTAAATAAGATGAAAAAAATATAAACTAATCATTTTTGATTTAGACGGGACGCTATTAGACTCTTTGGAGGGCATTGAGTCTACGCTATGAACGCCGTACTGGAAAGTCATGGGTTTCCTATTCATACCAAGGAGGAATATCGCTATTTTGTAGAGAACGGCTTAAAAATTAACGGAGCGGGCACTCCTGCGGAGGTATTTGCCGGAGAAGATATTCACCCCTATTATGAGGAGCTGGTTCAGGCTTATGAAACAGTATTATCAGCAGGGACTGGGGCCATATGAGGGAATTGATAAGCTCCTTGACCGGCTGACGGAAGCAGGTATGTTGCTGGCGGTCAGATTCCAATAAGATTGATTATATGGTGAAGAAGATTGCGGCGGGATTATTTGGCAAGATGGAGCTTGGTGAAAGCGTGCGGCGCTACCGAAAGGGTTCCATTAAGCCGAGAGTCCGGCGGGGCGGAAAGCATTATGGCACATGCGGGGTTACACCGGCAGAAACGCTATATGTCGGTGATTCCGAGGTGAGATATGGCAACTACGAAAACGCCGGTGTAGACGAGCGTTTTTGTACGCTGGGAGCTTTCGCCGGTCGGCGGATTTGGAAAAAGCCGGGGCGAAGTTTACTTATTTCGTCGACCGGCCGGAAGAATTGGCGGAGTTATTATCCGGAAAAAGCCGCCGATAACATAGGGGAGAGCCTGCGAAGGAAAACCGGTGGCGGCAGGCTTGAAAAAGCTGACGGTAGGAATACCGACACAGAAGCTAATATGGCGAAACAGGTCGCCGATATTTTTACTAGAAGGAAAGGTTTGCCGCAAAGCGGAGAAAGCAGAATGGTAGAGAGTAATTATGGAAGAAAATGTAAAGATTGAGCATTGTCGGCATGCAGAGGTCAGCCGATGGCGATGCGGTGGAAATGATAACGACCGGCCAGTATAAGGAAAAAGGATGCAAAGCTTTTATTTGTCCTATATTGATAATTTGCTGGATACTGGAAAATCCGATTAAAACCTTGATTAAGACGGATGGCGATTTGGGTGTCGATTATTCGCTATGGTCAGAAAAACACACATTTGTTGTTTGAAAAAGGGGTATCGCATATTGTGCCCTATGAAAACGCCGTTAGCTATATGGAAGTCATTAGTCATACGCAGGACGTCAGCTTGACGCCGTTTGAGGGGGATTTGATTTGAAGATTGATTATCAGATTGAATTAAACCGTTCCGATTTGGGCAGAAATCAGCTGCATATCGTGGCTGTTCCCTTAAAAAGAGAATCTATTTAATTTTACTCCGGTTAACGAAAAATCTTCAGAAAAACGAAGAAAAAGCCGAAAATAAATAGAAAAGTATGCCGGATTGTGGGAGGAAAAAGTGAAGCAAGCAAGCAAGCCTATCATTTTGAGAGCCGTAGCGTTTTTGCTGTGTAGTCGTATTATTGCAACCGTTTGCCGTTAAGGCGGCAATTATTGAAGATCAGAATTGTGTCGGATCCGGTCAGCGGAGTGTACCGAGGTCAGATGCTGGGGAATACGATTCGCCAGAACTTAAATTTACGTGGTTGAGGAACCATTGGTCCAAAGAGGCAGTTTCTCTGCTTGGGAGCACTGGGCATTGTGCAGGGCTATTCGGAGGGGGACAGTATTGTACCGGCCGAATCAGCGGGTTACGAAAGAAGAAGCGATAGCATGCTTTTTGCGGGTAATCGGCAAAGAAGCAGATGCCAAAAAGCAGACAGAAGAAATAGGCAGTGGCGAAAATGGACGGAGCAATTTGGCATTTTTGGTCGAAAGGTTATTTGAGCGTGAGCTCAAAATTGGGCGCTATCACTGATGCGGAGTTAGCCGATGCCTTAACGGATGAGCAATCAGCGCTATGCCGGGCGAAAACTTCCGCCGGTTTGATATGGCAACTCGAGGAGAAGTAGCGACCTGGTTAGTGAAGTGTAGGCGGCGCACGGTTCAACGGAGCTGGTTCCGCAATACGAAAAATCGAGGCGATTTTCCGTCTATAGCGATTGAGCAAAACATCAAGGCGGAGTATTTGCCTTATGTGGAAATGGTAACAAGAGCCGGAATTATGAAAGGAACCGGCAGTTCTTTTTTGCGCCTAAGCGGGGAATTACTCGGGCAGAGATTGCTCAAACCATTCGTAATATGGGGCAAATCCTATATCGGTCGCGAAATATTACGATGAAAGACGGTTATGTCGGGCATATTGCAGATGATACGACCTTAAACAATCAGACTTCAAAAAGAAAAAACTTTTTGGTTCGGAATCAAAACAGTCAAGTGGATCAGCGATTTATACCGAGGAGATTAACGGCGATAATATAAAAACGATTTTGTCGGCACCGGTGCTACGTTATGGCACAGTATCGACGATGCTGGTGCTCAAAGAAGGCGACAAGGTGGAATATTTGGTTGACGATAGGGGAGCGTACTGTATATCAGTGCCAAAGGAGCCGGATCAGCCGTATTCTTTCTCGGGCGGCTTACAGCCCTTTGATTTGGAGAAAGGGCAAATCATTTTGAAAGAAGACGAAAAACAGCTACCGTTTTACGATGACACCCAGCCTTTATCAGCGCAATCCGATCAGGTAGCACTGAAAGTCAGTATAATGACCGTTTTGTGCCGCTGGCGAATATGCCAGCCAGTCATCGGGTAACAGTTACGGTTAAGGATAAGCTGGTAACGGAAATTTATTATCAGGGCGATATCATTCGTACCAATGAAGTTAGCGGAATTATTAAAGATATTCAGCCGGATTTAAGTAGTGTGGTGATTGAAACCTGGGGATAGCAAGATGGTGACCAAAAATACAATACGGCGGATTTGACGGTGGAAAAGCGTCCGTATTATGAAAATAACGTTACTTCCGGATATTTTGACGAATTGTTCCGGCATTACCGCTTTGATCCCTATGATGGCAAAATTACCGACTTAGAGGTAGGCGATATTGTTCATGCCCTTGGTATCAGACGAGGATTCGGAGTATATTACTCGCATTTCGGCAAGTACAGAATTATGTGGCGGATTTTGGACAGATTGTCGATATCCGGGACGAGGCGATAGCGGCTCGCAGATTACCATTCGCCAGCCGGACGAGTCGCTCAGCACTTATACGGTGGCGCCGTTAGCGGGTGTTTTTACGGTGAGGAAAGGAGCAGCCTGTCAAGATTGCAGGCAGGGACAAACGGTGAAGCTCCTGATTAATCAGGCGGTGATTACTCCGGGTACGGTGAAGGAAACGGTGAAGGAAATTGCGGTTGATAAGCTGGGCAATCAGGTTGCCAATATTTATAAGGGTAATATCGAGTTTTGCTAAATCAGGCGCAAAAAGCAGCTGACACTGAACCATTCCTATCAGTTAGAGTATAATCACTGGGATAAGTATCAAAGCCAGTCGGATTTTTCCAGCAAAATGATCAAACCAAATATTATTATAACGGGAAACGGGTAACGGCGGATTATGTACGTAAGTTTCTTTATTCCAAGGATATGACCGGTTATGCGGTTACTACGCAGTTTTTATTCGGGTGAGATGTTAGATACGCTGAGTTTTCAGGATAGCAGAGAAACGATGCTTTCAGAGACCGGATTGAAACGGTACGGGATAACAGCCGTTTAACATAGAAGACCGGCAGACGGCAATTCAAACGGACGACGGCACGATTATTTTAAAGGATAATCATGTGGTCAGCTTTGGCACCTTTGCCGCCGGATTATCTGAGGGTAATCTTAAACGGAGAAAAATCAGGCGGCGCTGATTGAGGTAACGGCAGAGCCAGGGCAATGACAACCTGCAAATCTTCCGTGGCAGAATTGCCAAAATTAACGAAATGCAGAGTACAAGCTCCAGTCCAATGCCGCTTTAAAGGAATGAACTGGGTGTATTCGCCGATTAAGCAGGGGAGTTTGAGCTGGATCATAATACCAAATTTATTCCGGTGATAGTTTTTATCGATCAATCGAAGTTTTTAACCTATGGAGATGTAACGCATACCGATAAGGTGTATAATATCATTTCGATGGTGCCAAAGCCAATTATGTGCTGGATCAGCCCCTATTTGCAGGAAGGCATTGAGGAACGATTTATGCGATAGATAAAGACGGCATTAAGATTAAGGACGTGTTTGTTTATCAGCGGGCGCAGAAAAATGGGTACCGCTTAGCTAAAGCAATAGCTACGCTACATTAACCGCTCACTCGTCCGCTCTCTTTTTCCGGCAGAATAAGGTAACGGAAAAGGATAGACGAAGGTTGGCGAAGTGATTCGGGCGATGACGACCAAGGATTTGATTAAGAGTGTTAAGGACAGCTCGGATCGCAGTGCCGAGGGATATTTGTTCTTTGTTGAGCAGTAGAAGGGGAGCCGATATGAAAAATTGGGAAATCAAATTAGGATCACTTCTGTGTGCACTACTGCTGTGTTTGTTTGCGGATATCAGTCTGGCGGCGGAAGGAGCTTGGTTTTTGGCGGCATCTCCGAGGGAGATACTTTGCCGAAAATCATGGAAGAATATGTGCCGGTGAAGAAAAGAAACGAAAAAGACGTATAAATATAAGGAAATGGTCTTTTTCAGGGGCAAAAGCCAATTGAAATGACTGGAACAATTACGGTCACCATGAACACCGATAAGGTGGCGGCCAGTGAGTCGGGCTCTATACCGAGGAATATCAGATTAATGTTAAAAACGAAGCGGCAGATGCCAGCCTGACCGGCGGGTGCGCCTATCAACCTCGTTTCGTAAGCAGGAAAGTCCGTATAGCTTTTCAGGTGATTAAGGACTCAAAGCTGCAGCTGGATAGAAACGATTAAGGTGGGGGACAAGACGCTAACGCTGGATCCGAGTGAAACAACCTTTTCCAAATCTACAGCAGAGGGACATTACACCGGGTGTTAATTATTTCACAACCGATGTGTCCTATGTAGCAACAGTATTTGATTCCGACAAAAACCGTATTATGCGACGATGAACGGTAAGATTACCGGTTTTAAGCAGACCTTGGGCAAAGTTAGAAAGTCAAGTGCTGGAATTAAATATTGATTCCCCGACCGGCTTTCACCGAGATGTGCAAATAAAGCCACGCTTAGAGGCCAATCGCAGTATTTATTATGAGCAAAGCGATCCGTATCAAATCAGCTTTTCCGGTACTTATAATCAAAGACTGGAGCGAAAAGCAACCTTAGCTTATGAGATTCGCAATGACGAGCCGGGGTTAACTGCCAAAGAAAAGGCGAATGCCATCTTGTTTATGCCGTCTAACCCGATTGAAAAACTGCTGATTCCCAAACATTTGGAGTTTTTGATTGGGCACTGGGCAGAAGAGGATATTAAGCAGCTATACAGCTTGGGCGTATATGGAAATCCGCACAATGGGAATGCAGTATGAAGCGATGAGCCGAGGAGAATATGTCAAAGCGCTGTGTTTGGCGATGAATGTTGATATCTCTAAGTACAAGAACCCGAAGAAGAATGCACCTAAGATTTTTGGGGATGTCGGACCGGAGCATGCACTTTATCCGTATATTATGGCGGCGTATGATGTCCGAATGGTGGACGGCACCGGAGAAAAACTTTTTCGGTGGATCAGCCCATCACCCGGCAAGAGGCATTTTACGATTTATGTTCGGGTAATCGGCTTGGAGCGGCTGGGCGTGATGACGACCTTGCAAACGCCGTTTCGAGATGATGCTCAGATTGCCCCATGGGCGAAACGGGAGATTATGGCGGGCTATAAAATCGGTGTGATTTTTAGGCGATAGCGACGGTAATGTTAAAGCCGACGCAGTGGTTTACCAAGGCAGAGGCAGCGCGGTGATCTATCAGCTGATTAACTATCTGCGTAGCGAAATCGGAACCGCTTATTAAAAGCGACGGGCTTTTCTCTTTAGCGGAATATCGGTAAGCGGAGAGCATTTTGATGGAGCAGAAAAGAAAAATAGAAAAAGGAAAGAGCATGTGGCTAGGGCTGCGTGCTGCTATAGGGTGGGATTGACGAGGGAAGAAGCGATGATTTGGCTTGAAAAACCGACGGGATTATAGTAAGATGATTAGAGATTGAAGAGGAAATACGATGTCGGCGGGACGTTTTTCTTACGCTTAGCCGAAAAAGGCGAAAAGCTCGAAACGGCAAAAAGGGAGCGGAAACATAATAGGAAAAAGGAAGGACAGAATATGAGATGCTAAGAAAAGAGTGGTTACCGGAGGAATTACCTTGATGTTGCTGTGGAGCAGCATGCTACCGGCGGCGGCAGATAGTGCCGAATACGCCCGCATTTTTGAACAGGTCATGGAAAGAATTGAGCAGGATTATACCGGCAGTGTCAGCCGGCAGGAGCTGTTTGAGGCGGCAATGAAAAGGAATGTTCCGGAGCTTGGATGAATATTCGGAGTTAATCAGGAGCAGAGCAGAGGTTTGAGAACAGCATTGACAAAGAGTTCGTCGGAATTGGGATTCAGTTTCAGCGGGAAAAAGAATATTTTTGTGGTAACAAGGCTGATTGCCGGCGGCAGTGCGGAAGAGGGCGGTGTTTTGCCGGGGGATGTTTTGCTGGGAGCGGATGGGCTTAGCTTACGGATATGACCACGACGGAAGAGGTTGCCAATAAGATTATGGGGAAAAAAGGAACGTTTGTACTGCTGGAAGTGAAGCGAGGAGCACAAAAATTTAAAACCTTCGGCTGGAAAGACGGCGCTGCATTTATTAACGGCGGAGCAGATTCCTTGGAGCCGGTTGTCGGTAAGCCTGCCGGAGGGGGTAAAGCCGCAAGCGGCACTATATGTGGCACTGACCAGCTTTGGCTCGGATACGGCGGCGGAGCTAAGGGCGATTATGGAAAAGCCGGAAAACAAGGCGGCACAGGTCTTGGTGCTGGATTTGCGGGATAATGGCGGCGGATATGTTCATTCGGTGATTGAAATTGGGAAAATGCTGCTACCCAAAGGGAAAATCGTCAGCTTTCGGGATAATCAGGGCGAGGTGGAGGAATATTACTCGGAGCTGAACCAAGCGCCGTACCGCAAGATTATTGCTTTAATCAATAAAAATACGGCATCGGCGGCGGAAATCTTGGCGGGAGCGGTGAAAGATTCCGGTATTGGGCTCTTGATTGGTGAGCGGACGTATGGCAAGGGCGTAGCACAAGAGATTCTTAATATCAATGGAGGGGAATATAGCTTTAAGCTGACCTTTAAGGACTTTTTTACGCCCAGCGGCGCACCGGTACAAAAAGGTAGGGATTGCACCGGATATTTTAGTCGCAAACACCGGATTACATCGTGTCTGACCGGAGATTCTTTCCGGGCGATGAAAATGGGAGCGATTAAAATGCCGAGGCCATTCTTCAGTATTTAGGCTATTTTCAGGAAACACCCGATAGCAAAATATGAGGCGAATACGCTGCCGGCGGTGCTGGCTTTTTCAAAAAGCAAGCGGACTGAGCCCTTATCCGGTGATTGATTTTACTACGCAAAGTGCGTTAAATACAGCACTTAGAGCCAAGCTAAGCCGAAAAGACGAGGCGCTGGAGCAGGCGGTAGCCGAATGTGTTAAGTTTTTAAGGTAAGCAGTGTGTAAAAAGAGCAGAGATAGAAAAAGTGATATTTTTAGATAAACCGAAAAAGCCGCTTGACAGACGGGGGATAAAGGTCTTAAAAATTAAAATTGAGAGGAAGTTCGACAATTAAAATCCGTGGAGGTTGAAAATGCAATATATTTTTTGTAACAGGCGGAGTAGTTTCGGTCTGGGAAAAGGAATTACAGCGTCATCTTTGGGCAGACTTTTCGAAGGCGAGAGGCTACAGCGTAACGATTCAAAAGTTTGATCCGTATATCAATATCGACCCGGGGACGATGAGCCCCTATCAGCATGGCGAGGTTTTTGTAACCGACGATGGGGCGGAAACGGATTTGGATATCGGACACTATGAGCGGTTTATTGACGATACTTGAACAAAGAAAAATAATATCACTACCGGCAAGATTTATTGGTCGGTCTTGAATAAGGAAAGAAAAGGCGAGTTTTTGGGGGCGACTGTCAGGTCATTCCGCATATCACCAATGCGATCTAAGGAGCGGGTTTATCGAGTTGGCAAAAGCAATCACTCGGATATTGTCATCACACGAAATCGGCGGTACGGTCGGCGATATTGAAAGCCAGCCGTTTATTGAGGCAATTCGCCAGGCAGCATCAGAAGTCGGCAGAGAGAATGTGGTGTATATTCATGTTACTTTGATTCCGTATTTGAAGATGGGCGGTGAGATGAAGTCCAAGCCGACACAGCACTCGGTCAAAGAGCTGAGAGCGATGGGAATTACGCCGGATATTTTGGTTTGCCGAACCGGCAGCGGATGTCGCAGGATATGATTGATAAGCTGGCACTGTTTTGTAATGTGAAAAAGGATTGCGTAATTCAAAACTTAGATGCGGAAACTCTGTATGAAGTACCGCTGATGCTGGAAGAGGAAGGGACTGGCAAATATCGTTTGCCGGCATTTTGAACTTGAAAAATACGCAGACCGGATTTGACGGAATGGAAGGCGCTGATTGCAAAAAGAAAAGAGCTTGCCGGAAAAAGCCTAAAAATTGCGTTGGTTGGCAAGTATGTAGAGCCGCATGATGCGTATTTATCGATTGTGGAGGCGCTCAAGCACGCCGGCATTTATCATGGCAGAGCGCTGGAATTTTGTGGATGAATGCCGAAGAGGTTTGTGCAGAGAATGCAGCCCAAAATTGGGCAGAGGCAGACGAGTACTTTTGGTACCGGGCGGCTTTGGCGACCGGGGAATTGAGGGCAAGATTGAAACGATTCGTTATGCCAGAGAAAAATAATGTTCCGTTTTTGGAATCTGCTTAGGAATGCAGGCAGCGGTGATAGAGTTTGCTCGTCATGTAGCAGGACTACCGGAGGCTCATAGTTCGGAACTGAAAGCAGATACGCCGTATCCGGTGATTGATATTATGCCGGATCAAAAAGGATATTGACGAAAAGGGCGGCACCATGCGATTAGGGGCATATCCTTTGCAAGGTGAAGCCGGAAAGCAAGACATATGAGTGCTATAAAAAAGCGAGTTGATTTATGAGCGGCATCGTCATCGGTATGAGTTTAACAATGACTTTCGGGAAGCCTTGACGGTCGCCGACTTTTGATTTCCGGTCTGTCCCCTCGATGAGCGGCTGGTTGAAATAGTGGAATTGCCGGAGCATCCGTATGTTTGTAGCGGTACAGTTCCATCCGGAGTTTAAGTCCAGACCGAACCGCCCGCACCCGCTGTTTTCCGGCTTTATTGAGGCGGTTAAGCAAGCAGAAAAAGGAATCAATGAAAAAACAGTAATAGCCTCAAAAATAGGTGAGGATAAGAAAAATCAAAAACGAGAACTTTCCGTTCTCTGTTTTTGATTTAGTTATAATGACCACGACAGGGAAAAGGATGAAAAATCATCTGGTATAAGAAAACATTCCAATGAAAAAGGAAACGCAACGATATAGATTGACAGATAGAGATTGATAATAAATCAGGAAATGCTGTTTTTATAAAAGGTATTTGAATTTGAAAAATAGAAATTAACAGAGAGCTTTTCCGGAGGTTAAGAAAGAATCGTATCCTGCCGGAAAAACTTAACAGAAAGGGCGGAAAATAAGGGATTTTGCTAAAATTAAAGAGAAACTGCGGTCCTGATTGGACGCCGCATGAAGTAACCTATCTTGGCGGTTATGACACGAAGGGGAGTTAAGAGAAAGCGATAATCCGGCGGCGAAGCTGGCGGGCTACAGGCGGAAAATGAAGCGGCACTGGCATGAGAGCATTTTACTTGAGTGGAGCAGTCGAAAAGACTCGCTTAACCGAGCACATTTGCTCGCTTTTCCGGAGCGGCGGCGGACAATGCTGATTCAAATGGCGAAACAGTACTCGGCACTAAGGGGCAAAAGCAGGAAGCTAAGGATTATCACGAGGAAATGCAGGAATACCTGAACCAGGTTCAAGATTTGACCTTTGATGAAGATTTGCCGAAGGTTCTGAAGATTATTGAAGAAAATGAACTGGAGTTTCAAAAAGTACAAAAAGGACTTGAGCTATTTAGAGGGCGAGCGTTCGGGTTTGGAATATCATCAAGGAGCCAAATCAGGCTTTGATTACCGGTATTGTCCTTTATGTGGCGGTAGTGGCGGCGATTTTGGGAACAATCTTGCTTTTTCCTTTTATCCAAGCGTCAAAATATTTTTGTGCCGGCGGTGGTACCGATTTTGAGCATTGGCTTTTTCGATATGGCAGCGGTTTTTCGCCGTTATTTTCGTAGTAGCTTAGAGAAAACGGAAAATGCAGAAAAGAGCGGTTGAAAGCTGATGAATAAGGTCAAGCTGAAGTACATGTTCGTTATCGGCGGCTGCTTGATTATGAATATAAAAGTTTGAAATCAATAGCTCTGAGGTCGCGCCTGCGTTATGAGACATTTACCAAAAGAAAAGCACCAAAGACAGCGATATGAAGATTTTGGAAAAAGCAGAACGGCTGATTGCTTGAGATATCACCGAGAGAAATGTGCAAGTATGTTGCCGGAAGGAAGAAGAATTGATTGATTGGTTCTTAAGATTCGATTATTGCGCAGTGCCGGCGGCAGAGATCGGCTAAAAAGAGCGGTTGACGGAAGAAAAAGAGGAACTGCTAAACCGGGGCAGAGAACTGGAAAATGAGCGCAAGGTGCTAAGACAAATGGAAAGCATGCTTGCATAAAAAGAAATCGGTTAGTTGGAGCTGCGGGCAAGCAGGAATTGGGAAAAATGAATTATCATGGAGTTATTAAATCAGGCAAAGCAGGAAATTGGCGGCTGCCGGCAAAGTAGAAAAGGATGCGAAAGGAGCTCTTGTTTTATAAAGGGCTGGGATTTGCAGGATTATCTTTTGCGGTGGGGCGGACGTTTTCGCCGGAAGATGCGGCATGCCGGTGCGTGATTTAAAACAGCAGAATTGCCGGAGTGTCGTTACAGGAAATCACCGGCGCTCAAAACTTTGCGGCTACGAAATCGGCGTTAGCCCGGATGCGCTGACGCCCAGACCGGAAACGGAGCTGCTGGCGGAACTGGTGCTACGGGAAATTGCCGAACTGCGCAGACTGTGGTGCTGGATTTTGGCGCACCGGCAGCGGCTGTTCTGGCGATTGCTGGCGGCGGAAAACCGGCGGCAGAGGTGACGGCGCTGATATTCTCGAAAAGCACTGGCGCAGGCACAACAAAATGGAGAGCGCATGGACTGGGAAACTGGTTCGGTGGCAAGAAAGCGATTTATTTGCGCGCTTAGTGGTGAAAACATTTGATGATTGTTACGAACCCGCCCTATATTCCAACGGCGGAGCTTAGGAGTTTGGAGCCGGAAGTGCAAATATGATCCGCGACTGGCGCTGGACGGCGGAGCGGACGGATTGATTTTTATCGGCGGATTGCGGAACAGGCGGCAAATTATTTGAGGAAGCGTTTCTGCCGACCGAAAGTCCGGCGATGGAGAAAAAGCAGTGCAGAGCAGGCAGAGGTAGAAAGGAAGTTACCACGGATAAAAACCGGTAGCGGTAAGCTTTTTATGGAAATCGGTTGTGAGCAGGAGCGGCGGTAACACAACTTTTGCGTGTAAACGGCCGGGCAGAGAATCTGGTTTTACCGGATTTCACCGGCAGAGACCGAATGGTTATGGCGACTTTACCAAGAGTGATAAAATGAAAGAGGAAGAAAATGTTTGAGAAATCGGAAGTAACGGAGAAACGCTACGAAGAAGTCGGGAGATTAGTCAGTGATGCGGGCAGTGATTGCCAATCAGGAAGAATGCAAAAAGCTGATGAAGGAGCATAACGACCTGACGCCGATTATTGAAAAAGTATCGTGAGATATAAAAAGGCGAAGGATACGATTCGGGAGTCCTAGAAATCTTGGAGGAAAGTGGCGACGCCGAGATGAAAGAGCTGGCAAAAGAAGAACTGGCGGACGCTGGCGGAGAGCATGGCGGTGCTGGAGGAAGAAATTAAGATTTTACTGATTCCTAAAGATCCGAACTGATGATAAAAACGTATTTATTGAAATCAGAGGCGCGCCGGTGGTGATGAGGCGGCGTTGTTTGCGGGCGATTTGTACCGTATAAGCTTTACCCGCTTTGTTGAGCGAAACCGCTGGAAAAACGGAAGTTGTCAGCTAAATGAGATTGGCGTCGGCGGAATTAAGGAAGTTATTTTTATGGTGAACGCACAGGGGCTTATTCTAAGCTGGCAACACGAAAGCGGCGTTCATCGGCGGCGGGTGCCGGTAACGGAGTCAGGCGGACGGATTCATACATCAACCGGTTACGGTGGCGGTACTGCCGGAGGCATGATGATGAGATTGATCCGATATGAATGATGTTCGCTGACGTTTTCCGCCTCGTCCGGCAACGGCGGTCAATCCGTTAATACGACCGACTCGGCGGTGCGCCCGACACATATTCCGACCGGTATTGTAGTGTCGATGCAGGACGAAAAATCGCAGCCTATAAAGATAAGGCGATGAAAGTCTTGCGGGGCTCTGGCTTTACGATATGGAACTGGAGGAAAAAGAACTGGCGCAGAACCGGCGCAATCAGGTCGGAACCGGCGATCGTTCGGAAAATCAGAACCTATAACTTCCCGCAGGGACGGGTAACCGATCACCGGATTAAAATGACGCTGTACCGGTTAAATGACTTTTTGGACGGCGATTTGGATGAGATGCGATTAATGCTCGACAACCGCTGATCAAAACCGAGCGGCTTAATAGCATGGAAAAAGAATAAAAAGCCTATCACCGGTAACAAACTCGAATATCAGCTTTAGTTACAGTTCAGGTAGCAGGTAGTTGATACCCCATATCTGAACTGCAACCGAACCTTGCCTGAACTGCGATTAAAAATTATAAAAAGGGGATTGACAAAAAGGAGAAAACCCTTATAATAATTAACGTTCATTGCTTTATAGCACAGTTGGTGGTCGATGCATTCGTATGTCATAGGTCGCCGGTTCGAGTCGGCTGAGTTGCAAGAAAAGCTGTCCCCCAAAGGATAGCTTTTTGTCGTATAAGCTCTTGTGCAACGCACAAGGTGGCTTATGAGAATAGAGAGCGACAGCCCGGAGTGCATTGGTTTATACAGGAAAAGAGAAAGAGAGCCCTGCTGCTTGCATACAAGGGCACATATATGGCACGAGATACCGCTATGAGCAGAAGAGCGATAGCTTGAGTGCATTGGCTTATACAGGAAAAGAGAAAGAGAGCCCCGCATGCTTGCATGCAGGGGGGCACATATGGCACGAGATGGTCGTTATAAAGCATGAAGAGCGATAGCTTGGAGTGCGAATGGCGGTAGGATTTCGGGAGCAAGCTTGTTGCGGAGAAAACAAAAAGGAGAAGGCTATGAAATGATGCAATTATTCAAAAGCATTGTTGGAATTGCTGAAACAGGAAACTGCCGGAACTAAACCATATCAAAGCCGGACATTTGGCGATAACGATTTAGAGGCGGCGTTTTGCAAAGGCCGCTCTTTTACGGTAGCTTTGGCTGGTACGAGCGGATAGGCATGGATTTTGGAAAAGCGGAGATTGACAAAGACTATGGCGGGGAGCTTGACGAAAAGCGAGTGCGAAGAATGAACAATTGCTTTATTATTACGAAAGTCCGCATGTAGGTTTCATTGCTTAGCATATCCGGAAGATATGGCGGATTTTAGTGGAGAACAGCCGGAAAAGAACGGCAGTTATACTGAACGCATGAAACAAAATATTTTGTATTTGAAGGAACACTAGACGTGCCGGTTTTGATTGAAAATATTGATTATTGCCCGGAATACCCAAAATCGGTCAAACGGTACGGTAGCGTATGCAGACAACCGGAAACGATTCGGCGGCTGGTGGAGGAAACGGAAATCGGGTTTTTATTTTGACCTGTCGCATGCCCGAGTTTCAGCGAGCATTTGGGTATGGAGTTTGAGGAATATTGCCGGCGACGTCGACGAACCGACCTATCACGGAAGTCCATTTGTCCGGCAGTGTTGATTTTGCTGAGTATTACTCAGGAGCTATCACCGGAAAGGCAAAACGGCAATCCCAGGGGAAAATGGTGGTCAGTGCCCAAAACTGGGACGGATAGATGTGCATGAGGAGCTGGCAGAAGAAGATTATCGCTGGTGGAGAAGTTTCGGCAAGAAAGCGTGCCGGAACATACTTACCTTAGAATATGGCTGGGCGAGGACTCGCGGGCGGGTAACCCTCGGCGGAGGCGATTGTTCGGCAGTTTCAGCGCTTGGCAGAAATTTTTGCAAAATAAAGCAGAAATGAAAGGGTGAAAAATGATTTATTTAGCGGAAGTAAAAGAAGGCGAGAGAATTCAAAGAGGTTTATTTGCAGGTTACCAAGCAGGTACTAAAAACCAGAGCGGGAAAAACGTATTATTCTATGACTTTGCAGGATAAAAAGCGGGAGCATGGATGCCAAGATTTGGGATTTGACCAGATGCGGTCGGACATTTTGAGGCGATTTTATCAAAAATTGACGGATCGGTGGTCGAGCCAAAATGCCAATCAGCTTAATATCAAACGGGTTCGCCGAGCGAACAGGAGAGTATGATCCGGCGGATTATATTCCCACGACGAAGCAAAATCCGAAAGAAATGTATCGGCGCTATTGGGCTATATTAGCAGTTTAAAACTCATATTCGGGCGCTGGCAGAGGAGTTTTGTGAAGGATACCGATTTTGTAAAAGCGGTTTAAAAAGCATACCGCCGCCAAAACGGTGCATCACAATTTTCGCGGGGATTGCTGACATACGCTGGGGATTGTCAAGCTTTGCGACTTTTAGCAGGGCAGTATGCGGTGCTGGATAGAGATATTTTTGTTGATGGGGGCGCCCGCATGATATTGGTAAAATGCAGGAATTATCGGAGTTTCCGCTGGTGGATTATACCGATGAAGGGAACTTGGTCGGGCATATCATCATTGGCGTAGAGCGAATGAACGAAAAGATTCAGCAGAGTTTCGGGCTTTCCGGAGGATTTGCAAAATATTTCAGCCATATGATTTTGGCACATCATGGAGAGCTGAATATGGCTCGCCAAAAGCGCCCTGGCACTCGATTGAGTGCAGTGGCGTTGCATTGGCGCGACATATATGATGCTAAGATTATGACATTCCAGACGTTGCTGGCGGAGAGCGAAAATGAGGACACTTGGATTGGATATTCTAAAGCTATTTGAGAGTATGCTGCGTCGCACCCGATATAAGAGTCAGGGAAAAATAAGATGTGGAAAGAGAAATGCGGAGGACAAAGATGAAACCAAAAGCGCCGGTGAGCAAAAATGAGAGCTAACGATTACGATAGAAGATGTTTCGCCGAGGGCGAGGAATAGGGCGGTATCAGCTATACTTTATTTGTGCCGAAGGCGTTGCCACAGGAAGTGGTCAGGGTGAAAGTCTTAAAGGCGAGCAGTTTTGGCTATGCCAAGACGCTGGAGCTTTTTGGCAAGCTTCTCCGCTTGCGTCAAACGCTGATTGCCCGCGGGACCTTTTGTGCGGGGGCTGCACTCGGCAGCATATTCGCTATGAAGAAACGCTGAAGCTAAAGCAAAAGCAGATTAAGGACTGCTTAGAGGATTGGCGGGCTATGCGTGCTGCGCCGCCGGTTTTAGGCATGGAAAAAGCCGCTGCACTACCGCAATAAGATGCAGTACCCGATACGAGCCGGTCGAAAACGGGGAGATTCAGATTGGCTGCGACCGAACTCACACCGGATTATCGAAGCACCGGTTTGCTGTCAGCAGGACGAATGGTGGGCGATTTTGGCAAAAGATTAAGGAAAATGATGAAAACAGGGGCTTTTCTGCCTGCGACGAAGAAAAAGCACACCGACTTCTTTCGGCACTGCGTGATTCGAAAATCTGATTTGCATCAAGTTTTCACCTGACTTTGGTGGTCAATGCCCTAAAAATGCCGGAGCGTTTGGCGCGCGATTCAGCAGACCGGTGACACTTACACCGATTTCCGGTGTGAGTGTTAATTTCATAATGATAATGTCTATGGGCAGAAAACAGAGGCGGTACTGGGAGAGCTTATGTGGGAAGACCATATTGGCTGCTACCGGTTCTTGATTTCGCCGAACTCTTTCTTTCAGGTGAACTCGGTGATGACAGAGCGTCTATATCAGACGGCATTGGAATATGCGGCTTTGACAGGAAATGAGCGGGCGATCGATTTGTATTGCGGGATTGGCACGATTTTCCGCTATTTTGGCGGAAAAGGCGAAGGAAGTGATTGGTGTGGAGATTGTGCCGGAGGCGATTGCCGATGCCGAGATGCTGTTCGAAACGGGATAAGCAATACACTGCTTTTATGCCGGCAGAGCGGAAGAGATTTTCAGTTGTTATGCAGAGGGCGCAGGCGCAGTGATGGTGGTTGATCCGCCCGCAAGGGGCTTAGGAGGAGAGTGTCGATCGAAACGCGCCAAACGCAGCCTGAGCGAATCGTTTATGTTTCGTGCAATCCGGCGACGGCTCGGGATATCAAGCGACTGACAATGATAATGGACGGTGCGCCCGCCACGAGCGAAAATGAGGAGTTGCAATAGTTTTTCTGTCCTTAAATTGTCGACTTTCGCTTGCAGTTTTGCCGACATAAACTTTTACCTTGTCGACAAACTGACTTTTTCAAAAATATCCACGGTTTGATTTGCCATTTTCTCTGTTACGATGAGTATAGGTGTTTAGAGTCATACTTTCATCCTCGGAAATGTCCAAGCTCTTGTTTGGACATCTTTTATATATTTGCGTTATTCTCAAGCAGAGTTGTGGCATGGGTGTGCCGCGAGGAATGAAAGTGAAACTGGATTCCTAAGCTATAGTCGATCACCCTGATGCATACCCGGAAAGTGATCTTCAGTGCAAATCACCGCATTCTTTTGGTGCACACCATGATCGAGAGATGGGAATTCGCAATTTGCTCTGACCGGCAATGAATAAATCCGCCGCAACAGTATCCTTGCCGCTTATTTCCTGTTTTTCGTATTGCAAATATAACGTTCGCCGTATCATGCAGCCTATTTTCTT